>VOFH01000251.1_pt1 | contig 64852 bp, 94 predicted proteins | sample 5384091 | NCBI WGS metagenome assembly VOFH01 (sample SAMN12384727, study PRJNA508395) | human gut metagenome | isolation source: healthy gut G | host: Homo sapiens | reverse complement strand
TCAGTATAAACTTTTCACGCGCAAATTGTGCCTGCACAGTGTACGGAAGTACAGGTTTAAAGGACCGGAAGGCTTGCAGGCTACGGAAAGACAAGAGGGTTAAAGAGATGAACGAAATGATCAGAAAAAGAAATGAACAACTGGCAAAAACAGTCATCAAGGGATTACAGTCCCGCAACATGTCAGGTTATTACGCAGAGGATAAAGAAGCTGCGCTGAAGCAGGCCCTGGAACTGATCCCAAACGGAAGCACAATTGCCATGGGCGGATGCATGAGCGCCGGAGAGATCGGACTGATCTCCGCTCTGGAAGCAGGCAATTACCACTATATCGACCGCTCTAAGATGGATGCCAGAGCAGGACTGATGGCAGCTTACGATGCGGATATCTTCCTCTCCAGTGCCAACGCCATCACCAGCGATGGGGTCATGGTCAATATCGACGGCAATTCCAACCGTGTCTCCTGCATAGCCCAGGGACCGAGGAAAGTAATCTTCATCGTCGGCATGAACAAGGTCTGCGCAGACTTAGACAGCGCCATGAAGCGTGCGAGAAACGTGGCTGCACCTATCAATGCACAGAGATTTGATATCAAAACTCCATGTAAGGAAACCGGAAAATGCTTTGACTGCAAATCCCCGGATACCATCTGCTGTCAGTTTCTGATCACCAGATATTCCAGACATACGGACAGAATTCATGTGATTCTTGTAAATGACACCATCGGATATTAAACAGCAAAGGGGAAAGAACATGGCATTGGAATTACAAAAAGGAAGACCTGCAGATACGACCGGCAGACTGGACAAAGAGATACGCACCTATGACCTGCTGGACAGCTTAGGTGTGGAATATGACCGCGTGGATCATGCTCCGGCCATGACCATGGAGGACTGCAAGGAAGTTGATGAGATCCTGGAGTCCATGGTCTGTAAGAATCTGTTTCTTTGTAACCGTCAGGAAACCGCGTTTTACCTGTTGATGATCCCGGATACCAAGGTGTTCCACACCAAGGATCTGTCGGCACAGATCGGTTCGGCGAGATTATCTTTTGCCAAGCCGGAATATATGGAGAAATTTCTGGATATCACCCCCGGCTCTGTCAGTGTGTTGGGACTGATGAACGATACGGAGCATCAGGTGAAGCTGTTGATCGATGAAGAGGTGCTGGACAGTGAATATTTCGGGTGCCACCCCTGCATCAATACCTCCAGCCTCCGCATGCGGACGGCGGATCTGATCGAAAAGGTGCTTCCTGCCATGGGACATGATTTTGTAAAAGTAAAGCTGTAAAAGTAATAATATAAGCAGATCTGCCTGCCGCCGGAATCCCGGCAGCGAGGATCTGTAAGCCTGGTTTTGCATGGCTCTGAATAGTTACAAGATATTAAAATACCTGTTCGCACTCTTCACACATCAGCAGGAAGGCGCCGACCCCGTGCAGATCGTTGGCGGATACGGGGCGGTGAATGTAGTGCTCATAGTCACCGACACCGGTTCCGATGCAGACATTACCGATAATGAGGTCATCGCCTTCCCAGGTCAGGGAGCGGATCACACCCTCATAACCCTTGTGGGCATATTCCAGATAAGATGCATCCAGCAGACCTTTGCGGATCGCTTTGCACAGGGCGGCAACATACAGGCAGCTGCAGGAATTCTCCAGCCAGTTGGCAGGATCATCGCCCCGGTTGACTACCTGATACCATCTGCCGTCTTCAGACTGGAATGCGAGCAGAGACTTTAACAGATCCACTGCCATTTTTTCCAGTTTTGCTCTGTCCGGATGATCGGAGGGAATGAAATCCAGTTCGTCCAGGAGGGCTACAGGCACCCATCCCATGGCTCTGCCCCAGAATTCGGGGGGAGCAGCCGGTCTCTTTGTCAGCCCATTCTACTTTCCTGTCATAGGACCAGGCATGATACAGCAGACCGGTCTTGGGGTCACGGGTATGTTTCTGCATGGTCAGAGCCTGGAAGATAACCTCATCAAAATATTCGGGGTGATGGAATTCTGCGCCATACTGCGCGCGCAGCGGACCTTCCATGTACAGACCGTCCAGCCACATTTCTTCCGGCAGATCAGCCTTGTGGAAATAGCCGCCCTCGGGAGTGGTGGGATAACGATCAATGGCAGCCATCAGAGAGTCCAGGGCTTTCTTATATCTGGCATCACCGGTACAATGATAGAGGGGATATAACAGAATACCCGGCTGCATATCGTCGAACTGCCCATATCAGCCTGTTTGATCACACCGTCTTCGGTGATGACGGCATCCACCCAGGATTTGATGTAATCAAAATATTTTTCCTCTTTGCAAAGTTCATAGCTTTTGTACATTCCGGACAGGAATACTCCCTGATGATAATGGAATCTTCCTTCGGGCGGAAGCTTGGGGCTTCCCATTTGCGCATCATGGTATCCATGGATGCTTTTGCATAGTCTAAAGGTCTTTTCTCCATAAGTTCTCCTTCCCATATACTTCACATGGCACAAGATTTATTATATAATTACATTATAATCTTTTATTTTGGATAATGTTTAACATATCTTGCGATAGTGAAAAGTAATAATATGAATCTTGCCGGAATCTTTCCGGGAAAGGAAACAGATGCTTCGTACGATTTTTGATCCCTATTCGGATCTGTTTTTGGAATACATAGAGACCTCTAAAAAAATGACATGCAGACCAATCATTACCACGATACTTACGAACTTTTTTTTTGTGGTGAAGGGGATACGATACATCTTCCTGGATGGTGTCTGTCATGTGCTGAATCCGGGAGACATCATCCTGATCAAACCCTACCAGACGCATTATATGCAGAGTCTGTCCTCGGATTTCTATGCCCGGTATGTCTTGAATTTTGCACCGGATTATCTGGATGGAATGTTGAAACCTGCGGAGAAGCAGCGGTTCCTGGAGGTTCTGCAGAATGATATTCTGCATCTGACAACGGAACAGTCCGGAGAACTGGTAGAGGTCTTCGAACGGCTGCGGAAATATTATAACCGCCACGATGCTGTGGCCGAGAAATTAAAGCAAAACTATTGTCTGGAACTGCTGCTACTGTGCAGAGACTACTATACGAGGCAGGAGCGGACACAGATGCCGGAGCTCTCCGCAGCTCCCAGACAGGAGATTCTGGATGCCATCGCCTATATCAATGCCCATTATGCGGAAAAAATAGATCTGGAGACCATCGCATCCCAGATCCATTTAAGTAAATACTATTTTTGCCGTATTTTCCGCGAGGTGACCGGAGCCACCGTTCTGGAATACCTTACCAATGTCCGGCTGACCAGAGCCGGAAGACTTCTGGTGGAATCTTCTCTGGCGATCCAGGAGATCGCGCAGAAGACCGGATTTGCGTCATTGGTGCATTTTTCCAGAACCTTACCGAAATGCTTATGGTGTCAGTCCCAGTGATACCAGACGCCGGCGAAAGGCGTAGAAGCTACTGAATCCCACAGGCGAGACATGCTGACATTTGTGACGCAAAAAGTCAAATCATCCACAAATTGATTTCTCGTTGAGAGTCTTATATAATAAAGTCGAGGTCAAAGGCCCCCGGCTTTGATGCCTACGGGATTGTTCCGTGCTACGCACCCCCACAATCCTACCCTCTATTCGCATATCGGGGTGGGTCATATAATAGAAATGGTTTATACCGTAAAAAATGTATGGTAAGAATACGAAAGAGAGAAGAAAATGGTACTACAGATATTAACATATACACATCATACAACGACAATGCTGTTTGGAATCTTCCTGTCGGCATTTTTTCTGGGAGTGAAGCAGGATAAGAAAAATATATTGCAATTGTTGTCATTGGCGGTTGTTTCAGGAATTCTATATGTTCTGTGTGTACTTCTCTTTGGAACAGAAACAGTAGATCAGATTTATCCGCTGATCGTGCATGCCCCATTGTTATTTGTACTGGTTTTGTATTATAAATTCCGTGTTCTTCCTTCCCTGATTTCTATTTTCACGGCATATCTGTGTTGTCAGTGCAGTAACTGGATGGGACTGTTTGCTTTGGCTCTGACAGGACAGGAATGGTGCTATTATGTCTGTCGTATTCTGGTGACGGTGGGAGCTTTCATCCTTTTATGCCGGTATGTATGCCAGACCACAGCCATGCTGTTTGCCAAAACGGACCGGGAACTTCTGATCATTGGAAGCCTGCCGATCATTTATTACATTTTTGACTATGCCACGACCAAATTTTCCAGTCTGTTGTATTCCGGCAATAAGGCGGTGCCGGAGTTCCTGGGCTTTGCCATGTGTCTGACGTATCTGCTCTTTTTACTGGTATATTTCCGGGAGTACGAGATGAAGAACAAGGCAGAGCAGTACAATGAACTGATCCAGATGCAGCTGAATTCATTCCAGACAGAAATGACCAATACGAGAAAAAGCGAGAAAAAGATGTCCATTTTGCGGCATGATACGAGGCATCATCTGTCGGTGCTGCGAACACTGATCCAACAGGGAGAAACCGACAAGGCGCTGGAATATTTGAATGAGGTCAGCCAGACTTATGATGATACAGTGATCAAGACCTATTGTAGAAATGAGATGGTGAATTCCGTACTGTCCATCTATAATATGCGGTTTGAGGAGCAGAGGATCCGATGGGAGATACAGGTCAGCATTGGAGAGAAACTTCCCTGCTCTGAAATGATGTTCTGTGCGATCCTGTCAAACGTACTGGAAAATGCCATGCATGCCGTACAGGAGCTGCCGCAGGATAAACGATACATAGAATTGTCTCTGTCGGAAAAGGCGGGGCAACTTCTTCTGATGGAGAAAAATACAGTGCGTAGTGTTCCCACATTTGCGGATGGCGTTCCGGTGACAGAACGTTCGGGACACGGGCTGGGAGCCAGAAGCATCGTATATTATGTAGAAAAACTTAGCGGACAATATCAGTTTTTTATGGAGGATGGGGATTTTGTGGTTCGGATCATCTTGTAAAATCAATAAAATGTTTTTGAGGCTCTTTCTGTCAGAGAAAGAGCTTTTCTTGTGGATGTATTGGGAAATTAATGCTATTATTAGGATAAAAGATACAGAAATATAGATATAACAGGAAGGGAGCAGACAGATATATGAAATATACATTGGATTATGAGAAATATGCGGAACTGGCAAGACGTGTGGCGGCGGAGGGAAGCGTACTGCTTCGAAATGAAGACGGTGTGCTGCCTCTGCAAAAGGGCAGAAAGTGTCGATCTTCGGCAGAACCCAGTTCGAGCATTATAAGAGCGGTACGGGTTCCGGAGGTATGGTCAATGCTCCATATGTGACCAATATTACAGACAGTCTCAAGGAAGACGGCACCGTACAGGTGAATGAGGTACTGGAGGCACAGTACCGGGAATGGCTGAAGGATCATCCTTTGATATAGGAGAGGGATGGGCTATGGAGCCCTGGAACCAGGAAGAAATGCCCGTCAGCGAAGAACTGGCGAGACAGGCGGCGGAACAGTCGGATCTGGCGATTGTGGTTCTCGGCCGAACCGCAGGAGAAGACAAGGATAATAGTGCTGCGGAAGGCAGTTATCTGCTGACAGCTGCGGAGGAAGAAATTCTTCGTAATGTCTGCAATGCATTTGCCAGGACGATCGTTGTGCTGAATGTGGGTAATATCATGGATATGAAGTGGGTCGACCGGTATCAGCCACAGGCTGTGCTCTATGTATGGCAGGGCGGCCAGGAGGGCGGCAGAGCTACAGTAGATGTCCTGACAGGAAAAGTGAATCCCGGTGGTAAGCTCAGCGATACTATTGCGGAAGATATTGAGGATTATCCTTCCACGGAGAATTTCGGGGGATCCGGTGGAGAATTTTTATACCGAGGACATCTATGTAGGTTATCGCTATTTTGAGACCTTTGCCAGAGACAAGGTAAAATATCCCTTTGGCTTTGGACTGTCCTATACCCGGTTCCAGACAGAGAGCATGGGACTGGCAGTGCAGGGTACCGAGGCAACTGTCATTGAGAAAGTGACAAATGTTGGCGGTATGTCCGGCAGAGAGACCATACAGGTCTATGTGGAGGCTCCTCAGGGAAGGCTGGGAAAGCCGCTGCGTCAGCTGGCAGCTTATGCCAAGACGGAAGAACTGAAGCCCGGAGCAAGTGAAGAACTGATCCTGAAAGCAGAACTGACGGAGCTTGCGTCCTATGATGACAGTGGTGTCACTGGACATAAATCCTGCTATGTATTGGAAGCAGGAGACTATATCTTCTATGTCGGTACCGATGTGCGGAGTGCAAAAGAAGTCGGCAAAGTGACGTTATCGGAGCTGCAGGTCGTACAAACCGTTACGGAAGCACTGGCTCCGGTGCAGGCATTTAAGCGCCTGAGACCGTTTTTCTTCGGAGAGAATGACCATGCCATCGCCAACTGGGAGGATGTGCCCTTACGGACCATAGATCTGGCGGAACGTATTTTGCGGGAAAGACCCACCCAGAGCGAATATGTGGAGATCAGGGCTGGAAACTGGCGGATGTTTACGACAAAAAAATCACGCCGGAGCAGTTTCTGACACAGCTGTCAGACGAAGATCTGATCTGTATGACCCGCGGAGAAGGCATGTGTTCCCCGAAAGTTACCCCCGGAACAGCAGCAGCTTTCGGCGGTGTGACGGATGGACTGCAGCAATTCGGTATTCCGGTGGCCTGCTGTTCCGATGGTCCTTCCGGCATCCGTATGGACTGCGGTACCATGGCCTATGCACTGCCGAACGGTACGTTGCTTGCCTGCACCTTTGATCCGGAGCTGGTGGAGGAGCTGTATGAGATGGAGGGCATGGAGCTTCGCAAGAACAAGATCGACAGTCTTTTGGGTCCCGGTATTAATATCCACAGGAATCCGTTGAACGGACGTAATTTTGAGTATTTTTCCGAAGACCCGTATCTCACCGGTATCATGGCAGCAGCACAGCTGACCGGCATGGGAAAATATGGAGTTACCGGAACCATCAAGCATTTTGCATGTAACAATCAGGAATTCAAACGGCATGATGCCAATGCTTATTGTATCCGAGAGGGCGTTGCGGGAGATCTATCTGAGGGGCTTTGAGATCGCCGTAAAACAGGGCGGAGCCTACAGCATCATGTCCACCTATGGCCCGGTGAACGGACTGTGGACCGCAGGCAGCTATGATCTTCTGACAACCATTCTCCGTAAGGAATGGGGCTATCAGGGTATTGTCATGACCGACTGGTGGGCAAAGATCAATGAGGAAGGTGAGCCAGGCTCCGGGAAACAGACGATTCCCATGGTACGGGCGCAGAATGATATTTACATGGTGACCGCAGACGCAGCATCCAATTCTAATAAGGACAACACTGCGGAAGGACTGGCAGACGGCAGGCTGACCAGAGCGCAGCTTATGCGGAATGCTGCAAACATCTGCTGCTTCCTGTTACGTTCCGTTGCCATGGAGAGGCTGCTTGGCAGAGAGGAAGAGGAGTGTACGGAGCTTCACAGTCCGGTAAGCACCGAAGGAGCCGGAGACAGCGGACAGGTGCTGGCCCGGCTGGAACTGCCGGAGCCGAAGACCGGCGAGGAGATTGAACTTCCGCTGGAGAAGCTGTCCACGAAGAAAGGTACCGGTGCGGTATACCAGCTGCGTTTCCCGAAGATCGGACGGTACGAACTGGTATTCCGGATGAGTTCCACGCTGGGTCCGCTGGCACAGTTACCGATTTCCGTATTCTTGAACAACACGTTGCAGCAAACTGTGACGATTAACGGCACGGAGGGCAAAGTGGTGGAACAGTCCGTCACGCTGGCAATCCGGCAAGACGGTGAGAAGTACATGAAATTGTATTTCGGAGAAAGCGGTATTGATATGCACCGGATGTTCTTGCGGTATGTGGGAAAGAACGATATCGAAAGCTTCCGGAATGAATAAATAACAGGATATGAAAAGGCTCTTGAAAGTGAGTACGCATGATACAAACTTTCGGGAGTCTTTTGTATTTTCAGCTGAGAAAACCTTAACGGAATATTTATGCATAGAAGCCAAAAGAAGAATTGACTTATGCCGATATTTCGGATAAAATTAAATCTTAAGCGTTCTAAATCGTAAGGTGCGAAATCCACTTAATTTCTCATAAAAAGGGGAAAATAAAAGGTGAAAGCAAGATTAAAAAACGCTTAACGAGATAAAATGATAAATTTACAAGGAGGCAGGGAAAGTGGTAGCACAAATACTTGCAGTAATCATATTTCTGGCGATGTTTGTACTGATCGTCCTGGAAGTATGGGAGAGACACATTATCACATTAGGCTGCGGCCTGCTGACACTGGTACTGGTATTCGGACTGGGAATGCACAGTATGAGCGCAGTGTTGGAGACTTTGAACTTAGGCAGCTTTTTCACAAGTCATTTCTGGTACACGGCGGGACAGTCCGCAGAGGCTTCCAGTGGTATCAACTGGGAGACCATCGTGTTCGTAGCAGGAATGATGATCATGGTAGAGGGAATGGCCCGGGTGGGATTCTTCCGCTGGCTGTGCATGCGCCTTGCCAAGATGGTCAAGTATAAGGTTGTACCGCTGTTTGTCACCTTTATGGTATTATCCGGTATTCTGGCAATGTTCATTGACAGTATTACCGTAATCCTGTTCCTGGCAGCCGTTACCATTGAACTGTCACAACTGTTGAAATTCAATCCGGTGCCTATGATTCTGGCAGAAGTGTTCTGTGCGAATCTGGGAGGATCCGCTACCATGTGCGGAGATCCCCCAATATCATCATCGGTACTTCCCTGGGATATTCCTTCACGGATTTCCTGACCAATACCGGTGTGATCGCAGGTGTATCCCTGATCGTGGTCATATTGTATTTCTATCTGGTATTCCACAAGGAACTGCGAGCCAGCGAGGCTGCTGCAGCAGGCAGCAACCAGGCCTACCCGGATCCTTCCGAGGCCATTACCGACAAAAAGGGATTTATTATCAGCACTGTTATCTTCCTGTGTGCAGTAGTACTGCTGGTGACCCACGCACAAACCGGTCTGACCGTATCCTGTATTGGTGTATTCATTTCTATCGTGACTTTAATTGCAGCAGGCAAGGACGCACTGAAACTGATCAAACAGATCGATTACAAGACCCTGTTGTTCTTCATCGGACTGTTCATGGTAGTGGGCGGCCTGGAGCAGACCGGCATCCTGAAAGTTATGGCGAATTTCATCGGAGACATCAGCAACGGCAATCTGATGCTGATGATCGCTATTATCCTGTGGATCTCTGCGATTGCCAGCGCCTTCGTGGATAATATTCCTTTTGCGGCTACCATGATCCCTATTATCAGCAGTCTGTCCGCTACCCAGGGTGTGGACCTGTCCATTCTGGCATGGGCACTGGCTATGGGAACCGATATTGAGGAAGCGCAACTCCCATCGGAGCTTCTGCCAACGTAGTAGGTATCGCCACCGCAGCGAAAGCCGGTCATATGATTAAGTGGGGAAAATATTGCAAAGTTATGGCACCTGCGACTATAATAGTAGTAGGGATCTCTATGCTGATGATCTATGCAAGATATCTGTAAGATGTATTTGCAGAATACGAGTTTAAAAAATTTTGGAAATACATCCAGCCATAAGGAGGGCAGATCCATGAGTGAACAACTGATTATCTCCGTCAGCCGTGAATACGGCAGCGGCGGACATGAGATCGCACAGAAGCTGGCAGAGTATTACAAACTGCCGATGTACGATCACAACCTGTTAGATGAGGTGGCTGCAAGCATGAATGTAAGCAGCAAGGAGCTGGCTGAGTTCGACGAAAAGAGACGTAATAAATTCCTGTACCGCAGTGTAATGGGAATGAACAGCTCTCCGGCAGACAATGTGGCCAGAATGCAGTTCGATTATATTAAGAAAAAGGCGGAAGCAGGAGAATCCTTCGTGATCGTAGGACGCTGTTCCGAGATTGTGCTGAAGGACAATCCGAATCTGATCTCCATCTTCGTACTGGGAGACCGGGAGGCCAAGATCAAACGTGTCTTGGAGATCTATGAGTTGGATGCCCGTCATGCGGAAGAGCGCATGATCGAGAAGGACCGTCGCAGAAAGTCTTACCACAATAGCCATTGTAAGGTAAAATGGGGCGATTCCCGTAATTACGATCTGTCTATCAACAGCAGCAAGCTGGGTGTAGAAGAGACGGTGGAATCTCTGAAAAATTACATAGACGCAAGGCTTGCTCATAAATAGAGCAGACATAAATCAACAAAAATGCAGAGACCATCTGAGGAAAGCATACGAAAGAAAATCGTGTAGCTGCCGCAGATGGTCTTTCTTGTTGTCGTTTCTTAAGAAATACCGGATAACATTTAAACAAATTTTAAGGATTTCTGTCGTGACGAATACAGCAGATTATGGTATTATCCTAGAAGATGAATAGGAATAAAAGCGTGCAAAATCAGGTATGTGGAAGTGAGGTACAGGATGAGCGATAAGGAAAGAGACTCCATTCAGGAGATGGAAGATATACAAAAGGGTCTGGAAGCCTTTTTACAACAGGAGATGCAGGAAATGCAGGCATCCGGGGGAGCCCGCCGCAGTACGGGCGCCCGGCGGCGAATGGGGGACACACTCTGCGGAGCGTGAGGCAGCCCGCCCGGCTCCGCAGATGTATGATATGAGGGAAGATGACGAGGAAGAGGAGGAACTGGATGTGATCGGATCCGACAGAAGAGCAGGATCCCGTGAGGACTATGCAGAGGACTGGGATGATCCCACATACCGCAGGAGACAGGCAGCCCGCAGAGAGACGGCACGTAAGACTTCAGAGAGTCGTAACGGTGGCGGCCGTAGCAGTAACGCTGATCACCGCAGACAGGAGACATCAGGCAGAACCCGCCGCAGCAGACGGGATGACTATGTAGAGGACTATGAGGACGATTATAACGATAGAAAACGCTCCGGAAGAAGATCCGGGAAAGCGTGAGGAGATAGACACGAAAGCGGATAAAAAGGAACAGAAAAGGAAATAAAAAGGGAGCCGGGAGCGGCAGAAAGAAGAAAAAGTCAGGACTCAAGCGTTTCCTGATCGCAGTGGCGCTGATCCTTGTATTCCTGGCAGCAGGATTGTATGTGCTGGTAGGAAAGGTCTACGGAGAGATGAACTATGAGAAGATCGAGTCGGTAGCGTCCTCTCCCATGAAGGAAGAAGGCGTGACCAATATTCTGCTGATCGGTAACGATTCCCGTGAAAACGGTGAAGACGGCAGATCAGATGCCATGATCCTGCTGTCCATCAGCAACAAGACGAAGAAGATCTACATGACATCCCTGCTCCGTGATATGTATGTGGACATTCCGGGACATAAGGGGGAATCGTCTGAATGCGGCATATTCCTATGGCGGCGCAGAACTGCTGATGGAGACTATTGAGCAGAATTTCGATATTCATATCAGCCGCTATGTACTGGTGAACTTTGAAGCATTTGCCAATCTGGTGGATGCAGTGGGCGGTGTGGATCTTGAGCTGACCAGCAAGGAAGTGGAATATGTCAACGGCTAGCTGGTGGAATACAACATTCTGCTGGGAAGACCGGAAGGTACCGACTATTTTGAAGATACTTCCGGCGGTATGGTACACCTGAACGGACCGCAGGCATTGACGTATTGCAGAAACCGTTATATCGGTACGGATTTCGGCAGAACCGAGAGGCAGAGAAAGGTATTGGCAGAGGTGATCCACAAGCTTCCGCAGGGAATGCTGACCAATCCCCAGGAGCTGATCGATGGTCTGATGCCGAATCTGACCACGAATCTGACCCAGACAGAATGCTATCGGCTGAGCCTTATGGCACCTAAGGCCGTGACTTACGATATTATCCAGAACAGCATTCCACTGGAGGGCACCTATAAGATGCGACCATCCGTAAGATGGCAGTGCTGGAAGTGGATTTCGAAGCCAACAAGAAATTCCTGCAGGAGAATCTGTACGGAGACGGAGACATTACTTCCACATCGGAGGCTTCTGCGGAATGATATTATAATTGACGTATGAGAGTCAATGTGCTTGCAGGATTGACGAACGGCGAATGGGATCATGATAGTTGCGAAGCAACGGTAAGCACCAAAGATGCGGATCATGCTACGATAATGAGGGAGCAGCTTATGGGGTATCGAAAACAAAGGTTTGCAGCACTGTTCTGTGCAGCGGCAGTCATAATGCTTGGTGGATGTGGCGATGATCTGACCCAGCAGGTCTACATTCCGGGAAGGGAAGATCTGGCGCAGCCTATCGGCGGTTACAATGCAACTACGCAGGCTGGGCAGACGGCAGAAGATTCTGCTACGGGGGCACAGACAGGGACGGCTTCCGGTGGAGAGAACGCAACAACATCGGGATCTTGCCATGACTCCGGTGATTTGACGGGTGAACGTTATACGATCACCATCTCCGCAGCAGGGGATGTAACGTTGGGAAATCATCAGGAACAAGACTACAGTGCCTCCTTCCGTCAGGCCTATGATCAGGCGGAGGACGAAGGTTATTTCTTTGAAAATGTGAGAGACATCTTTGCGGCGGACGATATGACCATCGTGAATCTGGAAGGGCCTCTGACTACATCGGAACAGATGCGGGAGGGACAGACCTACTGCATCAAAGGGGATCCAGCCTATGCTCATCTGCTGACGCTGGGGAGCATTGAGGCCGTCAGCTTCGCCAACAATCACCGCCTGGATTATGGCGAACAGGGAAGCCGGGATACTGTGGTGGCATTAGAGAAGGAAGGGATCATTTATGCTTATGATAAAAATGTGGGTATCTATGAGATCCCGGACAGTGCGGCAGCCCACGGCGGAGAACGGAACCTGAAAATAGGAATAATCTCTGTCAATGAGGTAGAGTGGGGGCGCACAGGCGGAAAAGCTGATCCAGAACAATATCGAGACCCTGCGGGAACAGAATGTGGACCTGATCCTGGCCTGTTGTCACTGGGGGATCGAGAAAGATACTTATCCGGAGAATTATCAGCAGGTACTTGGCAGAAAATGCATTGACTGGGGTGTGGATCTGGTCATTGGTCATCATCCCCACGTCCTTCAGGGAATCGAAGAATATAAGGGCAGATATATCATCTATAGCCTGGCGAATTTCTGCTTCGGAGCGAACCGGAACCCGGCAGATAAGGATACCATGATCTTCCAGCAGACCTTTACATTCGAAAACGGACAGAAGGTGGAGGACCGAAATGCCAGGATCATTCCCTGCATGGTGAGTTCTGTGTCCACCCGGAATGATTTTAAGCCTACTCCGGCAGCAGGTGAGGATAAGAAGAGAATTTTGCAGCGTATGAATGAATACAGCCGGGATTTCGGTGTGGAATTTGATGAAAACGGTGGGATTCTCGTGAATTAGATGAGAGAGCGGTAACGCGGAAAGGAAACGGTCCGATCATGGAAAAAGCATTTAAACTGGATTTTGTCAATGATAAAACAGGAAGTCTGTATGTGAACTGTTGCGGATGCTCCCAGACGGCACCGCTGCACAGCTTCGGGCCGGCCTCCAAGCCACATTACCTGATCCACTATGTCCTGAGCGGCAAGGGACATTTCCGGTTTCATGACAAGGAATACCGGCTGGAGGCGGGTTACGGTTTCCTGATCCAGCCCAATGAACTGGCTTTTTATCAGGCGGATGCGAAGGATCCCTGGAGTTATCTGTGGGTGGGATTTGCTGGAAGCCGGGCAGAAGAATACTTTACATAGCATGGGACTGTCAGACAGACATCCTATTTTTTCATGTGATAAATCGGAGGAACTGTATTCCATTGTCCGGGATATGATGGAGCATAATACCTTTGGCATTGCGGATGATCTGCGCCGGAACGGACTGCTGGGAGTATTTCTGTCGGTGATCGCCGACAGCGCCGGTGTGGTGGCAAGGGAGGAAGAGGATAAGGGGAACCAGTATGTGAAAAAGCGGTCTCCTTTATCCAGAGCAACTACTGTAACCCCATCAAGGTCACGGATGTGGCGGACTATGTGTGTATCAACCGCAGCTATTTATATACGCTGTTCCAGAACTATCTGGGGATGTCTCCCCAGCAGTTCCTTACTACCTTCCGTATTACCAAGGCGAGAGAACTTCTGGACTCCACGAATTATCCTATCGAGAGTATTGCATTGTCCTGCGGATACAGTGATGCCCTGGTATTTACCAAGGCCTTTCACGCCATGAAGGGAATGTCCCCTTCGAAATACCGCAAGGAAAGCCACAAGGAGAGCACAAAAAGAACAGCTCCAGGAGGTCGAGGGCCTGATCGCCCGGCTCCTGAAGCCATAGATGAAACTATAAAACCAAACAAGAAAGGGTGTCGCACAGCGAAAGCACCCTTTTGTATTTGACTATTTCTTACTTTCCAGATTTTTCTCTACATATTCCAGAATATAGAAATTATCCTCCGGCATCTGGCAGCCTACGATGAACAGACCGTTATCATCGGAGCAGCGGATGATACGTCCTTCCAGCACATTGTGATCCGGGAGAGCGAAATCATGGATAGTGACAGTGATCGAGGCATTCTTGCTCTGGGTGAAGATATTGTCTGTCGCCAGGAAAGCAAAGCCGTTGGCACTGATATTATCCATGGTAGCTGCATATTCCGTGTCGGAATTTTTGAACTTAATGGTGCAGGCATTGTCCAGATCCATACGGGGGTATTTACGGCGGTTATTGATCCTGGGTCTGGTATTAATGATGATTTTGAAGGCATGAGCACCCTTTTCAGGAGCGGGAGAGATGACTGCCTTGTCCCAACAATACAGGATATTACCTGCGGTGATCTGTAAGGTACAGGAAGCGGTATCTGTGAGTGCTAGCTCCTTCTGACAGGATACCAGCAGCCCCTCCGGAATCTGTTCGATCAGTTCTCCAAGGTATTCCGTATCTCCTTGGCCGGCTACTTTCAGATCGATCTTCATACCGGGCCGGATATCTTCGATACCCATGAAGCCGCCGATACCCAGATCACACATCATGTTCTCCATGACATCTTCAATGGTATTGATATTGGAAGCGGTCTCTTCATATTTACTGAGCATACGCTCACTGGTCTGGCTGGAGTGTGCAATACAGCCGGTGATAGTCTCCACGATGTTGGATACCTGTTCCATATTGGATACCAGCTGGGTATTGGAGCTTTCCACCTCTTTAATTGCATTATCAACTACCTGAATATGTCTGCCGAGCTGTGCGGAATCAGATGCGATCTGATTTACATTTTCACCGGTATGTGTTACCTTTTCCAGGGTAACCTGAATCAGCTTCAAGGTCTCTTCAATGGAAGCGGTCATCTTAGCGGAAGTAGCATCCAGACGGGACAGAGCTTCTCTGATCTGTCCGGAGGAAGCGTGGGTTTCAGTACTTAAGGTACGGATCTGTTCAGCAACGACAGCGAAGCCCTTGCCTGCCTCACCGGCTCTGGCTGCTTCAATGGAAGCGTTTAAGGCCAGCAGGTTCGTCTGATTTGTAATTTTTTTTTCGATGGTACCGGTCTCCTGCTTCACCATGCCAAATTCCTGCTGGAAATTCTGCAGGACATTTTCCAGCTCCGTAGAAAGCTCTGACATCGTGGTGGCAGTGCTTACCAGACTTTGCAGATCTTTTGCACTGACGCTGGAATGGGATTCGGTTTTCCCGACCAGAGACACCATTTCGCTGATGAGTGCCACAACATTTTCCACCTGGGCACGGATGTCGGAAGTCATCTGTGTGGAAGAGGTCGTCCGATCCTGTAGCATATGGTTATTATCCGTCAATTCATTCATACCCAGCATGACCATATCGGAACCGTGCTTGTTCTCAGAAGCCAGTTCTCTTACAACAGTGATGCCGTCCAAATGACGTTACTGGATGTCTTGACCTGTTCTACGGTGGTCACCACTCTGTGAAGGTCGGCTTTGATACTGTCGGTCATGGCACCGTCGGACTCGTTCAGATGGCGGATGGACATGACATAGCAGATGTAACACAGGATGATACAGGACAGCTGCAGCTGGTAATTCTTCATGTCGGAAGCACTGTTAAAGCCCAGCATGTAGCGGTAGACGGCAGCACCCACAATGATCAGAGAGTTGACGATACCGCAGTTGATCATGAATTTCCGGTTCTTATACAGGACCAGTAAGCTTGTCACCGGAAGGATGTAAGTGAATGCGATCGGGTGACGCTGTGGTACATATTACAAAGGTATAGAAGATGCCGTAACCGATGACCAGATCGTAGCGGTAGAGCTCCGTTGCCCAGCCCTTTACACGTAACAGCACTTCGCCGAAGATCAGAGGCAGCCAGCACAATGCCAGGAAAATAAGGTAAGAAGTGGTGGGATATAATCCCCCGGAAGCATCGGAGCCATAGTTGGCACTCAGTAAAATCAGCAAAAACGATCCAGATCTTACGGGCTTTGCGATTAGCTTTTTCTTTGAAGACATTTTCATCGTATGTCATGATACGTATCCTCCTTTACAGTCATCTCCGGTATGTTCAAAAAAAATGAATCAAATGGTGGATCACTTCCCTGCTTTCCGGAAGATCCGGGTAAAAAGCGCTGAACGCATGGGTCAGGCGGGGATCCTTCGGGTAGTTGATCAGTTTATGGGGCATCTGATGTCTGCGCAGAGCCTTTTCAAAATTCAGAGTATAGCTCTGAAGATTATCGTTGTCACTGGTGATCAGGAGACTGGGTGGCAGGCTGGTCACGATGTCCGGGTGCTCCGGAGATACATAGGGGGCAAAAGCACTTTTTTATAATGCCGGCCGTAGAGATATCTGGGGAGGAAAAGTCCGATCTGATCCAGGCGGTTCGTATAGAACATACCGCTGACCAGGCCAAGTGCCCGGACTGGCAGGTCAGAAGGGGTTACTCCGGCAGCCTGTGCCAGTGCAGTGCTTCGCTGCATGGCGATTCCGTAAGTCAGCAGACAGGCACCGCCGCTGTCACCGCAGGCATATATGCGGGAAATGTCACCGCCGTATTCCGTCAGATGATCCCGGATAAAATCCAGTGCCAGATGCAGGTCGGTTAGTTGGTCATAGAAGAGACAGTCCGGTATCAGCCGGTACTCAATGCTGAATACCAGATACCCCGCCTCACAAAGGGAGACACAAAAGGGACGGTTGAATTCCTTGTTCCCTATGAGGAGGCCTCCGCCATGTACGTTGACGATGACCGGGAGAATTTCTCCGTCCCGTCCCCTGGGACGGTAGACATCCAGACGATGTGCCGGAACATGCTTCTCGTCATAGAAAATATCCGATTGTAGGAAAACATCTTCCGGAAGAGGATATTCTTTACCCCTGGAAGCGCAGCTTTGTTCGAATGCCGCCCGCTGCTTATAGAACATTTCACATATAAAGCTTTTCATGTGTACTCCTGATTCTGACTGTATATGTTTCAAAAAAGGAAAGTATTTGTCGAAAAATAGCGATATGCAGTCTTTAAAAGAATACCACAGAAATGAAAGGATTAAAATAGAAAAAATGCAACATTCTATTATGGAATGTTGCATTTTGCCTTGCACTACATATTTCGGCTGACAATGTGAAAACTTTAGTCTTTTTTATAAAAATCGCTAATGCGTTATTTCTATATCATTATAGCAATTATAAAGGCCGCATGTCATAGCTGTATGTCACGAAATACAGCATCTTTGTCATCCTGTTCAATCCCCAGATAATGTTTTGTGATCTGAAAAGAAGAATGATTGTAAATCTCCATCAGCAATGCGGGCGGAGTTCCCATTTTCCATGCATGGTAGCCGAAGGTCTTCCGCAGGGAATGGCACCGGATCACGTCTTCGATTCCTACGGCTTCAGCAGCCTTACGGACAATGCGGTAGGCCTGGTATCGGGAGAGTGGGGAACCGGTTTTTCTGGGGCTGGGGAAGAGGTAGTCTGTGTCGGCTATGGAAGGCTGTGTTGTCCGGTAGGACAGTAATGTTTCCTGAAGTTCTTTGTTGATCAGGATTCGGGTCTCTTTTCCTGTTTTCTTTTCTGTGATCAGAAGATGAGTGTAAAAACGTCTGCGTTCTCCACAATAGACGTCACCCCAGGTGATATGAAGGATGTCGTTGATGCGCAGTGCGGTGTTCAGACCGATCAGGATAATGGTGTAATTCCGGAATTCCGGCTGTTCGGTAAGATAGTAGTTTTTGAAATCATGTAAAAGCTGTTTGCTGCGGATAGGTTGTGTTGTGCTCATAGTGGCCTCCTTGAAATGATAAATGAATTTGGGAAATGCAACATTCCATAATAGAATGTTGCATCAGTGAGAAACAGCAGGCAAGGAAGGCTGAAGAGAGCAAGGAGGTTATTATATGCTGCGTCTGACCGTTAGTCCGAAGAATACCTGATGATCAATGACAATATCAAGATCGTGTTCCTGGGAGGAACTAAGAATCATCTCCGTATCATGATCGATGCACCGAGAGAGGGTGAACATCGTGCGAAGCACGGTATTAGAGAACCAGATCACAGATCCGGAGGAGAGAGCGAAGCTTCTAAATACTATGCGGAAGAAGAGCACCCGGAGAAGTACCGCAAGAAATCCAACGTGATCATCACAAAGGGAAATGCGGACAAATAATTTCATATGGTAATAACCGGAGGAAGAGCGGCTCTGTCAGGGCCCGACAGGGAAGCTCCTACTCCGGTTACTATAAAACTAAAAACAAGTATCTGGGAGAAAAGGATTTCTCAATAACAATACAGATACGCACACTGCCGCAAAAAGGAATTGGGCAGTAATACAAGGAGGTAAATTATTATGGTAGTACAACACAATCTTACAGCTATGAACTCTAACAGAATGTTAGGTCTGACCACCGCTTCTCAGGCAAAGTCCACCGAGAAACTGTCTTCCGGTTATAAGATCAACCGTGCAGCTGATGATGCAGCAGGCCTGTCCATCAGTGAGAAGATGAGAAAGCAGATCAGAGGTCTGACACAGGCTTCCCTGAATGCACAGGATGGTATCAGTGCAGTACAGACCGCTGAAGGTGCCCTGACCGAAGTACATGATATGCTGCAGAGAATGAACGAGCTGGCAGTTAAGGCTTCTAACGGAACTAACAGTGAAGATGACAGAAGCTATATCCAGAATGAAATTGATCAGTTAGTAACAGAAATTGATCGTGTGTCCACTACGACTAAGTTTAATGAAACTTATCTGTTACAGGGTAATGCAAGAGGTACTGTATCTGCTACTCCAGCGGATCAGACGGTTGATAGTAAATTAGCTGACGTGAAATTAAATGCTGCAGCAGGTTCTGAATTGGTAGCAGGAGATGTTGTTCTTGGTAAAGTAACAGCAGAAGTATACCGAGAATAATCAGGGTGGAGCTCTTATCGGCAATTTAAGTATTCGGAAGTGTGCTGAATGCATTAAATGATGCTAAAGCTGGTAAAATTATGCCATTACCCAGCAGCAAGATGCTGGTAAGAATGTGGATCAGTATCAAGTTAACAGGTGGCGCAGACGGAACTTTGTTGATGGCCAAAAACACAACACAAATTAAAAAATGGGGAGTCAATATTAGGATGGAGGAGCTGGAGTAGCAGGTGAGATGGTGATTCAATTGAAATGGAATCAGACAGAGCAGAAGGATTTACAGGCAGGATTATCCATAGCATGCAGCAAGCCGATAAAGTTACAGCCTGATAAATTAAAGGCTTTTTGGATTAAAAATAATACGGAACATTTAAAAGTCACAATTAAGGCTGAGCAGGATGCTACAACAGGGAATACTGTTACAAAATTGAAAGCATATGATAATGCATATGTACCTGATGCATTAAATGTAAGTTTACATGTAGGAGCTGATTCATCTAACGATAATAAGATTGAGATGAGCATTGAATCCATGAGTTCAAAGAGCCTTGGACTGGTCGATGAAGATGGTAAGCTGCTGGTTGATGGAAAAGATAGTACCAATGCTGATAAGGCTATAGATACAATCGCTCAGGCTATCCAGAAGGTATCTACTCAGCGTTCCGCACTGGGTGCCGTTCAGAACCGTCTGGAGCACACCGTTAACAACCTCGACAACGTTGTAGAGAATACCACCAGCGCAGAGAGCCAGATCCGTGATACCGATATGGCTACTGAGATGGTTAAGTACTCCAACAACAACATCCTGTCTCAGGCAGGTCAGGCTATGCTGGCTCAGTCCAATCAGGCTAACCAGGGCGTACTGTCTCTGTTACAGTAAGCTTAAGCTGAGATCAGGTTGTTTCCTAAGAGGAACGAACCATATCTGTAAGAGTTATGTAAGAACCAAAGGGCAGTCCATGATGGGCTGCCCTTTTGGGTTCTTATAAGGCCTTTTGATCATCCAAAGATTTCTTTTCCAATTCCTTCGAAAAATTATCATAGTAATCCATGGCTGCCTGTGTAGAAATAGAAAGCTCAGCATCATACTCAAAAAAGTTCATACCAATGTACTCCTTTTACATAATTTTTGTGCTTTTGAGAATTCATTTTCAAATTCCTTTGAAAATTTTTCGTAATAGTCAATGGCAGATTGTGTAGGGATTGATAGTAGAGTTCTAACTTGTGGATTGCATCCTCTTTTGACAAGTTAAAGTCCTTACATGACCGAACAATTTCTTTTGCTCTGCCTTCCTCTACGCCATCCTTATAAATAACTCTCTTTTCCGCCTCGGCGTCATATTCGAAAAACACCATATCAATAACCTCCTTCTTATTCTCAAGCAAAAATTCCTTTAAAATATCCTCTCTTAATACACACATCCACGGCCTGAACGATGGCCTGCCGGTTTGGATACACCTTTGCCTGCTCACGGACTTCTGCGACAAACTGGGCGTAATCCTTTAAAATCTGGCAGGCATCCATCAGCTCGGAGTTGAACCCGAGATTGATATTGATTACCTGTACCTGTAATTCAAGCTGAGGAGTCTCTTCCTTATTCCGGTAGGCGCTGGACAGCTTCAGGGTGCTGTATTCCGGGAGAGGATCCGTCCCGTTATAAAACACTACGAAATGCGGAGTATCCAGCATCTGTAACTTGTTGGAATAAAGCAGGTCATCTGAGCTTATCTTTGAATATTCACTTGCCAGATACAGCAAAAAAGCGATACGGCATATTGGGATTCAGGGTGGACTGGTGCTCAAAAAACCATAGATCAAAATCCACCACAAATGACAGGTCGTTCTGCAAGCTTAGGTAAACCGCATTTTCCAAAGTTGTAATATGCAGTAGCTCCGGATCTTCATAATGCGAGTGATTCAGCGCATTGTACAGCGAGAGCAGCTTCTCCTTGTCATGAAATATTTTCCGGAACACCAGATCCTTATAATTCCGCTTTCCGGAAGCCGGTATTGCCACAGCCACATTCCCCGGCGCAGCCGTTATCGCATTCCCATACGAAATTTCTTCCGCAACAAAATTTTTCCAGAATCTCGACACAGTATTCATCAAATACTCCTCCGAGAAATAGTTGCTGGTTATATTATTTTGTTTTAACTCCATAAATCTCCTTTCTGTTGCAAAATAAATGTAAAAATAAAACAAATATTTTCCATATAAAATAAATAATAAGGGAAACTTTGACCACTGACGGGTCTATAAGAATTTTTGAAAGAAGAAAAATTACTTCTAATACCACCATACCATAGGGATTCCTTATTGGCAAGTCTGAAAAATGTTACAAAAAGGCTACAAAAATCCAGAAAAATCTTACAGAACGCTTCTAAAGTTTTACTTTCCCGGCATTTTGGGGGTAAGATAAGCAGTATAGATTCCTAAGGACACAGAAAGAGAGGGTTACTATAATTATGAGATTTCAGGACATGCCTTACGAGAGAATAGATTTTGCCAAAGTACAGGAAGAGATGGGAGAGCTGATCCGGGAGCTGGATGCGGCGAAGAGCGGTGGAGAACAGTTCGAGGTGCATAAAAATACTACGCGCTGACCGACCGTGTTATGACGCTGATGACGATTGCGAACATCCGCTTTGACATTGATACCTCCGACAAATTTTATGAGGAAGAGCATAAATACTACGACGAGCAGGGGCCGGTATTCAGCAATCTGGTGCTGGCTTATCAGAAGAAATTATATGAATCCCCCTACAGAGCTTATCTGGAGGAGAAGATCGGTCCGGTAGCGTTCAAGAATATGGAGCTGGCACAGAAGTCCATGAGTGAGGCATTGATCCCGCTGATGCAGGAAGAGAACTCCCTGACCATGGAGTATGACAACTCATTGCCGGTGCCAAGATCGACTTCGATGGCAAGGAACTGAACCTGTCCTTGTTGCGGCCCTATCTGGTGAATTGTGACCGCAATGTCCGCAGACAGGCATGGGAGAAAATGAGTGACTTTTTCCGGGAAAATGAGGAGAAGTTGGATAGTATTTACGATAAACTGGTGAAAAACCGTACCGCGCAGGCCAGAGCCATGGGATACGAGAATTATCTGGAACTGGGCTATTACCGTATGAATCGTAACTGCTACGGCAAGGACGAGGTAGAAGCTTTCCGCAGGCAGATCAAGGAGTATTTCGTACCCTTTGCAGAGAAGCTGCATGACCGCAGAAGACAACGTCTGGGTCTGGAGAAGCTCAGCTATATCGACGAGCAGGTATATTTCAAGGATGGCAACCCGGCGCCCACCGGCACCCCGGAAGAGATCATGGCAGCCGGACAGAAGATGTACCGTGAGCTGTCCCCGGAGACTGCGGAATTTTTGATTTCATGATGGAGAACCAACTGTTTGACGTATTGGGCCGCAAGACCAAGAAGGCGGGAGGTTACATGACTTATCTGCCTCTGTACCATGCACCGTTTATCTTCGCTAACTTTAACGGTACCAGCGGTGATGTGGACGTCATCACGCATGAGTGTGGTCATGCGTTTCAGGGGTATCTCGCTGCACAGGATCCTATCAGAGAGCATGCGGATATCGGCATGGAGACTGCAGAGATCCATTCCATGTCCATGGAATTTTTCACGGAAAAGTGGATGAACCTGTTCTTCGGCGACAGAGCGCAGGATTACGTGGAAATGCATCTGGAGGATGCGGCTGCGTTTATTCCTTACGGCTGTATGGTGGATGAGTTCCAGCATATCGTCTATGAGCACCCGGAGCTGACCCCGGCCGAGAGAAAGCAGGCATGGAGCCGTCTGGAGCGGGAGTACAAGCCCCACCTGGATTACGAGGGAGATCCTTTCTTCGGACAGGGAGGCTTCTGGCAGAAGAGCTGCACATTTACGACTACCCTCTGTATTATATCGATTATTGTCTGGCACAGACCTGCGCACTACAGTACAAGGTGAAGATGGATGCCGATTTTACAGAGGCGTGGAAGAGCTATCTGAAGCTGTGCAGGCTGTCCGCCAGTGATTTTTACACTAATATGATCAAAGAAGTCGGACTGGACAGTCCTTTTGAGCCCGGATGTGTGAAAAATATCGTGGAAAAACTTGAAAAATATGTGAAATAGCTTTCTTTTCCGCAGAAATACGGTAAAATAAGGAGTCATTGGGACTTAAGACACCAGGAAGGAGACATGTAAGCAATGTCTAAGAATGAAAAAGTTACAGAAAATAAAGAACAAACAGAACAGAAGGTCATGACCAAATATGACCGTAAGGTACAGAAGCGTAAAGAGGAGAAGGAAAAGGAGAAAAAGGAAGAGCGCATCAGCACGGCCGTCGGGATCGTATTCCTCGTTGCTCTGGTATGCCTGGTGGCATCTTTCCCATCCGTACCTATTTGGCAACCCATGAGACCTATGTGGTGGTCAATGGAGAAGCTGTAAACAAGGTAGAGTTCGATTACCAATACAACCTGACCAAGAACAATTATATCACCCAGTACGGCAGCTATCTGACATACTTCGGACTGGATACCAGCAAGGATCTGTCCACCCAGATGTATTCCGATACTCTGACCTGGCAGGACTATTTTGAGCAGAATGCTGTAGAGAGCCTGAAGCAGAATAAGGCGCTGATGGCAGAAGCCAAAGCAGCCGGCTTCACCTACGATACCACGGATGAGTACAACACTTTCAAGGAGACCATCAAAACCTCCGCTGCATCCGCAGGCATCTCCGAGAAGGAATATGTACGTTCCATCTACGGAAGCTATGCAACCATGGGCCGTATCGAAGAATATGTGAAGAACGACATGGTAATGAACGCTTATTATCAGAAGCTGCAGGAGGACAATGCTCCCAGTGATGATGAGGTCCAGAGCTATTATGAGGAAAATAAGGCAACCTACGATTCCGTAGACTATCGCCTGACCACGATCGAGGCTGATTTGCCTAACGAGCCTACCGAACTGGCAGATCCCGTAGAGGAGACTGCTGCAACCACCGATACCACTGCAACAGACGGAACGGCAGCTACAGATGCAACAGCTTCCGACAGCACCGATACCGCTTACCAGCCTTCCGATGCTGAGATCGCCAAGGCAATGGAAGATGCGAAGGTACTGGCTGACGATGCGGAGCAGACCGTGGCAAAAAGACGGCGAAGCACACGAGAATGAGAAGAAGTCTTCCGTGAACTACCTGATCTCCGACTGGCTGTTCGATGATGCCAGAAAGGCAGGAGACACCACCGTCATTACTAACGACAACAGCCATTGCTACTATGCCGTGGCATTTGAGAAGAGATATCTGGATGAGACTCCTTCCGCAGATGTACGTGTGATTATTCCCACCGAGGATAAGACCGGTGAAGAGATCCTGGAGGAGTGGAAGAACGGTGCAGCTACCGAGGACAGCTTCGCAGAATTGTGCAAGAAGTATACACAGGATACTTCCGCAGTAGAGAACGGCGGTCTGTTCGAGCAGGTGACCAAGACCGGTATGACAGAGGAGCTGAGCAACTGGATCTTCGACAACAGCCGTCAGGCAGGAGATACCGTAGCCATCACTGTCAGTGACACCACCTATGTACTTTACTACATCGGACAGGATCAGCCCGAGTGGAAGATCAACATCAAGAATACGCTGGTATCCGATACAATGAGTCAGCATATGCAGGATATTACCGCAGATGTAACAGTAGAGGATCCCAAGGGTAAACTGAATTACCTGAAGGTGCAGGCAGAGGAATCCGCAGCCGCTGAGACCGCGACCGCAGAGACCCAGGAGATCACCGAGGAGCAGACTGCTGCTACCGAAGAGACCGCAACACAGGCACAGTAAAGCTTGCTCAGGAACAGAACATAGACAACAGACATACCTGTTTCACTGCACAAGCAGAAGAGACAGGTACTGTTAGGTTATGAGCAAAAATAGTCGCAAAAGGGCGGGAAACATGATAATGTGACTCTGCCGGTTACGTGAGCTGAACAGAGAATAACTTTGAGAAAGGTATGAATAAACATGCAGGAAAAAAGTTCTGGTACTGGATATTGACGGAACATTGACCAATTCAAAAAAAAGAGATCACGGAAGCTACCAAACAGGAATCTGGAATATTTTACAGCATGGTCACAAGGTGATCCTGGCTTCGGGTCGTCCCACCCCCGGCATGCGGAAATGCGAAGAGGAGCTGGAACTGAAAAAATACGGCGGATACCTACTGTCATTTAACGGAGCCCGTATCGTGGAGTGTAAGACAGGAGAAGTGGTCTATCAGAGAACACTGCCCCTGTCCATTGTGCCCGGATTGTACGAATTCGCCAAAGCGAATGGCTGCGGACTGATCACTTATCAGGGTCCTGGCGTCATCTCTGCGTTCGAGCCGGATGACTATGTGCAGCTTGGGAAGCCAGAATCAACGGAATTCCTATAAAGGTCGTTGACAATTTCGTCGAATATGTGAATTTCGATATTAATAAATGCCTGATGACAGCACCGGAAGAGATCGCACCGGAGCTGGAGAAACAGCTGCAGGAAAAATACAGCGATGTGGCAAGCATCTACCGTTCCGAACCCTATTTCATCGAGATCATGCCGAAAGATGTGAACAAAGCCACCTCTTTGGATCATATGCTGGAAGGCATGGGACTGACCAGAGAGAATGCGATCTGCTGCGGGGACGGTTACAACGACATCTCCATGATCGAATATGCGGGAACCGGCGTAGCAATGGGGAATGCCCAGCCGGCGGTCAAGGATGCGGCGGACTATATCACCGGCACCAACGATGAAGACGGACTGGTGGAAGTCATCGATAAGTTCATCATGAACCCGGAGCAGGCATAGCCTTTCTTAGAAACAAACAATAGACACAAAGCAGTAACAAGCGAAAACTCACAGAGCAATGAGCGTATGTGATTTTTGCAAAAGAGGATATATATGATTCAGATACAAATACCTGAAAAAGCGAAATATATCATAGAAACCATACAGAATGCCGGATTTGAAGCCTATGTGGTAGGCGGCTGCGTGCGGGATTCCATTCTGGGCAGACCCCGGAGGACTGGGATATCACCACCTCGGCGAGACCGGAGCAGGTAAAGCAGCTGTTTCGTCGCACCATCGACACCGGAATCCAGCATGGCACCGTAACCGTCATGCTGGACAAGGAAGGCTTTGAGGTTACGACCTACCGTGTGGATGGAAAATACGAGGACAGCCGACATCCCAAAGAAGTGACGTTTACTCCGAACCTGGAGGAGGACCTGAAACGCCGGGATTTTACCATCAATGCCATGGCTTATAATGAAACGGAAGGCCTGATCGACATTTTCGGCGGATTAAAAGACATCGAGGCGAAGCTGATCCGCTGTGTGGGCAACCCGGAGGAACGATTCGGAGAAGATGCCCTGCGGATCATGCGGGCAATTCGTTTTTCAGCCCAGCTGGGCTACGAGATCCACGAAGATACTGAGGCGGCAATCCGGAAGCTGGCACCGACCCTGCAGAAGATCAGTGCGGAGCGGATTCAGGTGGAACTGACTAAACTGTTGGTGTCCCCTCATCCCGACACCCTCAGAGAAGCTTATGACATGGGTGTCACCAAGGTGATCCTACCGGAATTCGATGCCATGATGGAGACACCACAGAAGCACAAGCATCATAAATACAATGTGGGTGAGCATACATTACATGCACTTATGGAGATCGGGCCGGACAAGAATATGCGTTATGCCATGCTGCTCCATGACATCGGCAAGCCGGCCACACTTACTGTGGATGAAGCCGGAATCACTCATTTCTACGGACATCCGGCGGTGGGAGAAGAGATGGCGCGGAAGATTTTGCGGAGACTGCGATTTGATAATGATACCGTTGCGGTGGTCACCCGTCTGGTGAGATACCATGATTATGGCAATGATGTGATACCGGATCTGCGGATTGTCCGCCGGGCGGTGAATAAGATCGGGGAAGATATTTTCCCACTGTTGTTCCCGGTGAAACGGGCAGATATTCTGGCACAGAGCGATTACCTGAGAACAGAAAAACTGGAGAATCTCGAACTCTGGAAGAAACTGTATCAGGAAATGCTGGAAAAGAAGCAGTGCGTCTCCCTGAAAACACTGGCGGTCACCGGCAGGGATCTGATCGACACCGGTATGAAACCGGGCAGAGAGCTGGGAGAGATGCTGCAACAGCTGCTGGAACTGGTATTGGAACATCCCGAGCAGAATACCAGAGAACAGCTGCTGGAAAAGGTAAAGGAACTGTCGGCAGACAAAGATTGAGCATACTTTACAGGCTTTCCTCATAAGATAGCGTAGGAACCGGAAAACGGTTAAGGACGTATCTTAGGAGGGATTGTAAGTGAATGACAGAGCAGTGGCTCTGCTGGAGCAGTATGAGATAGAAGTATTGCGTACCCGAAAAGGAAGGGGAGCGATTCTGTGCGATACACAGCAGGGCTGCCTGATCTTCAAGGAATATACAGGACGCGAGGAACAGCTGCGTCTGCAGGAGCAGGTCCTGAAGCACCTGGAGGAACGGGGAACCGTTTCTGCGGAGCGATTGCTTGCCACAAAGGAAGGTGCGTTATCGGTGACAGACCGGGACGGTGTCAGATATATTCTGAAGACCTGGTGGGAAGGCCGAGAATGTAATATCCGTGACAGGGAAGAATGTATGGAAGCCATGCGGCTTCTGGCGAGACTGCACGGTGATCTGGAATTTACACCGGTATTTCCGGAGACGGAGGAGACTTCGGCACCGGTCATAGAGAGATATCTCCCCAGCCGGGACTATGAGAAGCATAACCGGGAGCTCAAGAGAGCCCGCAGGTTCTTGAAACAGCGCAGCCAGAAGACCTGGTTCGAGATCCGGTTGTCTGCAGTGATTGATCCTTTTTAGAGGAAGCAAGACAACTGTGTGAAGAATGGAAAGAGATCGAGCTGGCTGCCTCCGACAGCGGAGAGGAAGTACCGCTGTGTTTCTGTCACGGAGATTACCAATATCATAATATTCTGCGGCAGGACCGTGGATTTTCCTGGTAAACTTCGAAAAATGTCAGGCAGACGGGCCGGTGAGAGACCTGTATCTGCTGTTGCGAAAGCTTTTGGAAAAAAGTGAATGGGATGCCGAATGGGGCAGAGTGCTTCTGGCGGCTTATGAAAGTGTCAGACCGTTAAAGCCCTATGAGAGACAGGATCTGTTCTACCGCCTGTCCTATCCTGAAAAATTGTGGAAGATCGTAAACTTTTATTATAATTCCGGCAAGGCCTGGATCCCGGAGAAGAATCAGGAGAAACTGGACCGCCTGTTGGAACAGGAAGCGGCCAGAAAGAAATTCCTGAAACTGCTGCAAAGATAAAAAGCCGGGCAATGAACGGCAGACAACGGAAGAGACGTTGCGGCAGGATCGCAGCGTCAGGAGACAAAGGAGAAGCAAAAACGTTGAAAAGATTCGAAGACAAAAAGTATTCGAAAACGAAACAGACAGTGGTAAGTCTTTTGCTTGTGACAGTATTGTCATTTGCTGGCTGCGGGCAGGCAGCGTCCCCCGGAGCGGATACAGAGGCGCAGATGACATCCACACCTGCTGCAATCGCACAGGCAGAGCGGATAGATACCGGCTTTGTTGTCACCAATCCGGACAGCTATGATTCCGCAGATACGGCGGTACTGGTGGATATCAATAATGTTGACAACACTGTCACACTGTTAAATCTGGATCTAGGCAAACGCTACACGCTGTCCATGGACGGAACAACGCGGTTCGCAGATAAATATGGAAAGGCAATTTCCCTGAGTCAGCTGCAGGAGGGGGACATCGTGGATGTGACTTTTTTGAAAAGTCAGAAGCATCTGACCTCCATGCAGCTGGCGCAGACAGCATGGCAGTATGAAGATGTGGAGCACTACGAGATGAATACCGTGCGAAATGAGGTGGCCATCGGGGAAGAAGTGTTCCAGTTGTCCAGGGATACCCAGTATTTTTCCCAGGGACACAGCATTGAAAAAATGGATCTGAATCCGGCGGATATCCTGACATTTCACGGCATTGACAGCACAGTGCTCAGCGTAACAGTGGAAAAAGGCCATGGATACCTCAGACTGGTCAACGATGAGAACTTTGTGGGCGGCTGGCTGGAAATCGGCCAGACACAGATCGTACGGATCACAGAGGACATGCTGGTGACGGTGCCAGAGGGCAGTTATCAGGTAGATATCAGCTATAACGGCGGTGGTGGCACGAAAAATGTCGTGATCAACCGCAACGAGGAAACAACACTGGATATCGGTGATCTGGAAGTGGCAGAGGCACAGTACGGTATGGTGCTGTTTTCCCTGAATCCTTCCGATGCAGAATTGTATATCGATGGAAGTCAGGTGGATGCCTTCCCAGCCGGTCACGCTGGAATACGGTATTCATCAGATCATAGCGAAGGCGGACGGCTATAAGTCGCTTACACAGTATCTCAGGGTGGGGCAGGAATCCGCAGGAGTGGATGTCCAGCTGGATAAGGCGGACTCCGACAGTGAAGACAGTACGGAAAGCAGCAGTTCTTCCAGCTCTTCCGCAACGGAATCTACCTCCACCGCAGATACGACTACGACCTATTACCGCGTGCATATTGATGCTCCGGAAAATGTGGAGGTATATCTGGACGGCAACTATGTGGGAATTTCCCCCTGCAGTTTTAAGAAGACCTCAGGAAGTCATGTGATCACCCTGCGAAAATCCGGTTATGAAACCAGAAGTTATACGGTACAGGTGGATGAAGAAGAAAAGGATGTATCCTACTCATTTGTAGACCTGACGGCCAGCTCTTCATCGACAGAATGATCCTTTCCGAGAGGGGAAGAAATGCCGTAAATATGCGGAAAAACCTTGACAAAAGGGATAAAAACAGATATATATATGTATAGACGTTTCAAAAGAACTATTTTCGAGCGTAAAATTAATAACGAAAACTCATTACAGGAGGAGTTCAATATGAACAAAACAGAATTAGTTGCAGCTATGGCTGATCAGGCAGGTCTTTCCAAGAAGGACGCAGAGAAGGCATTAAAGGCATTCACAGATGTTGTTGCTGAAGAGTTAAAGAAGGATGGTAAGGTTCAGTTAGTTGGCTTCGGTACTTTCGAAGTATCCAGCAGAGCAGCTAGAGAGGGTAGAAATCCTCAGAGCGGCGCACCTATGAAGATCGCTGCTTCCAAGGCTCCTAAGTTCAAGGCTGGTAAGGCATTAAAGGATATGCTGAACGCATAATAGAAGCTGAATTTTCAGAGACTCGATAGGACAACCTTTTCGGGTCTCTTTTGTTTTTCAGAAACGGATGATCGTGAGGTTAAAAGCATGAGATTAGACAAATATTTAAAGGTGTCCCGCCTGATCAAACGCCGTACTGTGGCCAACGAAGCCTGCGACAGCGGCAGAGTATTGATCAACGACAAACCGGCAAAGGCATCCGCCAATGTCAAAGAGGGAGATATCATTTCCATCTCTTTCGGCAACAAGGAAGTAAAAGTCGAGGTCCTGGATGTACAGGAGACCGTGAAAAAAGAAGAAGCCAAAGAACTTTTCCGTTATATATAATATCAGGTTCTCTATGTATAAATTTCCACATTTTCCCATACAATACATTGTAAGTCCGGTTCCGGAAGGAGCGGAGGATGGGAGGCTATGGAGAGAATGGAAGATTTAAACGCGACAGGACGTATGCATAAAGTGACCATGACCAACAGACGGACATGTACCGTGAATGGGGTAAATGACGTCCTTTCCTTTGATCTGCGGGAGATCCTGCTGGAGACGGAGCAGGGGATGCTGATGATCCGCGGCAACGAGCTCCATGTGAACCGCCTGACATTAGACAAGGGGAAGTGGATATTGACGGCCGGATCGACAGCCTTGTATATTCGGATACCGCAGCATCCGGAGAAAAACAGGAATCCTTCCTGGGCAGGCTGTTCCGCTGATGGATGAAAATGTTTTCTGCTGCATTCCTTTCTGCTGGGTGTGGGGATCACTTTTCTGTATGATATTCTGCGGATCCTGCGAAGAGTGTTCGCTCACAGTACCAGCATGGTATCTCTGGAAGATCTGGCATTCTGGATCTACTGTGCGGGAAAGGTCTTTCTGCTGATGTTTCATGAAAGTAACGGGAACCTGCGATGGTTTGCCGTGCTGGGGGCATTGGCGGGAATGTACCTGTATCACAGGACAATCAGTCCCTTTTTTGTAAAGTATGTGGCACTGGGCCTGAATACTCTTCTGCACCCAATCCGGAAAGCCTTGCGGATAACGGGAAATTGGCTGAAAAAGCAGTTGACTATACTTAGGAAAATGCTTAAAATATTCATTAAAAGGAGATGCGCGTATGGCAAGAAGAAAAGCAGCCTACCGCAAGAGACATCAGAACCGGTTCAGTATGTTCCTGGTGACCCTGGTCGTGTTGATGATCATGGTGGTCGTTGCGGTGCGGAGCGTGGAATTACAACAGAAGATTGCGGGCTATGATACCCAGATCGCAAGCCTTGGCGCGCAGATCGAAGCAGAGCAGACCAGAGCGGAACAGATCGAGGAATTCGGTAAGTACACTCAGACGAAAGCTTATGTGGAAGAGGTGGCGAAGGATAAGCTGGGACTGGTATACGAAGGTGAGATCCTTTTTCAGGAAGACAATTAAGCAGGGAAACTGTTTCTCAACAGTGAACCTGCTTTTTTTGTCGCAAAAAATGAAGTCTCTCCCTCCCTCGATTTGACAAAAGGAAGAGGAAAACTGCCCTATAATCGTGAAAACAGAAAGGGGAGGATGCCATGATCATAGGGAAAAAGGAGCAGGATCGGCTGGAGAGAGAACAGTGTGCACAGATCTCACTGCTGTGCAGACAGAAACTGATGGGATATGCGGAGAGTTTTGAGGAACTGGGGAAGAGCTTTCGGCAGGAGATACAGATTGCAGGAGAGGACAGGCAGAATATTCTGGAAAAAATGTATGCTGTGGCAGAGCAGACAGATCATGGGAGACCATCTGCAGGAAGTGGCCCGGATCATGGAACGGGTGGCAGGAGAGGAACTGGGGTATTGTCCGCTGGAAGAGAAAAAGAGGAAAAGCCTGGTACAGGCGCTCAAGAGTGAAGGGATCATCGCCAGAGACCTCTGCTATGTGGAGAAGGACGGCAGCAGCTCCGGGACAGAAGCAGGGATCAGTATGACACTGTCCACCGAAAAAAGGCACTATAAGGCGGCACAGGTGGCGGACATGCTGACGGTATTATTGGGAAAAAAGCTGCAGGTCTCTTCAGGAAGCCCTTATCTCGTGGAGCAGGAGCCGCATTGTTTTCTGTTCACAGAGGAACCGAAATACATAGCACTGACGGGGGTGAGCCGGGCGGTAAAAAAGAAGGGGAGAAAGTCTCGGGGGATCAGTATGCCACCATGGAATCGGAAAAAGGGAAGCTGATCCTGCTGTTGTCTGATGGGACAGGCTCCGGGGAGGATGCCAGCCAGGGGCAGCGGCAGAGTCATGGATCTCATGGAAAAAATGCTGGAGGCGGGCTTCGGGACCGAGGCATCTGTGAATCTCCTGAATTCCGCGTTGTATGCGCAAAATGAAGAGGACGATCATCCTACGATAGACCTTTGCAGCCTGGATCTGCATACCGGCGAATGTGAGATCTGCAAGGTGGGCGGTGTTGCCACGTTCTGGAAGACCTCCGGAAGGGTTCTCTGTGTCGGCGGCGAAAGCCTGCCGTTAGGTATTTTTCAAAAAGTGCAGATAGAACGACAGATGTGTCAGATCCGGCCGGGAGATCTGCTGGTCATGATGACGGACGGGGTTCTGGATATGATGGAAGACGGGGAAGAGCGCATGGCACAGGTGCTGGAAGGGCTGCAGGAACAGAACCCGCAGGAGGTCGCAGAGAAAATATTGTCCTATGCCATCTGTGCCTCAGAAGGGCGGATTCGGGACGATATGACGGTATTTGTGCTCTGCCTGTGGGAAAACACGTGATGCCGCCTTGATTTTTCCCCATAATTAGGATAGAGTAAAAACATGAATACATGGATGGATACGCGAGAAAAAGTATTTGCATATATCAGAGAGCATCACATGCTGCAGGCCGGCGACCGTGTGGTAGCCGGTGTTTCTGGAGGGGCAGACTCGGTTTGCCTCTTATTTTTGTTGCTGGAATGGCAGAAGGAAGTACCTACAGACATTGCCGTAGTGCATGTGGATCACGGCATTCGCGCGGAGGCCGGAGAAGATGCCCGGTATGTGGAGCAGCTCTGCGAGGAGAGAGGAATCCCTTTTTCCTGACCAGGGCAGAGGTAAGGAACAGAGCCCGCATGGAGAAAATCTCTGAGGAAGAAGCCGGGCGCAGAACGAGATATGAGGCGTTTGAAAAGGCGGCAAAGGAGTGGGGAGCCACGAAGATCGCAGTGGCCCACAACAGCAATGACCGCAGCGAGACGCAGCTGTTTCATCTGTTCCGGGGCAGCGGCATCCGGGGACTGGCAAGCATTTTGCCTGTGAGAGATCGGATTATACGACCGCTCCTATGTCTGGAACGGTGGGAGATCGAGAAGTTTTTACAACAGCGAGGAATTGTCTATTGCAAGGATGCCACCAATGAGGAGGATGACTACACAAGAAATCGTATTCGGCATCATATTTTGCCTTATGCGGAGCAGAATATTGTAAAGGGGTGTGTAGCGCATATGAATCAGACGGCGGAGCTGCTGGCGGAGACGGAGGACTATCTGGAACTGCAGACAAAAGAAGCAGCTGGCCGATGTATCCGGGCAACGGACGGTGACGGAGAGTCCGCAGAGACGGGGGACAGCCGGAACGCGGTGATCTGTATTGCGGTGGAGTCTTTTCTGTCATTGCATCCTGTGAGCCGTAAGCGCCTCTTGTATGAAGAAGTGAAGCAATTGTCTCCCGGGCAGAAAGACATCACTTACCAGCATATTCAGGAGCTGCTGACCTTGTTTACCAGGGAAGGCAACCGGCAGATCTGTCTTCCGTTCGGCATCCGGGGCAGACGGCAATATGAGGAAGTCCTGCTGACAGTAGAGAGAACAGACAGGGAGCTTTTGGAGAAGACGGAAGTGGCTGAGAAATATCAACCAACTCTGCAGCTTTCTCCCGGACAGACAGGGACAGTGGAATGCGAAGTGGGAACGGTGGAATACTGTGTATGTGACCTGGCCGCTGCCCATGAAAAAAACCAAGAAGTTCCCACAAATCAGTATACGAAATGGTTTGATTATGATAAAATAAAAAATGTCCGGTGATACGGACAAGAAAGCCGGGTGATTATCTGACCATTGCTGACGGCAGAGGCGGGATGATCCATAAATCGCTGAAAAGTTATCTGGTCGATCAAAAGATCCCGCAGGCGGAACGCGACAGACTGCCGATCCTGGCAGAGGGAGAGCATGTACTGTGGGTCGTGGGATACCGTATCAGCGAATATTATAAAGTAACGGAGAATACAAAACGTATTTTAAAGGTACAATTAATAAGAAAGGAGTTCGCTTAAAAGCGAAAGGACAAAAGAAAATGGCAGAGCATATCAGAGTACTGTTGACAGAAGAGGAAGTAGATAAGAGAATCCAGGAGATCGGTGAGCAGATCAGCAAGGATTATGCGGGTAAGCAGGTACACCTTGTATGTGTACTGAAGGGTGGCAGCTTTTTCATGTGTGAACTGGCAAAGCGTATCACTGTTCCCGTATCTCTGGATTTCATGTCTGTATCCAGCTATGGCAGCGATACCAAGTCCAGCGGTGTGGTGAAGATCGTAAAAGACCTGGATGAATCCCTGAAGGATAAGGAAGTTATTGTAGTAGAGGATATCGTGGACAGCGGAAGAACCCTGAGCTATCTGCTGGAGATGCTGAAGGACAGAGGTCCGGCTTCTTTACGTCTGTGCACCCTGTTGGACAAACCCGAGAGAAGAGTGATCGATGTCCATGTAGATTATACCGGATTTAATATTCCCGATGAATTTGTGGTGGGCTACGGTCTGGATTATGATCAGAGATATCGTAATCTGCCTTACATCGGTGTGGTAGAATTCGATTAAGCAATACAAAGATGTAGGAGGCCCGTGAAGTTGAAACAAAACGGCAAAACAATCAATTCATATTTTATATTTATCATACTTCTGATTCTGGTGATCTTCGGCCTCAACCTGTTGAACAACCGTACAGATGAATACACCAAGGCGGAGTTCATTGCGGATCTGGATGCCGGCAATGTATCGGAAGTCGTGGTGCAGCCCAACGGAGAAGCACCTACCGGATATCTGGAGATCCAGATGAAGAACGGTGTGTCTCATAAGCTGTACGCAACGGACATTACAGAACTGGAGACCCTGGTACGTGAGTATGGGTTTGATCCGATGGTCAATGACATTGAAAGGGAGAACTGGTTCCTGACCTATATGCTGCCGATGCTGGTCGTGCTGGCGGTGGGAATTTTCCTGTTCATGATGATGAATGCCCAACAGGCAGGCGGCGGTAACGGCAAGATGATGAACTTCGGCAAAAGCCGCGCCAAGATGACACTGGGTGACAAGAGTGTCACATTCGCTCAGGTAGCCGGTCTGAAAGAGGAAAAGGAAGAACTGGAGGAGATCGTTGATTTCCTGAAGGAGCCGGGAAAATACACCGGTGTCGGAGCCAGAATCCCCAAGGGTGTCCTGTTGGAGGGTCCTCCCGGAACCGGTAAGACCTTGCTAGCCAAGGCAGTGGCCGGAGAAGCCGGAGTACCGTTCTTCAGCATTTCCGGATCCGATTTCGTGGAAATGTTCGTTGGTGTGGGCGCTTCCCGTGTGCGTGACCTGTTTGAAGAAGCAAAGCATAATGCACCTTGTATCGTATTTATTGATGAGATTGATGCCGTGGCAAGACGACGTGGTACCGGTATGGGCGGAGGACACGATGAGAGAGAGCAGACCCTGAACCAGTTACTGGTAGAAATGGACGGTTTCGGCGTCAATGAGGGCATTATCGTTATGGCGGCCACCAACCGTGTGGATATTCTGGATCCTGCAATCCTGCGTCCCGGTCGTTTCGACCGTAAGGTAGCGGTGGGAACCCCGGATATCGGTGGCAGAGAAGAGATTTTGAAAGTACATGCGAAGAACAAACCTCTGGGGGATGATGTGAATCTGCAGCAGATCGCTCAGACTACTGCAGGCTTCACCGGAGCGGATCTGGAGAATCTGTTGAACGAGGCAGCGATCATCGCAGCGAAGGAGAATCGCTCCTTTATCGCACAGAAGGATATCCAGAGAGCGTTTATCAAAGTGGGAATCGGTTCGGAGAAAAGAAGCCGCATCATTTCCGACAAGGAGAAGAAGATCACTGCATACCACGAGGCAGGCCATGCGATCCTGTTCCATGTGCTGCCGGATGTGGGACCTGTCTACACCGTATCCATTATCCCGACCGGTGGGAGCTGCCGGTTATACCATGCCCCTGCCGGAAAAGGATGAGATGTTCGCCACCAAGAGCCGTATGCTCCAGGATATCATGGTATCTCTGGGAGGACGTATTGCGGAGGAGATCATCTTCGGTGATATCACCACAGGAGCTTCCAGCGATATCAAGAAAGCCACCAAGACGGCCCGCCGTATGGTAACCCGTTACGGAATGTCTGATAATATCGGTGTCATCTGTTATGATGATGACGATGATGAAGTCTTCATCGGTAAGGATCTGGCTCATGCCAAGGCTCACAGTGAAGAGATATCCGGCGAAATCGACAAGGAAGTCAAGAGTATCATCGATGACTGCTATACCAAAGCCAAGGATATTATCTTACAGCATGAGGATGTGCTGCATAGCTGTGCACAGCTGCTGTTGGAGAAGGAGAAGATCACCAGAGAAGAGTTTGAAGTTTGAAAGCGATTCCTTTTTGAATACTGAACTTTTCGTAAAGGGTCTGGGAGTGGAAAAGGTTTTCGCAGGAAAATCAGAGATTTGGTAGTATTGTACAAACTGGTTTTGTGAAAAATACACAAAAACGCATATGCACTTTTGTAATATTTGTGAATTTTGAGAATAGTCAAAAATAGTAGTGCATGCTATTATAATACTCGTAACCCCCAATACATTATATAGTTTTTTGCTATACCCCATAAGGAAGAAATACCTTCTCTAAAAAGGGCAGTCCTCCCAAGACTGTCCTTTTTACTGTCTAAAAATCGCTGAATAAAGAGGCGGGCAGTTGTCAGATGTAAGGAAAAAGGGTATAATAAATAGAGCTTTTGAGCTTGGGACATGTCACACTGCCGGAGCGCACAAAGACAACAAAGCACTTTGACAGAAGCAGTGTCATAATATAGATAGTAAGACATTAGTCTCAGAAAGGGTAGATACTATGGATCTGGAGCTATTACGTCGAACAGAATATAATCAGCAATATATTGCGGCCATGAGACCTGTATTTAACAGGAGAGCACTTTTTACAGATACCAGTGCGGAATATGTGATTCCGGAAGAGCCGGCCTGTTTTTCCGAAGTGACGATCCGCTTCCGGACCGCCAGAAATAATGTGGACAGAGTGTTCCTGGTATGCGGCGGACAGAAACACCTCATGGTACGTGTGGAGAGCAAAAATGATTTTGACTATTACGCTTATGTCATGCGGCTGGATGATCAGAAGGTGTCTTATTATTTTGAAGTGCAGACCGGCAGGATCACAGGCATCTACGATATGAGAGGTCTGGTACAGGAAGTCAATGAATATTATGACTTTATCATTATTCCCGGATTCCATACACCGGACTGGGCAAAGGGTGCGGTCATGTACCAGATTTATACGGATCGTTTCTGCAACGGAGATCCTTCCAATGATGTGCTTGACCAATGAGTACTGTTACATCGGGAACCGGTGCACCGTGTAGAGGACTGGGGACGTTATCCGGCACAGATGGATGTCCGCGAGTTCTATGGCGGCGACCTGCAGGGTGTGTTGGACAAGATGGACTACCTGCAGGAGCTGGGCGTTGAGGTAATTTATTTTAACCCTCTGTTCGTATCCCCGTCCAACCATAAATACGATATTCAGGACTATGATTATATTGATCCCCATCTTGGGAAAATCGTCAGTGATGAGGGAGACCTGCTTCCTGACGGACAGCGTGAGAACCGTTTCGCTTCCCGCTACATCGACCGTGTGACTAACAAGGCGAATCTGGAAGCCAGCAACGAGCTGTTTGCACAGGTGGTGGCAGAGGCACACCGCAGGGGCATGAGAGTCATTCTCGATGGCGTGTTCAACCACTGTGGTTCCTTTAATAAATGGATGGACAGAGAACGTATTTACGAGAATGCGGAAGGCTATGACAAGGGTGCTTATGTCAGTGCTGACAGCCCTTACCGGAATTATTTTGATTTCCACAATCAGGCAGCATGGCCCTATAACAATTCCTATGATGGATGGTGGGGACATGACACACTGCCGAAGCTGAATTACGAGGTTCTCAGGAACTGATGGATTATGTCCTTCATGTTGCAAAAAAATGGGTATCTCCGCCTTATAATGTGGATGGATGGAGACTGGATGTGGCAGCTGATCTGGGTCACAGTCAGGAATTCAACCATCATTTCTGGCAGGAATTCCGGAAAGCGGTAAAAGAGGCCAATCCGGAAGCCATTATTCTGGCAGAGCATTACGGCAACACCAGAGACTGGTTACAGGGAAATGAATGGGATACCGTTATGAACTACGATGCGTTCATGGAGCCCGTGACCTGGTTTCTGACCGGTATGGAGAAACACAGTGATGACTACCGGGAGGATCTGCTCGGCAATTCCGAGAGCTTCTGGGGTGCTATGCGGCATCATACCTCCAGTTTCTCCATGCCCAGCTGGCAGGTGGCAATGAATGAACTGTCCAACCATGACCATTCCCGTTTCCTGGCGAGAACAAATCATAAGGTGGGACGTACCAACACACTGGGACCCCAGGCTGCGGAACAGGGTATTAATAAAGCGGTCTTCCGGGAAGGTGTTGTGATCCAGATGACATGGACGGGTGCACCTACGATCTATTACGGAGATGAGGCCGGTGTCTGTGGTTTCACGGATCCCGACAACCGCAGAACGTATCCCTGGGGACATGAGGATCAGGTGCTGCTGGCATTTCATAAGGATATTATCCGCCTGCGTCGTGAAAATGAAGAGTTGCGCAGCGGATCTTTGAAAATGTTGGAAAGCGATTATAATTTTATTTCCTATGGTCGTTTTAACCGGAAAGGTCAGTGTGCGGTTCTGATCAATAACAATAATCATCCGATCACCAAAGAGATTCATGTGTGGGAGATCGGAACCCCTAAGACAGGTAAGATGAAAGTGATCCTGCAGTCCAGGGATGACGGGTATTGCATGGAAGGTGCGGAGTATGAGATCAGGGCAGGCAAGGTTCTGATCGAGATGCCACAGACCTCGGCAACGATCCTGAAATACGTAGAAGAATAAATATATGTAACTATTCAGAACACCATTCGCAAAACCGCCTCTGCGAGGCTTCCTTTTGCTCATGGTGGTTACTTTGCCCTATAAATAGTATCAAATGCTCTTACGAATGCAAGGATTCGACGCTCATTCGATACTATTTACATGGCTCTGAATAGTTACAAATACAAAAGACAGAGAGGATATTCGATGTTCACCATCATTATTACCCTGCTGTTGCCGCTGGTATCCATTGGAATCTGGCGGCAATCTATTTTAAAAAATAACAAAAAAAGCGGACAGTCTGTCACGATCGGGAAGGGAGAATATGTCCTTCGCTATCTCACCTGCCTACTCTGTATGCTGGTCATTCCCTGGATCCTGTTGTCGCTGACCGGCAATGACGGCAATACGATCTTGAGAAAGCTGTTGGAATCCAGAGAATATGCAGTGAAAGTTCTATGTCTGGAGATCAGCATGATGCTGGTCTATGCCATTGCGGAATTGTTCGTGGAAGAAGCGAAAGCCGGAAAGCATGAGAAGATCCGGAGCGTCCTGAGTAAGATTACCGACAGCAAGGCGTGGAGCGTATTTCGCAAATACATAGGACCGGTGGCAGTACTGGCATTGACAGTGCTGGTGGTGTGTCTGAATTTCAGCATGATGTCCGACCGCGTACTGTGGGGGGGATGAGGCGTTTTCTGCGAATACGGCCCACAAGGATGTGGATGGCATTTTGCAGGTATTGTATTACTGGGACAATCATCCGCCACTGTATTATTACTGGCTGAAATTATTCGGGACCCTGTTCGGATATAAGGTACCGGTATTCCATCTGGCCTCTCTGGTGCCCTTCGTGATTGGGATCGTACTGGCACTGACCGTTGTGCGGAAACATTTCGGACTGCTTCCGGCAACATTTTTTGTGATGATCTCCGGTCTGGGACAGGCATGTCTGGAGTACAATCTGGAAGTCCGCATGTATGCGCTGGCTTTCCTGTGTGTAATGGGTTGCTTCTATTGTTCCTACAGAGTCATTGCTGACGGCAGCAGGAAGACCTGGGCAGGCATGGTGCTGTGGGCACTGGCAGCAGCGTATTCTCACTATTATGCACTGGTGGCTGTAGGCATTATGATGTTTTTCACCGGGTGGCCGTATGGATCAAATACCGTTGGAAAACATGGATAAAGGGTGTTCTGGCCATCGTAGCATTTTTCATAGGTTATGCACCCTGGCTATATTTCTTCTATGCCGGCTTGAAAAATGTCAGCAGAGGCTGGTGGATGACAGAGATCCTGGGACTGGATCAGAGTCTGGAGATTGTTATGGGCGGCAGAGGGATGAATGGTATCGTATTCCCGTTGGTGATTCTGTTTCTGGTGGTGACCCTGGCAGTGGATTCTTCTGTATTCTCCGTGGAAAAAGACGGAGTATATATGCGGAAGCCTTCTGTGAGAAACTGGTCTGACAAGACATATGCCATGGCAGTGGGAGCCTGCACAATCCTTGGAACTTTGGCATTTGCTTATTTGTTAAGTGTTGTTATGGCACCGATGCTGGCACAGAGATATCTGTATCCGTTAAGTGCGGTGGCAATCGTCATGCTGGCGGTGGGCAGCAGCCGTGTGCTGGAACTGGCTGCAGAGCTGGAGAAGAAGTCCTGGAAGGGTCTGGAGGCTGTAAGCAGAATTGTGCTGGCGGTATTACTGGTAGTATTATTCGGCCTGGGAATTCAGAACTATCGGGAATGCTATGACAGCTATGAACAGCAGAAGGTGGAGACCGAAAAGACACTGGATCTGATCGGTACCCCCGATGAGGATGTAAATATGGTCACGAATGGAGTAAAACATCTGGGTTGGACCGTGCTGTATTATTACTATCCGGATAATGAAATCGTGAACGGAGATTACAACCAGGCGGATTCCGACAGGTTCTGGTATTTTACACCGACCGAACTTGGCACAGATGCCATCGCCGGATTGCAGCAGGATGGATATCAGGTGACCGATTATGGACTGATGCAACTGTCGCAGTATCCTTTCTATTTATATTATATTGAAGCAGTTCAGCCTGCGCCATTCGCAAAGTTGCGTTAGCACGCTTTTTCGTCACTTCGTGACTACTTTTGCTCATAGATTGGCGCTCTGCTCATAGGATGACAGAATTGACGCTTTGTGTGCGAGCACCCAATCGTCGCTTCTGTCATCCTATGGCTGAACTTTTACACTAAAATAATAAAAACATCTTGCAATTTGTGTGAACATATGCTACAATTTCACATTGTTAAGGCACTTTGCCTGACATGGATGGATTCCCGAGTGGCCAAAGGGGACAGACTGTAAATCTGCTGCAATTTGCTTCGGTGGTTCGAATCCACCTCCATCCATTTGCGTTGATGAGCTCAATGGAACAGTGCTTAGCGCGTAAGTCCATGCAGTAGAGTATAACGCAATGCGTCCGCTGGTGTGGCGGAATAGGCAGACGCAAGGGACTTAAAATCCCTCGGGGGGCAACCCCGTGCCGGTTCAAGTCCGGCCACCAGCATTCCTCAAATCCATAAAAATTGTGGATTTGAGGATTTTTTTTAGGGTGACGATTGGGTGATCTGCCCTAAAGCTATGCGCACCTTTTCTAAATAATCTGGTTTTGCAAATTTTTAAAAGTTTTTTCTGCATTCATTCGGTTATAGATTCAAATATATAAATAATCACGTCTTTGGAATATTCACCACACATTTTTTCAGAGAAATTTAATTGCAGTAGAAAATGCAACATGATAATATAAAGACAGGAAGAGGGGAAACAATGGCAGAAGATAAAAACAGCAAGGTTACGCAGAATCAGGACAGGATCAACAAGCTGATCGATGGACTTACTTTATTCGATGATGACCTGATGAGCCGGGTATTTGATAAGAATATAGAAGCAACGGAGCTATTGCTTAGAATTATTTCGGAGAGAAAGATCAAGGTTATCAGTGTAATCGGACAGGAAGAAATGAAAAGCGCTGCAGTCGGGGGACGTAATATCACACTTGATGTACATGCACTGGATGAAAACGGAGAGAAAATGGACATTGAGGTACAGGGAAACTCCGAAGGTGCTCACATAAGGAGAGCAAGATACCATAGCAGTGTCCTTGATTCCCGAATGTTAAAAGAAGGTCAGGAATTTAAGGAAATCAAGGATTCTTATGTAATCTTTATTTATAAGCGTGACAAATTTCAAGAGGGTTTGCCATTGTACCATATTGACCGATATGTAAGAGAGACCGGGAAACTATTTGAGGATGGCTCACATATAATATATGTAAACGGCAACTATAAGGGTGATGATGAAATCGGATATCTTATGCAGGACTTTCATCAGACAGACCCTGATAATATGCATTACAAAGAACTGTCACAGGGAGTAAGACATTTCAAAGAAGTAGAGGAAGGACGTGATACCATGTGTGAAGCAGTACAGGAATATGCAAAGGAATACGCAAATGAATATGCAAATGAAAAGCAGGCAGCTAATGTGAAAAACCTTATGGAAAGTGCTGGTTTTACAATGGAACGAGCATTAGATTCTTTAAAAATCCAGGGTGAAGAAAGAGAAGCAATTATCCAGTTGTTGCAGAAGTAGTAATAAGATAAAGCTTAAATGTATTGTTGATAGCCATTCCTAATATTGAATAAGTTACTGTTAGATAATTTGCTAAACAATGAAAAGTGGCAGAAACAAAGCTGCCGCTTTTTTGTTTATATGGATATATGCTCAGGTGTAAAGCAAGTATTGGTGTTTTGGAGTAAATGACAGAAAAAAGATCTCATGATAATATGTAAAATAGTAGAAAGTTAAGGGGAGATGTGAAATGATCTATATTACCGGAGACTGCCATGGAAACTTTGAAAGATTCAATACCGATATTTTCCCTGAGCAACTGGAGATGAATAAAGAAGACTATGTAATTATATGTGGAGATTTTGGTGGAATCTGGGATAAAAGCGGTGACAGCAAAAAAGAAGCAATGATATTGAATCAGCTCGAATGTAAGTCATATACAACATTATTTGTTGATGGTAATCATGAAAATTTTGACAGACTGTCCGATTATCCGATAGACACCTGGAATGGAGGTAAAGTACATAAAATCAGACCTTCTGTGATACATCTTATGAGAGGACAGATTTTTGAGATTGATGGTAAAAGTATATTTACCTTCGGCGGTGCAAGCAGTCATGACATAACCGGTGGAATTTTGGATCCGATGGATCCGAAGTATGGCAAAAAGAAAAAAGCAATTAAATCGGGATAAAGTGCCTTATCGCATAAACCATGTGAGCTGGTGGGAGGAAGAACTTCCGTCAGAAGAAGAGATGATGGAAGGCTGTAGGAACCTTGAAAAACATGATAATACAGTGGATTATATCGTGACGCATTGCTGTGCATCCAGCACACAGTTATTACTTGGGGGTACAGCATTCAAACCTGACAGAGAAACAGACTACTTTGAAAAGATTCTTCATAAAGTAAAATTTAAGAAATGGTTTTTCGGTCATTATCATAACAATAGAAATGTGAGTGACAGAGAAATCCTATTATATGAGCAGATAATAAGAATTTTGTAGAAGGAAAGTTTTTAGCTAAACAGAACAATTATGTTCATAAAAACAATTTAAATTCTGAGGTGATAATTGTGGAGCAGAAAGATTTGATTTTCCTTTTTATATTCGTTCTTTTGTGTTTTGTATTATTACTCGTTGTCATGACAATTATGCGAAATCCGTTTCAATTTCCATACATGACAATTTATATTGATATTTCAGGCAAACGAAATGTGAAAGCCGAAGATTATATTGACCGCTATTTGATCAACAATAAATTTGATTTTATAAAATTACATGAGGAGAAAATAAAAAATGGAAGAAGGATTGTAATTATACAATACGAAGTTCCATGTTGGAGGAATACAGACAAAAGCAATATAACAAAATTTTGGACGAGAAAACGTATCAGTTTATATTTCAGAGACTGCAAACTCGGTATTATCAGAGGAATTATACAAAAACAGCTTACAAAATCATGAATGAAGATAAAATGTTTTGCTGTAGTTATGATTATCTTCTTGATAGATATCGAAAACTGTCAATGATAGAATTGGCTTGTCCACTATCAGAATATGAATCTAAAAATCAGAGAAAGTTAATGACGAAAGAGTTGCGGAGGCAGATTATGATTCGCGATGATTATACCTGCCAGATTTGTGGAAAATATATGCCAGATGAAGTAGGGTTACAGATAGATCATATCATTCCTGTATCCAAAGGAGGAAAAACAATTCCATCAAATTTACAGACACTGTGTTCTAAATGTAATGGTAAAAAAGCAAATAAATTATAACGGTGTGTCCTTGAAGGGATTGCCTTTGTACCATATCGACCGATATGTAAGAGAGACGGGGAAACTTTTTGAGGACGGATCACATATAATTTATGTAAACGGCAACTATAAGGGCGATGATGAAATCGGACATCTTATGCAGGACTTTCATCAGACAGACCCTGATAATATGCATTACAAAGAACTGTCACAGGAAATAAGACATTTCAAAGAAGTAGAGGAAGGGTTCCGGATGTCCGGTGGACATCCGTTTAGAATCGACCGAAGTGGAACGGAGATCTTGATACCATGTGTGAAGCAGTACAAAAATATGCAAAGGAATGTGTAAATGAAAAGCAGGCGGCAAATGTGAAAAACATTATGGAAGATACTGGATTTACCGTGGAACAAGCATTAGACGAGGCAGATTGGCTTGCAGAAGATAGTAACGAAAGAATGACACATGAAGAAGTGTTTCGCACGCTGAAGAGCAGAGTAACAATTCCTTTTACACTTCATGGAATAGAAGAAAATCTCACCGTAGAATATACGCAAGGTACAGATCCCAGGGAAATTGGCTATGATGCCCTTCAGGGATTTCCGATAGATAAAATATGTTGCACAGGTTATCCGGTAATGCATGGTTACTTTGAACATATGAATGCAACCGGTTATCGGAGATCCTGTGGGTTCATTCAATTCGTGGAAAGAATTGAAAATTATGGGGAAAACAGAGAGCTTTCCGTAGATGTCAGTGATGAAAATCTGGAAAAAGGGAATCCATATTTTGCGTATGGTTATCCGGCAGAAATATTTGATGCTCCCTGTTGTAATTTGGCTGGGTGTAGACACTTGAAATGGACAGCTTATACCTATCTAGTAGATCTGCCCTCTCGAATGAATAGCAATAAACTGAAATTCCTGGGCGGATACTCCTGGGGATATGAAGAGGATGAGAACGGTCCACAGAGATTACTACCGCTAGAGATATTGACGGAAAATGACTGGGAAAAGCATGCAACGGAAAAAGGAATATTAAAGGTGTTCCCAATATAGGGAGGCTGTACTGTTAAGTTATGAAGAATAGATATAAACGAAAATTGATATTCGTTATTGCAATTTTAAGTTTAAGCTTAGTATGCTGTAAAAGTAAAACAGAGCCAATTAATAATATTGCATCATGGACACTGGATGATGGTTGGACAATAAATGGAAAGGATGAAATATGGTATTTTGGATTTCCTAAGAATAAAGTTTTGTTTTGCGCAAAACTGTTGGATGAAAATGCGGAATCAGAATTTGAAACGACAATGAGAACGCTCAAATTAAATAATGATTAAAGTTCAGATACGCATGATACGAATTACGAAGAAGGTTATTTTGACCGGAAAACTTGTTGTTGAAGGAACGTCGTATGTGTTTGAGTTCAAGACATTTGAAGTTAAAATTCCGGTTGATGAGGAATATCCAGATATTTTGGACTATATGGATTCCATAGAGGTTACTGATTATAGTAAGAATAATTTCCCCGAGATTGGCAGTCGGAAAATAGTGACAAAAAATCACTGGAAAAATGACCATATAAAAACAGCAGATCCCGCCAGATCTGCTGTTTTTCTCTGTTATATGAGCGTGAAAAACACACTTCTATCATAAAATAAAGGATACTTCGTTACTTAGAACTTTTCAGCGAAGCTCTTGTAATACTCGTCAAAAACTCGTTAACCTTTTCCATAATCTTCTTCATAATATTCACCCTTAACCTTTCCAAGACAAATGAACTGTTGACTTTGTTGTTACGTTTAAGGGGTCAGGCCTGACTTCCTTTTGATGATTATAATTTACCATATTGCGCTTATAATGTGAAATACATATAATAGAAGTATAATAATACCTAATAGGTATGATAAAAACGTATTGCACAAATAGAAAGATTAAGTTGGTTTTTGGAAAAAGCATGGAAGGAGGATGCTGGGAAGATGGAATTGCGGCATATCCGGTATTTCAAGGCAGTGGCGGAGGAGAAAAGTTTCACGAAAGCCGGCAGAGCAGCTGGCGATTGCGCAGCCGCCCCTGAGCCGTCAGATTCCAGGATCTGGAAGCGGAACTGGGGACGACACTGTTCGTCAGAACCCCCATAAGGTGACCCTGACAGAAGAAGGGGAACTTTTCTGCAGTATGCGAATCAGATTCTGGACCTGGTGAACCGGTCGGAGGAGGATGTGCGGGAGCGCAAGGAAGGATTGCAGGGAACCTTATATATCGCGTCGGTAGAGGGCTGCGGTCCCAGGCTTTTGCCGAGTGGATCGCCGGATTTCAGCAGAGACACCCACATGTACAATACAACCTATGGAATGGAAACACGGATGACGTGAATACACGCGTGACGAAGGGGCTTGTGTGAAATCGCGATGATCACAGCGCCATATAATACCGAGGAATTCCATGTGCTTCCGGTCTATGAGGAGCCATGGGTGGCGGTGATTCCGAAGGGGCACCCTTGTATGCGGAGGAAAACGATCCGGTGAAGCCGGCGGAATTATTGCCTTATGACCTGTTGATTCCCTCCAGAGAATCCAGAAAAGGTGAAATCGATAAATGGTTCGAGGGAACGGGGCATGCACCGGTGATCCGGGGGCGCATCGCTCATATGATGAATGCTTATGAGCTGAGTCTGCACGGAGTCGGGATCTCCATTTATCCGGCATCGATTTCCTCCCTGATCCGAGACAAGGACGTCTGCGTGCGGCCGGTGGAGCATCCGAATGCCCATGCGGATTATGCTTTGATCTGGAATAAAAATCATACCCTGTCCCATGTGGCGGAAGAATTTATTGCTTATGTAAAAGAAGAATCCGGACAGCAGGTGTACTATGCCTGAATTAACGCAACCGATACGTCATTCACATTTGTGCCGGTAGCTCCTGCCTTGTCAAAAGAAAGGAAAGCCCTTATACTCGGAAGCAGGAGGAAAATACGATGAACATTACAGTATATCTGGGAGCAAATGAAGGAAATGATCCTTCTCTTAGAAAAAGCGGTGCGTGAGCTGGGAACCTGGATCGGTGAAAGCGGTAACCGCCTGGTATACGGTGGATCCAAATCCGGTCTCATGGGAGAGATCGCGGAGAGCGTATTACAGGCAGGCGGCGAGGTGACCGGCGTGGAACCGCAGTTTTTCATTGATATGGAATACCAGTATGATGCCATTACGGAGCTGATCGTCACAAAGGACATGACAGAACGCAAGACGAAAATGATCGAACTGGGAGATGTATTTATTGCTTTTCCCGGCGGAACCGGAACACTGGAAGAGATCGCTGAAGTCATGTCCAAGGTGTCTCTGAAGCATTTGACTGCGCCCTGTATCCTCTATAATCTCAATGATTATTATGACGGATTACAGACATTGCTGCGGCATATGACGGAGATGGGATTGTCCTCCCCGGAGAGACAGGAAGGCATTTATTTTGCCAGGGATCTGTCGGAAATCCGTGAGATTATAAAAAATCAGCGGAGCAATGTAACGATCGCTCCGCCGGAGAATACACAAGGTATGGGAAATCACTTAGGTTAACAGGTTGAAGCCCATTACTACCAGACCCAGGATCACGAGAATCACACCGGTGACACGGTTCAGGGTCCTGGGGGTCGCCTTGTTGGCGAACAGTGCAGCGATCCGCGCCCAGAGCAGGGTAAATACAACGCACAGGATCCATACCGTCCAGTCGGGCATACCACCAATGGCAAAATGGGAAACTGCACCGGTCAGAGCGGTAAAAGCCATAATAAAGACGCTGGTTCCCACAGCAGTCTTCAGCTCATACCCCAGCACGGAGGTGAGGATCAGCAGCATCATCATGCCGCCGCCGGCCCCGACGAAGCCGCAGATGAAGCCGATCATCATGCCGCATACCAGAGACTGAATGGCTCTTTTTTTTTCGCGGAGACGCCCTGCATGGCTTCTTTGGTGGTCATTACGGGACGGACAATGAATTTGATACCTAACAGGAAAGTCATGAATACGGAGAAATTCCCCATGGTAGCGGAAGGTACCAGGCTGGATACGTAGCTGCCTACGACGGTGAATACCAGCACACTTCCCATCATGATCAGACCGTTTTCATCAATATTTTTGTTTTTCGCATAGGTATAGGCGGATACGGCGCTGGCCAGCACGTCCGAGGACAGGGCGATGCCCACCGCCAGATACGGGTCCATGCCCAGAAAGGTGATGAGCATGGGACTGATGACGGCGGCGGCGCTCATCCCGGCGAAGCCGGTGCCAAGACCGGCCCCCATCCCGGCGAAAAAGTGACAAGAATCGTGATTAAAATCTGCATTTATTTATCTCCTTTCAGGATATTGTCCATATTTCTCTCCATGACATGAAGCATGTGGTAAAAAGATCTCTTTGCTTGTCTCATCGGTGCCATCTAGCAGAGTATCTTTGAAAATGCTCTGTATCATGCGGCCTTTTTCGATGACATCCTGTGCTTTCTCCGTGCAGAACAGCAGAGTCTTCCGACGGTCATCCGGAGCCTCTCTGCGTTCCAGGTACCCCTCGCACACCAGCTTGTCCACATTGACGGACACCAGATTCGCCTTGATCCGGCGGATCTCCACGACATCACTGGCAGTGTGGTATTCCGGATTATTGCCGAAGAACATGAGAATATCAAAAAGCTGTCTGTGGCAGCTTTAACTGCTGGCACAGAGGTTTGCACATGGCGTTGTAAGCCAGATTGAATTTTTGTACGAATTCGATATCAGTATTCATCCGAAGGCCTCCTTACTTAGTATTATACAAAGTGTAATTACTGAAATTACAAAAGTGAATATTTCAAATTTGAAATAATTGCTATATTGCATAGTATTACAGATAGTTTTCGAAGTCAATCATAAGATATTTTATTTCATAAAAAATTTATATTAATTATCCTATCGTAAACATCATTTTGGTATGTTATAATTTATTTGATGCTAGGGTCAAAAGGTCTAAGCCCACATGAGCTTGCTCATAAGTGGGTGAAAGACCTTTTGACCCGCCCCATATGAGCATAAAAGTGGGATGATAATCCCACGATATGCGAATAGAGGGTAGGGGTGCTATGTGCCAGTGGCACAGGTGTAGCACGGACCGAAGCGGAGCGGAGAAGTGAGAGTGCGTAGCACGGAACAATCCGTAGGCATCAAAGTCGGGGGCTTTTTGACCCCGACATCATTTACATTAGGGATGCTATACAGAGACTGTGGGCATACAGAAGAAAGTGTCGGGAGGAGACATGAGTATCAATACATATGATGAACAGAAATTCTGGGAGGAAATGGATATCCTGTTCCCGGATATTGTAAAAGCCATTACTTCTCTGGCGAAAAAGTCCTACATATCCATAACCAATCTGCGGAACGGCGTGACATGGTGGTCCGAGAAGACGATGGAATATTTTGGTATGCAGGAGAACTATACCATTCGCGGACAGGAAAAATCAAAAGACCGATTCATCCGGATGATCTGGAGGATTTCCGGAGGGGATTCCGGGAGAGAGTTGCCGGGAAAAATATGGACGAGCCCTGGGAATACCGGGTGCGTGACGGAAGCACCTACAACCGGATCAGTGCCAGGGCGAAAATGCTGAATGATAAGGATGGAAAGCCTTTTGTGATCGTAATACGATATAACAACTACGGTATTTCCGACGAGGTGGATGCGACCACCGGATTGCATACGGAACCGGCGCTGGATCGGGAGATCATGGAATTCCTGGAGGAAAGCGGACAGGGGGCACTACTGAAGATCGGACTGGATCAGTTCAGTCATATCAATGTTATGTACGGTGCCGCTTTTTCGGATAAGATTCTGAACTGTGCGGCACAGGAGCTGTTGCGCCTGTTAAGGGGAAAAGGATATGTATACCGGCTCTCCGGTGCGAAATTTGTGATCAGCTTTAAAAAGGTATCCAAAGCGGAACTACAGCAGATATACGATGAGATCGTAGATACTTTTGAAAATACAGAGGTAGAAGGCAAAAAGATTCCTCTGAAGGTATCTGCCGGCGCAATATTTATGGAACCTTATATGAAGGAGACGAACGCGGTCCGCAGCCGTCTGACTTATGCGTTGAACCATTCCCGGCTTGAGCATCACGGAGAGCTGGTGATTTTTAATGATGAGGTCTGTGGCAGTGACGAGAACCAGTTTGAACTGATCGGTGTGATCCATCAGTGTGCTACTCATAACTTTGAAGGCTTCCGGATGTTCTATCAGCCGATTGCCGATACGAAGACCGGCAAGATCCGGGGAATGGAAGCGTTGCTCCGCTGGGAACTGGAACCTTACGGGATGGTGTCCCCGGTGTGTTCATGGAGTGGCTGGAACAGGATCCCCTGTATTTTTGATCTGGGGAACTGGATCCTTCGGACAGCACTTACGGATGTACAGAAGCTTCGCGAGGAGACGGAAGGCTTTTTCGTCAATGTTAATGTGGCGGCGGCGCAGCTGGAGCGCAGAGAGTTCCGCAGTGCTGTTATGAATATTTTAAAAGAGACCGGTGCGAAGCCGGAGGAGCTTTGCCTCGAATTGACAGAACGATGCAGAGATCTGGATATTCATTTCCTGCGCGGAGAGGTAGAATTTTTCCATTCCCAGGGGATCAAGATCGCACTGGATGACTTCGGAACAGGCAACAGTTCCTTAAGTCTGGCGCTGGAGCTTCCTTTTGACGAACTGAAGGTAGATATGAGCTTCATCCGTGATATTAAGCAAAAACCTCAGAATCAGGCCATGGTGAAGTCTATCGTGGATTATGCCAAGAGGACTAATACCGAGATCTGCATTGAGGGTATTGAAAATAAGGAAGTCAGCGACTATATTGAGCAGTTCGGATCTACCTGGCAGCAGGGATACTATTATTCCAAGCCGGTACCCATCGATCAGTTTGAGGAAGTGCTGCGCGAGAAATCAACCGAAAAAGAATAAGTAGTTATTCTCGAAGGGCATTGGGTGCTACACCGTATTTTTTCTTAAATGCACGGCGGAAGCTGGTCAGATTGTTGTAACCGACTGCCACGTATAAATCAGTTATTTTAATATTCGTTGTTTCCAGAAGATGTTTTGCCTGCGTCATGCGGACCTGTTCCAGATACGTAGAGAAGTTTACCCCAACTGTTTTTTTGAAAAGGAAGGAAAAGTAACTCTCGGAGATGTGGAACAGGTCCGATATTCTGCTTAAACATAAGGATGGATCCCCATAATTCTCATCAATATAAGCCTGAATGCGCACAATCAGTTGGTTGTCGTTTTCCGGTTGCTTGTTTTTTTCACATAATTCCACAGCAATCTGCTCGTAATTTTCCAGGGTAGAATCTTCGGACAGACCGGCTAAGCTTGAGTCATCATAGGAAATATCGTTATCCCGACTACTTTCAATAACGTAATTTCTATATTTTCTAAAAGCCATTTCACTTGTCTGGAATTAAGTTTTCGTTTCTTAAAATTTTCGTCCTTTATAAAATTAAAAATTGTTTTTGTCTGTTTGAAGTTACCGGATTTTACAAAATTATATAGCTGATCCGCAACCTCATTAGGATAAAAGAAGGAATCCTGAAATTTCAGAATCTCACGATACAGACATAGGTACCCCGGGCTGGAGACACGTTTTACAGCCTCTTTGGATTGGCGATATGATTTCCAGACGGAGGAGATGGTGTCGGTTGTACAGCCTAATCCACCATAAATCCAGATATTGTATTCCTGCAATAGCGTAGTATGAACGTGTGAAAATAAATCTTCGACCTTGTCCAGTTCTTCTCGGTCATATAATAAAATAGTATAAACACTATTCCGGGAACCTTGCATGATATAGGAATGTATAAAATAACTGGAAAGGATATCGGAAATAACATCCGCATAATCAGGGGAGAGGATGTTGATCATTCCCTGAGGGTCATTATTTAGCTCCAAAGTATCCAGGTAGACATTACAGTATAAGATAGCAAAGGAATTGGCATTAGCGGAAATGGAAAGATAATTTTGGGCATACGCAGCTTCTTCCTCACTCAGAATCGTACCATGAATCAATTGATCAAAATAATAATTGCGTAGGGTGATTTTTGGGACTCATTTAACCGCATGAGCTCTTCGTGGTTGAAATTCACTTCCCGCAGGCGATATTCCATTGCTTCATAGGGTTTATAATTGGCCTTGGACAACAGAACAATAATCAAAAAGCTTCCTACGACACCGAGAAAGATAATGAACAGAGACAACAGCTGCAGTCCGTTTCCCGGTGCTTTCAGGTAGGACGTGGGAACAATCAGATAATAGTTCAGATTCGGTGTCTGTGCGGAGGTATAGAGCACTGTGACGGGAACACCCTGAAATACGGTGCTGGAATATCCCCGTTCGGAATAATCCAACGAGGAAAGCAGAGAAGCATCTATTTTTTTTAACAGCGCTTCATTGTTGCTGAAAGTAAGCATAGTGTCACTGCTGCTATCCTGGATGATGAGACAGCCATTCTTCATCAGATCGACAGAATCCACCATTTGCTGCATATAATCAGCATTCAGCTCAAAAATGATGTCAGCATTGATATTTTTGAAGGTATAATTCTGCAGAGAGCAGCATAACAATAGTTTTTTCTGTGTGGAGTATATTCGGTCGCAAAACGGTCAAGAGACATGAAAATGGTTATAATTGTCTGAGGATTCCAGAGTCTCCTTCCATTCCTCATATTTTGAGGGATCCAGCATTTGATTGTTTTTATAAAAGGAATAGAGATTCTCAAAATCATTATAGCTGATTATGTAGTCTGTATGACGCAGATGGATATAATAGGTCTGAATTGGCTGGAGTGAATAGTCAGAATACATATCTACCAGAGCCTGTTTGGTAATATAGGCATTATAATAAAACGCTCGTTCCCCTGATCGGCTTCCGCCAGGCGGGAAAGGCTGGAATTATTTGCCATTCGCTTGGAAATCAGATAAATATTCGCATAGCAGTTGCTGTATTGCTCGGATACATTTTTAAGAGAAAGCATATTTTCATTCAATAGTTCCTGCTTTGCATTATGCGAAAGAATAAAATGGAAAACAATTCCCAGAATGAACACAATGACCAGAAGCAGACTGTATGATGTTATCAATTTTATGAAGTATTTATTTTTTCTGGAATTCATAACAAAAACCTCCTGAGAGATATTATTATAGTATCATAATTAACAAAAAAGGCAATGAAATGGAATGTAATAAAATAAAATGTGTACCATTGACATAAAAAATGAGCCTCGGATAACGAAAAATATGTACATAAATCTTGAAATATGTGGCTATAAATTGTGCAAAATGACAGATATAATGAAAGCACATTGATACTTCCGGCGCCGAAGTGACAATAATCAACAAAACAAGCAGCAAAGAAACAAAACAAAATACGAAACAAAATAAGAAACAACAGAGAAGATAACAAAAGATGGACGGAGGTTATTTATGGTAAAGAAAAAGTTATTATCAGTCGCACTGGTTGCGGTTACCGTATGTTCCATGATATTTACAGGATGTGGGAGCTCTGCAGATAATACGGGAAATGATACAGGAAAGACAGATAGCGATGCACAGGCAGGAAATACTGCCGGGGATGTTGCAGATGTTGCAGATGATGTAGAGAAACCGGAAAAGATTACGATTATGGTAGACGGAACTTTCCAGGCGACATTGGCAGACGGTCAGGAAGAATGGGTCAATAAATGGGAAGAACTGACAGGAATCGAACTGGAAGTCATCCAACCGGATCACAATGCCTACTATGATGTGCTGGGACAGACATTTGCCAGCGGACCGGAGAACTGGCCAGATGTAGTTATCCTTGGATCTTCCTATTATTCCGGATATGCAGGAGAGGGAGCTCTCTGGGATATGACGGATGCCTGGAACAATTCAGAGCTGAAGAAGAATCCCAATACGGATGTGAGTGTCGTAGAAGGCAATATGCTGGACGGACATCTGTACGGACTGGCACTTGGCGGAGGTGGCGGTTGTATGACTTTCCTCAGAAAACAGTGGCTGGATAACTGTGGACTGGACATTCCGACGACGTATGAAGAGTATCTGGAAATGTTGGATGCTTTCAGCAACGGTGATCCGGATGGAGACGGTATCAATGGAAATACCATTGGTGTATCCGCAGCCGGATTTGTAGGAAATGAAGCTCCTTATACCAATTATCTGCCGGAATTCTATCAGGATGCATATCCTTCTTTCTATCAGGGAGAGGATGGCGTATGGAGAGATGGATTTACCGAGGATTCCATGAAGGAAGCGATCAAGAGATTACAGGATGCTTACAACAAGGGTTATATCGACAAGGAATCTCTGACGAATGCGACCAGCAACTGTCGTACCAAATTCATGGAAGGTGAGTTCGAGCATTTACTTACTGGGCAGGCGGATGGTCCGACCAGCTGTCCGAAGGACTGGCTGCGAATGGACAGGACAGTGAACTGGTATTTATGCCGCCTATTGCAGAGGTCGGAAAATACTGGCAGAGATGTGCACCGGTATATGCGATTACTTCTTCCTGTAAGAATCCGGAAGGCGTATTCAAATATTTTCTGGAAAGCATTTTGATGATGGAGACATGGAAACATTGTGGATCTATGGAGTAGAAGGCGTTCATTGGTCCAGACAGGCAGAAACAGTATGTGGCAATACGTATCAGGATGGAGAGTTCCATATGATGGAGATGCGTTCTCAGCCCGGAGTACAGTATACGACCATTATTATGGGAGATACCAATATCTGTCCGTTGACAGAGAGACTGGTTCCCGTAAAGAAATATACAGAGGAATCAATGGAAATCTTCAATGCCAATAACAAGACGGCACCTCTGCCGGTAACAACAGATATGATGAGCCAGTATAATGGTGATCTGACCAGTTTGAAGAACTCTATTATTGCGGACTGCGTGGTACAGGGTGTTTCTGTGGAAGAGGGTTATAAGCGTTTTGAACAAGAAGGTGGAACCGAATGGTCTCAGGCAATCGTAGATTCCCTGAATAATAAATAAAAAGGCGACAGTATGGGAGGTTATGGTATGACAGCTAGAATGAGAGAACTGACGGAACAGAATATGCAGGAATTTGTAAAAGAAGTGGAAAAAGAAAAATTCCTTTACACAGTGTGTGCTGATTGCACAACATGGGAAACCTGCTGTTTGAAAAAAATATTATGCACCCTATTGCCGCAATAAGCTACAGAGAAATGTTTTCTGTGACTAAAAGTTTTACTTCACTGGCAATCGGATTGTTGGAGCAGGAAGGAAAATTTCCCTGCAGGATCCTATCTGTGATTATTTCCCGGAATATCTGCCCGGGAGAGTGCATCCTTGGCTGGCAGAGATGACGATAGAAAATATGTTGAAAATGCAGACATGTTACAATATGACAACTTATAACAAGACCAGCACAACGGAGAACTGGGTGAGGAGCTTTTTCCAGACAGAACCCACCCACAGACCCGGAACTCTCTTTATGTACGATACCTCATCCTCCCATGTGCTCTGTGCGCTGGTAGAAAAACTGACCGGTGAAAAGATGCTGGATTACCTGAAAGAAAAAGTTGCTGCGCCAGAATGGCTTCAGCGAGGAGTCTTATATCATAGAGGATCCCTTTGGAACCTCTATGGGAGGGAGTGGCCTGATGGCTACTCCCGAGGATCTGCTGCGTACCGGCTGTATGCTGTTAAAGCAGGAAAAGGGATCCTATGCAGCGAGAGCGACAGAGCCGAGAACGGCAACACAGCTTGACGGCGACGGCCGCTGGTATGGATATCAGTTCTGGATCCCGATGGAGGGACTTTTGCAATGCTGGGGCTGGGCGGTCAGATAATGCTGGCAGTTCCGGAAATGGATCTCGTCGTTGTAACGACAGCAGATACACAGGGTATGGGCGGAGCCGAGCAGATGATACTTGCCGCAGTGAGAGAAGTGCTGCTGAAGGATTGTTTCCCGGAAAACGATGTGGAGAAAACAACGTTGCCTGTGCTGCGTACGGTATATGAAGGAAAACCTTGTGCAGATTTCGGGAAAAAATATCCGCTGCTCGAAACAAGTATGGATTTACGTGGTGTGGTGTGACTTTTTCCGATGCGGATCAAAAAAGGAGTACTCTCGTATGAAATAGAGGGAAGAGAATGTCAGCTTCCCTTTGGAATCGGACATCTGGAAGAGGGAGAGTTCCCTATATACAAGGAGAAATGTGCTTCTTCCGGAGCCTGGATGGATCAAAATACGCTGTATATCTTCTGCTGGCTGATCGGAGAAAGTGTTGCATCCATCCGCTTCCGTCTCTATTTCTCAGAGGATGGACTGACCATACATATGAATAAAACAGAAGAGACAAAGTACAACGAATATATGGGATTTTTTGAATAGCTGATATAGAGTAGCCGGAACGGAGGGTAAACGTTGTGAAAGAGAAAGGAAAAACTTTGCCTAAGAGGACACCTGGGGAACCGCGTTCAAGCACGCCCGTGCATATCGGGGAGTCTATCTGATGGCGACACCGGTATTGGTGGCAGCATTGATATTTTATTATCTTCCTATGTTTGGTATCCGTTATGCCTTTTTTACATATAAAGGAATCAATGATCCGATCTTTGTAGGAATGAAGCATTTTGTAAAAATGTTCAGTATGCCGGGGTTTTGGAAGGCGTTCAGCAATACGCTGGTGCTGAGTATTACAAAGCTGATTTTGAATACCGGTGCGGCAGTTATTATTTCGGTATTATTGAATGAATTGATTTTTTTAAAACTGAAAAAAGTATTCCAGACAATAGTATACATTCCGCATTTTATGTCCTGGGTAGTGGCAGCATCAATCTTTTCCATGATCCTGTCTCCGACATCTGCAGGATTGGTCAATGATGTCCTGATGAAATTACACTTGATCACGGATAATATCTATTTCCTCGGTGATCAGAAATGGTGGAGATTTTCGTATTACATAATTAATGTCTGGAAGGATACCGGCTGGGGAACGATCATTTTCATGGCGACGCTGGCGGGAATCAGTCCGGAATTGTATGAAGCAGCGTCGATGGATGGGGCAAACCGTTTCCAGAAGATGATCTATATTACCCTGCCTGCGTTGAATAATACGATCGTGACGGTACTTGTATTGAATCTGGCGAAGGTTATGAATTTGTTTGAGTCAGTTTTCGTATTACAGAATGATGCCGTTATCAAGGTATCGGATGTATTGCAGACTTATATCTATACGCAGACATTTAACTCCGGTGCAATTCCGGACTATGGATATACCACAGCGGTCGGTATGTTTTCCTCTATTATAAGCTGTATCCTGGTGCTGGTATGTAACAGGGTAAGCCATAAGACGAGAGGAAGAGGTATTGTATGATGAAAAAGAAAGTGAAGATTTTTGATATCGTATTGATCGTGATATTCACGGTATTTTCGCTGGTGATGATCATCCCGGTATATAAAGTACTGGTGGACTCTTTTGATCTGAAGACGGCTTATGGCATGAAGTTGTTTCCTGAGCAGTTCGGGTTCGCAGGGTATAAATCAATTTTTACCAATCCGACGATGCTCAGACCATTCCTGATTTCCTGTTACACAACGGTTATGGGAACGATCATGGGATTGCTGATCTCAGTACTTGGGGCGTATGTGCTGATTCAGTGGAAGATGCCGGGGCGGGCATTTATTGCCAATGTGCTGTTGTTTACCATGATATTTAACGGAGGTATGATCCCGACTTATCTGGTAATGAAGGACTTCCATCTGACAAACAACTTGTGGGGAGTGATCCTGCTGCCGGCCATAAATGTCTATAATCTGGTGTTGATGAAGAATTTCTTTGAGGGAATTCCTGTGAGCCTGATGGAATCCGCAGAGATTGATGGTTGCTCTCATTTTAAAATTTTGTATAAAATCGTATTGCCGTTGTCGAAGGCTGCACTGGCTTCCATCGGACTGATGTATGCCGTGGGATACTGGAATGATTACACGAACTATAAGCTGTATATCACGAATTCAAATTTATATAACTTCCAAATGAAACTGCGGGCATTAATCATGGGAAGCGATCTTCCATCAGCGGTAGAAGGAGCTACGGAAAATACAGTAAAAAATGCAGCAGTTATTGTAGCAATTCTGCCGTTTATGATCATTTATCCATTCTGCCAGAAATATTTTGTACAGGGAGTAAATATCGGAGCTGTAAAGGAATAATAAGTAATAATTATAGAAAGCAAAAATGACATCAGCATACAACTGCCAGATGTCATTTTTTGCGAAATAAAATCTCAAGAAAATCTTAAGAATTTTCGGTGGACAAACATAGGACTTTAGGGATACAATATATTTTAGAGTGCCGGTCGGGAGACCGGTTAGAACAAACAGATGAAAGGAAGCATTCATGAAAAAGAAAGTACTTGCAGCAATTTTACTTGCAGTAGGCGTTCTGACAGGCTGTGGAAACAGTGAGCCGATCTCTTCTCCGATCCAGACCGTAGAAGCAGAGCCTATTGCTACCGATACCAAGGAGGTAGAGCAGCCTGCCGCAACTGAGTCTTCCGCGGATGAAGTTGCACCGGAGCACTCTATCGCAGCGAACTTACCAACGAGTGGATCGATGAGGATCTGAAGGATCAGCGCCCCATCGCGGTAATGGTAGATAACGAGAGAACCGCACTGCCTCATTTCGGCACCGCAGATGCAGATGTTGTATATGAGATCATGAACAGTACTCTGAACGACAGAATTACACGTTTCATGGTAGTCGTAAAGGACTGGGAGAAGATCGAGCAGCTGGGTAGTATTCGTAGTGCACGTCCTACCAACTTCATGCTGGCAGCTGAGTGGAACGCAGTTCTCTGCCATGATGGTGGCCCTTACTTCATCAATGACTGGGTAGCAAAAAGATTATTCCGCTAACTTCAGTGGTGGTTTCGCCCGTTTCAACAATGGTAAGGCAACTGAGTTTACCGAGTATATTACTTATGATACCTATACCAACAGCCAGAAGGGCAAGACCTATGACGGTCTGAAGCAGCGTTTTGCAAATTCCAAGTATACCACTACTTACAATGATTACTATCAGGGACCTCACTTCAAATTTGCAGACGGAGAAGTTACCTTTGATGATAGAAGTGATGCTATCAGCGCTACTACCATTGAGCTTCCTTTCAAGCACAACGGTTCTACTCTGAAGTACAACGAAGAGACCGGAACCTATGATTACTATGAGTATGGTTCTGCACACAAGGATGCTGACAGCAATGCACAGCTCACTTTCGAGAACGTTATTCTGCAGGATACCACTTTTGCAGAACTGGGTGAAGGCTACCTGATCTACAATGCCATCGACTCCGGACGCTCCGGTTACTACATTACTCAGGGTAAGGCTATCGAAGTTACCTGGACCAAGTCTTCCGAGAATGCTATCACACATTACTATGATGCGAAGACCGGTGAGGAGATCCAGATCAATACCGGTAAGACCTATATCTCTGATCCCCAGCGATGGTTGGAGCAGCCTTGTAATCAAATAAGTCTGATCCTGACCGCAGAATTAAGAATAAGATCCCTTCCGCAGGCAGATGCCGTGGGAGGGATTTTTTTTACGATGAGCCAAGTACTGATTTGTGCCTGGATAATCTGCAATGCGCCTTTCCATGATGTAAATAAAAAGATAATAAAAAAAAGTTTTTTAATACATATAACCCTAAAATCTCCGTGGAAACCACTGAAAAATTGACGTATAATACGACTTAGATTTGGAAAGACATAGATAAGAACAACTTAGGAGTGATGGCGATGAAAACGGCTAAAAAATATAATCCGGATCTGATATTGCACGGAAATCTGATCAGAGCGATCCTGTCTCTGGCAATTCCCGTAGTGATCAACAGCTTTTTGCAGACAATGTATAACCTGACGGATACTTATTGGCTGGGGAAGATCGGCACGGAGCAACTGGCGGCGATCAATCTTGTGACACCGATGCAGAATATTATTACGAATTTCGGCAGCGGCATCACTGTGGCCGGTGCAGTCCTCATTGCGCAGTATATCGGCGCTGGGGAAAAAAGAGGATGCCAGATCCATGGCAAACCAGATTTTCGCCTGTGCCATGGGATTTGCGGTGGTCTGTGCTACGCTCTGTTTTCTGGGGACACCGGCGATTGTGAACTGGCTGGGAGCTGACGGAGGAACTGCATATTATGCAAGAGTTTATCTGCGGGTGGTCATCTGGGATATGCCCTTTTTATATATGGTCAACATTTTTTCCGCAGTACATCAGGCACAGGGAGATACGGTGCGCCCCATGTTCCTTAATCTGGGAGGTATTACGCTGAATCTGTTCCTGGATCCGTTTTTCATGATCATCCTGGATCTGGGAACTGCCGGTGCAGCACTGGCTACGCTATTGGCGAAAGCAATTCCGGCCATGGTGGCTTTCGGACTTCTGTGCAGACAGGAAAATGATATCTGCCTGAACCGTGCGTACATGCGATTACAGAAGGAAAAACTGGGAATGATCCTTAAGATCGGTCTGCCTACCGCTATCGGCGGAAGTACCATGCAGCTGGGATTTCTGCTGATGAGTAAAAACGTGTTTGTCTACGGGACGGAAGCCATGGCGGCTTATGGCATCGGCAACAAAGTGAATGGACTGATCACGCTGCCCTCCAATGCCATCGGCTCGGCAACGGCCACCATCGTGGGACAGAACATGGGAGCGAAACAGCCGGACCGTGCAGAGAAGGGGTATCGTTTTTCCATGTGGATATCGGTTGTATTTTTGTTCATAGGTGGTATGATTTTATCAAGAGATATGATCTCCACGGCTATTGTCAGGATCTTCTCTAAGGATGCGGAAGTCGTGGGCATGGCAGCTGACTTTTTAAGTGTTATGGCATTCTGGTGCTTTACCAATGGCGTATACAATACGACCTCCGGTTTGTTCCAGGAACCGGCCATACGGAGGTGACCATGGCCATCGATGTGACCAGATTGTGGGTATTCCGTTTCCTGACACTGTGGTTCTGCGAGAGCGTCCTGCATATGGGCGTGCGCAGTGTCTGGTATTCCGTGGTGATCAGTAATGGCATTTCTGCGTTGATCCTGTATGTTTTGTACCGCTGTGGCATCTGGAAGAAGACCAGGATCAAGGTGGGAAAAGAGGAAGCCACTTAAGGAGTACTATGGAGAATAAGAAATCCCATAAGAAAAGTTTTCGAATTTATTTAAGCATCGTTGCAGTTCTTTTACTGCTTCAGGTCGTTGCCTGGAGCAGCAGAAGCCTCAGCGATGCTTATATTGATTATATTTTCCCAATCTGGGTCAATACCTACGGAAGGATTACAGGGTTGTTTCCCTTTTCCGTGGGCGAATGGTTGATTGTGGCAGGGATTCTGGTGGTGCTTGCTGCGGTTGTGCTGGGATGCAGTTTGCTGATTCCGGCGTGCAGACATTCGGAAAAGTACTGCCGGGGAGTGAAGGGATATTTTGGTTTTTTTGCTTGGACGTTGCTTGCCGTATTTGCCATTATGACGCTGAATTGTACCATGATCTATCATGGGTCTACATTTTCGGAGAAATATTTCGGTGAAGAGGAAGCGCAGGAGCAGACAACACAGGAACGAACGGAGGAACTGCTTCGGATCTACAATGATATCGTCCGGCACTGTAATGAGCTCAGTGAGGTCATGGAACGGGATGATAGTGGTGCCGTGGTGTACTGGGGTGGTGTGGACAGCCGGGGTAATGCGGTGGATATGGAGGATAAAGCCATCGATGTGATGCAGAGCCTGGGGAAAAGGTATGACCAGCTGGATGGTTATTATCCCCGGCCGAAGGCTATGTTTTTCTCGAATTTCATGTGTCAGATGTATATGTGTGGCTATTATTTCCCGTTTTCCATGGAGGCAAATTACAATGATGTCATGTACATCATGGAAAAACCGGCAACCATGTGTCATGAGCTGGCTCACATCCGGGGGTATATCTATGAGGATGAGGCGAATTTTATTGCATTTCTGGCCTGCGTAGAGTCGGATGACAGTACTTTTCAATATGCGGGTTACTTAAGTGTGCTGAATTATGTGGCAAACGATCTGTATAAGACGAGACTGGCGGATCCGGACAGCTATGCGGCGGCCAGAGGCGGTACATCCGTTACAGGTATTACAGCAGGTGCAGGAGGACAATATCTTTGTCACAGAAGAGCAATGGGAGAGATCAACGGAAAAACTGTGGTGAATACGGAGACGGTGGACAGTGTTTCAGATACCCTGACCAATGCTTCACTGAAATTGAATGGTGTTTCGGATGGCATGATCAGCTACAACCGGGTGGTGGAGCTTTTTACTGCAATGGTACGGGGAAAAAGAGGAGTTTTAACCGTATCATTTGTAGGAATAGAGGAATAATTGCAAAAATTTAAAATTTTTTGATAAGGTACTTGACATTTGGACGAAATTTGTGTAGACTACGATTGTTGTGACGCAAAGCAGTCATGAAACAAGATTGCAAGTAGGATTAAGTCGCGGGCCCAGATAGCTCAGTTGGTAGAGCAGAGGACTGAAAATCAATTCATGTATAATAAAAGAGAATAAGGAGGAACTCTCAATGTCACGAACCCAACGTAAATACGACCAGGAATATAAGATCCAGGCTGTCAAACTTGCCAAAGAAATCGGCGGCGCTAAGGCTGCTAAAGAATTAGGAATCCCTGAAGGAACCATCCACACATGGCTGAAAGCAGTTAGAGCAGGCACATTGGATATTGGCGACGGTGCACATACTCCGGAAAGCGCGATGAGTCTTGCTGAGGAGCTTGCCATGCTCCGCAAACGCGTTAAAGATCAGGACAAAGAAATCCGGCGTCTGAAAGAAGAAAATGAATTTCTCGAGGAAGCCAGCGCTTTTTTCGCAGCCAGCCGTCGGAAGTCAGCAAGAACCAAAGAATGATGTTCATTGCCATAAAAACGAAAGACGGCGTGATTAAGGGAAAACTCTCATTCTATTGCCGGATGCTTGGCGTCAGCCGCCAGGGTTTCTACAAATATCTTGCTATTAAAGATCGCCCTTGGAAATATCAGGATCTTGCTGATGCCATGAGAGTGATCCATGCTGAGGATGAATGCAATGATACCTATGGACGTATTCGCATGTACCAAGCACTGCTCCTTAAGAATCCGACGGGAATCAAGATCCCCAGTGAACGAACCGTTTACAGGGTTATGGATGAAATAGGACTTGTCCATCGGCCAAAGCGCAAGCCAAATGGCATTACCAAGGCTGATCGGGAAGCACGTAAGTCAGATGATCTTCTGAAGAGAGAGTTCAAGGCTGATAAGCCACTTGAAAAATGCGTAACTGATATCACAGAAATCAAGGCAAAAGATGGAAAACTGTATGTTTCAGCCATCTTCGACTGCTTTGATTCCAGCGTTCTGGGACTGGCAATGGAAACAAACATGAAGGCAACTCTGTGTGAGCATACACTGGATAATGCCTATCTGGCGCATCCTGATCTGCGAGGTGCCATTGTGCACTCCGACAGAGGAAGACAATATACCAGTGAAA
>VOFH01003836.1_pt1 | contig 65002 bp, 63 predicted proteins | sample 5384091 | NCBI WGS metagenome assembly VOFH01 (sample SAMN12384727, study PRJNA508395) | human gut metagenome | isolation source: healthy gut G | host: Homo sapiens | reverse complement strand
CTCGCGTCATGGCCGGGACTCTTGGCGTGGCGGGAACAATTGTACGGCATCCGCGTAACGGAGCTTCCTGTCCGGAAGCCATTGACCGGCATTTCCGGGCCGGAAAAAGGCGGAGAGGCGGAGGTCTGGAATCCAGACGTCCGCTTTTTCGCCATTGACGACGGCAAGGAAGAACGGCTGGGGTATTTTTACCTGGATATTTTCGCCCGCAGCAACAAGCGGGCCGGAGCGTGGATGTCACCGCTGGATGCAGGCGCACCTCCTGCGGACGGCAGGCCCGGCAAACCGCGCCTGGGAATGGTCTGCCTGAATGTGCAGAAACCCGCGGATGGGGAACCGGTTCTTCTTTCCCACAGGGAGGTCAGGATTCTTTTCCATGAATTCGGCCATCTGCTGCATCTGATGTTTTCCCGGGTTTCCATCCCTTCCCTGTCCGGCACCAACGTTCCGCAGGACTTCGTGGAAGTCCCCTCCCAGTTCATGGAAAACTGGTGTTCCCATCCTGATATTTTGAGAAGTTTCGCCCGGCATGAACGAACGGGACAGCCCATCCCGGAAGACATGCTGCGCTCTCTGGAGGAATCCCGCGGCAACACGCCCGCCATCACGCTGGTTTCACAGCTTCTGTATGCGAAAACGGACCTGGCCGTCCACATGGAGCCGGAACGGTTTGCGGCAGGCTCCCTGGATGATGCGGATTCCATCGTGGCGGGAGACCTGGAGTATTTCAAGGATTGCAGGCAGGCCGGCAGGCTGAGGACGGCGCGCCATTTGTTCGCCTCTTCTTCCGGCTATGCCTCCTTTTATTTCTCCTACCGCTGGGCGGAGGTTCTGGACAAGGACATTTTCGAGGCTTTCGAACATTCGGGACTGCTGAACAGGGAAACCGCCGGAAAATTCCGGAAAGCCATCCTGGAAAAGGGATTCACGGTCCCACCTATGCAGCAGTTCACCGATTTCATGGGGAGAAAGCCGAACATGGACGCCATGCTCCGCAAAAGACGGCTGACCTCCTGAATGCAAGCGGAAAACCGCCATTCGCCGCTCTCTCTGTCATCATCACGGCAAGGAACAACATATTATACATTTGTTCAATTATTTTATTTATTCATTATAATAATGTTACATATATTTCACATAGAAGAGGACATATCTTTGCGTTGACTTTCGGCAAAAAAGAAGCAAAATTCGTGCGACTTGCCGCACTTTCCGGCAATCCAGTTTGTAAACAACCGCGTTCATTTATGTACAACAAGCCTTTGACGATTGCCGCCACAACCATTCTCCTGTGCTCTCCGGTGATAATTTTAAGTTCCTGTGAAAAAAAGGATGCCGGCGCCGGCCAACCGCAGGCTCTCGTTCCCGACGTGCAGGTAACCAAGCTGGTGACCGAAGACGTGCCGATCAAGGCGATATGGATAGGGCAACCTGCGCGGCACGGAAGACGCGGAAATCCGCTCCCAGGTGACGGGCTACCTGCTTTCCAAGGATTACAAGGACGGCGCCTACGTCAAGAAGGGACAGACGCTTTTCCAGATTGACCCGCGCCCTTCCAGGCAACGCTGGAACAGGCCCAGGGCCGCCTGGAGCAATATGAAGCCACGCTGAAGAAATACCAGCTGGACGTGGAACGCTATACACCGCTGGTCAAGTCCGGGTCCGTCAGCCGCAAGCAGCTGGACGACGCCTTGCAGCAGGTTCAGGAAACGGAAGCTGCCATCGCCACGGCGAAAGCGCAGGTGGACCAGGCCAGGATCAATCTCAAGTTCACGACGATTACGGCCCCCATTTCCGGCCTGGCCGGCCTGGCAACTCCCTCCATCGGCAACCTGCTCACTCCCTCCAGCCCCACGCCGCTGACCACGATTTCCGCCATTGACCCCATCCGCGTGGACTTCAACCCCAGCGACAAGGATTTCCTGGACCTCAGTTCTCTGGATGAAAGTTCCAACGGTAAAAAGGGATTCAAATTCAACGTCATCCTTCCCAACGGCACCCTTTACCCCCAGCAAGGCTACTCCCGTGGCGGCCGACCCCTGCAATGTGGACACCCGACGGCCACCATCAACGTCGTCGGCCACATTCCCAACCCGAATCTGATCCTGCGCCCCGGCATGTTCGTCCGCATCCAGGCCACCGTGAAAATCCTGAAAAACGCCACGCTGGTTCCGCCACGCTCCATCCTGTCCAACCAGAGCGCCAAATTCATCGTCTATCTGGACGACAAGAACATTCCCCATATGCAGGTGGTGCAGACCGGACCCGTCGTTGACGGCATGCAGGTGATCGACATTATTCCGATGCCCAATTCCACGTTCACGAAGGACAGCCCCATTGTGGTGGAAGGCATTCAGCAGGCTGCCAGATTACAGGGACAAGCCCCTGTCAACCCGACTCCCTACAAGCATGTCGTCTCCCAGCCCGTCATGCCCTCCGTAGGCGCCCAGTCCTTTGAAAAGGCCAAAACTCCGGAAGGCATGCACCACGACAACGCCCAGCCGGCCTCCAAATAACATTCTTTCCGGAGAAGCCGCATTCCCCGCCGCTCTTCCGCGCAATTCCATGATCTAACACCATGTCCAGCTTTTTCATCAAACACCCGACCATCGCCATCGTCATTTCGATCGTGATGATCCTGCTCGGCGGCCTGGCCCTGCTGGGACTCCCCATTGAGCAGTACCCGAACATCGTCCCCCACCATCAAGATGCAGGCGACCTATCCGGGCGCCAATGCGGAAACGGTGGCCAACTCCGTAGCCTCCCCGCTGGAACAGTCCATTTCCGGCGTGGTGGGCATGGATTACATGACTTCCACGAACGCCAACAACGGCATCTGCTCCCTGAGCATCGTCTTTGAAGTAGGCACGGACCCCAACATGGACCAGACGCTGGCCTACATGCGCTACGGCCAGGCCACCGCCCAGCTCCCGTCGGAAGTGGCCCAGATGGGCATCACCATCACCCAGTCCACGGGCAGCCCGCTGGCCGTGCTCAACCTGTACTCCCCGGATGACAGCCTGAACGCCATTTTCCTGAGTAATTACGCCTACGTGAGCCTGGTGGACCCCGTCAAACGCGTCCCCGGCGTGGGCGATGTGCAGGTGTTCGGCGCGGGCCGCTATGCCATGCGCATCTGGTTGGACACCACCAAGATGGCCGCCCAAAACATCTCCGTGGGAGAAGTTCAGGCCGCCATCCGTGAACAGAATACCGTGATTCCCGCCGGCCAGATCGGCGCGGAACCGGCGCCTCCCGGAACGGAATTCACGTACAGCATCCAGACCAAGGGACGCCTGAAGACCGCTGAGGAATTCGGCGACATCATCATCCGTGCCAACGGAAACAAGCTGCTCTACCTGAAGGACATCGCCAAGGTGGAACTGGGCTCCCAGACCTACAACGTATCCAGCAAGTACAACGGGAAGGATTCCGGCGCCATCGCCGTGTATGCGGCCCCCGGCTCCAACGCCATCAATACGGTGGACGCCCTGAAAAAGCTTTTTGAAGAACGTTCCCGCAGCTTCCCGCCCGGCATGGAATACAACATGACGCTGGACACCACGCTGGCCGTGCGCGCCTCCATCGTGGAAATCGAGCACACGCTGGTGGAAGCCCTCCTCCTCGTGGTGCTGGTGGTATTCGTCTTCCTGCAGGGCTGGCGCGCCACCCTGATTCCCGCCATCGCCGTGCCGGTCTCCATCATCGCCACCTTCGCGCTGTTCCCGCTGCTGGGCTTCACGCTGAACACCATCTGCCTGATGGGCATGGTGCTGGCCATCGGCCTGGTGGTGGACGACGCCATCGTGGTGGTGGAAGCCGTGGAATCCCACATGGAGCGCGGCCTGACGCCGCGCCAGGCGGCTTTCGCCGCCATGGAGGAAGTGTCCGGCCCGGTCATCGCCATTGCCCTCGTACTGGCGGCGGTGTTCCTGCCGTCCCTGCTCCTTCCCGGCATCACGGGCACGCTGTTCCAGCAGTTCGCCGTGACCATCGCCATTTCCATGCTGATTTCCGCGTTCAACGCGCTGACGCTCTCGCCGGCCCTGTCCGCCATCCTGCTCAAGCCCAAGGACCCGAACAAGGGCGGCCCCCTGAAATTCTTCTACCGCGTCTTCAACCGGGGCTATGACGCCACTGCCAGCGGCTACACGAAGATATGCCACTTCCTGACCAGGAAGCTCATCATTTCCATTCCCCTGCTGGCCCTGATCGCGTACGCCATCATCCCCGTAGCCAAGCACATTCCGAACGGCTTCCTGCCGGACGAAGACCAGGGCTACCTGTTCTCCGCCCTGATCATGCCGGAAGCGCGCTCCCTCCAGCTCACGACCGCCGCCGCGGACAGGGTCAGCGAACTGATCCGGCAGAACCCGAACGTCCAGGACGTGATCGCCATCTCCGGGTTCAGCCTTCTTACCGGCGTGCAGAGCACGAACAACGCCTTCTTCTTCGTGATGCTGAAGCCCTGGGAGGAACGCCCCAATCCGGACCAAAGCGCCAAGGCGATTACCGCCGAGCTGAACAGACTATTGAGCACCAAGGTTTCCGAAGGCGTCACCATGTGCTTCCAGCCTCCGGCCATTGCGGGGGTGGGTTCCGCCAACGGCGTCACCTTCATGCTGGAAGACCGCGACGGCAAGGGAACGGAATACCTGGCCGAACAGACGGACATCTTCGTGAAGGAGGCCAGCAAGCTTCCGATTTTCGATCCTCTCCATAACGGCAGCGTGCGCAGCGTCATGTCCTTTGCCGTGGACCAAAAGGACGTGCGGCTGGACGAGGAAAAATGCGCCACGCTGGGCGTCAGCATCAGCGAGGCCAACAACTTGCTCCAGGCGTACATGGGCTCCCTGTTCATCAACTACATCACGCTGTACGGCCAGCAATGGCAGGTGTACATCCAGGCCCAGGGCGACGACCGGAACGGAACGGACATGCTCAAGAACTTCTACGTGAAGAACGACACGGGCAGTTCCGTACCCCTCTCCACGCTCGTCAAGATCACGAACACCAAGGGACCGGAATTCCTGCTGCGCCAGAATCTGTACAACTCATCCAAACTCATGGTCACTCCGGCCATGGGCTTCTCCAACTCCCAGGCCATGGAGGCCCTGCAAAAGACGTTCGAAGCCTGCATGCCTACGGACATGGGCTACAGTTACGCGGACATGAGCTATCAGGAACAGAAAATCCAGAACGGCATCAACATTGTGCAGATTTTCATGCTCTCCTCCATCTTCGTGTTCCTGATCCTGGCGGCTCTGTATGAACGCTGGGCCCTTCCGCTCAGTATTTTCATGACGGTGCCGATTGCGGCCCTGGGCGCCTTCCTCGGCCTGTACTGGTTCGGCTATGAACTGAACCTGTACGCCCAGATCGGCCTGGTGATGCTCATCGGGCTGGCGGCCAAGAACGCCATTCTGATCGTGGAATTCGCGGTCATTGAGATGGAGCGCGGCAAGACGCTGATGGAAGCCACGCTTTCCGCGGCCAGAATCCGCCTGCGTCCCATCCTGATGACCTCCTTCGCCTTCATCCTGGGCTGCGTGCCGCTGGCCATCGCCTCCGGTTCCGGAGCCTACTCCCGCAACATCATCGGGATCGTGGTGATCGCCGGGATGACGATGGCGACAGTCGTGGGCATCTTCCTCATTCCGAGTTCCTTCTACTTCATCATGAAGCTCTTCCGCGTGCGCATCGCCCGGAAGACCGTGGAAACGGATGATCCGGATGAAATCATCGCCCGCAAGCACCTCTTTCATGAAGCCCATGAATCACTGAAAGGCTGACAAGGCCCCTGAATACATTTAAAACAGATATACGCATATGCGACCGAACCAATACATCACACGCCTCATTCTGCTCGGGACCGCCGTAACGGCTTCCTCATGCATGATGGGCCCCGACTTCAAGCCCGTGGACATGCCCATGCCCGCGGCATTCAGGGGCGCCGGAGCATCCACGGAGTCCATCGCGGACCTCCCCTGGTGGAAGGTGTTCAAGAACAAGGACCTTCAAGACCTTCTGACGGACACCTACAACAACAACCGCGACCTGAAGGCCGCCATGGCGCGCGTGGAAAAGGCACGCCAGTACATCACCGTGACGGAAGCCCCGCTCTTCCCGTGGGCGGACTACGCCGGCGGCCTCAGCAAGGGGGCCAACTACACCAGCGGCAACATCGTGCAGACCACGGGCACCACGCTGACGCCCGGCATGATTGACGGCGGCATCTCCTGGGAGCTGGACATCTGGGGCAAGACCCGCCGTCTGACGGAAGCGGCGCGCGCGGATTACCTCGCTTCCGAAGAAGGCCAGCGTGCCCTGATGCTCTCCCTGCTCCGCCAGGTGGCCGACTCCTATCTCCAGCTCCTCCAGCTGGACGAACAGCTCGCCATCGTGCAGAAGTCCGTGGAATCCTACTCCGAATGCCTCCGCCTGTTCGACGAACAGCTGGAAGGCCAGGTGGGCGACAAGCTCCAGGTATCTTCCGCCAAGGCCGCCCTGGCCTCCTCCCAGGCGCAGATTCCCGCCATTGAGGCGCAAATAGCCAATCTGGAAAACGCCGTCTCCGCCCTGGCGGGACGCGCTCCCGGCCACATCCGCCGCTCCGGAAGCCTCCGCGACATTTCCTACAATATCAAGGTTCCCGCCGGCATCCCGGCCTATATCCTTTCCAGAAGGCCCGACGTGCGCCAGAGCGAATACCAGCTCCGCGCCGCCAATGCCGACGTAGGTGCGGCCATTGCGGACTACTTCCCGACCATCTCCCTGACGGCTGCCGGAGGCATCGCCTCCAGCGACCTGCGCCATGTGCAGGGACGCCGCGGCGGCTGGGGCATTGGAGCCAACCTGACGGGGCCCCTCTTCCAGGCGGGCAGGCTCACGGCCTCTGAAAAGGCGGCCAAGGCGGAATTCCTGGCAGCCAAGAACGATTACGAACAGACCGTGCTCAATGCCCTGTCCGAAGTCTCCAGCACGCTGATCCAGCGCACCAAGCTCCGCGACATTACGGCCATCCAGTCCGAAGCCGTGGAAGCCTACCACACGGCCGTGAAGCTTTCCTTCGAACGCTACCGCACCGGCCTTTCCAACTACATTGAAGTGCTGTACGCCCAGCAGAACCTGTATCCGGCCCAGATCCAGCTCTCCCAGTATTACTATCAGCACGCCAGCACGCTGGTATCCCTGTACACGGCACTGGGCGGCGGCTGGAACATGAGCCACAAGGCTATCATGGACGGCCCTTCCAGGCGATAAAAAAGGATGTCCCTCAAAATGGGGGATTTTTTGACTGTTCTTTCATCCCCCGGCAAGTACAACTTGCCGGGGATTTTTCTTTCCGGTAATGCGGAGAAACGAATTTCCCCTTTCTTTCCGGTCCTGCCGGGCAGAACGGCCCTTTTCCCCTCCTTTCCGCTAAAGGCGCTTTATAATTCCGGGACAGGAACTCAAGGAATTATCCCCTGCCATTCCGCCGCATGATGCCGGGCGGCGGGGATTCTTTTCTTCATCTCCTTCTTTTTTCCCTTTCCCGGCCCGGTTTCCGGGTATAAGGGCTCCATTCCAAAATTTATTTAAGGTTAATTCATGGACATTTAACATACTGATAAATTCTCCATCTTGTTTTTCAGGAATTAATTATCCATGGTTTTTATATTCCATAATTATGCACAACCCAATACAGTTCCTGATCTTACAGAGAATTTTCAATGCCGCGGCGGATTCTTAATCCGCCAACAATTAAAAATATTAACGGTGAATGAATTATTTATCATAAAACATTGATTCCCATGGAAATTTTACATATCTGGTCTTTTTTTTAAATTCATTTCCCTATGATTCTCTAGCTTTTATCACTGTTTACTGAAGCGGATGTTACAGGCGGATTAAGAATCCGATAAAAAACGGATGTTCTCCTGCCCAGGAAACATTTTTCCAATCTGCTAGAGCAATCAATATGAAGACCAAATACCTGTCCCTCCTGGCCGCCATTCTGGGAAGCAGCCTGTGCTGCGGCGCTTCCATCAATGGTCTGAATCCTGCTTATTCAAAGGATTATACCATCTACGACGGAAGCAACGGAGATACTCTGAATGTCTCTTCTCCCACCACCGTTCCGGTGAGCGGAACCACTTCATGGACCATGGCATTTACCATTTCCGGTCTGGAAGCCACCTCCGGAACGGATGTGGGCCTGCTATTTACCTATAACACCACCTCCAACTACAAGAACCTGGAAGGAATGGGCTTTCAATTGACGGATTCCGGAGACCTTACTCTGTGCGTGGGAGGCTTTAACTACAATGGAGGCACCGCTGCCGCCTCCCCCTGGAAAACGAATACCCTGTCCGGCTATTCCGCAGAACAGCCCCTTACCCTGTTTTACACTTACAGTAATGGAAATGTCACCATTTCCGCCATGCTGGGCAATGACACGTCTTCACTGACCACTCTTGCATCTTTGAACGGCACCGGCGTCAGGTTCGGCAGCGTCACCATGACCCAGCTCAACTTCTCAGCCAAGGACGGTTCCGGCAATACCTGGAGCGTCCCGAACGGGGTCACCGGGGAATATACCCTGAACAACTTTGACCTGTATATGGGAGCCCTGACAAAAGACCAGATGAAGGAATACGCTCTGAGTGCCGTTCCGGAACCGGCCGCGGCCTCGCTCGGACTGCTGGGATTGGGGCTCCTGCTCGGCCGCCGCCGCAGTTGAAACCAGGTAAGGAGCCGCCTTTCCGGCAACGCAACCCCGGAATAGCCTGTCCGGAACAATGCGGCAGAAGCATTGTCCCGCAAAACAGTAAAATCAGGAACGCCTTTTCCAGAACAACTCCAGGGCAAGCCGGGACCAGGTTTCCAGCTTATTAAACATATCCCCGGACAATTCTTCCGGAGTTACAAAGCGCAGATTGTCCAGGGCGGATTCATTAGCGCGCACCCGGTCCGTATCCAGTTCGAACAAATGGACGATGCCGAGGTGCACGGCGCCCACTTCATTGGAATCGTCGTTGATCACGCCGAGTACGCGCTGGGTGCAGCCTCCGTCAATGACGAGCTCCTCGCGGATTTCACGCTCCACGCCGGCCAGATAGGTGGAAACGTCGTCATGGCCGGACTGGCGGTCCACCGGATTGATGTGGCCGCCTATGCCGATGGAGCCCTTGTCATGCAGCCGGGCCTCTCCCCCCGAACCGCCACGGGTGTAGTGCAGGATGCGGCCCTGGTGGCAGAAGATGGCATAGGCGATGATCTGCTTGTGGGACGGATCGTTCTCCGCGGCTTCCCGGTCCATGAAGGAGGCTATTCCAGGCTTCATGAACGCGTCCAGATAATGTTCCCCGCCCTCGCGGTGTCCCTGGAAATAACCGGCTTCCTCAAAGACGGCGCGGGGAACCACCAGTACCTGTTCTCCATTGTAACGTGACATGGGCCTACCCTACCCGTTTTGCACCTCCGCTCAATCAAAAAGCCCGGAAAATGCGATTTTTCAGATGCTGCGCTTTACCCTTTTCCGCAACTCCGGCATCCGGCCAGCGCCTCCCCATCAGTAAAGTTCCTTCACCTCCACCCCGTGATTGCGGAACCGGTTCAGGATGCTTTCCATTTCCTCCGCGCTCATGATGTGCAGAGGGAGCCACAGCACTAGTTTTTTGCCGAACAGGAAGAGAAGAGCCTGGCGCGTCCTGCAGAGCGTCGTAAAGCGGTCATAGGGAATGTTCAGGGGGTCCACGCCTTCACTGGAAAAAGTCAGGTAGTCTTCATGGAAAACGTAGTCTTTTTCCTGATAATACAGCGGCACTTTCTTGTTGGCGGCCAGGGCGGCCTTCGCCAGAAAAGGGACGTAAAACCAGGACAGAATGATCGCCGCCAAGGCACCAGCCAGGGAAAACCACGCGAACGGAGGCAGCGGGCGCAGGGAAAAGGAATACAGGGTCATCAGCACAAAAAAGCCGGTAATCGTCAGGTCCAGCGGCTTTTTCCATTTGGGGCGCACCGCATTGTACCACATCACCAGCACCTGGATGGCCAGTTTGTCGGACGGCACGGGTTTGACGAGTTTGATTACCTCCGAATCCTGCATAACGGCGGCAGGGTAGCCCTATTCCGGGAGAAGAGAAAGCCCAAAACACGCCGTTTCATGACGGAACCGCCCCAAAAGCCTTCCTGCCCCCCCCCCGGGCATGGCGCTTTTTTCCGTGACGGGACGCCGGACCGCCTTCCTTCCCCGTCCGCAGGCCAGAATTTCCTTGATAATCATGGCTCCCCTCCTAGAATGAAAAGCCAAAAGCCTTTAGCAGACCCGGTGGCAGACAATCTTCAAATTCACGTACGCACACTCCAGCCCGACACAACACAGGAACAGGCTCTGGAAACCTTGGTGGATTCCATGGCGGAAGTCCTTGATGAAAGGCAGTCCAGGCATATCAAGAATGCCGTGCTCCTGCGTGAAGAAACGCAAACCACCTATCTGGACCACGGGCTGGCGGTACCGCACGGCCGCACCACGGCCCTGGATTCCATGTACGTCTCCGTAGGCATCAGCCCGGAGGGCATCCGCTGGCCGGATGGCGCCCAGACCGCCCACCTCATTGTCATGCTGGGCGTCCCTACTGTTATGGTCACCGGTTACCTGACCACCATGCAGAAGCTGCTGCGCTGGCATAAAAACGCTCCGCTGGGCCCCCGAGGGGAATGGACGGGAGATGAAGCCGCCCTGCTGGCATCCCTTCAACAAGCCCTGCAATGACGAACGAGGAAGATCAGACCGCAGGCAAGACGCACATGTCCTGGTCCTGGCTCCGCATGGCACTGAACCTGCGGGAGAAAATCAAGCTGGGAGACAAGCAGGTCATCTTCATCTGGGCGGCCCTTGTCGGCGCCCTGGGCGCCCTGACCGCCCTTCTTTTTGAAATGGGCGTGGAACTGGTGCAGGACCTGCTGACGGGCCGCCACGGCTACAGACAAATACAGGCTTTCCAGGAAATGGCTTCCCAGGACTGGGCCTGGTGCATTTTCGTTCCCGCGGCGGGGGGCCTGCTGGCCGGCCTCACCCTCCTGTTCACGCAGCGCTTCGTACCGGCCAAGGCCACGGAATACATGGAAGCCGTGGCCCTGGGCAACGGCTACGTGCCTCCCAAGCCCAGCCTTCTGCGTTCCCTTTCCGCCGTCTTTTCCATCGGGTCCGGCGCTTCCATAGGCCGTGAAGGTCCGCTGGTGCAGTCCGCCGCGGTGGTGGGGTCCGCCCTGGGACGCTTCTTTCACCTTTCCGCCCCGCGCCTGAGGCTGGTGGTGGCCTGCGCCGCCGCCTCCGGGATGTCCGCCGCCTTCCACACGCCGCTGGCCGGCGGCCTGTTCGTCAGCGAGATTGTACTGGGAGCGCTGACCATTGACTTCCTGGCCCCTCTCCTGGTCGCCAGTTGTGCGGGTTACTTCACGATGGGGCTTTTCCATGAACCGGCCCCCATCTACCAGCTCCAGCAGGAAGTTTCCCTGACGGGCAACCAGCACGTGCTCTGGTGCGTCCTGCTGGGGTGTCTGGCCTCCCTGCTGGCCAGTCTCTGGCTGCTGGTCCTGAAAAAATCCCGCCAATATCTGAACGGCAAAAGACACTGGCTGCCCGTGCGCCTGATGGCCGCCGGCATGCTGGTGGGCGTCATCGCCATCTTTTACCCGGAAATCGTAGGCAACGGAAAAAACATCATCACGGCGCTGATCCACTACGAGTTCGACACGACAAAGGCGGCCATCCTGCTGGCCCTGAAAATCTGCACCGTTGCCATCGTCTTCGGTGTCGGTACCGTGGGGGGGGCCCTGACGCCCAGCCTGACCATCGGCAGCGTCTTCGGCTTCCTGTTCAGCGCGGCGCTCACGCAAATGGGCGTGCCGGGGGAACACGCCATTGCCTATTCCCTGGTGGGCATGGCCGCCTTCTTCACCACGGCGGCCAACGCTCCCATCACTTCCCTGGTGCTGGTGGTGGAATTCACCATGGCCGGGCAGATGATGTTCCCCCTCATCATCGGCGTGCTGGTCTCCTACGGCACGGCGCGGCTGACCAAGGCCCAGTCCATGTACCACGATTCCCTGGCCTTCGGCCCCCGGAGCACCTTTGACAAGCCGCTCGCCCAGGTACAGCTTCAGGACGTGGCGCGCAAGGATCCGCCCGTAGTGCATCCGCTGGATAAATTCGGAACTATTGCCTCCATGCTCATCAAGAATCCGGCGCAGCCCATCTTCGTCACTTCCCCCGCCGGAAAATACCTGGGCAGCGTGGAAGCGGAAGACGTGGCGGCCTTCGCCCGCAACAAGGAACTGGCCCAGGCCGTGCTTGCGATGGACGTGCTGCGCAACGACATGCCCACCCTTCCCGCGGACATGCACCTGCCGGAAGCCCTGGGCATTTTCTCCCGCCCCCATTGCGGAGAATCCCTGGCCCTGGTGAATCCGGACAACGACCATCTTCTGGGCGTCGTCAACAAGACGGACCTCTATCTGGTGCTCTCCGAAATCATGCGGAGGGAAAAGCTCCAGTAGCTCCAGTAGCCCGTGCAGCGCACATGCCGCCACTCCGCACGAGGCATGAAAATTCGATTTTCACCTCATCTTTTTTTACACGCAGTGGTCAGATTAAAAATCACAACAATCTTGCATTTCCACCTCCATCCGCTACTCTTCCGGCATGAGCCGGACCCTGAGAATCGAATACCCCGGAGCGGTTTACCACGTGCAGAGCGAAGGCAACCGCGGAGACGCGATCTACCTGGACGATGAAGACAGAAAGACGTTTCTGAGGACGTTCCAGGAGGCTGCCAGAAGATGCGGCTGGACCGTTTACGCCTACGCGCTGATGGCCAACCATTACCACCTTCTCTTCCAGACTTCCAGGGCCAATCTGGTGGACGGCATGAAATGGCTGCAAACCGCCTATACCCAGCGTTTCAACGCGCGCCACCGCATGCGCGGCCACCTCTTTGCGGGCCGCTACCACGCAATGGTGGTGGAAGCGGACAACGCCCACTACTTTTCCACCATCATTGACTACATCCACCTGAATCCCGCGCGCTCCGGGCTGGCGCGCCGCCATACCTTCCTCTCCGGCTGCAAGTGGACCAGCCTCCCGGCGTGGCTGGACGCCCCCGCCAGGCGCCCCAAATGGATTCATCCGGAGCGTGGCCTCGTGTGCTTCGGCTGCACGGACACGGAAGAAGGGCGCCAGAAATACCTTAATCACCTGATGGGCCGTTTTGAAGCGGAACGCATGGACGAACGCTCCCTGATTCCCGTGGGGCATGTGGGTCCGGGAACCGTCCAGCGCGGCTGGTGTTACGGGTCCAGCGCCTTCCGGGCCAAACTGGTGAGCGAACTTCCCAGGCTGGCGCGCAGAAAACCCGTCACCACAGGCGTCCGGGCCTCTGAAATAGGGGAATACCAGGCGGAAATCATCGTTAAAAACGGTCTGAAAGCCTTCGGCCTGTCGGAAGAAGAATTGCTCACCACTCCGTACAGCCATCCTTCCAAACTTGTCATTGCGCTGGCTGTGCGGCAAAGCACCATGGTACCCTACGCATGGATCAGCAACCGCCTGCACATGGGCATCCCCAAATCCATGGGAACCCTGCTCCACCGGGCCAGGAAAATGGCGGAAACGGACTTGAAAATCAGGGCCTGGATAGAACGGCTGACAGCCTGACCCGGCAGAGCACTCATACGGCAGAAAACAGCAGCAACGGACGGCTTTCAGGTGCAGACGCTGGAACAAAATCATCATCAACTGTAATTCAAGGGAGGAAACGCGATGGAATATCGGCAGGCAAACGGGGAGGATCTGGAAAACTTCATGAATGTACGCATGGAATTTGCCTCGTCCATGGGAGAAATTCCAACCAGGGAACGCTTCCGTGAAGAGACGGAGGCCTATTTAAGGGAGCATCTGGGAAAAGACGATTTATTGATCTTTATTGCCGCGGACAAGGGACGGATGATCGCCACCTGCATGGCCTGTATTTTCATGACGGCTCCTCTCCCCTCCTGTCCCTCCGGAAAAATTGCAGTATTACTTAACGTCTATACTGTGAAGGACCATCGCAGGAAAGGCCATGCTGAAAAATTATTGAGACTGACTTTGGAGGAACTCAAAAGGCGAGGCGTCCGGAAAGTCATTCTTGATCACACGGACGATGGATTTCCTTTATATAAAAAACTGGGCTTTGAAGCAAGCGAACGCCACATGTCATTAAGGCTTTAAAACTGTCTGCCCTTCACGGTTCTTTCATGCCGGATGGAAAAGATACACAGGGGAAGCAGCGCGGCAACGCCTATTTACGTCCGGCCCGGAATAAACCCCGGCGACTCCCTCCGCGTTCCATGATATCCAGACGCCATGAAATTCTGCAACAAGGGGTCAGATTAAAAATCACAACATAGAAAGATATTTTCTATTTTCCTGCTGACCCCTCCTGTTCATCAAAGAAAAAAAGGATTGCTAGCCAGCGCCGCAGAATGATAAACGGAAGGCGCACGCGCGGAACCAGCCGCGCACGCAGCGTTAACCCAAATACAATACAGAGAGATGGCACAGACATATTCCCAGCGCGTACTCGACTTGGTCAGATCCAAGAACGGTCACGAAAAAGAATTCATCCAGGCTGTTCAGGAAGTGCTCAGCACGATCGAACCGGTTCTGGCCGCGAATTCCAAGTACGAAGATCACGCGATTCTGGAACGGATCGTTGAACCGGAAAGAACCATCCTGTTCCGCGTGCCGTGGATCGACGACCAGGGGAAGGTCCAGGTGAACCGCGGATACCGCGTGGAATTCAACAGCGCCATCGGGCCGTACAAGGGCGGCCTCCGCTTCCATCCCAGCGTGAATCTGGGCATCCTCAAATTCCTGGGCTTTGAACAGGTTTTCAAAAACTCCCTCACCACTCTTCCCATGGGCGGCGGCAAGGGCGGCTCCGACTTCGACCCCAAGGGCAAGAGCGACCAGGAGGTGATGCGCTTCTGCCAGAGCTTCATGACAGAGCTTCAGCGGCACATCGGTGCGGATACGGACGTTCCCGCCGGGGACATCGGCGTAGGCGGCCGCGAAATCGGCTACCTTTTCGGCCAGTACAAGAGAATCCGCAATGAATTCACCGGCGTTCTCACCGGCAAGAGCCTCAACTGGGGCGGTTCCCTGATCCGTCCGGAAGCGACCGGCTACGGCTGCGTTTACTTCGCCCAGAACATGCTTGCCACCCGCAACGACGACCTGCAAGGCAAGGTATGCCTGGTGTCCGGCTCCGGCAACGTGGCCCAGTACACTGTTGAAAAACTCAACGAGCTTGGCGCCAAGCCCGTCACCATGTCCGACTCCAACGGGTACATCTACGATCCGGACGGCATTTCCCCGGAAAAGCTCGCCTGGGTCATGGACTCAAGAACCGCGCCGCGGCCGCATCTCCGAATACGTGAAGCAGTTCCCGAAGGCACAATACTTTGAAGGCCAGCGTCCCTGGAGCGTCCCGTGCGACTGCGCCTTCCCCTCCGCCACGCAGAATGAAATCAACGGGGAAGACGCACGTACCCTGATCAAGAACGGCTGTACGCTGGTTGCCGAAGGCGCCAACATGCCCACGGACCTGGAAGGCATTGAAACCTACCTGGCCGCCAAAATCCTGTACGGCCCGGCCAAGGCAGCCAACGCCGGCGGCGTGGCCACCTCCGGTCTGGAAATGTCCCAGAACAGCCAGCGCCTGTCCTGGACGCGCGAGGAAGTGGACCACAAGCTCAAGAGCATCATGGCCAACATCCACGCCAACGCCCTGGCCCACGCCAAGGAATATTCCTCCGACAAGTCCTTCACCAACTACGTCACCGGCGCCAACATTGCCGGCTTCGTCAAGGTGGCCGACTCCATGATCGACCAGGGAGTGGTCTGATCCGGAAACGTTACACTTCCTGCTATAGTAAAACACACTGGAAAGCGCCGGGTACGCCCGGCGCTTTCTTATTCCCGTAAACCGCATTCCGCGGCATGGAGATACAATGGCCGCAACGGACTGGCGGCCCCATGAATCATTCCGACCGAAATTTCCCCATCTCCCTCCCCATTAATTCCCGCCCCGGCAACGATGTAAAAAATCCCGATAACAATCAGGAACCGGTACTTTCTGCGTACGGCGGCGGCACCTTCGCCAAAAAAACAGTAATTCACCCGGGACAGGCCTGTCCGATACCTTTGAAAAGCTAGCAAGCCGTGCCCGGATTTTTTCATGGCGCCTTCAAACATCTCCGCCTTCTGCCCGCGGCTCAAAAACATCCTCTTTCCTCCGGCGGGAATTCTTACCGCTTGCAGAAGGGCTGTTTCTTGCAGGAGGTTTCATGGACAATTCCTTGTGCAATGTCTTCACGGGCTTTCCCGTCTCCCTTCGCATTTAAGAAGGCGGAAAAAAAGGCTCTCTTTAAATTCGTGTATTCACGAACGCGTAGCGTACGGCACCGGAACAACGAAGGCGCCCCCCGTGTCCCCACAAGGTTCAGGGAAAAGATCATTCGCCCCTTCCCTTCCGTTCGGCAGAACAAAAGGTTTCCCGGCCCTCAACCGGAATCAGCCGTCCACCCCGGGACATTCTGTAAAAAGCCTTTTCCCATCCAGATCATTCAATGCAGGAACGGGGAAACCGGAACTCTGCCGCATCAATCGGCACATGTTCCTCCCCCCTGCCCTTGTCAGTCTTCACACACATGACGGAACTGTCTGGAATATGAATCTGTTTTCCAGATTCTTCCCCGTTCCGCCAGGGACTGTTAAGACAGACTCCATAGCGCAATCTGCTCCATATCTTCAACGAAAACCCGTGCCGGCTAGTCGTTCCCATAAGGCCGGTGCCTGGCAACAGCCCGACGCCTCCCGATTCTCAACCCGGAATAAACCAATGAATAATACGACTCAACCAGGGACCACCACAACCAATCCCGCTGCTCCGAACAATGCCCCGGCGGTAAAATCCGCCATCCGGATGGGGGTATTCACCCTCGCCATGATCAACGTGTCCGCCATTGTCAGCCTACGAGGCATGCCGGCGGAAAGTACGTACGGACTCAGTTCCGTGTTTTATTACATCTTTGCCGCGGTCTTCTTTCTGGTTCCCGTCTCCCTGGTAGCGGCGGAACTCACCACCGGCTGGCCCCAGAAATGCGGCGTTTACCGGTGGGTGGGCGAAGCCTTCGGCAAGAAATGGGGCTTCCTGGCCATCTGGCTTCAATGGATTGAGAGCACCATCTGGTTCCCGACCGTACTGACTTTCGCGGCCGTATCCCTGGCGTTCATGGGTCCCAACCAGCGCTGGGACGAAGCCCTGGCCGCCAATAAATGGTACATCCTGATCATCGTGCTGTGCGTGTACTGGGCCGCTACGCTGCTCAACCTGCGCGGCATGAGAACTTCCGCCGGCGTTACCAAATGGGGGACCATGATCGGCACCATCATTCCGGGCGCCATTCTGATCCTGCTGGGACTCAGCTACTGGGCCGGGGGGGCAACCCCATCCTGCTGGACATGAGCTGGGACAAGCTGGTGCCGGACATGACCAACTTCAACAACCTGGTTCTGGCAGCCAGCATCTTCCTGTTCTATGCGGGGATGGAAATGTCCGCCGTGCACGTCAAGGACGTAAACGATCCCGGCCGCAACTATCCGCTGGCCATTCTGATTTCCGCCATCATCACGGTGCTCATCTTCGTTCTGGGCACACTGGCTATCGGGTTCATCATTCCCAACTCCCAGATCAACCTGGTCCAGAGCCTGCTGATCTCCTATGACAACTACTTCAACTTCTTTGGCCTGGGGTGGATGAACTGGATTATGGCACTGGCGCTGGCCGTGGGCGTTCTGGCCCAGGTGACCGCGTGGGTGGGAGGCCCCTCCAAGGGTCTTTACCAGGTGGGCCTGGCCGGCAACCTGCCGCCCGTCATGCAAAAGCGGAACAAGAATAATGTGCAGGAAGGCATCCTGATCATCCAGGGCTGCATCGTTACGCTTCTTTCCATCATGTTCGTGATCATGCCCTCCGTTCAATCCGCCTACCAGATCATCTCCCAGCTCACCATCATCCTGTACCTCATCATGTACATGCTGATGTTCGCCTCCGGCATTTATCTCCGCTACAGCGAACCGAACACTCCCCGCACCTTCCGCATTCCCGGCGGTAAAACCTTCGGCATGTGGATTGTAGGCGGCCTCGGCTTCCTGGCCAGCCTGGCGGCCTTCCTGGTCAGCTTCATCCCGCCGAACCAAATCACCGTGGGCAGCAACGCCATGTACATCATTCTGCTGGTTGTAGGCGCATTCATCTTCGCGGGCATCCCGTTCGTGATCCATGCCATGGCCAAACCCTCCTGGAAACGTCCCGTGGACCCGGAAGACGCCTTTGAACCCTTCGGCTGGGAAAAAACGAATCCGAACCGCTAGGCATCCACAACCAATAGGAGATACTCCCATGGACAACATTCCTTCCAAAGAACAAATACAAACGGCGCTGGACAATGCCTACGCCTTTGCAAAAACCGTCCAGGGCGGCAAAAACGCTTCGTACATCCCTGCCCTGGCACAGGTCCCCTCCGACCTGCTGGCCATTGCCGCCGTCACCGTCAATGGAGACGTGCTGACGGCGGGGTCCGCGGATAGGCCCTTCGCCATTGAATCCATCTCCAAGGCCTTCAACCTGGCCTACGTGATGGACCTGATAGGCATGAAACAACTGCGGACAAAAATCGGGGCGGACCCCACCGGGGAGCCGTTCAACTCCGTCATGGCCATTGAACTGCATGGCGGCAAGCCGCTCAATCCGCTGGTCAATGCGGGAGCCATGGCTACCGTCAGCCTGGTCAACGGCGCGGACGCCGATGAAATCTGGGCAAACATGATGAACAACTTCAACAGTTTCGCCAACACGGCCCTGACGGTCAACCAGGAAATCTACAAATCGGAAAGCGCCACCAACCAGCACAACCGCGGCATCGCGTGGCTGCTGGACAGCTACGGCTACTTCTACAACACGCCGCCGATGATCGTGGACCTGTACACCCGCATGTGCTCCCTCAACATCACCACCGCCCAGCTGGCCCTGATGGGCTCCTGCTACGCCAACGGAGGCGTCAACCCGGTCAGCAAAAAACGGGTTGTGAAGGAAGAAAACGTTCCGCCCATTCTGGCGGAAATGTGCATGTCCGGCCTCTATGACTCCACCGGAGACTGGATGTACAAAGCGGGACTGCCCGCCAAATCCGGCGTGGGAGGCGGCCTGGTGGCCGTATCCCCCGGCAAGATGGCCCTGGCGGCCTTCTCGCCGCCCCTGGACCCGGCGGGGAACACCGTCAGGGGGCAGGCAGCTCTTCAATCCATCATCAAGGAATTGAATTTGAACCTTTTCCGGAGTTGATTCCGGGATGAGAAGGTAAACCCGCGGAGCCAAGATCCGAAAGGATTCCCGCGGGTTTACTGTATCCCGGCATTCACCTTTTCCGGGAAATTGATTCCTTATTTTTACGGTTTTTGACCGATGGCCCGGATTTGGAATCCGTAGTCAACCTTTAATTTCAAAAAAGAGCGGGTTAATACAACTGCAAAGGCCTCTCTCCCCCCTGCTTGCCGTTCTGAAAACGGAAATATTCCAACCTTCCTTATTAACGATATAACAAGAACACTGAGGTCATTTTTTTCAGCATTTTATTGTTCGAGATTTTGCAGATATCAGAATTCTTTCATAATGAAAGCTGCATCCACACCCCAAGCAGGGAAAATTTAATAATCCGCCTGAACAGGGAATATGAAAACAGCCGGGAAAATCGGGTTACCCTTGCCACGAAAACCTTCCGGATTCCAAATCCGTTTTATTTTTCGTAGCATTTGATAGTGCAGATAAAACAGGATTATTCATCATCAAGCAAATCTACTATGATCAAAAATCATCTTTACTGGCCCTGATTTTGGCGGCGGCTTCCTTTTCCCATGGAGCAACCACCGCCTATATTACGTGGGACAACTCTGCCGATACAGACAAATGGACTGTTGCGGGAATCACTTCTTCCGGAACTGCTCTGTCCATGTTCGGAGAAAACGCTAAAGTAACAGTTACTGCCCAATATAATTCTGGTGGTGCATTCGCTATTGGAGGACCCGGCACGGCCTGGAATGCCGGACTACCTGAAGATGCCCTGATGAACGGGCAAGTGACTGAAGCATTTAGCAGTGTGTATGCCAGAGACGGCTCTATTACAGTAGCGTTTACAGGACTGGATAATGGAGTTTACAATTTGTCCAGCCTGATGGCGCGCGGCAATAACAACGTAGCCAATATGCTTGTTTCCGTCACGGCGGGAGGAGTGGAATATGGCAGCAACGCTTCCTACGCTACCAATACGGGGACGGCCGCAAACACCCCCGGAGACTGGACTTCCATGACGGTGGGGCAGCCTGCTTTTTCCGGGACAACCAATGCCGGGGCTTTGTATATGGACCTGACGAACATTCAGGTGACCGACGGCACCCTGACCCTGGCAATTAACGGAACTCGTGACGGCAACGCCAACAACGCGGCCTTGACATGGATAGCTCTCGAACAGGTCCCGGAACCGGCCACCTGCGCTTTGTCCGTGCTGGGCTTCGGCACACTGCTGCTGAGGCGCCGGCGCTCATAAAATCTTCATTCAGGCTTCAAAACCGCAGAAGACATTCTTCTGCGGTTTTTTCATTTTCCAGAGCCGTCTTTTTCTTCAACCCATCTCCGTCAATCCATTAAAGAACTTGCCACAAGACAGTTTTTCCTTAGAGTTCCTGCGGTATGCTTGACGCTCTGCAAAATGCTTTCTTCCAAACCGGAGACATGCTCACCTCCCGGCTGTCCGCCTTCAGTTCCTTTCTGTGGGGATGGCCCCTGCTCATTCTGCTGCTGGGCACGCATCTGTACCTGACCGTCATTCTGCGTTTTCCGCAGCGCTACCTGCTCAAGGCCCTGAAACTGTACTTTGTGAAGGACCACACGGACAAGGGGGACATTTCCCCGTTCAGCTCCCTGATGGTGGCCCTGGCGGCCAACATCGGCGCGGGGAACATCATCGGTGTGGGAGTGGCCATTGCCGCTGGGGGACCCGGCGCCATCTTCTGGTGCTGGCTGACGGGGGTTCTGGGCATGGCCACGCGCTACTCGGAAGGGCTGCTTGCCATCAAGTACCGTGTGGAAAACAAGGACGGCAACATGAGCGGCGGCCCGATGTTCGTGCTGGAACGCGGCATGAAATGCAAATGGCTGGGCGTACTCTTCGCCGTTTTCACGGCCATTGCCGCCTTTGGCATCGGCAACCTGACTCAGGGAAACGCGGCCGCGGAACAGCTTTATCACGCCTTCTCCATTCCTGCTTGGGGAACGGCCACGGTGCTGACGGCCCTGACGGCCCTGGTCATGCTGGGCGGCATCCGGGGGATCGCCCGTGTATGCGCCTTTTTCGTTCCGGTCATGGCAGTCCTGTATATTCTTGGATGCATGTACATTCTGATCGTCCAGGCGGACTACATTCTTCCCGCCATCCGGTACATTCTGGACTGCGCCTTCACGGGAGAAGCCGCCGCGGGCGGCGTCGTGGGAGCCGCCGTCATGACTGCCATGAGGACCGGCGTGGCCCGGGGCCTGTTTTCCAATGAGGCCGGACTGGGTTCCGCCGCCATAGCCTCCGCTGCGGCCCAAAACCGCAACCCCGTCCGGCAGGCGCTCATTTCCTCCAGCGGCCCCTTCTGGGATACGGTGGTCATCTGCGCCCTGACGGGCATCGTGCTCACCACCAGCATCATCGCCCATCCGGACATTTCATGCAGCGACGGCTCCCGCCTCACCACGCTGGCATTCAGCAAAATCCCCTACATGGGCTCTCCCCTGCTGACACTCAGCCTGGTTACCTTCGTCGTATCCACCATTCTCGGCTGGTCCTACTTTGGAGAAAAAGCCCTGGAATACCTGGGTGGCCTGAAACTGGTCACACCCTACCGCGTCATCTGGGTGGCGGCCGTCTTTACGGGCTGCATCTCAAAAATAGACCTGGTCTGGGTCTTTGCGGATTGTGCCAACGGCCTGATGGCCCTGCCCAACCTCATTTCCCTGATTGCCCTTTCCGGCGTGCTGGTCCAGCAAACCCGGTATTACCTCTGGCAGCACAGGCTGGACGAATATGACGAATCCCACGTTCCGGAAGGCAAATAGCATAATTTTTTACTTCATGTTCAAATAATCCTTGCCTTTGGAACAGTGATGGTGTTTACTTCGCCGCGCAGTCCCTGCAAACCTAAAAGTCGCGTTCGTCTAGCGGTCTAGGACTCCCGCCTTTCACGCGGGCAACACGGGTTCGAGTCCCGTACGCGATGCCACTTCTCACAAGAAGCAGAAAGAAAAAAGCCTGATTTTATCAGGCTTTTTCTATTTTGAATGAAGCTGCCGGAAGGGAGCGAAAAAGTACGGCACTATTTTATTGGAATCGCATTTTTAAATTTCAACGCTTTACGCGTGATGATATATATTCCAAATTGTTACAGATTTCTGGTGAAGTGATATGAACGATTGCCGTTTTACCCTACCAAGGAGAAAAACATCAACCACGGAAATCCTCCACCTAGTAATTTTGGCCTGTAAAAAGAGTTAACGGTCAAAAAAGATGGGGACTTCCCATTGGTGAAGACTATTCAGAATTCATTAAGGCGGAGGCACCGGAATTCTCAACCACTTCACAACAACCAACAAAAAGGGACATGAACAAGATTATTACAGTAAACGGAATCCTTGTGGCAACACAGAACGATTTATCCAAACACGCCGAAAACACGGTTTCCCATATTACAGAAGAAGAACGTACGGCATGGAATAAAAAGGCAGATGCGGCCGATCTTGACTCCAAAGTGGACACAGCTACTTTCAACACTCATCAAACAGACACCGCGGTTCATGTAACGGAAACGGAAAAAGAAACATGGAATTCCGGCATGATTGTTCCCAGCCCGTTCGGCTACCCGCAAATCGGGGATTATAAAATTACTCTGGGAAGCCGTGGATATTCCTTAACCCTGGAAGCAGGAATACAAGGCGGTACGCTATTTTTGTCATCAACTATGGGCAATAAAAAGTTATATATCTCTGATCTTTTCATGCTTGCCGAACACACGCAGGAACTTTTAGCCCTCTGCAATCAACGGGCAGCAAATAATTAATTCAATCACCAGGCGCCTCAAACAAGATCACTTGTTCAGGCAGTGGCGAAGGCTAGGCACAGAATGCACATCTCACCATGAAAAGAAAAGCGCTTCAGGAATAACTCCTGTGGTCATGGATAAAGTCCGCGCTTCATGGACCTTTCAAGGAAGTACTCTTCTGGACAGGTCATGTTCGCGGGCTTTATTGTCAATAACTCCCTGTATTATGATAGAAACTTCCCCATCTAGAATGATGTCCTGTATTTTGATAGACAGGAGATAATACAGGATATGCAATGATTTAAGTCTCTTCATCTCCCTTACCTTCCCGGGGTTTGATACTCGCAGGAAAATTTCTCCACATCTTGGGAAGATGCGGTTTTTCTTTATTCCGGCCTTTCTGGAACCGGGAACGTTCCGAGCTTCATATTCCAGGCGGGAAGCTGTTCCGCCATACGGCGGTCATGTCTTACATCTTCCCGGATTTGACTTTCAGAAAGTCACGTTATCTTTTAGTATTTCGTACACGAAAACGCCATGGATTACACGCCTCTCATTGAAAAACGCCGCCAGCGCCTGGAAGAATTGGAAACGGTCATTGCAGAACCGGATTTTTTCAGCGACCAGAAAAAAGCGTCGGAGATCATGAGGGAACACCGGCGCCTGAAGGAACTGCTGGAAACCTGGGACGAGCTGAACGGCACGGAACAGCAATTGGCGGACAACCAGGAACTGGCGAAGACAGATGATCCGGAACTGGCGGAGCTTGCAGCCCTGGAGATTCCCGAGCTGGAAGCCAGGCTGGAAAAATTGCGCAGCGACGTTCAATACAGCCTGCTGCCCCGGGACACCACGGAAGACCGCGACGCCATCATTGAAATCCGCGCCGGCACGGGCGGCGATGAAGCTTCCCTGTTCGCGGGCGACCTGCTCCGGATGTACCAGCGTTTTGCGGAAGAACGCGGCTGGCGCTTTGAACACATGGAAAGCAGCCCGTCCGACGTAGGCGGCTTCAAGGAAGTCGTCTGCCGCATTGCCGGGGACGAGGTGTTCCGCTACCTGAAGTACGAAGGGGGCGTCCACCGGGTCCAGCGCGTGCCCGCTACGGAAACGCAGGGACGCATCCACACCTCCACCGCCACCGTGGCCGTCATGCCGGAGGCGGAAGAAGTGGACATAGAAATTCGCCCGGAGGACCTCCGCATTGAAGTATGCCGCTCCGGCGGCGCAGGCGGACAGCACGTGAACAAGACGGAATCCGCGGTGCAGATCTGGCACATCCCCACGGGCGTCTATGTCCGGTGCGAAGAAGAGCGCAGCCAGATGAAAAACCGCGAAAAGGGCATGAAAATCCTGCGAGCCAAGCTGTTTGAAGCCAAAAAGCGCGAGGAGGCGGAAAAGTACTCTGCCGCGCGGCGCAGCCTGATCGGTTCCGGAGGCCGTGAAGAAAAAATCAGAACGTACAATTTCCCGCAGAATCGCCTGACGGACCACCGCATCGGCTACACGTCCCACAATCTGGACGGCATCCTGATGGGCCAGATGGAGGATCTGATCATGGCCCTGCAGCATGAAGAAATGCAGGAACGCCTGGCGGAAGCCGGCATGTCTAATCCCTTCCCCCTTTCATGAAAACCTTACTGGAAGTTTTGCAGTCCGGCACGGAGTATCTGGCACGCCAGGGCTGCGACGAGGCACGCGCCACCATGCAGCACCTGATGGCCCACGTTCTGCACTGCAACCGCACGGCTCTTTATTCTCAGTTTGACAGGCCTGTTGAGGAAGAAGAACTGGCCCCCCTCCGCCAGCTTTTGAAGCGCAAGGCCGCCGGAGAACCGCTGCAGCACCTGCTGGGAACCACGGAGTTTTTCCGCCGGGAGTTCCTGACGGACGCCCGCGCCCTGATTCCGCGGCCGGAAACGGAAGAACTGGTGGAAATGGTACTGAACAGGATTCCCGCCCATCCCGTCCGCGTTCTGGACATGGGTACCGGGTCCGGAATCATCGGCATCACGCTGGCCCTGGAATTAAAGGACCGCGCACGGGAAGTCGTTCTGGCGGACATTTCCCCCAAGGCGCTGGATCTGGCCCTGGAAAACGCCATGAGGCTGGGAGCCAGGGTTTCCACCATCCAGACGGACCTGTTTGAAAACCTGCCTGCCACTCCGGCCGACGAAGAACGGCAGTCTGCGGCAGAACCGGAACAGCATACGGAAGAAGCCGTGGAACAGCCCCGGACCGTGCAGGAAACCCGCTTTGACGTCATTGTGGCCAACCTGCCCTATATTGCGGACGGCGAGGAACTTGCCCGGAAGTGATGAGACCCGCACGGCCCTGTTCGGCGGCCCCCCAGGGGTGGGAAATCATTGAACGTTTTCTTTCCCAAGCCCGCGATTACCTGACGGAAAACGGATTCGTGGCCCTGGAAATAGGCCATGACCAGGCCGCCGCCGTCACCAGGATCATGGATGGCTGCGGCTACAACCACATGGAAGTGCTGAAGGACATGAGCGGCATTTCCCGTTTTCCCTTCGCTTACCGTTAATCCCTTTCATTTTTCATCCCATGCTGGCGGCGCGCATCCTGGTTGACGGTCAAAGCGACCTGGTGCTGGATTACGGCATTCCTCCGGAAGCCGGAAACGTCCGGCCCGGATGCCGCGTGCAGATTCCCCTGCGCAACAGAACGGCTACGGGAACCGTTCTTACCCTTTCCGAGCCCGACCCGGCGTGGCAGGACAGGCTCAAGCCGATTCTCAAGCTGATTGACCCGGAACCGCTGATTTCCCCAGTGATGATGGATCTGGCCGCATGGGCCGCCGACTATTATTCCGTCGCCCTGGACCAGATGATCCGCTGCCTGCTGCCGGAAACCGTCCGGCAGGAAAACACGTCGGAGAAAAATCCGCAAAATGGTGCATCTGGAAAAACAGCCAACCCGGGAAGAACTGGACGCACTGTACCGCAAGGCTCCCCGCCAGGCTCAAATGCTGGATTATTTTTCAACGACGGAACAGAAGGCGGCTCCTCTGTCGGAATTCGGCCCCGGGGCCCTGAACATCGCCCGCGGCCTGGCAGGCAAAGGCTTCATTTCCCTGCGGGAGGAATCCGTCCACCGGGACCCTATGACCGGGGAGCAATTCGCCCCCAGCCTGTCCATGAAGCTGAATCCCCAGCAGGAAAAAGCCCTGGAAGCTGTCACGGCCATGTGCCGGGCGGAAACCAAAAGGCCGGTACTCCTTCAGGGCGTTACCGGTTCCGGCAAGACGGAAGTTTATCTCCAGGCGGTCTCCCAAATCGTGCAGGAGGGGAAATCCGCCCTGATCATGGTGCCGGAAATCTCCCTGACGCCCCAGACCGTCCAGCGTTTCAAATCCCGCTTTGCGGACATGCCTTCTTCCGTGGCCGTACTTCACAGCCTGCTCTCCGACGGAGAGCGCTTTGACGAATGGCATGCTATCCGGTCCGGAAAGGCGCGTATCGTCGTCGGGCCCCGCTCCGCCGTCTTCGCTCCTCTCCAGAATCTGGGCCTGATTATTGTGGATGAAGAGCACGACGCCTCCTATAAGCAGGAAAGCTCACCCCGCTACCACGGCCGCGACCTGGCGGTCCTGCGCGCCCATCTGGAAGGCTGTGCCGTCGTCCTGGGGTCCGCCACGCCGTCCCTGGAAAGCATCCACAACGCCCAGACCGGAAAATACGCCCTGGCCAGGCTGACGGAACGTGCGGACGGCCAGCAACTGCCGCTGATCCGCATTCTGGACATGAAAACGGAGGGTAAAAACAAAGCCGGCCCCAATGTGCTTTCGGAACGCCTCAGAATGTCCATCGACCGCCGCCTGGACAGGGGGGAGCAAGTGATCCTGCTGCTCAATCGCCGCGGATTCGCACGTTCCATCCAGTGCCCGGACTGCGGGCACGTCATCACGTGCATGCACTGTTCCCTTCCCCTCACCTACCACCGCACGGAAGACCGCCTGATGTGCCATTTGTGCGGTTTCAAGTCCCTGGTGCCCAGAACCTGCCCGGAATGCAAATCCGCCAGCATCCTTCTCCAGGGCTACGGTACCCAGAAAGTGGAGGAAATCCTGCGCCGCACCTTTCCCGCGGCGCGCATCACGCGCGTGGACGCAGACGTGGCGCGGAGGAAAAACGCCGTCAGAGACATCCTGAACCAGTTCCGGGCCCGTAAAATAGACATTCTGTTGGGAACCCAGATGATCGCCAAAGGCCTGGATTTTCCGGGCGTCACACTGGTGGGTGTGCTCAATGCGGACCTGGGCCTTTACATTCCCGACCCGCGGGCAGGCGAACGCACCTTCCAGCTCCTGACGCAGGTGGCGGGCCGCGCAGGCCGCGGAGACCTGTCCGGGGAAGTCATTATCCAGACGTTCACCCCGCAGTCCCCCTCCCTGCAATATGCACGGCATCATGATACGGACGGCTACGCGGCTCAGGAACTGGAAGTGCGCCGTGCCTTCGATCTTCCGCCCTTCACCCACATCGCCGTGCTGACGATCCGTTCCCAGCATGAAAACATGGCGGAATTCGCCACCCGGACCCTGGGAGCCAGGCTCCGCGGAATGCTGCCGCCGGACACGACGATGACGGACCCAATGCCCGCGCCCATTCCCCGTGCCCACGGCCAGTTCAGGTACCAGATCACGGTCAAGGGACCTTCCGCGCGCGCCATCTCACGCGCACTCAGAAAGCTGGTGCAGGAAGCCGGGCTGGGAGACGACCTGACGGCCGTCATTGACGTGGACGCCATGTCATTCATGTAAGCTGTCTTGCCAAAACAGGGGGGTGGGACTAGGATTTCCGCACAACGCAACTTACTATTATGCTACTTCATTTCTATAAAATGACGGGCGCCGGCAATGACTTTGTCATGGTGGACAACCGCGACGAAAGCCTCTCTTCCGTGCTGGACAAGGAAACCATAGAAGCCCTGTGTGACCGCCGCTTCGGCATCGGCGCGGACGGCCTGATTGCCGTGGAGTCCTCCCAGGGAAAAGGCGGTGCGGTGCGCATGCGCTATTACAATTCCGACGGCGGAGAAGCGGAAATGTGCGGCAACGGAGCGCGCTGTTTCGGCAACTTTGCCGCAGCCCTGCTCCGCCATGACCGGACCAAGCCCCTTCCCTTCGAAACCATGGCGGGCATCGTCACCGCCTCCTTCAGGGAGGACGGCAATGTCACCGTCAACCTGACGGAACCGCATTCCCTCCAGCTTTTTGTGCTGAATGCAGACCACGTCGTCGGAACGGACGTCCATTTCCTGAACACCGGCGTCCCCATGCCGTGGCTTTTCCTGGACAGTCTGGAAGACGCGGACATCGTCAACATGGGAGCCTACCTGCGCTACCATGACTCTTTCTCCCCCAAGGGCACCAACGCCAACTTCGCAGAAGTGCTGTCTCCCCGCCACATCGCCATACGCACCTATGAACGGGGAGTGGAGGACGAAACGCTTGCCTGCGGCACCGGCATGACTGCCAGCGCCCTGATTCACGCCGTACTGACGGATGCTCCTTCCCCCATCAAAGTGGACGTAGCGGGTGGAGACACGCTGGAAGTCGGCTTCACACGCACGGGAGACCACTTCACCAACGTCACCCTCACCGGGCCGGCGGACCTTGTCTTTGAAGGGGACATTGAAGTCTGAACCACCTCCATTCAAGGAAACGGGCAGGGACGGAAGCAAACGTCTCCGCCTGTTATTTTTTCAGTAAAACGCACTCAGCCCTCTTGTAGCCTCCATAGCCGTTGCAGAATGCCTTGTACACGGCAGGCCCCATGTTCGTCTCACAATAATACTTCACGGTGATGCCGTCGCTTCCCTGTTCCATGCCCAGAAAACGGGAGGACAGCAGCATCAGGTTGTTCCGGTAATTCCACACGGCCATATCCCGCTTCATTTCCTCCTGGATTCTTTCACAGAGGTAATCCTGGGGCGGTGGAAACAAAACGGCGCACACGACGCCGATCACGCAAATACCAGGAATCACGCCCAAGGCGAGCACGGCATTGCATTTCCTCACCAAAGGCGCATGGGATTGAAACTTCCTTCTCATGATGAAGAGGAGGAAATACCCCGTGAGCAGCATGATTGAAAAACTGGCATTCACATACTGAACGCCAGACTCATAACGCCCAGGGCCACAAACCCCACGCCTTTCCATTTATTTTTTCCGGAAGGAAGACAAGTACACAAAAACACATATACGGTATAACCCAGCAGGCAAAGCAAAGGCACCAATATCCCCTTGAATATGCACTCCACCATGCAGTCCCACGGATACTCCCTGCTGGGGCAGCACGCCTCTTCAAGAAACATGCAGATCATGCTCAGTAGGACCAAGGCCACAAGAAGCAAATATTTTGTTTTTCTGGAATCAGTCAAAAACCATAATAAAACAATGCTGAACGGGAACAAATAATAGCCCATTCCTATAAATACAGTAGATAGCAAAGGAATGTGAGGAAGAATGTTCATAGGCAATAATTATTGGAATTTAGTTTTTTGAGAAACGTGAGAGCGTTGGAACAGCGGTAATAATAATTGGAAACAAAATAAATTCAAACAAACGTTTTCAAAAAATAAATAAAAATTCCTTTCCATTTTTCCAAAAGCATTCACTTCCATTCGAAGCTTGACAAAGCAGCTTCCGAAATAGAAATTGACGTCATCATGAAACCGCCGCTTCTGTTCACAGCCTCTGCCATGACAGTCTTTCCTCTCCTTTCCCAATGCACCCACAAGCCGCTCCTGCCGGATTACGAGCCTCTCTGCGCTCACACGACACCCGGAACGCGCCGGGCACAATCTCTCCTCTCCGCCCGGAACACAAAAAGTGTACCGGGGTCGGCCCCAGAGGAGGAATTTACCATGTCAACGAGCATAATGAAAAAGTTTACCTAAAAACCCCGCCAGCACAATAAAACATCATTCCCCACTGTCATAGTTTTCCAAACGGGAAACAAATATTTATCCCAATGAAACAGCAATTTTCATCTTTGGAAGATTTTTTCTAAAAACAATCGCCAAACTTATTTTCTTCTTGCCAAAATGAATATGCGCGGGTAATGTTTGCCGCACCACAACACTACATGGTGTCGGTAGTTCAATGGTAGAGCCCCAGATTGTGATTCTGGTTGTTGCGGGTTGAGCCCCGTCCGACACCCCCATCCCTTTCCTAAAAAAGAGCACTTCCGGTGCTCTTTTTACCACCCCTCTCCGTTCGCATGCGCAACCCCGAAGTCAAAGCCGCCTTCTCCGCCATTGCAACGCGTTATGTAGCCACCAACCATGTCTTGAGCATGGGGACCTGGACTGTGGCGGCAGCGTGTCGTTCAGCTGGTCTCGGAATGGAAGCCGAAACGCCTGCTGGATCTGGCCACCGGCACGGGCGACCTGGCCCTGGCCATCCTGCGCGCCATGCCGGAAATACGACCTGACGGGTCCGACTTCGCCAGCCCATGCTGATGTAGCCGCTGAACGGGGACTGACGAATCTGGTTTGTGCGGATGCCATGAACCTTCCCTTCCCCTCCGCTTCCTACGATGCCGTCACCGTAGCCTTCGGGCTGCGCAACATGGCCAGCTATCCGACGCCCTGAAGGAAATGGGACGCATGCTGCGCCCCGGAGGGCACCTGCTCATCCTGGACTTTCCCTGCCTGAAAACCTGCTGAAGCGCCCTTACCGTTTCTACCTGCACCGCATCCTTCCGCTCATCGCCGGATGGATGACCGGCCACCGCGAGGCCTACGACTACCTGGCCGACAGCATTGAAGCGTTCCCCAGCGGAAGATATGAAAAACCTGCTCCGGAACTGCGGGTACACCAATATCACGGCGGAACCCCTCAACGGAGGCATCGCCAGCATTTTACACGGCCCAGAAATGAGTGCGGGAGACGCAAGAGAAGGCATCATCCGCGGCCGGGCTTCCCGTGCGCGGCTGGGCGGCAAACTGGCCGGGCTTTCACTGCCCCGGCAGATAGCCGTCATTGCCTTGGCCCTTTCTGGAACAGCTGCTGAGCTTCTTCGTCACCTCGTCGGACCTTTTCATCGCCACCAAGATAGGGGTGGACGCCCAGGACACCATCAACATCTCCGACGGCATGGGGCCGTCGTATTCCTCATGTGGTTCGGCTTTGTGATCCAGGGTTCCATCATGATGGGGAGCCACAGCCATCGTTCCCGCATGACGGGGGCCAGGGACTACTCCCAGGCCCAGCACGGCTGCACCAGGCCGCCATGCTCGGCCTGCTCGCCGGGATCATCTCCTGCGGGCTGCTCTTTGCATGCAGCGGATTCCTGGTCACCCACGTGTTGACCATGAATGAAGCCGCGCGGAATACGCCCTGCAATACGTGTATGTAGCCGCATTCGCGGCCCCTTCAGCGGCGTGGTCTTTGCCGTCAACGCGGCGCTTCGCGGTGCCGGGGATACCCGGTTGCCCTTCTGGATCATGATGAATGTGGGCATCCTCAATGTCATCTTCAGCGTCCTCTTCGTCTTTGCGGAAGCCCCGCTGGGCGGCTGGCGCATCGGCGGCATCGCGGCGGGAACGGTCTGCGGCTACGGTATCAGCATGTGCCTGCTTCTCTTCATCATGCTGCGGCGCAGGAAAAAAATCTTCGCGGAACATCCCGGTCTGTCCCTGGAAGAACTGGTCAGGGAAAAGGGAGAACACTATGCGCCGCCTCTGTACCTCTCTCTTCTCCCATCTCCGGCCGGACATGGGCATGCAGAAGCGCATCCTGAAAATCGGCCTCCCGCAGGCGGTGGAAGTATTCGGCATGTGGGGCATCCAGATGTTCTGTCTCTCCATCATCAGCGAGCTTCCCATCACGGGCGTGCTGGGCGTCCACAACATTGCCGTGCGCATTGAATCCTCAGCTTCCTGCCCGGCTTCGCCATCGGCATGGCAGCCTCCACACTGGTGGGCAGTACCTGGGCGCCAGGAATGCGCTGATGGCCCGCATCACCATCTGGAAATGCATGCGGTACGCCCTCATCTTCATGACAGGCCTGGGTGTGCTCTTCTGCGCCTTCCCCGCCCCTCTTCATGCAGATATTCTCCAATGGAAACATGACGCTCATTGACACGGGCATCCCCGTCCTGCGCACCATGCTCCTGGTGGAACCCTTCTTTGCAGCCTGCATCGTGATGAAAATGTCCCTGCGCGGTGCGGGAGACACGCGGCGGGTCATGCTCGTATCCTACGGCATCATGGGCTTCTTCCGTGGGGTGTACCTGGGCCTGGTTCAAGCTGGCCCCGGAAACCATGACCCTGTGGGGCATCTGGATGCTCTTCGCCTTTGAAATGGCCGTGCAATCCGTAATTTTTATAAAATCGTCAAGGACGGAGCTGGACGAAGCTACAAGTGTAACCTCCCTGTGCCCGTCCTTGCGACAGGAAAACGAGCCTGAGGAGAAAACACCATCTTCCCATTCCAATCCCGTCAATTTCTTCCCCGGCCTGATTGGCTACGGCCATCCGGTCCAACAAGCGGAGCAGCACCTTATCGGAATGACCTCTTCAAGCAGCCTGTTCCTCCAGTCCTGCCAGGAAGAACTACCAGCTTCTTTCTTCCTCCGCCCATCAAAATGGCTGCCCGGTTTCCCGCCGCACAGCAACAGGCAGGAAACAAATAGCAGGCTATAATCACCATACTCCTTAAAACCTGGGAAACAGCCTTTTATTCCACTCCTTCAGAGCAGACTTCAATTTCTTCCGGTCATCTTCCTTCTTCATAGTCATCTTATCGGTGAAAAAAAAATTTCGTAATTGTTCATCCAAAGGCCGTCACCCCTTTTCTCACATGTTCAACGGGAGAAGTAAAAATTTTTCATCAACTCTGCATTACAATTTATCCTTCTTTCTCCTGTTCCCGCTCAATCTGCCACGGCAGCCGCCTGGGTCAGCCATCATGGCTTTCCATAATGCTTCATCTTCATCAATTCTTTTTGATCTCCGCTACAACTTCCTTCAAGGATGAATAACGATGACAATTAATAAAAGCCTTCGGATTATATTCTTCCTCAACCAGAGGATTACCCCAGTAAACGGGAACGGTGCAGGCCAGAAAACTCGTTATTATCTTCTCCGTCGTATATCTCCGGTACCAGCTATTTTCACACGCTATGGAAAACTTATAGGGTTTTTTCAATAAAACGCTTCCTGCCAGCCAGTCCTCCGCCTCTTTGGAATAAGGCATGGCGTATTATTTAAATGCTTTCCTATTGCATCCACCTTCTTGTAGGCGGAAAGCTCGGAAAACAACTGATGCGGTACGGATGCCCCAGGCCGTGGGAATAAATATAATTGCAAAATCCGTCTTTCCCTGCATAATGCATCGTCCGGATTCATTGTGTGAAGATCTTTTAATTTCATCCTCAAATCAAAAAAGATAGGACATGCAAAGCAGCCGCCCATCGTCATCAGGCGCGTCAAAACCGATATGGTAATCAAACAAATTCAAATTGGGAGCCAGAGCCTCTCCCAGTACATCCATGATAACAATCTTTCCGGGATTCCTCCAGAAACTGAAGATAATTCTCTCTGGAAGACATATATAACCAAGGGAAGGCAATAAGAAAATCAGCCCTTTCCTTATCAATTTCAAACTCAAGAACAGATCCATCAATCTTCTGGAAACGCCGTAGAAAAAATTAATTTGCCATTCCTCGGCGCCCTCTATGAAACCAACTTTTACCTTCATCCTAATATTGTTCAAAATCGATGAAATTATTATACAAATTCCCCAAACAGTCAATTGGCACGGAAGGCAGGAACATGACTTTGCATCCTGCGTGCTATTAAAAAGGCAAATCAGGAACACGTAAAACAATTGTCCAGTTCCATGGAAAGATTCCCTGCTTCGATTTCCAAAAAGAAAATCATCTGCGGATTTCATCCATCTGCAATGGCTTTCACCAGCCTTTCTTATGGCAGCAATCTCCCCTGAAATAGGTACTCTGATGGGCGCATATCCTCCGTACCTGATTTTTAAGGGCATATCTTCTGCAAATCCAAAACGTTCATAGCGGGATAAAAAACTTTGCCTTCCCCGCCGGATTCTGCTAATATTTTCGCACGTTGTTCTTCAACGGGCTCGTAGCTCAGCGGTTAGAGCAGGGGACTCATAATCCCTTGGTCGTAGGTTCGAACCCTACCGGGCCTACCAAAACAAAGCCTTACAAGTTAACTACTTGTGGGGCTTTTTCTTTCTCTTTCTATTCCTCTCAAAAATTATTAAAAACGTGTAAAAACGCACCAAAACGTGAGGAAAATGGCACCACTTTAGCACTACCATGTTTGCCGCAGTGGCGGAAAACACATGAGTAGAGAAGTCATTTCAGAATTACGAATAGCTGCCAGAAGAACTGGAAAGCAGGAAAGCTTCTCATCACTATTGCAGACTTTGTGGGCCACTAAGTCGTACAATAACATCTATGCAGAGGATGTGTGAATTGTATAAAACATCCGGTAATGGCGAAATTTTTATGCTCGCGATTCATCGAAATAAGTTGTCGGAGTTACAGATGACAATTGACTGGAAGCTATAAAAATTAAAACTATTTCATAAGTCACATAATTTTAATAACTTCAATAAATCTAAAAAACTACTGAGACGGCAAATATTCTTTTACCATGACATGGACTTTTCCCGGCAAGCTGACTGGTACAACAATGCTCTCCATGGCCTTTTTCACCATTACGCCCCTGGCTTTTTATCTTTGTGAAAGGCAGATTTCAGAAACGTTTCTCCAACAGAGGAACGGACCTCATTCTACCTTTCCTTTCAGACAATCACATGATGAAGGGCGTTGTCCAGAGCAAGGGAATCCTTGCCCGCCATTAAACACGCTTACCTATGCGCACGCCAAGCCTACATATAGGTCCGTTTAATAATAATTACATTTTTTGATTTCTCTTCAAGAAACGGGACGACTGTTTTTATGATACACTTCTGATTCGTAAATTGTCTGAGGAATTAACTCCAGCATGTGCACATGCATTTCCATTCTGTGGGTTTTATTCCAGGATGTGAAATCAAATCTGAATTGATCGTTCATATTGCTTCCAAGAACTTTGTACTTCGTAAACAAAATAGAAAAATAATCATAGCCTTCATGCGTTCCATAGTAATATAGAGAAGGAGGAGCTGTTTGCGTGACTAAAGGATATACCAGCTGAGAATGAGAAACTTCTTTAACATTTAAAGAGCAACATGATTGCAGGATTATTAAAAAATGATTATGAGTGAATACTTCATTCTATTCTCTTTTTTCATTAAAACCAGTTTCCCCCATGGGCCTGTTTGGTGTTTTATACTTTTGTCTATTTCCATAACTCCCATTTAGAGTCAGCATTCTTTCATCCCATAGCCAATGGAACTGGCCATCCCCGAATAAGGATCAACGGGATGATCTTTCGATTACTCACCGTAGGGATACTCGATAAAAAACGACTTTATTAACTGTAAACTAATCAAATGTATTTTTTCACCATCTGTCATGAGGAGAAATGGCTACTATTGCCAAATATTTATCTCCCTGAAATATTTTTTTATATAATATGAAAATCTCTCCAAACGGAAATGTCATCAATTTATGTTTATCTATTCCATTTTTCTTGATTCAGGAATTTTTCCCGAATGTGTAACATACTATACGGAGTAAGATCGCCTTTTTAAGAAATCATCATTTATCAATGAGTAGATTTCATGATTTTTTATTATTTCTTCATTAAAATCATTTTTACTCCTGAAATATCCAGAATATTATCTGTACTTATGCCTGAATAAGAAACTTTTGCGTCCAGTCCGTCTTGTAATTTCAAGGCCTGCAGGTGAATGCAATCCGTCCATTGCTGATCAGTTTGGAAAATATAAATTATTCTTATTCTCCCCCGCATTGAAGTATGCAGCCTCCATGAATTTTGTGGAACACCCAGAGTATTCGCCATCATTTTTTCCCATGTATCGGGTTGAGGGGAGATTTATCGCACCCACTGAGAATAATCATTAACAGAATTATATAAATTCTATTACATAAAATATTCATGCAAATATTCATAGAATTAATAATAGTTTTCTGTTCGTTCAATGTAAAATTACCCCAAAACTTCAATTGGAAAGATGCAGATGAATTACTTTGTCATGAACAATCGTTTCTAAAAACTGTTGTCAATCAATATTTCTTCCTGTGGGAATTACTCTCCCTTACATCGTATCAAGCTAAAATACTCATTCAGAAATCAATAAAATAATATAGAATTTTTTAATTTCCGGTTCATGGATTTGTAAGAAAAAAGGTGCGTGTCAACGGTATCGAAAATCACTCAAATATATTTTGGGGAAACGGTTATTTCTTTTTGATAAAATCTCGGATGTTTTCGATAAAATATACTGTATCACTATCCGGAAAAACAAATACTTCTTTTACTCTGTCTTTCAAAATACCCCATGCCACCGAAACATCCTTGGGGAGTGTTCACGGCACTGTATGTCAATTTTTCAAGATCATCTTTTTTTATGGCAAAATGACATTTCAATCTCATGCTTGCTTGCAACATCTAAAAAATCGTTTTAATGTCAGAAGTTTCATCATTATAATGATAAACTTGAAAATTTATTTTATCTCCACCATTCATTGGCTTTAAAACAACATAACATTCAAACATATCTTCCATCTCTGTTATTTCTAAAGATATATAGGGGCTCTTTCCTGAAAGCACCAGGAATTTGGTTGTATCGACCAATATGGGAGAAGCTTCTATATTTACTGCGGCAAATGCCGCCAACAATAAAATAAATTTCATCATCATAATTTTTTAAGGTGTTCTTATATTCTGCCAAACGAACGGGAGATAGATACCAATTCTTGTATTTATTCTATTCGTACTTGTTTTGCTTATCTTTAGCTTTGTTAAAAATTCCCGCGGCATCTTATCTCTGTATTATGTGCTTTCATGCCAGACTCTATCAATTCGCATCCGTACGCCGGACTGATAATTCCCTCTTGCCGCTGAATAAGGTTTCTACCTGCCATCGAATACTATTTTGAGTTGGGAGCAAGTATATCCTCTAAATGGCCCTGTTCATGCTGTCCGATAAATTAGATATTTAGTATTAAACGAATAGGTGAATAGAAAAAGACCGGAACAAGACATCCCACACAAGAAAACTGTATTTGTTTCAGGTGTCTGGGAGACATGTTTCCGCTGGCAGCAAGTGCCATGCAAGCTTCATCCGGACTCCCATGCTTATTTATTTACAAAAAATGTATAGAGCAATAGACATGCAAGCCATCAACAACGTGTATAAAGAACTTAAGAATATGGCAATCGCTACATACCCAACAGATTGGGATAGAGCTACCAGAAGGAGTCCACACCAAATAATAAAAGACAGAGATCCCATGCTCTCAGCCGTTATTTTGTATCTTTTAACTATATATTAAACTTCCTTTTTTATAAAAATTCTCTTCCTGTTTAGTTTTAGATATCAGCCAGCCCATCAAAAAAGATGAAACCAGAACCCATAATAACTCAGACATAAACCCAGAATTTTTTACTTCAAGGAGCCCATGGTGTAGGTGGTAAAGGTGAGTATGGTAAAGCCGGACGATTGGTCGTATCGGAAATAACCGCTCAAAAATTCGGAGGTTCATAGGATACACAAGGTTTGGGGTTAATGATTAACAAAAAAACGAGGGTAGTTCCTGAGAATCGCCCTTCTCGTACCATATGTCCGTATCCGATGTCAACGCAATTCACACGGATTTCCCGTATTTATGTTAGGAAATAATAGTGTCTATCATAATATTTATGTAACCAATTCATTTCCATCATAAGCATCCATATGATCACGAGTTGGGTTTTCCGAGTCATCTTCTGGGAGAGAAATTCAGAAAATATCTTTTTTCTCTGCGGTATAATAAATTTCCTATTTCCTACTTGCATCCTGTTTTCTCCCCTCTTCCAAAAAGATAATTTGCTGCAACCTTTAAATCATCTGGAATCTTTGAAGCTCCCTTTTTGCATTGTTGGGCCGCCCTTGATCGGTTATAAGGATGCACGCCAACGAGCAACCGTCCCAGGAGATTCTCTCAACGGGCATCTCTGGAAAATACACACTATTTGTCAACCAAACTACAGGGATGATACGCATGAAAAGATTGCTGCCGTTTTTTGCCGCTCTGCTGGGGCTCCTTCCCTGCGCCTGGAGCGCCAACATTCCCAGTGACAGCATTCCGTTCGAGCTCGGAACCGCCAGCCGCATTTACGTGAAATGCCATGTCAACGGCAGCCGGCCCTGCTCTTCCTTTTTGATACCGGCGCCACTTCCATGGTCATCAACAGCAATTCCCTGGAAGGAATCCCGATGGAGTTCAATGAAACTATTGTGAATTACGGTGCCACGGGTTTCCAATGAGGTCCGCAAAAAAGCGCGGAAAACAAATTTTCCGTCGGAAAGCAGTCCCTGGCCGGCGTCCCCTTCATCGCCATTCCCTACGCCCGTGACCAGTGGGACGGCGTTCTTGGCCTCTGGTTCATCCAGCGGCAGGTCACGGAAGTCAATTACGGACCGGAAAATCTACCTGTATCCGCACGGTTCCTACACACCGCCGCCGGACGCCATCCGCCTGAAGATGGAATACGTGATGGGAATCCCCGTAGTTCCCGCCCAGGCAACGGTCAACGGAAGGTTTACCAGCTCCGCCTGTCGGTGGATACGGGTTCCGACCGCGTTCTGGACCTCAATACCCCCTCTTGTCAACAAGCACCGCCTCCTGGGCAGCCAGGTTCCGTTCTCCGTCTCCAGCATTTCCAGTTCCGATACCAATAAGGGCAGGCTAGAGAACGTCATTTTCGACAGCATCCAGCTCGGCGCCTGCAAATTGCCGCTCATTCCCGGGCGTTTTCCACCGTCACCAGCGGCATCCAGAGCATGCCGGAGATGGACGGAGTCATGGGCAACAACCTTCTGAAGCGCTTCAACCTCGTTTACGACTCCCAAAACAGCTGCCTTTACCTGATTCCCAACAACCTGCTTTACACGCCTTTTTACGACTGCCTCCTCCAGCCCCGGAAGACAGTGCCCCAGGCGCCTGCCTGCACGGCAGGAAGATGAACCGGAATGCCCGCCTACCGGGAGCTTCCGCGCAGGTTGATGATCCGGGTGCATAGCTCCACCAGCTTGTTTCCGGCGCGGGAATGCAGGAACCGGTAAAGGCCGAACAGGGCACACCTCACGCGGAAGTCGTGCCCGCAGGCAATGTGTTTCAGGAGACGGAAAGGGGATTCCGGGGACTGGGCAAATTCTCGCCAGCCGTATTTGTCCAGCAGGGCGCGGACCGCATCCAGGGCTTCCTTTTTCTCTCCCGCCGTCTGGTGGAGCAGGTTGGACGAGAAAAGCTGGATACTGCCGTTCAGCCAGTTCAGGACCGTTATCCTGGCTTTTTCCAGACAGCCCAATTCCCGGTAGGCAGCGGCGATCAGGTCCACGCGCTCCAGAGCCGGATAAAACCCGGAGCCCTTTTTATCCGGGGCCTTGTACACGTTAACCAGGGAATCCGGACGAGTAGGACGGTAAATGTACAGGCAATCCGGTATTTTGACAATATTCCGCACATAGGGGTGAAGCAGGTTGTTGAACAGGGCATCGCTCCCCTGCTTCATTCCCTCCCGGAAGCGGAGGCCCGTCTTTTTCAGGAAATCCGCACGGTAAAGCTTGTCCCAGCACAATTCGCTGAACGTTCCCATGGACGCAAAATCGTAATGGCTGCAGTGCCATTCCGGGCATTGCAGGCCGTTGAGCATGCTCCACCGGACGGAGAGCGGCATGTCCCCGGCAATCGTGGCCCCCATGCAAACCAGTTCCGCGCCATATTGTTCCGCCGCCAGATACAGGCGCTGGAACATGACGGGAGAGACATAGTCGTCGGGGTCGGCAAACCCGATGTACTTTCCGCACGCGGCATCCAGCCCGGCATTCCGGGCCGCCGCCACCCCCGCATTGGGCTGGTTGATGATGCGGATTCTTTCGTCCGCGGCTTCATATTCCCGCAGGATGTCCGGCGTTCCGTCCGTGGAGCCGTCATTGATGCAGATGATTTCTATGTCCCGGAGCGTCTGGGCGCAGACGGTATCCAGGCATTTTTTCATGAATGCGGCTACATTGTAGCACGGAATGATAATGGAAACGAGTGGCATGGTCATCAGGAAAGGTTTGTGTTTTCAGAATTCTTCAATGCATGGAACAGGTCCATCCAGGAATGGGCAATGGCATCCAGACCATAAAGTCCGGCCTTCTTCCGGGCGGCGGCTCCCATGGCGCGCCGCAGTTCGGGATGTTCAATCATCCGGATGACGGCCTCCGCCAAACGGTCCGTATCCCGGAGCGGAACCAGCAGGCCGTCCTTTTCCGGTTCAATCAGATCCCGCGGACCGCACGGGCATTCAAATGCCACGCAAGGCACGCCGCACGCCATCGCCTCCACCAGAACCATTCCGAACCCCTCAAAAAGGGAGGAAAACACCAGCATGGAGGACTGCAGCAGTTTTTCCTGCACGTCGGGCGTAGCCCCGCGCAGAAACACCTGCCTTTCCAGCCCCTTTTCCCGGACAAGGTTTTCAAGGGGTTCCTTTTCCGGACCGTCCCCCCATATCTCCAGTTTCCATCCGGGATGGACGGCAGCCACTTTTTCCCACGCACGGATCAGAAGGTCAAATCCCTTGACCGGAACAAGACGTCCCACGGCAACCGCGCGGGGGCGGTCCAGGGAGGCAGCCCGTTCCGTCCGGCGGATGCACGGGTTCGGAATCACGTGCACGCCCTTCCTTCCCTTCCAGTTCGTCTCCATATCCTGCCGGGTAAGCACCACCGTGGCATCATAACTGCCCTGGCGGAGCGCGAATTCATAAAAATCGGAAACGGCGGCCATGACCCGCGCCCTCATCCCGCCCTGAAGCCGCGCGTAATCCTTCCGGTAGGTGCCGGAGTAGTGATATTCGCGCACGGTTTTCCACGGCCTGCCGCGGGAAATCCGGGGAATCATAAACTTTTCCGACTGTCCTACGGAAATGACGATATCCGGCTCCAGTTCCCCAAGGGTTTTCCGGAGAGCCTCCGCATGGCGCCTGCGCCTGATGAGAATGCCCTTCATCACATACAGGAATCCCTTCCAGTCGTCCTCATAATAATTCACACCCAGGGTCACCACCCTGACGCCCGGCGGCAAATCCGCCGCAGTCCGGCGGGCGTCGTTGGCCGCCACCAGAACGACTTCATTACCCGGCACGGCGGCCAGGGCCGCGGCCTTGGCGCGCGTGACGGCCTGAATTCCTCCCGCCGCGTCCAGATCATCCAGTACGTAGGCAATCTTCATATTCCGGTCATCCGTTGTTTCTGTTTTTCATGATAATCAGGCACATCAGCGCTATTCCGAAGGGCACGGCCGCCAGCGTCAGGAACGGATGCGGGGATTCCTGCAAAAAGCGGGCATGGCGCGCCAGCAGGGAGGCGGACACGTAATGCACCGCCTCCATGAAGCGCCTGCGCCCGGAAGGCTGGCGCTTCATCCCCTCCTTCCTCAGAAAGGCAAATCCCCTGGGATTCCGGACGTACTGCCTGAACATGTTTTTCGAGGAGCCGTCCTCCCGGTATTCCACCAGGCACAGCACCCTGTTGATGGCCAGCAGGGGCGCCTCTTCGTCCGCCAGCATGTACTTGTAGCCCAGCCCCACATACTTTTCACCGGGAAACACGGGATAAGGCGGCAGCCGCTTCATCAGCGCGGTCCGGTACACGAGCTTCTTGTCCCCCCTGCCCCCCGCCGCATAGAATCCGGTCAGCGTCATCTCTCCGCCGTCCTCTTCAAAAGCCGTTCCGATGAGTTCTCCGGTCCGTACGTCGGCGTCCAGCCCCGCAATCCCGGCCAGCCGTTCGCTGCCGCGCCGCTTCCAGAGTTCCAGAATGGAGGCCACGGCGTCTTCCGTCATCAGGTCGTCGGAATCCAGGCAGACGTTGAGTTCCGTGTCCATGAGCCTGTACGCGGCATTATGGGCCGTGTGCATGCCTCCGTTTTCCTGATAGTGGTAGCGTATTTCCAGATGCCCTGCCCGTTGCCATTCCCGCACCAGGTCTGCGGTTCCGTCCGATGATCCGTCATCGACGACCAGCCAGACAAAGTCGCGGCAGGTCTGCCTCAGCAGGCTTTCATAACAGCGGCGCAGGCATTCCGCCCTGTTGAAGGTCGGCGTGAACACGGTCAACGTCTTCATTTCCTTCATGATTCACCTCCCTGTTCCAGATAGAATTCCTGAAGCTTCTGCGCATTGCCGGCAATGTCCAGCCCGGCTTGCCGGATGGCCGCCGCCGTATCGTTCCGCCGCCATCCGCGGGCCAGTTCTTCCATTTTCCGCGCCCAAACCTCCGGGGATTCCCTGAGGGACAGGAAGCTTACATGGCCCGGCACCACCGCGGCATCTTCCGGAACCCGGTCGGAGGCCAGAACGGGCAGCCCCGCCGCCTGGGCCTCCAGCATGGCGATGCCGAACCCCTCAAACCACGACGGGAAAACGAAAACGTCCATTCCCTGCAGCAAATCCGGAATATCGTCCCTGCCGCCCAGCAGGCGGATGCGTCCCCGCCATTCCGCACGCTCCGCCTCCTGTCTGACCTGTTCCTCCTTTTCCCCGCCGCTTCCCGCCAGCACCAGAAGGGAATCCGGGTGCAGGCCCAGGAACGCCTGAAAAACGCGCAGCAGAAACTCATGGTTCTTGGGCCAGGAAAAGTTGCCCGTGTGGCCTGCCACCAGTTTTCCCTCCCAGCCCATTTCCCTTCTGACCCGCTCACGGGTTTCCGGAGAATAACTGAATTTTCCCGCATCAATGGCGTTCCGGACCACCACGGCATCCTTCATTCCCTTGCGGCCAAAGAGCCAGCGGCCGCACAATTCATTGCACGTGAAACGGTGCGTCAGGTACGGGCGCATCAGATGCTTGAGCAGAAAACGGAACAGGGAATTTTTATCCATTCCCAGCGGGGAACTGTGCGCATGCGCCGCAATGAAAGGGATGTTCCGTGCGGCCGCTTCGCGGTACACCCAGTAGCCCAGCTCGGAGCAGTGCCCGTGAACCAGCCTGTATTCCGGGTGTTCGTCAAAGAAGCGCGCCACCTCCCTCCTGTATGCGGCCAGACCGGACAGGGTGATGGGCGGCAGCCTGTAAATCCGGCCGCCCAGTTCCCGGATTTCCTCTTCATAAATGCCGGGGGTCTCCCGGTGAACCAGGAAATCGAACTGGAGCCTGCGGCGGTCGATATGGCGGTAATAATTCATGACCATCGTTTCCGCGCCTCCGCGGTTCATGATGGTGAATACCATTAATACTCGTTGGGGGGTCATGTTGCCAGGATTCGCTTGATGATTCGCAGGAGCAGGTACAGGCCGGGAACGAATCCCGACTTCGCCGCCAGAAAAAACGTTTTCCAATGGAGCGGGAGCGGCTTCAGGGGAAGCGTTCCGACCGCCGCACGGCACCAGTCCCGTTCCAGCAGGTTCCGGAGCATGGCGGCGTGCCGCAGCGGAGACCCAGGAGCATCGCAGATGTTCAGCCCCAGAAAGATGACGGACAGGGCCATGCGGTTCCGAAGGGCCCGCTCAGCCTCCGGACACGCGCCATGTTTCCTCACATGTACATCCATGCGCCTGAAGAGCTCCTCCCACTGCGCCACCAGGTCCGGCTTGTACCTTCTGGTCAGCGCCCCGGAAGCCGTCTTCCGGTAATGGTAGAACGTGGAAGGAATATAGACGGCCCTCCGGGCCGCTCCGAACAGGGAAAGATTGCAGAGAACATCCTCCGCGGAACCGATGAGCGCGGTATCCACAAACGCGGACTCCGCATCCCGGAACAGGGAACGCCTGTAAAGCTTGCCCCAGGCCGTTCCGTAGGAATCCATCCTTTCCGGCCGGGCCAGTTCCGCGCCGCCGGGACCCAGCAGGCGGGTTCTCAGCCACGCCATGGCTTCCCCCTCAAAAACGTGTTCCTCTGGCCAGAACAAAACCGGGGACGAGACCGATTCATATTCCTTCACATAGCTCCAGAAGACAATGTCCGCATCCCGTTCCCGCATGGCTTTTACGGCGTCCGCACACGCATGTGCGTCCAGCCAGTCATCCGCATCCGCAAACATCACGTATTCCCCGTCCGCCCGTTCCAGCCCGGCATTGCGGGAGGCGGAAAGTCCGGAATTTTCACGGGCAAGAACCTCCACCCGGCTGTCCCTGCGGCGGAAGTCTTCCAGAATGGCTCCGGTGCCGTCCGTAGAGCCGTCATTCACGCAGACAACCCGGATATCCCGGTACGTCTGGTTCAGGATGCTTTCCAGGCAGCGGGACACGTAAGCTTCCGCATTGTACACGGGAACGATGACGGAAATCATGGCCGTCCCCCCTTTCCTTCCTCCAAAACCCGGCCGTACAGCCTGTTCCACTGCTCCGCCACCGTTTCAGCCGCGTAACGCCTCACATGTTCCCGTGCCTTCGCCGCCAGGGCGCCACGCAGCACTTCATCCCCCATCAGGCGCTCCAGGGCATTCGCCAGCCCGGGAATATTGTTTTTCTCCACCAGCAGGCCGTCTTCTTCATGGCTGATGATGTCCGCGGGACCGCAGGGGCAGTCAAAGGCCACGCACGGCACGCCGCACGCCATGGCCTCCACCATCATCATGCCGAACCCCTCATATTTGGAAGACATCGCACAGATGGAGGCCCCAGGTACGCCGCCATGATTTCCCTCGTGGGCGGATGCAGCACGAAGCTTTCTTCCAGCCCCGCCGCCCGAATCGCCGTTCTCAGCCTGCCTCCGTCGCGCTCCGCGCCGAACAGGTCCAGCCTCCAGTCCGGAAATTTCCCGTGCACCCTTTTCCAGGCCTCCAGCAAGGCCCCATAGTTTTTCTGGGGAGAGATTTTGCCCACGGCAATCACTCCGCTTTTCCTTTCCGGAAGACGGAACGGACGGATAAAAGGGAAGAGGGTTGGGAATGACCTCCACATTGCGCATATTCCATTCCGCCCTGTTTCCGGAAGCAGGCACCACGAAGCGGGCAAAGCGCCCCCCCAGGAAACGCATGGCGGCAAATTCCATCTTCATGAAAACGGAAGGGGCGTTGCCCTCCGTCTGGATCATCCGGGAAACATGGCGTTCATAGATGACCGGACGCCGCCCGGACAGCAGAAGGGGAATCCAGAATCCCTTGAACCCGTCGTCGCACACGTCCACCACATCGGGATTCACGGTACGCACCGTTTTCCGGATGCCCCGTACCCAGGCCGCCAGCCGTGCCAGGGAGCTACCCTCCATCGCAACGTGATGAACACGGATTCCCGGGTGAAAATCGTAAAAGGGCTCCGCACCCCGTTCATTCAGAGTCATGATATGGATTTCGTCCCCGTATTCTTCCGCAAGCAGGCGCGTCCGGACGGACAGAACCCGTTCCAGCCCTCCCGGCCCGGTGATGCCGTTGGCAATGTATAAAATGCGTCTTCCCATGTTCAGACCAGCGCCTCCAGTTTCAAGATTTCATCACGGTTGCCGTAGTCCCGCGCGCGGCATGCCGCCGCCAGGCTTTCCAGACGGGCGGGATCATGCAGCAGGGAGAACAGGGCCTGCGCGGCGCCCTCTTCGTCATTCGGGACAATGACTCCGTCCACGCCGTCTCCAGATGGCCGGAAGCCGTGGAAAACGCGTGATGGCCACGGGACGCCCCCAAAATCTGCGCCTCCCCACCGCCACGGCTTTCCCTTCATAGCGGGACGGCTGCACATACAGGCCGCAGGCGGCCATATAAGGATAGGGGTTGGCCTTTTTTCCCAGGATAACAACGTGCTCCTCCATCCCATGCGCGGCAATCTCCCGCCGCAGGGAAGCCTCGTCTCCGTAGCCTGCCAGATACCACCGCAGGCCTTTCATCCCCATCTCCACCAGGCGGGCGGCTATCCTGACGGCGCGGTCCATGCCCTTGGCATGGGAGAACCTTCCCACCGTGCACAGGCACGGGGAGCCTTCCATCACGGCGGAAACGTCTTCCAGCGCGGCCTGTTCCCGCACCGCCCGGGGGGAAACGATGTTCTCCATCGCCAGCAGCCTGTCTTCCAGCTCCGGGAACCGGGACAGAAAACCCTTCCCCGCCTCCGGGGAAATGGAGACAATGCGGTCGTAACTGCTCCATACCGGGAGTTCGCGCTCCGCATTGATGCCGATGGAGGAATAATCCGTATGAATCCAGGCAACTTTCCTGCGGGCCAGCACCTTGTCCCTGACGATGCGGTGGGGCGTCAGGAAACTGACCGCCAAATCGTACATTCCCAGCTTTTTCAGGGAAGGCAGGAAAGGAGCCGCAGCCGCGACGGCGTCATCGAACACAGCATAATTTTCCAGCCCGTTCAGCCTTTTTCCAAACCGCGCGGACTGCCATTTGGCCCACAGCCGGGCGCAGAAAATTCCCAGCCTGCCTTCCGCCAGAATGTCCTTCAGGGGCCGGGACAGCGCCCGGTAAGCCGGGAGCTCCGGCAGCAGGTTCACTTTTTCCGGAATCAGCGGCATCAAATCTCCGGAATGCCTGTAAACGAACAGGTCAACCCGGAAACGGGAAGTGTCCAGCGCCTCCAGCAACCCCAGCAGGGCACGCTCCGCGCCCCCCAGTTCCATGTATTGAATAGCTATGAAAATACGCTTCATCTGCATGCCAGCCTGCGCACGTGAATCAACAGTCCCCGGAAGGGCGCCGTCCTGAACAGGACGGCTGTGCAGAGCCCCAGGGGAACGACGACGGAAATGGCCCCCCACAGGAACAGGTCGGCCAGCGGGGAAGCAAACCAGGACCGGGAACAGAGGGGATAGGTGAGGGCGTAGCCCGCCGCCGTAAGCAGCACGTATTGCCCGTACGCCAGGAAGTATTTCCTCAAGGGCTGGTGGAACACATGCCTGTACACCAGCCGCGGGAACTGCCAGACGCCGATGGAAAGAAGGCTGAGCGTGGCCGCCAGCAGAACGCCCGCTATCCCCCACCACTGCACCAGTATCACGGCCAGGACGACGTTGATCACCCCCTGGAGAAGCGGGGAGTAGCGGTCCTGGTGGAAGATGCCCGCCTTGGTCTTGAACACCATGGCGGAGCGGCGCATGCCCACCACGAAGAAATTCAGGATAATCACGAAGGAAACGGCCCCAGGCAGAATGTACCCGTCCCCCAGCCACCAGCCGATGAAGGGATTCAGCGTGTTCAGCAGGACGACGGAGGCCACGCCGGACACCAGGAAGTTGATCAGGAAAACCCTTTTGAAGATTTCATACACGTGCGCCCTGTCCTCGCTGGCGATCAGGTTGCCCACGCTTTCCGCCATGCTGTTGATCACCTGCATGATGAAGGTGGAAATCGTCCCGACCACGAGCATGTAGTTGGAATAAAAGCCCACCGCCGCCAGCCCCACGAAGCTGGAAATGACGATGTTGCTGGTGGAATGCATGAAGTAGCCCCCCACGCTGTGCAGGAAAAGCGCCTTGACGTTGACGACGATCTGGCTCTTCGTCACGGCGTCCACCGCATGGGCCATGCGGCTTTTCACATAGGGGTAAAGCGCGTCCACCTTCCGCACCATGGCCACATTGAATCCCGCCAGAAACAGGGATTCCACCACCAGATACAGGATGTAGTTGCCCGTATAGTACAGGATGCCCAGCTTGGACAGGTTCAGGCCCACCTGGTAAACAAAATTGATGGTCCCCAGCCGGTAGTTTTTCTGGTCCGCGTTGATCAGTGAATTCTTGTACGCCGTCAGGTACGGCAGAATGGAATTGAAGACGAAGATGAAATAAACCAGCGTCAGGTAGTCCAAATGGTCCCCGTTCCTGATGAAGCACCCCAGGAAGGGGTACAGGCACAGGCACAGGAAAAACACGGCCGCCGCAATGAGGCGGTACACCTTGCGGTAGAATTGAAGCAAGGCGAGAATACGGGGCTGGTCGTTTTCAGCCAGAGGCTTGTAAAGATGGAACACCACGCTGGTTCCAAAGCCGGATTCCAGCAGGGTGACCGCCGCCAGGATATTGGTCAGCAGCCCGTTGAGGCCCAGGTATTCCACGCCGATTTCATTGACGAAAAGCTTGCGCGTCACGAATCCCAGCAGGGTCATCGTGACCATCAGGCTGACGGTTACCAGAAAGTTTTTGCCGGAATTCAGCGTTCTCATCCTTCCCCTTCCTCCTTGTTGAGTTCCACGCTCAGGCGCAGAGCCATTCCCTGGGCGAAGGGCATGAGGCCCCAGACGTCCGAATACATGCCGATTCCCTTGGTATCCCCCTGGCACATGTCCAGCGCTCCGCTGCGGCGCGTCACCCCCATCAGGGCCTTTTCCGCACCAAAGGCGGCATCCAGAAAACAGGACTCCCCGGAGATATGGTAGGCTGTCAGCATCAGCAGGCCCATCAGGGCGGTTCCGGAAGATTCAAAGACGGATTCCGGCCTGGCGACCATCCACCCGAATCCGCCATTCCGCTTGCGGAGGGGCAGAAGTTCGCGGGACAGGGACACAATGCGCTTCGCCATCGCACCCGCCTCCGGTCGTCCGTGGGCTTCCATCAAGCGGTACAGTTCGCACAGCCCCAGCGCATACCAGCCGATACCGCGCGACCAGTCGTACAGCCCCAGGGGATAGCCGCGGTCCATCTCAAACCCGTGGGCCGGAAAAGAGGACCCGGCCAGAAGGGCCGCATCGTATTCCTCCACCTGCCTTGCCGCCAGGTTCCAGTCTTCCTCCCGCCCCGTGCGCGCCGCGCAGGCCGCCGCTAATGGGCAGGCCAGGCCTATGGTGTCCACGTAGCGGACGGCGGGCTGCCCGCGCCTGTAAGCCAGCGTACCCGCCTCCGTCTTCAGGGATTCCAGAAAAGCCAGCGATTTTTCCACCAGCCGCTCCTCCACGCCGCATCCGGCTTCCAGCACGGCATAATCCAGCAGCATCCTGTCCACTTCCCATGTCCCGGGATTTTCCCGCTCCAGATAGTTCACGACCAGTTCATGACTGCCGAGGGCGCCCCGCAGTTTTTCCCTCAAATCCCCGTCATTCCGGTCTCCGGCATAGGCATTCAGGCCCAGGGACAGCCCGGCAAGCTGCCAGCCCTGAATGGCGGCGTCCGCATACGCTCCCCGCAGCATGTCCCAGAGGACCAGCCTTCCCTGGTCCTTTTTGGGGACCGGGGGGCATGCGCTTCATCCATGCCGAGGCTTTCCGGGCCAGGGCATCCTGCCATGCGCGGCGGTCCCGCCAGCGGCCGATGCGGATACGGCCCGTCCAAGTCTCCAGGAAACGCCACGCGTCCACGCAGGCCGCCGCTGCCGCAACAACCGCCGCTACGGAAAGAATGGAAACATAAAGAGTCATGACCGTTTCACCAGGGATTCAAGTTCTTTCCGGCAGCCGCGCAGCCGTTCCAGATACGCGGGAAGCACTTTCCCGTATGTCTTCTGATTTCCTTTTCCCTTTCCATCATCCGGACAAAGGCGTTCCGCAACTCATCCGGGCCGTCCAGCGACTGCACCGGAACCACGTGCCCCTCCTCCGTTCCGAACAGGTCGCGGGCAATCCCGCGCGCCTTGACGGAATACCCCGCCACCAGCGCGGGAACGCCCGTGGAATAAGCGGCGATGGACGCATGCGTACGGGCGGCCACCAGGAACCGGCAACGGGAAATATACCCCTTCAAGTCCCCGCAGGAGGCGTCTTCAATCATGATCACCCTGCCCGTATGGCGGAAACGCCCGTGCAGTTCCGCCAGAGGCCTGCGGTCGTCATTTCCGGCCCACACCACATGGGGAATCAGCGCCACGTTCATTTCCGTATTTTCCAGCAGCCATTCGACAAGCCGGGAATAATTTTCCATCACGGCTCCGGGCCTCGCCTCGTGCCCGATCACCATGGGGCTGACATTGATTCCGGCCATGTTCCCCTCCTTCCAGCCCTCCGGTACTTCCACCTCGTTGGCCGGCAGGGCAAACGCCGGGTCCGGATACAGAACCACGCGGGAAAGGCCGCATTCCCGCAGGGCGTCGTACGTGAGGGACTCCCGCGCCACAATCAGGTCAAACGCCCCAAGGTCCTCCAGCATCCTGCCCTTCATGTCCTCCCTTTCCAGGGAACAACCCCACAGGACCACAGGAACGCCGGCCTTCCGGAGCAATTCGTTCTGGAGGTAGATATGGACGGGTTCCCCGTAGCAGTAATTGTCCCCTCCGCCGCACAGGGCCAGGTCCGCATCCCCAGCTTCCTTCACAATGCCGCCGAAGGCAATCCGGTCAAACGCATCCTTCACCCCCAGAACGTGCAGCCGCATCCACGCCGCAGCCCAGGCCGGGGAAAGCCTCCGGATGGGGCGCCGTTCCGGCAGGACGCGCACCAGGCGGTCCAGGCCGCACCGGACGTCCTGCCCGCAGGCGGAGGAAACAAGGCTGCCCTTTTCAGGACGCAGCAACAGCATGGTGGACCTGACAATCGCCTCGCACCCGTGATTGCCGCTGCCGCCGTGAGGATATAGAAGAATTTTACGCATGGCCGTCTGATGATTTTTTCCCGGCGTACGCCCCTTCCAGGAGCAGGAACAGGCAGAAGGGGAGACGAAGAAAGAGGCAGACTTTCATCCATTCCGGACAGGGAAATGCGCCGGGATGGGCGCGCAGCAACGCGTTTTCCGGAACTTTCAGAATACTGCGGACGGCCTTGAAGCGGTCCTTCACGCCGCGGCACTCCTTGAAACGGTAAATTTCAAACAGGGAATCATACACCATTCCCCACCACCGGGACGCCAGATAATTCTCCACGAGGCCGCCCTGAAGCCCCTGGTCGCGGAAATATTGCCGGACCATCCTGAACTGTCCGGCAATCCATTCAAATTTTTCCGGAACGAACCGCGTGGACAGAGTGCCCTTTTCCGCCCTGCGGTAGAAATAAACGGCCTTGTCCACCGTCCTCAGCCGCCTGATGTGCTTCAGGTAGGCCATGTTGAATTCCAGGTCCTCCCCGTAGGAGACGCCTTCCGGAAAGCGGATGGAATACCTGTCCACCAGCTCCCTGCGGTACAACTTGGCAACGGGCCCGAAGAGCAGGAAGGAGCGGAACAGGCGCACCCACTCCTCCTCTCTTCCGGGGACGGCCTCCAGTTCCACCGGCACGGGCACCGTAAGCACGTCCTTTCCGCCGGCACGCACGGAACGCAGCCCGGCGACGGCCAGATCGCATTCCCCGTCTTCCACGGCGGCGGCCAGAGTCCGCAGGCACGCGGGCTCCACCCGGTCATCCCCGTCAACAAAGCACAGCCACGAGCCCTCCGTTTCTTCAATGCCGCGGTTCCTCGCCGCGGATACGCCCCTGTTCCTCCCCATGTGAACCGCATGGATCCTCTCATGCCGGGTGGCCAGGGCATCGCACAGGATGCCGCTCCCGTCCGTGGAACCGTCATCCACCAGGCAGACGTCAAAATCCGTCAGGGTTTGCCGAAGGACGGAATCCACACATTCTTCCAGAAAATGACCGGCATTGAAAACAGGAATGATAACGGAGACAAAAGACATGCGATTCAATGGTTTGTTTCAAAAAGCCCTTCCAGGGCGTTCATCCGTCCGTCCAAATCAACCCGGCTGCCACCGCGGAGAGCCCGTTCGCCGTAATCCCGGCGATCAGCCCTTTCCGTCAGGATATCTTCCAGAGCGCGGAGCAGGTCCTGCGTATCATTGCCGGCAATCAGGCCGAATTCCCCGTCCCCCAGCTGTTCCCGAACGCCGGAACACAGGGTGGAGACCACGGGAATACCGAGGATCAGGCTTTCCGAAATGACCGTGGAATGCCCCTCGCTGCGGGAAGAACACACCATCCAGTCCGCCGCCCGCATATAGGGATACGGATTTTCCTGATGGCCCAGGAATGTGATCCTGTCCTGCAAGCCCCGCTCCCTGACCAGGACTTCCAGCTTCCGGCCCTCCGGTCCTTCTCCCAGAATCCAGAGATGGAAGGAGAATCCCGCCTGTGCCAGACGGTGGCACGCTTCCACCAGGCGGTCGAATCCCTTCTGCGGGACAAGGCGCCCGGAAGCGCAGAAAAGCGTTTTTCCTTCCGGACGCTGCGGCACGAATTCCGCGGATTTTTCCTTGATGGCCTGCACATCGATCGGATTGTAAAGAACCCTGGCATCGCGCAGGGGACCGGCCAGGGCCACCACGGATTCCTGAACGTCCGGGGAAACGGAAACCACCGTATCAAACCGCCGGTAGGCCCGTTTTTCCTCTTCCGCATTCCTGTACGCCGGCAGCGTCCAGTGATTGGCGGCAAGGTCGATATGCACCCATGCCAGCTTGCGGCTGTCCGCATTGGGGGAGCCGCTGGCAATTCTGGTGGCGTAACCTTCAATGAAGGCCGCTTCCACATCATAGGTTCCGCGGATAAACATGCGGTAAAAGACCGACGGAGGGCAATGCCTGTATACCAGCAACTTCAACTTGTTCCCCGCCTTGATTTTCAAACGCGTCCAAAACCCGTCCCCTTGCCGCAGGGAACCAAGCAAAAAGCGGAAGGCAATATTCCGGGGATAACCGGACGGTACGTCCTCCTTTTTCAGGCAATATACGGAAATATTCCATCCGCTCCCTTCCCAGCGGTTCAGCAGGGTTTGCAGAATTTTTTCTGCTCCGCCGCCCGTCAGGCTGTTGACGAAAAACACGATTCTTTTTTTCATTTTCCCGCCCCCTCCAGCAAACGTTCCACCTCCCGGACGGCAGTCGCATAGGCCACCTGCCGGCCTCCCAACGCCGCCTTTTCCCGCCATTCCGCACACGATTCCCTGCCGGACACGAAGTCCTCCAGGGCACGGGCCAGAGCCTCGTCGTCATTATCCACCATGAGGCCAAAGCGGCCCATTCCCAGCTGTTCCCTGATGCCGGAGCATTCTACCGCCAGAACGGGCACACCCAGAATGAGGGCTTCCGTCACGACGGTACTCATTCCCTCGCTGCGGGAACTGCACACGAACAGGTCCGCACCCGCCATCCACGGGTAGGGATTTTCCAGAAAACCGGGCATCAGCAGGGATTCTGAAACTCCCAGCCCGGCAGCCAGCCGTTCCAGATCGTTTCTGAGGCGTCCTTCTCCAAGAAGAACCAACTCTGCGGTTCGGCCCCGCTCTTTCAGCCGGGCAAGAGCGCGGATAAGCCTGTCAAATCCCTTCTGTTCTTCCAGACGCCCGGCGGAAATGATCCTGAAACACTTCTTTTCAGGAACTCCTCCACGGCGGCGGATTTAGCCAGCACCTCGTCCCGATCCACCGGGTTGTGCACGACGACGGACCCGGGATGCGTTCCAAAACGCCTTTCAAAAGCCTCCTTCACCGTCCGCGACACATGCGCTACTGCGTGAAAACGTCCATAAGCCCTTTTCTCCTCGTCCAAAGACCGGAACACCACTCCTGCGTCCAGGGCCTGGCTTCCAGGTCCACATGCACCCAGGCTATTTTCCTGGTCTCCCGGCCTTTCCGCTCTTTCCCCGGCGCGGCCGCCAGCAGGCGGGTGGGCAGCCCTTCCGTGAAAGCCGCCTCCACATCATAATCTCCGGCAATGCGCCACCGATAAATCCAGCTAGCGGGCAAAAAACGATACACCAGCGCATACTTCACCCGATAAAGCCAGCCAGAGCCGCCCACGATGAAGCGGTAGCGGGCATGTTTCCGGACCTCATCCCGGTACTGCCCGCAGTCCACGACAGCGCATACCGTCACGTCGAATTTGTCCCGGTCCAATCCGCGCACCAGGCCGGAAAGGATTTTTTCAGCTCCTCCTCCGGAGAGGGATTCCACCAGAAACAGGACTTTCAGACGGGAATGCGGCATAAAACGGACTTTCAAATGAATTATTTTTCCGCACACGGAGAGGAGGTATCCAGACTCCTGTACACGGCATACCCGCGGGAAGAACGGCCATGAGGCTCCACATCGCACAGGACGATGCCCATGCGTTTCAGCTCCCCGTTTTTCCATATCTTCTGCAATCCGGCCAAATCACGCTTCTTCACGCAGCCGGCCCGCATGACGTACAGCGTGACGTCGGCCAGACGGGCGACGATGTGCGCATCCGCCAGGGAGGAATAGGGAACGCAGTCCATGAAGATGAAATCATACTGTTCCTTCAATTCCTCCATAAGCTTTCTGATGCGATCATGCAGCAACAGCCGGGAAGGATGGTCCGGCAGGGTTCCAGCAAACAAATAATCCAGATGGGCGGAAACTGGGGACTGTTCCACCAGGGAACGCCAGCCGCCTTCCCGGCCTGTTCCAGATCTCCTATGCCCGGTTTCCCGGCTCCGCCCAGCAGGGAACTGAGCGATCCTTTCTTAAATCCATATCCATCAGGAGCACCTTTTTTCCGGCCACGGCCAGGAAAGGGCCAGGTTCACGGAGAGATAGGTCTTCCCTTCCCGGAACAGGTGGACGTAATCAGACGCTGAGGGGTTTTCCCGCATTCTCGTCGGAAAGGGCCACCATGCGTTCCGCCAGCAGGGAAACATTCGACAACTCGAAGGCTCCTCCAAATTCACCACGATTTCCTGGTTCTTCAGCTTCCGCAGCTTGCGCGGCAGTTCCCCGTATACGGAATTGCGGTCAGGGCTTCTATTTCCTTCCGGCGCTTTTACGTTGGAGTCCAGCATCGCGGCGACTACGCACAGGACCCCGGGAATGGCCAGTCCGCCAGGAATCCCACCATCAGAATTTTGGGAACGTTGGGCTCCAGGGGCCGTTGCCGCCCCGCACATCGTCCACCATCCGCGCATTGTCTTCCGTAGCGGCCAGGGCCAGGGAATTTTCCTCCCTCTTGTTCAGCAGAAGAACGTATAGGGACTCCCGGACGCGCTGCTCCCGGTCAATGTAGTTGACGTCCCGTTCCCCTGCTGGAGACGTTCCTGATGTGCTCCGCGTCTTTTCATGCTGGTCCTGGATGTTCTTCTTCTTGACCAGCAGGGAAGTATAGTAATTGTTCACGGAACGTTTCAACGCATCCTTCAGGGAGGACAAATTGGCTTCCAGCTCACGGACAATCGGATTGTTGTCCCCGCATTCACCTTCAGGCTGGTCTTCTTCAGCAGGGTGTCGTTGAACACGCCGATCTGGTCCCGGATGCCCATGTCCGCTATTTTCGAATTGATGGGGACCAGCCTCGCATCGTGTTCCGCCTCTTCTTCCAGATACTGCTTCAGGTATTCAATGGACTTGATCTCCAGCTCCAGCTCCCTCAAATCCTTCTTGTCATTGATGCTGTTCTCATATTCTTCCGTGAGGGCGGTGGACAGGTCCGTCAGGATGTCGGTCTCCTTTTTCAGCTTTTCAACGGCCAGGTCATTTTTTCTCATTTCCTCGCTGATGACAGCCAGGCGCTCCCCGATGAATTTGTTCGTCTTCCTGCCGCGCGTGTTTTTCTCCCTCAGGGACGCCTCATTGTAAAATGGACGATGCTGTGCAGGATGTTCTCCGCCTTCACCGGATTGTTGCAGCGCATGGAAATATTGACCAGGTTATTCTTTCCATTTGCCTTTTTGACGGTCAATCCGCTTCTCAGCCCCACCGCCGCATTCCTGACGGAGGTTTTCCTGACAATCACGGGGACGTTCAGTGCGGCTTCACTGAACCGAGGCGTTTTCTCCACGATGAACGTCAGGAGTCGAAGCGCACTTCCTTGCCGAAGGTTCCGTTTCCTGCCCCTGGCGGTCCTTTTCATCCTTCTCAGCCGAATTCCGTCTCCGAAAGGGGAACCACGCGGAACCTGGCGTCCGCCGCCTCTCCTTCCTGCGTGAATTGTACCGCAATGGGGGAATCCTGATAAATTTCCACCTTGCGGAACTTGTCCTTCTTCCAGTAGGTGACGTCCAGCTTCAGCTTCCGGACTACCGTTTCCAGCAAGGAATGGGAGGAAAGCAGGAATATCTCGTTATCCAGATTGGTGGCGGCCGTGTTGACGATTCCATTGGTGGAGGCCAGCACCGTGGCGGCCACGGACTCCTTGGGGTAGTCGTCCTTGATGAGGATGGTGGTGGCCTTTCCGTAAACCTGGGGCTGCCGCGCCGCATACAAATAGGCCAGGGGAGGCAGACGCACAGGGAAAGCACGCACCAGTACCATTTCCGGACAATCCGGGCCAGGATGGCCTTGGGACTGGGAAGCAGGGATACCGAAGCAGCGCCGCCGGCCCCCAGGGATTCCGTCTTGGGAGAAAGGTCTTTCATGGGATTTTAAATGCAGAAGGCCAGAATGACCATGGCAATGGAAGTGCCGGAAATCAGGTAGGGATAAATCTGGAGTTGTTCGCTCCGCGTATTCACCTTCCTGTCCGATGGGGTGACGTAAATGACGTCGTTCTGCTGGATGTAGTAGTAGGGGGAATGGAACAGGTCGCTATTGCGCAGGTCCACCTTGGACGCGATGCGCTCTCCTCCGGATTCCCGGTTGATGTAAATGTCGCGGTTGCCGTCCATGTTCAGGTCTCCGGCCTTGCTCAACGCTTCCAGCAGCGTCAGGCGTTCTCCCTTGATTTCATAATTGCCCGGCTTGGACACTTCCCCGAGAACGGAGAATTTGAAATTCATCAGGCGCACGCTGACGGCAGGGTCCTTGATGTACCCTTCCCGGATGATCTCGTTTTCAATGTCGTTCGCCAGCTGGGTGCAGGTTTTGCCCACAGCCTTGATTCTTCCCAGCACGGGGAACACGATATCGCCGTCCGTATTCACGAAGTAGCCGCGCTCGTCGTCCCTGGGGCTGGAAACGCTCCCGCTGTCCTTGTTGAACATCTGGGCGAGGGTGGGATTCTTGCTGCTGACGGAGATGAACAGGCGGTCGTCCTTCTTGATGACTATTTTATACTCCTTCCTGATGGAGGATTTCTGGTCCAGCACCAGGTTTTGGACGTAATTGACTTCTTCCGGCTTGACGCAGGCGGGGAGGGCGCACACCAGAGCAGAGGCTACCAGAAGGCGGCTCCAGAGGGCGGGACGGCGGAATGGATGTAGGTATTTCATTGGATGGATCAAGCAGAGTTTAGATGGTGAGGATTTTTTTTGAGTCCAGGTAGTCGTATTTCTGATAAGGGGAATTGTTGCTTTTGTATTCGGGTATCAATTGTTTCATGGCGCGTACGGTATCTTCCAGACGACGGGATTCCGCATGCTGCACCAACTTTTCAAAGGCGTCTTTCAGCTCGGACATGTCGTACTTTCTGGCCTCGAAAATGCGGATGCGCTTGTGGGCGGTTTCCCGGGTCTGCTCGTAATCCGTCAGCAGCTCCTCATAAAGTTTTTCCCCGGGGCGCAGGCCCGTGAAGACAATACGAATATCCTTCAGCGGAGAAAGCCCCGCCAGGCGGATCATTTTCTTCGCCAGCTCAACGATTTTCACTTGCTCGCCCATGTCGAACACGAAAATCTCTCCGCCGGAACCCATGGCGTTCGCCTGGAGAATCAGGCGGCAGGCTTCCGGAATGGTCATGAAATAACGGACGATTTCAGGATGGGTCACCGTGACGGGCCCTCCTTTCTTGATCTGTTCCTTGAACAGGGAATGACAGAACCGGCGCTCCCCAGCACGTTGCCGAAGCGCGTGGTGATAAACACGGTGGAGCCTTCCCCGTTCTCCCCGCCGCAGGGATTCTCCCAAACTCTGGACGTACATTTCAGCCAGCCGCTTGGTCGCCCCCATCACGCTGGTGGGGTTCACCGCCTTGTCCGTGGAGACCATGACAAACCGTTTGACGCCGTATTTGACGGCCAGGGAGGCTACGTGCATGGTTCCCTTGACGTTGTTGATCACGGCCGTGCAGGGGTCTTCCTCCATGATGGGGACATGCTTGTAGGCGGCGGCGTGGAAAATCAGGTCGGGACGGTACTGCCACATACAGTATTCCAGCTGGCGCCGGTGGCAGATGCTGGTGATGCTACTGGCGACGGAAACCTGAGGATAGTCTTTTTCCACTTCTTTCCGTATCAGCCACAAGGGCGTTTCCGCGTGGTCCAGCAACACGATCCTCCGGGGGGCAAACCGGCACAACTGCCTGACCAGCTCGCTGCCGATGGAGCCGGCGGCGCCCGTCACCATCACCACGCTGTCCTTAATCCCTGCGGAAATCGTCCCTTCGTCAATGTTGATTTCCTCCCGGTCCATCAAATCTTCAATCTGCACGTCGTCCACGGCCACGCCGGAATAATCATGAAACGACTGGAAGAGGTCATGGGAAATGAGAAGGCTGATTCCCCGTTCCAGGCAAACGTCAGCCAACTTTTTTTCTTCGAGAAGGTCATCCTTGCCTACGAAAATGATGGCCGAAGCCTTGAATATGCCCAAAACGTCCTCCACCTCGGAAGCTTCACGCACAAAACGAACGGGAATATCCCTGATCGTTCTTCCGTCCGCCTGCTGTTCAGACGTCAGAATGCCCACAATTTCATATTCCTCGCTCTTCAGGCTCCTGATCAGGGAGGCCTTCAGCAGGCAGGCGTCCAGCTTTCCGGCAAGGGCCACCCTCTTTCGTCCGGAAGTGGTGATGGAGGAAAGAGACTCCTCCGCATGGAAATGGTCCAGCCAGTTTCTGCCGCCGATACAGGCCAGACGCCCCCCAATCAGCGCCAGGCTGGTCAGCATGAAGTTGAACACCACGCCGGCAAAGTGTACCTTGTAATAACCTGGCCAGATGCAGGTATAAGTAAGGCTCACGAGCACGCACGCCAGCAGGATGGCTCCCATTAGCCTCTGAATGTCCTTCAGGGTGGTGTATCGGATCATGCTCCTGTAAACGCCGGAGTTCCAGAGAATGACGCCGGTGATCGCCATGTCGATGAAGAGGATGTAGGGGAGGTTGGGAACCAGCCAGTTCCCCCGATAGAGGAATCGGCAGTACAAAAAGGCCAGCATCGTCGTCATCAATGACACGGCCAGATCCAGCGCGAAAACAAATTTCTCGCTGGAGTTCAATAAATAATGTCTCGCGTAATAGAGGAAGCGCGCGATGGGATTATGATCCGTCCGTTCCATGAACATGAAATTTAAAGGGTTGCCATAACGTCCATGATGCGGTCCATGTCCTCCCCGGTGAGAGAAGCGCCCGAAGGCAGGCACAGGCCCTGTTCAAACAGGCGGTCCGACACGCCGGCCCCATAAAACGGGCAGGAGCGGAACACGGGCTGCAAGTGCATGGGCTTCCAGAGGGGGCGGCTTTCCACGCCGGCCTTCAGGAGCGCCAGCCGCAGCTCTTCCCGGTCAAAACGGGCTTCCTCCGGATGGATCTGCACGCAAGTCAGCCAGTGGTTGGAATGGTAGCGGGAATCCGGATTTTCCAGCAGGGACAGCCCCGGCACGCCGGAGAGCCGGCGGCGGTAGTCTTCATGAATGCCGCGCCTCTTTTCCAGGAAGGCGGGGAGGGAGAGCATCTGCCCGCGGCCTATGCCCGCGCACACGTTGCTGAGGCGGTAATTGTAGCCGATGCGCGCGTGCTCATAATGCGGAGCCTGCTCCCTGGCCTGGGTGGCGTAAAATTTGACCCTGTTCCGGGATTCCTCGTCCGGGCAGCACAGCGCGCCGCCACCGGAGGTGGTGATGATCTTGTTCCCGTTGAAGGAGAAGGCGCCATAGGTCCCGAACGTCCCGCACTTGCGCCCCCGGTACTCGGGCCGAGCGCCTCGGCAGCGTCTTCCAGCACGGGAATGCCGTATTTCCCGGCAATTTCCATGATTTCCGCCATGCTGGCGGGCATGCCGTAAAGGTCCACCGGAATCATGGCTTTGGGTGCGCGGCCCGTCTGCCTGATGCGGTCCCTAATGGCTTCCTCCAGCCATTCCGGAGACATGTTCCACGTCTTTTCCTCACTGTCCACAAACACGGGGGAAGCCCCCTGGTAAATAATGGGATTGGCGGAAGCGGCAAACGTCATGGACTGGCAGAGGACTTCATCTCCCGGCCCCACTCCCAGCATCACCAGCCCCAGATGAAGGGCAGAAGTGCCACGCCAGGGCCACCACATGCGTTTCCCCCAGGTATTCCTCCAGTTCCCGTTCAAAAGCGTCCACGTTCGGGCCCACTGTCGTCACCCATTTCGATTCAAAGGCTTCACGCACGAACCTTTCCTCCGCCTCCCCCGTGCAGGCAAGAGAGAGCCAGATGGCGGACTTCTTTTCCGGCGCGGGGGACGGCTTCTTGTTCAGCACGGCGGGGCAGCCCGCATAAGTTCCCTCCTCCAGCGCATCCCGCACCAGGGTGGAATTGGCGCCCAGCACGACGTTCCGCTTCACCGTGCGGCACGGGAGCACCACGGACGCCGCTCCCAGGAAGTTGGCGTTCCCCAGCGTCACGCCGCCGGATATCTTGCTGCCGTTGGCCACGACGTTCCAGTTCTCCAGCGTCACGTCATGGCCAATCAGGGAACCGCAACTGAACAGGTTGAAGTCCCCCATTTCCACATGGCAGCTGAAAATATGGCCGAAGCTGATGACGTTCCCCTTCCCCATGACCATCCGGTCACGGTCATAAAACTTTACATCCGGCGCGATGATATTGGGAAAATCCAGCAGCGGATTATCCAGCAGGCCGGAAATGCGCTCCAAAGCCCGCGGCGAAGCGATCGCGATCACGACGGAAAGAGGTTCCTTCCACGCATTCAGGTCTTCCACCGGGCCCAGCACGCAGCCATACTCATTTTCCGTTCCGGCGGGGACCCCGTCATCAAAGAAACCTATCAAATTCCAGGAGGGGGATTCCCCGTTGATTGCCCGGAGGCAGCAGGCCGTTTCCCTGCCGAATCCCCCGGCGCCGACGATTGCTATATTCTTTTTCATTTTCCAGAACCCGTAAATTTTTCCATGGTGGCGCTGCCTTCGGCGCTGATGCCCTGGCGCCGGACCACCTTTGCCAGCGTTAACAGAATGATGCGCGCATCCAGCAAAAAGCTCAGATGGTCCACATACCAGACGTCCAGTTCAAATTTGCGCTCCCAACTGATGGAATTGCGCCCGTTGACCTGGGCCCAGCCCGTAATGCCGGGCCTTACGTCATGGCGGCGCGCCTGCTCCGCACTGTACAGGGGCAGGTATTCCGGCAGCAGCGGGCGCGGGCCTACAAAACTCATCTGCCCCGCCAGCACATTGAACAACTGGGGCAGCTCATCCAGGGACAGGGAGCGCACCAGACGCCCCGCGCGCGTCAGCCGCCGTTCATCCGGCAGCAACACCCCGAGGGCATCCTTTTCATCCGTCATCGTCTTGAATTTGACGATGCGGAACAATTTGCCGTGACGGCCGGGACGCGTCTGGCGGAAAAACGGCGTGCCGCGATTGGCTGCGGCCAGAAGCACCGCCAGCACCAGGAACGGGACCAGCAGCGCGGCCAGCGCAACCAAGGCGATGGAAAAATCCAACACCCTCTTGATGCAATTCCCGTAAATCATGCCGACACCCTCCCGTAAAAATGCACCAGTGCTTCCCACACGATCCGGCAGCTGAAGCGGCTTTTCACCTGCTCCGCCGCCTGCACCCCCATTCTCCTGCGCCGCTCAGGATCATCCCGGAGGGCCGTCATGGCCTGCCGCAGGGCCTCTTCATCCCGCGCCGGGACCAGCAGGCCGTTCACACCGTCCTTCACAATCTCGTTACACCCGCATATATCCGTGGCAATGGAGGGCAGTTCCATGGCCCCCGCCTGAAGGAGGGAATTGGGGAATCCCTCCCGGTAGCTGGGCAGCACGAACACGTCCGCCGCCTCCAGCCAGGGCCGGATATCCTCCTGAAAACCGGGACGGAACACACCGGGCACGTCCAGATCCACCCCGGAGCAATCCTCCGTCCATCCCACCAGCGCCAGAAAAACGGGCGCTCTTTCCGCCTCCGCGCGCAAAGCGGAAAACGCGGCAAGCAATTCACGGACGCCCTTGTCTTCCGTAATCCGCCCCACAAAAACAAACAGCACGGCCTTCTCCGGCAGTTCCAGGCTCTTCCTCATTTCCTGCCGCCAGCCGGAGCGGCGGAAATAATCCGGATCAATGCCGTTGACGTTGCCGTGGGCCAGGATTTCCAGGGGCTTGCCTGTTATCTTTCCCGCCAGCAATTGCCGCCGGACGCCCTCCCCCTCCGGGATGACGTGCGTCGCAAACAGGCAGGTCAGGCGGTCCATCTGCTTGAGCAGGAATTTGAGCCCCTTCGGTAGGGAAAAATCAGGCCGGTGAAGGTATGGACCCTGACCGGAACACGGGCCAGCGCCGCCGCCGCCATGCTCAGCAGGCCGGCCTTGGGGGTGACGGAATGCACTCCCCACGGGCGCTCCCTGCGGAACAGGAGGAACAGGCGCCACAGGCTTTTCAAATCCTTCCACAGGGAAATGGACCGCTCTATCTCAAGCTCCACGGTTTCCACCCCTTCGCGACGGCGGATGCGCGCATGTTCCGCGCCGGGGGAAGCCACGGCAAGAACGTCAAAAAACCCGTTTAGGTAATTCAACTGCCCCTTGAGCAACAGGTCCAGCGAGATGGGGGAAGCCGCAACCCGGATGAGCTTCCTTTTCATGCGTTGTAAATATTCATGTAAAAGGTGAAGGCGTAAATAACCGGGATGAAGCAGGCCAGTTTCTTCTCCTGGTCCGCCCAGAACCTCTGCTTGAAAAAGGGATAGATGAACACAAAACCCATCAGGAACCAGGAAAGCTGGGCGAACCTGTTGCTGAACGCCGCATACATGCAGAGAATCCAGAACGCGTTGGCCGCAATGTAGATGTTTAGTAGCCACGTATACATCACGTCCCGGTACTCCTCCCTGAACAGGAAGTAACAGCCCGTAGCAATGGGCAGCGCGCTGTAAATCAGGAAATCCCAGCGGAAACCCACGCTGCTGAACAGAGGGGAGGACGCCTTCAATTCGTCCGCCTGGTTGATGTAGAGGGTGAGGCGGGGGTCATCGAAAAAGCCGGAGGAGGCAATCATCTCCCCAATGGCGGGTCCCGCCAAGATGACGGCCAGAATACTCCCACCCATCCCGCCACATAATACCGCGTATCGTGACGAACCAGGCGCAGGCTCCCGCGGCGGCCAGCAGCATCATGGATTTGTGCAGGCTGGCGGCTAGCACGGCGCAAAGGAGCATCATCTTAAGATTATTGCGGAAGGTGAGGCCCAGAATCATCACGGAGGCGGCCATCCCGTTGCGGACGCCGTTGACCCCGTATACCCAGAAGGTGAACATGGCGCACGCAACCAGAAAGGGAATGAACCACCTGGCCCCGAATATCCTGTAACTGGCCAGAGCCAGAGCGCCTACGTACACCGCGGAACAGGTCAGGAAATAATCATGCACATTGCCGTGCTGCACCCATGCATGCAGAATCACGGCAAACAGCCATTCCCCCTTCATGCCCGTCAACTGGGCTTTCCAGTTGCCCTCTTCCTCCTGCTGAAGATGCTGGAATCAGCGGCGTAATTGATGGTATCCCCAAACTCCGGGCTGACGGGGCGCGCCCCCATGTACAGAATCAGGGCGACGACGAACAAAAAGCCGGCAAGACTGTCCAGCCTGAGTTGTGGAAGAGGAATAAATTCCGTTCCGCCTGATAAACCGCACCAGAATTAAAAAAGGATGGTCCAGTTAAACAATGCAGTGTATGAGGAAATGGGAATAAATCAGGAAACACATGCCAAGGCAAAACAGGCGCGACCGGACATTGTACCATTACCGGTCCGCAGGTGAATCTAGGCACAACAAAGCTAGCAAATTAAGCTTCTTACACAAACAGAAAAAACTGTCTTTTTTGTTGGGAATAAAAACACAAAACTTCTTAAAGTTTATATTAACCAGAATCTTCGTTTGACAGCGGACTGGTAATCGGTTTAATATTTCGCTCTCAAAAGCGTTTTTCTTTTTCATTCATCATTATATATTGAATATGAAAAAATAGCAAATGATGCTAACTAGATGACAATGCAAGAAAACACTTTTTTCCGGCATTGCGCGGCGGCGCGCCGGATGGCCTATCCTCTTCCCCGCCCCGGGCCATGTTCCCTGTTCTACCTGCAGGCGGGCCATCCGTTCATGGCGGCGGGCCCTTGCGATTTCATTTGCTCCCTCGGTCTCATGCACCATCCTGTTCAAGCCACACCGGACGCGCCCTCGTCAGCATCATCATTCCCGTGCCACAACGCAAACGCGTTTTCCCTCCTGCCTGAACCCCAGCCTGCTGCGCCAGACCTGGTCCCACCGCTGGAGATCATCCTGGTCAATGACGGCTCCACGGACCGCACGGCCCCATGTCCTGAACGCGTGGCGGCGCTTCACCAGAACATCACGGTCATCACCCGGGACGAAATGCGGGTGTAGACGCCGCGCGCGCTACGCCGGCATGGGCGCGGCTTGGCGGTGAATACGTGATGTTCGTGGACGGGGCGACGCCCTGTTCCCGGACAGCGTGGAAGCCATGGTTCAAATGGCCGCTGGAACGGGCGGACGTCGTCATCGGCGACTATGTCCGCTACCTGGACCCTTCAGGATCTTCCGCAGAAAGGACAGCTGCATCACGCACAGCCGGACCGCGGAGAAGGAGAATTCGGGCGTCCTATTATTCGGCTTCTTCGGCATGGACAGGCACGGCCTGTTCTACACCTACGGAAAATGTGCATCAGCTTTTTACGAGGAGGGATCCTGCTGTCCGCCCGC
>VOFH01003247.1_pt1 | contig 65096 bp, 96 predicted proteins | sample 5384091 | NCBI WGS metagenome assembly VOFH01 (sample SAMN12384727, study PRJNA508395) | human gut metagenome | isolation source: healthy gut G | host: Homo sapiens | reverse complement strand
ACAAACGTTTCACACTCGGATGAAATTACGCTTGTTCTTCTGCCGGGATTGACGGCAGACCATAGATTGTTTGATAAGCAGATTCAGTATTTCGAGAACAGGTATAATGTTATCGTCTGGGATGCACCGGCACACGCTTCCTCATGGCCGTTTCGGTTTGATTTTGATTTGTTCGACAAGGCAAAATGGCTGGATGATATCTTAAACCAAGAAGGACTTACAAAGCCTGTTATTGTCGGGCAGTCTATGGGTGGATATGTGGGACAGGCTTATGCGCAGCTTTACCCAGACAAAATGACAGGCTTTGTCTCCATTGACTCTGCACCGCTGCAACGAAGCTATGTGACGGCAGTTGAGATCTGGCTTTTGAAACGGATGGAGCCGGTATATGCTCATTATCCGTGGAAATGGCTCCTGAAATCGGGGGGCGGAAGGCGTTGCCAAGACTGACTATGGTAGAAGCCTCATGCGTAAAATGATGCTGACTTATGACGGAAACCAGAAACGCTATGCACAAATTGCTGGACATGGCTATCGTATTCTGGCAGAGGCAATGGAAAAGGATCTGCCATATGAACTGAAGTGCCCATCTCTGTTAATATGTGGAACTCAAGACCATGCCGGTTCATGCATAAGGTATAACAGAGAATGGCATCGAAAAACGAAAATTCCTTTAAAGTGGATTGAAGGGGCCGGTCATAATTCTAATACAGATAAACCGGAATTGATAAACAGTTTAATAGAAGAATTTGCCGCAGGTATTTAATAACAGACAAGCTGGAAAAAAAAGACTTTGAAGGTCCGATAGAGCTTGAAAGCACAGAAGGTGGATATACACCTATCTCCGGTGATTCTGGTCATAGAGAGCCTAAGAAAGACCCGCTGACAGTAATCATTGATAAGATAAACGAAAAGTATGGCACTCATTTTACTGAAATGGATAAAGTACTTGTTCAGATGGAAAATGATTATGCCAATCAGGAAAAATGGCAGAGCTAGCGGATGATGTTTTGGAAACAGAAAGTGACAATAGAAATCTGCTGGAGCAGAAAATTAAGGACTTGTGCCGAGTGAAAAGGCAGGCTGTAATTTCAGAAGATAATGAGAATGCTGGAAAGTACAAGATAGAGGTTGAGTTCAGTGGTATTGAATCTGATAGTGAGGTTACAGTATCACCATTTAATTCAAAGCAGGAGCAGACATTGTCAGAACATATAGAGTTTTCAGAGCTTGAGATCTTGCAGTTATCTGAGTTCTATGAGATTACTGCAAGATCAGGTGATGATACAATTCGCAGAATTATTATGATCCCTACAAGTGGTTTCCCGGATGACAGAGAAAGTGCTGCAGTAAACAGTGTGGTAAAAGACAGGGCATCATTTGTTGAGTACATAGCGTTTGTACTTGGCGATGATTATGTAGCATCTATGCTTGAAGGAAAGCAGATGGGCGAATCCGGCTTTTTGCCAATTCGAGTGATCAGCTTCAAAGGACTTCTGATATGAGATATATCATCGATAGCACAAAGACGAGTGCAGGAACAAGAAAATTGCCAATAACTCAGGATGTGGCAAATATGTTCAGAGCGATTATTGAGGATCGTGAAGCACCAAAGTATGAAAAGATTATAGACGGATATTCCGGATTTCTATTTGTTGATAAGAACGGAAATCCGTTGGTGGCTATGCATTGGCAGCATAGACTGAACCATATGGTGAAAAGATACAATGATATTTACCGGGTTCAGATGCCTAATATCACGCCGCATGTATGCCGCCACACATATTGTAGTAATATGGCCAAGTCAGGTATGAACCCTAAGACTTTACAATATCTCATGGGGCATTCTGATATAGCGGTAACGCTTAATGTTTATACGCACATCGGACTGGATGATGCAACGGAAGAATTGAGAAAATTGGAAGAAATGGAAAATGCCCGTAGGGAATTGGAAAAGGGGCAGGAGAAACCAGTAAGTCAGAAAATGTTTAAAGCAATTTAGAAAATATCAAACGCAGCCTAAGTCAGAAATGGCTTGGGCGTGTTTGTGGTTATTGGAGGGATAAAAATGACATCAAAAGAAATAGTAGATGCTGTAACTAGTTATGTTCGTGATGAAAATGTGAAGTATGCCATCTTGATTGATGGAGCATGGGGAAGTGGAAAAACCTTTTTGTATGAAAACGATTTATGTGATGCAATATCAGATATAGAAATTGGGAAAAATGATAGAAAAGCAAATGTTTATATTTCATTATATGGAGTTTCTTCAATCGAGGCATTGTCAAAACAATTGCTGATTAATTATCTGATATATGTAAAAGCAAATGGAAATGAAATGGTAAAGAAAGGTGTAAAGCCGGTAGCTGGTATTTTAGGTGTTGTAAGTAAGGCATTTTCTTTTTCGATAGGATCATTTTCGGCTGATTTTAGTGAGATTTTACAAGATATTTCAGGGTTATTAGAGGCAAAAAACATGGTTGTTTGTTTTGATGACTTAGAAAGATGCTCCATACCAATCAATGAATTTTTTGGTTATGTAAATAATCTTATTGAACATTGTAATTGCAAAGTTTTGATTTTAGCTGATGAAAATAATATAGGAAAAATATACGCAAATACAAACATAGAACAAAAATATCAAACTATATTAACAGGTGATAGAAAAGTTATTCAAGATATATCAGAAGAGGATAGAAAGAAGAATGCAACTGCTAAAGATTCGATTACAATCAAAGAATTAAAAGAATTGAATGAAAGATTGTACTCAGAAAATTTTATTTATCGTGATATAAAAGAGAAAGTTATTGGAAAGACATGTCACTACTATCCAGGAATAAAAGAAAGTTTAGAGAAACTAATTTCTGGTACAGACATAGAAATCATTAAGGAAAATATTGAATACGATTACTACATAGAATATGGTGATTGGAAGGATAAAGCACTTTATGATGAGCTTTTTGAGGTGATCTGCGAGGTTGTATGCGTAAAGCACAAGACAGTAAGAATTGCTGGGGAGGACTATCCGTATGAGCTGGTAAAGTCAAAGTTCCTGAAACTTAATAGTTCTCACTTAAATTATGTTATTGGCTGTATGAAGAATACTACAACCAAAATTACGAATATCAAGGCATACATGGTAACAACGCTGTATAATGCGCCAAGCACAATCAACCATTATTACCAACAGGAGGTACAGCACGATATGTATGGAGGTGGATGGCATGAAAAGGGTATTGTTTAAGGTCGTTGTTCCGTCAATAATCATTGTGGTATGGATGCTTACCTGTTATCCGGTATGTAATAAAGCGGAAGGCTTTGACTGTTTTTATATTGGATTATAGTAGGTTGCCCGTTTGGTATACGCCGGATGTGTCTGTGGCTGATATCTAAGAATTTCGGCATAAGTGGGAGCATTGGTATTTTTGCTCTGAATTGTATCATAGGAGGTCTGATTGGCGGCGTGGTGCTGATTTTTAAGATAATCGGTATTGCAGGAGAATTTATCAGTATTATAACAGGACACTTCTGGACGAAAAGTTCAAAAGTGGAAATATAGAACTTCTGGACATTTTGTCCAAAGGTTGGGCAGTCAGGATATGGCTGCTCTTTTATTGTTAGAAAGAAAGGAGCAGAAAAAGCTATGGAGTCAATGAAAGATATGGACAGGGTAATGGAACGGGAGATTAAAAAGGGAAGAACACCCTTAAAATTTGAACAGTTAGGCTTTGGAGATTACAGCTACAATGAGATTACATCGAAGGAAAAGCTGTTACAGGTGCTTTCCTATCTGTTGCGGATTGGGGAGTATGAAACATTCGCCGGGAAAACTATAGGAAATAATGTTTACATGGATATACGAGGGAAAAAGGTAGTTTTTAAGAGAAGATAAGTTTTAGAATGAAAATCGACAAGAGGTTATAAAGCCTCTGCCGATTTTCTTTTTTATAGGAAACAGCAGAAAGAAGGGCGTGCAGAGCGTAAAAACTCTGACACGCTTATTTTTTTACCATAAAAGCAAATGAGGACGGAAAGGAGCATAGAACATGGCGAAACGAAAGTACAAGCGTCTGCATTACGAGGACAGGCAGACCATAGAGGCTATGAGTAAGCAAGGCAGCAGCGTAAGCGATATTGCAGAGGCGCTGGGAACACATAGGGACACAATTTATAGAGAGTTCAAACGCTGCGGGCTTACATTGAAAACCTACACGGCAGCAGCGGGGCAGCAGGCATTACAAACCAGAAAAACAAAAGAGAGGTAAGGAGCATGAAAAAGTAGATTTTAACAAATTGCAGGCGGGCGACTTAGTAAAAGTACCACGTACACAGTTTGCACCTATGCGTAGCGGCTGGAATGGCTGGTTATTCAGTGAGGCGGTAGTAATAAGAAAGGGAGTAGGGAGAAAAAGCAAAAGGAATGTAGTTGTAGTAGAAATGAGAACACCAGCAGGAATGGACGGCGGCGCTTGTCTGGGATTTTCACACGACGGGGACGACGAGCCTATAGAACGCTGCAAGCGTTGCATAGCCTACACAAGTTTTGACTGGGACGAGGAAAAAAGAAAGGCTGAAACTATGAGGAAACGAAAACGACAGGTAGTTAAGAAACTGATACAGTGCGCAGCCATTATAGCGGCAGGCGTGCTGGCAATCATTTTGTTTATGTGGGTTATCTGGTGCAGAGGAAAGAACAGCGAGCCAGTGACGGACGAACAGGTAGCAGCGCAGATGCAGCAGGCAGAGCCGCTGGTTATTGAAACGCCAGAGGCAGCCACAGAGGGCAGCATAAGGGTATACGACTATGACGGCTGCTGTATTTATTCCTACTACGGCAAAATTAGGATAAACAGCGACGGTAAGGACGGCAAGGACATTGACGTAGAGGCAATAGGCTATTTAGAGGGCTACCAAGAACATAAGGGCGAAAGCGAGGCAGGCAATGAGTGAGGTATACATACGCAGCCAGAATAAAGAAAAGCTGTATAGACTGGGCGGTAATTACGCCTGCGTAGAGTACGGAGAGTATGAGGACGTAAAGAAAAAGAGAGGCGGCGCAGAGGCAGACAAAAAGCGCCACGTAATTTGCATAAGTGACGGGTGTTTAGAGGAAATCGGAGAGTATGCAACAAAAGAGCGCTGCTTAGAGGTTCTGGACGAGATACAGAAAGCGTGCGTAAGCTATCTGTTGACGACTGGCGGTGCAGCCATAGTAAGGGGCGGCATGGACGTACAGCCGTTTGCAGCAGTAATACCAAGGCTGTACGAAATGCCGGAGAAGTAGGAGAGGCAGACAGTGACAGTAAAGGAATTTATAGGAACGCTGGAGAGTTCAGACCGCCTGCGCATTATTGAGGACAGGGCAGAGGTTTACGTAGGGTATCTGGCAGCGTTCAAACCGTTTGCAGACCATGAGATAAGCGAGGAATACCGAAAATACAGCGGGTATGAGGTAAAGAAGTTTAGAGCAGTGCCGGAGATAACGCACAGACGCTGGAAAGAGCTGGGGCTTATGAAACCATTAGAGCCAGACCAGACAGCACAGTATAAGTTTAGTGATTTGCAGATGTCGCTTTACTACACCATTTACATATAAGAAAGGAAAGGGCAGGAAGTATGACAAAGAAAAAGCCGGATTTTTTACGGGATTTAGATACTGCAATCATGGACGAGCTTACAGGTGGCGGTATCAAGGGAAATGCAGCGGGACTGGTAGGAACGCTTACACAGATTAAGGAAATTAAGCAGCTATGCGGGCTGCCGTTTTGCGGTTATATGGCAAAGTTGGAAACGGTAAGACCAAGCGGCGTGCCGGACGAGGTAACGGTAGTATTTGCAGAGGACGTACCATACAGGGCTTGCAACGGCATAGAATTTGACGTTATGCAGGAATTTGTAGAGGGCAGCAGGCTTTTACTGACAGGTAAGGTGCAGACGCTTAAGGACTTCCAGAGCGGTAGACTGCTGGTATATATTCTGGCAGATTTTGTGGCGGTATCGGAAAAGGCAGTAGAGCAGGACGAGACAGCAGTAAGAGGCGTTATAGCGAATAAGCCAACATACAGAGAAACACCGAGAGGCAAGCGCATTACTGATATTACGGTAAAGGTAAGAAATGAGCTTACAGGCGGCAGCTGCTTTTTACCGTGCATCTGCTGGCAGGAACAGGCAGACGAGGCGGCGCAGTGGCAGCCGGGCGACACTGTAGAGCTGCTGGGACGGTATCAGAGCCGCCAGTATGAAAAGGTGCTTGATACAGCCACAGGAGAAAGAGAACAGCGCACAGCTTATGAGGTATCGGTACGGCTGATTAGAAGAAAGGAAGAGGCAGAAAATGAGTGTTGAACATATCGGCAAGGGCTATGTAAAAATCTGCGTGAGTGAGGAAGAGTTAGAGAACAGCATAGCTGGGCTTAGCCAGTTAAAACCTATTTTGCAAACGCAAGTAATGAAAGGGAACGGAAGAAACACAAAGCAGGGGCTTATTGACGCAGCAGAGCTGGGAAAACATTTTGATACAGCGATAGATGCAATGACTATGCTTTTGGCTGGGTTTAAGGAAGAAAGCGAGGCACAGAATGAAGAGTAAAACAATTTTAGGAGCAGACGGCGCAACAAAAATGCGGCAGATTACAGTAGGGATACACGGAAAGGGCGGCGAGGCAGGCATAAAGGCAATACAGCAGCTTGCAGGCATGGTGGACAGCTTAAAGCAGTGCCAGACACCACAGGAAGTATACGACAGATATTTACAGATTACGGGGTACTGTAAATGCTGCGTTGATTGTAATTTTATAGACCAAAAGGGGAGCAGACGAGCTGATGTGCTTAGCAGCATATCTGGCAGGAAATGAACAGGCACGGGCAGAGGCACAACAGAAAGCGGGTAAAAAGGCATGAGAAAGGTTTATATATGCAGCCCATACAGGGCGAAAGACGGCGCAGAGCTGGACAGAAACATAGATTATGCGCAGCAGCTGACACGGCAGGCGTTAGAGGCGGGCTTAGCACCCATTACGCCGCATTTATATATGACGCAGTGCATGGACGATAAAAAGCCGGAAGAGCGGGCAAGGGGCATGGCTGCGGGGCTTGCGCTGCTGAAAGGCTGCGATTTTGTTATTGCTGGTGTGAAATACGGCATAACAGAGGGATGGACAGAGAAATACATACAGCAAATATGCTGGGAATTGCGGCTATAGATGCAAACCAGATTAAACGGCATCTGGAATATGAGGAAAAGCGACAGGAGAGGGCGGCGAGCGATTACGCAAAGCTGCATAGCTGCGAATTTTGCAAGGGCAGCAAATTATACAGCTGCACGGGCTACGATTGCAGAGAGCCGTACAGACGGGCTTATGAGTATGCCTTAAGCCGCATAAGAGAGCGGCAGGAAACATGAAAAATAAAAGCGCCTACGGTGGGGAAACACCATAGGCGCTAAGCTATACAGCTTTGAAATACTATAAAAATTATAAGCTATGTATGGCACAAAGTCAAGAAATTTAACGGGCAGGCAGCCCGTTTTAACACTTGATAAAAGTATTAACGAACCGACAGAGAGGTAGATATATGCCATACGTAGGTAGAGGGTAACAAAAGCGGGAAATACGATAGAGATAGAGAGGTACTTTACCAGCAGGTACAAAAAGAAAGGTATCAGCAGAGGGGATAAAGTAAAGCCAACAAAAGAAGAGCAGGAGAAAGTAAACACCAGACAGGCAGAGAGAAAGTTAAGGATACTCATAAATGCAAACTATGGCTATGGGGACTACCATTTAGTGCTTGACTATATCCGCAGGAAAGGAGAGCCGGACAGAACGCCGGAGCAGATGCGGCAGGACATAGACGTATTTTTGAGGGAGTGCAGAAAGGAGTACAGAAAAGCAGGGTTAGAGTTCAAATACATACACGTTATGGAGATAGGCAAGAAAGGTGCGAGGCATCACCACCTTGTAGTAAATAAAATTGATACAGAGATTTTACAACGCTGCTGGTATAAGGCATACGAGGGGCATAACAGGGTTAAGGTATTCCCACTGGACGATAGCGGCAACTATGCAGAGCTGGCAAGTTATTTAATCAAGTACACAGGAACGCACAAAAAGGGTACTGACGGAGCATTACAGGGCAAGCGCTGGAATTGCAGCAAGAATTTAGTAAGACCAGAACCAGAGTACCACATAATTTCAGACCGTGAGTATTTCAAGAAAGAGCCAAAAGCAATAAAGGGCTATTACGTGGACAAGAACAGCGTAAGCATGGGGGTACACAGTCCAGAGTATTACGGCTACGGGTATTTAAGATACACATTAGTAAAAATAACAGATAGGGGGTTGAAATGCAGATAATCAAGGGCGTTGCCATTGCAGCAGTGTTGATAATAGCCGGACTGCTGGCACTGATTGTGGCAGCATATCTGGCGTTTAGAATTGCAGCGGCTATTTTTGAACAGCAGGAGAGCTGGAAAGACAGCGGCAGCAGAAAGGGCAGAAAACATGATAGAATAAATTAAATACTGGTTATTCCAGAAAGGCAAGGACTGTAAGCGCTGCTGCCTACGGTGCAGATACTACGATATATGCCGCTGGGACGTACTGGGAAATGCAGGACTACAAAGCGAGGAAACAATAACGCTTTTGGCGATAGAGAACAGCAAGCCGCATAAGGACGGGCTACTTTTTAGAATTTGCCAGTATGTAGAATTTAAGCAGAGAGCGAGGCGAGAAAATGAGAAACTTTAGACTGGACGACGAAAGCGGGCATCAAGAGGCATTATTTAGCTGGGCTGCATACAGAACAGAGATTATGCCGGAACTGCAATATATGTATCATGTGCCAAACGGCGGCAAACGTGATAAAGCAACAGCAGCGGTGCTTAAGAGGCAGGGCGTAAAGGCTGGCGTGCCAGATATTATGCTACCAGCTGCAAGGGCTGGGTATCATGGGCTTTACATAGAGCTTAAGGCAGGCGAGAACACGACGACCAAGAAACAAAAAGAGTGGTTAGAGTATCTACGGCAGCAGGGCTATTATACCGCCGTCTGCTACGGCTGGCAGCCAGCAGCGCAGCTGATAGAGCAGTATTTATTACATTCAGACGAGCTTACAAAAGGACAGGAAACAGTAACCATGCGTTAGGGGCGAACGCAGGAAAGAGAGGCAAAGAATGAAAACAATAAGCATTTTGAACTTAAAGGGTGGCGTAGCCAAGACCTTTACAGCGGCAAACATGGCGTATGAGATTTACAGGAGAGGTTACAGGGTGCTGCTGATTGACAATGATAAGCAGGGAAACTTAAGCAAGGCGTACAGCAGATATGATGCAGAGAACGTAGCACCAGTTACAAGGCTACTGGCTGGGGACTGGGAAAACGCAGACGAGCTGATACAGCATACAGAGTATGAGGGTATCGACATTGTAACGGCGAATATGTCACTTTTTGGGGCTACATGGAATTTAACCAAAGAGGACAGCGAAAACCAGATAGAGAGATATAAAGCGCTGGTATATGCAAAGATGCAGTATTACGGAGATTGCACCATATACGGCAAGTATGATTACTGCATCATTGATAACCCGCCGGATATTGGGCTTAATGTTGTAAATGCGCTGGCAATCACGGACGAGGTAATAGTACCCGTAAAGGTGGACGAGGACGCTTTAGAGGGGCTGGACATTGTGACAGAGCAGATAGAGGACGCAAAGGTATTTAACCCAGCATTAAAGCTGGCAGGCGTGCTGATTACGTCATACCAGAACACAGACGGCGAGGCAGCAGGCGTAGAGTGGCTGGAACAAAAGACAGATTTTAATATTTTGGGTATTATTCGGTATTCCAAGAAAGTAGCAGAAAATACTTTCATGCGTAAGCCGATTTATGAGTATAGCCCATGCTGCGGGGCGGCGCAGGGGTACAAGAAATTTGTAACAGCGTATACAGGGAAAGCGAGGTAGCAAGCGTGGCACATAAAGAGAGATTATGCGTTTACTGGCATTGCCGCAGGACTGGCGGTACGGAGTGCTGGAACTGGGGCAGCAAATTTGCAGGGAAGAAATGCCCGAAAAGCGACGCTTGCGAGCATTGGAGAACGTGCGAAATGTGCAACGGAGTAATGGGACAGTGTAAGAAAAAACAAAGGATTGAGAAAGCGAGGTAGAGAATATGGCAAAGTTTGGTATTAACGACATTCTGAACGCAAAGACGAAAGCAGCAGGGCAGCAGGCACAGACGGACGGATACAAAGAGATTTATTTAAGCCCTTATGAGGTAAAGGCAGCACCGGAGAATACACACCAGAAATTAGAGAACATAGAAGAGCTGGCAGACAGCTTTTTACACGTAGGACAGGAACAGCCTACAGTATTGGCGAGAGTAAACGGGGAATACCGTATAATCGACGGACACAGACGTAATGCGGCAAATATTTTGAACTTAGAGCGGGGGCATAAGGAGTATGAGAAAGTGCTTTACCGCTTTATGGATATGAGCGAGGCAATGTATGAGCTGCGCTTATTGGCGGGCAACGGATATACGCAGGAACTTACAGCCTATGAAAAAACCAGATTAGTAGAGCGCACCAAAGCTGCACTTATCAGAGCCAAGGAAGAGGACGGTTTAGAGATACAAGGCAAAATGCGTGATTTAGTGGCGGCTATGATAAACGAAAGCAGCACAAACGTAGCCAGAATGGACGCAATCAACAACAACGCAACGCCGGAGATTAAAGAGCAGCTGAAAGAGGGCAATTTAGGTATCACTGCTGCATACGAGGCAGCAAAGCTGGACGAGGACGAGCAGAAAGAAATAGCGGAAAAAGCAGCAGCGGGCGAAAATGTGAGGGCAAAGGAAATAGCGGAAAAGGTAGCAGAGAAAAAGGCAGGGGACGATTACGAAACACCGCAGCCAGAAAGCATAACGTCTTTGTGCTATTCCTGCCAGAAATACAAGGACTGCAACGTAAAAACGGGAACGTGCCAGAAATGCGACCAGTACATAAACAAGGCAGAGGCTGAAAAGACGGACGAACAGCGGTACAGCGAAGAGCAGGACGCTATAGACCGCCAGACAAAGAAAAAATTGCAGGAGCGGGCAGACGCAGAAAAAATGGAGCATCTGCCAAGCGAGGGAGACACAGAGCATAAGCGGCGTGAGATAAAAATAGTGGCATCTTATTACGAGGACGTAGTAAGCGGGAAAAAGAGCTTTGAGCTGCGGAAGAATGACAGAGGCTATAAACAGGGCGACAGCCTTAAAATGCTGGAATTTAAGGACGGTAAGCATACAGGGCGCACGATTGACGCAGATATTATTTATATGCTGGAAGATTATACAGGGCTTACAGAGGGCTACTGTATTCTGGGTATCAGAGTAACAGACTATACGGGTAAGGTGTCCGAAACGGACACAGAAAGCGGGGCGGTAAATGTTTGAGTTTATGGACGGCGTAGTAGATGCGCTGGAAGAAACGGGAAAGGTAGTAGTAGACGGGGTGGTATATTGCCTGATATGCGTAGCTAAACTGGTGTTGATAATAACAGCGCCAGTATGGGTGCTGCCGTATACGATATGGAGGAAGGGGCGTAAGCAGTGAAATACAGACAGTGGAAAAAGAACTATAAGAAAAAAAGCATGGAGTAAACCCGCCGTTAGAGCTGGACAAGCGAAAACAGCGCAGGCTTGCAAGAAAAATGGCAAGACAGATAAATAAAACCTTGCCAACAGCAGCAGAAACATTGACGGCAGCTATTAACCGCTGGGCGCAGAGTATAAAGCCAGCACTGGCGACATTATGCGAGAACGTAGCAGCGGCGTTTAGCAATATGGCAGCAGGATTGAGAGAAGAAAGCGAGGCGGTAGAAAATGACTAATATTTTACTGGGAATTATAGCACTGGAATTGCTGGCTATATTTTCAAAGCTGGACAAACTGGAAGAGAGGGGCAGAGAGAATGAATAACGTATCACTTACAGGGCGGCTTACAAGAGAGCCAGAGCTTAGATATGGCGGGCAGGACAATAGCACAGCTATTACCCGCTTTACGCTTGCGGTAGACGACGGGAAAGATACAGATTTTATAAATATTAGTGTTTCGGACGTACTGCGGAATGGGCGCAGAAATGGTTAAGCAAAGGCAGCAGGGCAGAGGTTACTGGCAAGATTAAAACAGGCAGCTACGAGAGCCAGCGCACGGGCAGTAAGGTATATTACACAGAGGTTGTGGCAAATAGCGTAGGATTTGGCGAGAGCAAAGCAGAGGCAGAGGCGAGAGGGCAGCAGCTGCCGGAGAGTGACGGGTTTATGAATATCCCAGAGGGAGCAGACGAAGAGCTACCGTTTAATTAACAGAAAGCGAGGTACAGAACATGGAGCAGGAAGAAACAAAGACAACAGCGGCGGCAGGGGTAGAAATGCCGCCAGAGGCTGAAAGCTGGGTACAACTGCATGAAAGCGAATTAACAGAGCTGATGCAGAAACAGGCAAAGGCTGCAATAACGGAACTGAAACGACAGGAAAAGCAGGAGAGGAAGAAAGAGAAATACCACAACACTTTTACGCTTATGAAATGTTACCGTGATATGGCTTCATATCGAGAACGCAATAAGCGACGGGCAGCAGTTAGAACTTAAAGGCATGACGGACGAGCAGCAGCGTACATACTTAGAGAGTATCAGACGCACACGCTTTAAGACATTGATAATGACAGCACATATAGAAAAAGCGGTAGAAGAGATAGAGCGCCGCAGAGAGGCAGCAGGCAGAGGTGTAGAGTACAAGGCTTTTGAAATGTATTTCATGCAGGGCATGGACTATGCGGAAATCGCAGAGAAACTGGATACAGGAAAGAACACACCGAGGCGCTGGGTTACGGGCATCATAAACGAGCTGTCAGTATTATTGTGGGGGATTGACGAAGAGAGGGTAAAGTAAGTGTTTGAAAAAATAAAAGCATGGATAAAAAAAGAAAGCGGGAAACAGCGAGAGAACAGCAGGCGGCAGACAGGTTGATAAAGCATATAGAGCAGGCGTTAGGATTTGAGCTTTACGAGTGGCAGAGGTTATATATAATAACTGGGATATGGCAGCCGCCAGAGGGACGGCTACACGGAAGAACGACAGCATATATATTGCGGCTATTATTAGACCAGAGTAAGCCACTGCTGCTATATGAGTTTTCACAGGTGGCAGCGTATGCGGATAACCCATTTATGGGGCGGCAATATCAGCCAGTACCCATGCAGTATGAAGGCTGGTTTAGGCACGAGATAAGGAGTATATACGAGCAGCTAAGAGCAGCAGGCGTGCCAGTAAGAGAAATGATAACAGAGCAGCAGCGGGTAATATCGTGGTAAAAACGTGGTGTTTACATGGGAAAACAAAAGAGATACAATGGTAGCATGAAATGAGTAGGCGATAGCTTAAGCTATGTGCGGCAGCAGTTGCCTACTTTTTTCTATTCATTCTTTAGCCTCCACCCAGCGCATGAAACTTAGGGCGCTGGGAAATGAAGAAAGAGAGGGGACAGTATGAAAGCATGGGCTAAGAGTTTTTATTTATCAGCGGCATGGGAAAAAACCAGAGCCGCTTATTTAATGTCACAAGATTATATTTGTGAACGCTGCGGGCAGCCCGCAAAGATAGTGCATCATAAGCGCTGGCTTAACAGAGAGAACATAAACGACATAAGCGTTACGTTGTGCTGGGATAACTTAGAGGCGTTGTGCCAAGACTGCCACAACAAGGAACACCACAAACAGGAGAGGCATAAGCGGTATCGGTTCGACGAGAACGGCGGCATACTCCCCATATCAGAAAAATAATTAAAGGGGCGAATACCGAGGGGGATACCCTAAAATTACCCTACGGGCGTGCGCACGGGTGGTGTAGGGGGTGTGGTGCGGCGCAGGAATGGAAAGCGGGGTAAAGGAATGGCAACAAAGAAAGAGAAAACCAAAGAACAGAGGATAAAGACCGAAAAGACCAGACTTAAGGGAATTTTCAAGGACTTAGACGAAAATAAAAGAAAATTAGTAACGCCGCTGATAGAAAAGGCTGCATTTATGAGCATTGAGCTGGACGACTTGCAGGCGAAACTTGAAAAAGACGGCTGGACGAGTGAGTACCAGAACGGGCAGAACCAGTGGGGAACAAAGAAAAGCCCAGAGGCAGAAACCTACATAGCGCTTAGTAAGAACTATGCAGCAGTGATTAAGCAGCTTACGGAATTAGTACCAGCTGCGAAACGAAAGACAAGCAGGCTGGCGGCTTTGCGGGAAGAGTAAGCAATATTGCCGCCTTATCGAAATTATATCTATGAGTACCACGCAAAGATTACAAGCGGCGAAATCATAGCGGGAAAATGGATAAAGAAAATATACGAAATCATTATAAACGGGCTGCAAAAGCAGGAGTATTTTTTAATGCAAAGGCTGCGAATAAGGCTATACGGTTCATAGAGAACTTTTGCCACCACAGCAAGGGACGTAATGATTTAATCAAGTTGGAGCTATGGCAGAAAGCCATAGTTTCTGTTATTTTTGGCATACAGGACGCAGAAAAAATACGTATTTTCCGTGAAATTTTTATTGTAATTGGCAGAAAAAACGGAAAAAGTTTATTTGCATCTGCGATTATTGCATATATGGCGTACTTAGAGCCGGAGTATGGACAAGAAATATACTGCTTAGCGCCGAAATTAGACCAAGCGGCGCTGGTGTATGACGGATTTTATCAAATGGTACAGGCAGAGGACGAGTTAGCGGAGCTGGCAAAGAAACGGCGCAGCGATATTTATATTGCGGAGAGCAACACGGTAATAAAACCGATTGCTTTTAATGCCAAGAAGTCAGACGGATTTAACCCGCAGCTTGTGGTATGTGATGAAATGGCAGCATGGAGCGGGGACGCTGGACTAAAGCAGTATGAGGTTATGAAATCCGCTTTAGGCGCACGTACTCAACCTATGATATTGAGCATAAGCACTGCCGGATATATCAACGACAGTATTTATGATGAACTAATGAAACGTAGCACAAGTTTCTTGAAAGGAAACAGCAAAGAGCGCAGGCTATTACCATTCCTTTACATGATTGATGATGTGGAGAAGTGGAACGACATAGACGAACTGAAAAAGGCTAACCCTAACATGGGCGTATCCGTAAAGGAAAGTTTCTTTATGGACGAGATAGCCGTAGCAGAGGGCAGCTTAAGTAAAAAAGCAGAGTTCCTTACAAAGTATTGCAATATCAAGCAGAACAGCTCTATTGCATGGCTGGAATATCAGACAGTAGAGAACGCCGGAGTAGAAAAGACCTTAGAGGACTTTAGGGACTGCTACGCAGTGGGCGGTATTGACTTAAGCCAGACAACGGACTTAACGGCAGCCAGTGTGGTTATTCAGAAAGACGGCACACTGTATGCGTTTACGCAGTTCTTTATGCCACGGGGCAGGCTGGAATACTTACAGGCTACGGACGGCGTGCCGTATGACATATTTGTTAAAAAGGGGCTGATAACCTTAAGCGGCGAGAATTACGTAGACTACCACGACGTTTACGACTGGTTTACTATGTTACTGGAAGATTACGGCATACGGCCTTTAAAAATCGGCTACGACAGATACAGCGCCCAGTACCTTATTACTGATATGGCAAATTATGGTTTCCACATGGACGACGTTTACCAAGGCGAAAACCTTACACCAGTTATAAGGGAGTTTGAGGGCATCATAAAAGACGGCGATTTTAAGATAGCCGACAACAATTTACTAAAGACACATTTCTTAAATGTTGCGCTTAAGCACAACATGGAAACAAGAAAATTCAGACCTATAAAAATCGAGCAGCGGGCGCATATCGACGGCTTTGTATCTGTCATAGATGCAATGACCGTGCGGCAGAAATACTGGGAAGAGTGCGGCGAGCTGCTTAAAAATGCCGCATAGAAAGGAGAGTAAACGGCATGAAATTTTTAGATTATCTTTTTCATGGTAAAGAGCTGCGATATATCGACAGCTATTTTAAAATGCTGAACGGATACAGCCCGACGTTTACCAGTTATAACGGCGGCGTATATGAAATGGATTTAACCAGAACGGCAGTAAACAGCTTTGCGACACATTGCAGTAAACTTAAGCCGGAGATTGAGGGCAGCGCCCTTAAGTCACTGGAAAAGACACTACAACATAAGCCCAACTATTTTATGGACACAACAAAATTTATTAAGCGTCTGGCAACGTATGTAGCGGTGGAACACACCGCTTTTATTATACCTATCGAGGACGAGTACGGGCGGCTTTGTGGCTGGTATCCATTGAGAGCGCAACGCTGCGAAGTCGTAGAGGCAGCAGGGCAGGTGTATTTACGGTATCTGTTTGCAAATGGCGAGCATGGAGCTATAGAGTTTGAACGTGTAGGCATTATGACAGACTTTGAATACACAGACGACCTTTTCGGAGAGGACAACAGAACACTTAAGCCAACAATGCAGCTGATACATACGCAAAACGAGGGAATTATAAACGCTGTCAAAATTCTGCAAATATCCGCTTTCTGGCAAAAGTGGCAAATATGTTGAAACCAGAGGATATAAAGAAAGAGCGACAGCGTTTTACCGAGGATAACTTAAGCGCCGACAACGATAGCGGCATGATAATTTATGATAACAAGTTTAGTGAGCTGAAACAGGTAGAGAGCAAACCATACACGCCAAACGCATTGCAGATGCAGAATATACAGGAAAATGTATGCACGCATTTTGGTACAAACATGGATATTTTACAAAATAAATTTGATGAAAATACGTGGAATGCTTACTACGAGGGGAAAATAGAACCGTTTGCAATACAGCTATCGCTTGTTATGACAAATATGAGTTTTACCGAGAGAGAAAGAGCTTGCGGTAATGCTATTTTCTTTTCTGCAAACCGCCTGCAATATGCCAGCAACGCCACAAAGTTAAGTGTAAGCACACAGCTTTTTGACCGTGCGCTATTGAACAGAAACGGCGTTATGGATATATGGAACATGGCACACGTTGAGGACGGGGAAAAGTATTATATCCGCAAAGAGTATACCGAGGTAAGCGAACTGCAAAACAGTAATGGAAAGCCACAGATAATTATACAGCAAGCGCCCATAGCAACAGGGCAGCAGGCAGAGCCGCAGCAGACACCGCCAGCGGCAGCAGGCGAACCAGCAGGCGGGCTGGGAGAGAAAGAGGGTGTAAATAATGCCGATTAAGAAAGAGCGGGAATATAGGGCGCTGGCAGCGCCATTGACAGCGCAGAGTGCAACGAAATTGATACAGACGGAGTATTACGTAGAGGGTTACGCCACTACGTTTGATACGCCGTATTTGCTGTATGAATTTGAGGACGGCACAAAGATTTACGAAAGAATAGACGCACACGCTTTAGACGGTGCAGACATGAGCGACGTTATCATGCAGTACGACCATAAGGTCAGGGTATTTGCCAGACAGTCAAATAAGACACTGATTTTACAGCCGGACTATAAAGGGCTTAAGGTGGCAGCTGATTTAGGCAAGACAGATTTAGCCCGTGGGCTATACCAAGACATAGAGGCGGGCATGATAAATAAAATGTCATGGGCTTTTAGCGTAGCAGAGGAAAGCTACGACAGAGAAACACATACAAGGACGATTTTGAAAATCAAGAAAGTTTATGATGTATCAGCCGTGAGCATTCCAGCAAACGGCGATACTGAAATAAGCGCCCGTGCTTTTGCGAGTAGGAGTTACGAGCAGGAGCGGCAGGAGTTGCTTAAGAGGCGGGCAGCAATACTAAAGATTAGAGCGAGCTTATAAAATCCAAGACCAGAAAGGAAACATAACAATGAGATTAAAAGAAATTGAGGAAAGATTAGCAGCAATTAAAACGAGCTTACCACAAGAGCAGCGGAGCTGAAAGAGGAAGAAATTACAGCGCTGGAGAATGAGGTAACAGCTTTACAGGAAGAGAGAGCGGCAATTAAGGCAGCAGCAGAAAAGCGTAGCGCACTGCTTGCGAGAATTGCAGCAGGCGAAAGCGTAGGCGACGGAGAGGGAGACGGCAGCGGACAGCAGAGAGTGCTTAGAAATTTCAAGGGAGCAGCTGGCGAGGGCGATAACGACGACAAATACGGCAGCATGGAATACCGCAAAGCATTTATGAAATATGTATGCAGAGGCGAGGAGCTGCCGAAAGAGTACAGAGCAGATGCGGTAAGCAAAAGCACAGACGTAGGCGCAGTTATCCCTACCACAGTGCTTAACCAGATTGTAGAAAAGCTGGAAAGCACAGGTATGATTTTAGCCCTTGTAACCAGAACTGCATACAAGGGCGGCGTTTCTATCCCCGTATCTACTGTAAAGCCTACTGCAACATGGGTAAATGAGGGAGCGGGCAGCGACAAGCAGAAAAAGAATATTGCAAAAGACGGAATGATTACTTTTGCATACCATAAGTTGCGCTGTGCAGTAGCCGTATCTCTGGAAGTAGATACAATGGCAATCAGCGCTTTTGAAACACTGCTTATTAACAATATTGTTGAGGCAATGACAAAAGCGTTAGAGCAGGCAATCATTGACGGAAACGGAACAGGAAAACCGAAAGGAATTTTAGCAGAGACACCAGCCGACGGGCAGACAATCGAGAGCGCCGCACCGTCTTACAGTGATTTGATTAAGGCAGAGGGTGCTTTACCTATGGCTTATGAAAATGGCGCTGTGTGGTGCATGAGTAAAAAGACCTTTATGGAGTATGTAGGCATGACAGATAAGAACGGGCAGCCTATCGCAAAAGTGAACTATGGAACATCTGGAAAGCCGGAGAGAACGCTTTTAGGCAGAACAGTTGTACTCTGCGATTACGTAGCAAGCTACAGCGCAGCACTTGCGAAAGATACAACTTTTGCATTCCTTTTCAATTTCAAGGACTACGTGCTTAATACAAACTACTCTATGGGCGTAAAGAAGTATGAGGACAACGACACAGACGACCAGATTACAAAGGGCATTATGCTTGTAGACGGCAAGGTAGTAGACAAAAACAGCCTTGTAGTTGTAAAGAAAATCGAGGCAGTGTAATTAACAAGGCAGCTGGTGTATAAACACTGGCTGCCAGAAAGCGAGGTAGACCATGAAAGGGTATTTAGACGCTAAAGAACTGGAAAGCTACAAGAAAGAAGATTTACAGGAACTGGCAAAGCAGCTGGGTGTAGATGCAGAGGGAACAAAGAAAGAAATTGCTACACGCTGCGCAGCGGTTGAGGTAGACATACCGGACGAAAGCGAACTTACGGAAGAGGATAAAAAGTAGCAGCCGAGGCAGCGGCAGAGGCAGCAGCCAAAGCCGAAGAGGAAAAGGCAGCAGCAGAGGCAGCAGCCAAAGCCGAAGAGGAAAAGGCAGCAGCAGAGGCAGCAGCCAAAGCCGAAGAGGAAAAGGCAGCAGCAGAGGCAGCAGCCAAAGCCGAGGAAGAAAAGAAAGCAGCAGGTCTGGTAAAAGTGAAAGCAAAGCGCCGTTTTCTTGACAAGGAATTAAACCAGATTAAGGATATGGGGGAAACTTACACAGTAAGCAAAGAACGTGCAGCAGTTCTGGAAGAGGCAGGCGTAGCAGTAGTAATGACAGAGTAAGAAAGAGGGTGCAGGCTATGGCAGCAGATACCACAACATTAACCGAGAAGATGCGGGCGGCGCTGCGTATAAGCAGCACCAGTGAGAAAATCACAGAGGAAATAAACGACTGTATAGCCGCCTGCAAAATGGATTTGCAGGACGTAGGCGTAAAGAAACTGGACGAAACAGACGCACTGATTATTAGGGCAATTACCTTATACTGCAAGGCAGAGTTTGGCTATTCTGATAAATCAGAGCAGTTTTGGAAGTCTTACGAGTGTTTGAAAACTCATTTAAGCCTATCCAGCGAATACACAGGCGGCGAAACGCCGGACAGTACAGACGACGAGGTAAACGAGGAAGATATTAAGAACTTATTCGGATAGGAGAAACAGACAGAATGGCGATTAAAAGAGTAACTTATAATACGCTGTCTTATCTGGTAGCGGAAATTAAAGACCGCTACGCAGAGAAAAGCGCCATAGGAGCGCTGGGGGGCTTGATAAGGTAGCGGTAGAAAATCTGGCAGACGATTTGAAAAACCTTATAAACGGCAAGGCAAATACAGCCACCACGCTTGCGGGTTACGGCATCACAGACGGAATGACAGCGACGGAGATAGCAAGCGCTATTTCCACGGCGATTGCTGGAACAGACCACTTAAGCCGTGTAATGGTAGACAGTACGGCAGATATTAACGTAGCGGCAGACGGTGCAGAAAAAGAAAATCTACATGGTAAAGAATACCGACGGAGAGGCAGGAAACCTTTACAGTGAGTACATGGTAATTGACGGAAAGCTGGAAAAGGTAGGCGACTGGAAAGTAGACTTAAGCAGCTATGCCAAGACCACAGAAGTAACGGCAGCCATTGCAAATGCGCTGACAGCATACGCCAAGACCGCAGACGTTACTAAGGCAATCAATGCAGCAGTAGCGGGACTTATTCAGCTGGACGACTTAAGCGTAGCGTCTACGGGGGCAGGCAATGTAGTAACGGGGCTTGCGTATGACAACAAGACAGGAAAATTTACAGTAACCAAAGGACTTACTGCACTTACAGAGGCAGACTTTACAGAGATTACGCAGCAGGAAGTAAAAGCCATGTTTGCGTAAGTGAGGTGCTGGTATGAGGTGGTTTAGCCTTGCCAGCTTAAAGGCGCTGGTATCAGAGATAACAGCCAGAGAAAAACAGCAATATGCAGGCTGTAAATGATACGTTTTCAGAAGTCTACGACAATATGGAAACGCTGGACGGGCGCATAGATGCTTTAGAGCATAAAACCGACGCTGCATATCTGGGTAACTGTTATTGCGGTAGCGTCTATTTGGGCTATGTGTCCGAAACGGACACCTAAAGGAGTGTTAAAATGGACTGGATAGACGAGATAACGCTAATAAGCGAGGTAAGCGGAGAAAACAGGGTAAATAAAAACGGCTTTGCAGTAAAGCCGGAAGAAAGCGCCCGCACTGTATTCTGTAATAAAAAATCAGTAGGGTATAGCGAATATTTTAAGAGCCAGCAGACAGGAAAGCTGGTAGAGGCAAAGTACGAGGTACACAAGGCAGATTATGGCGGCGAGGACGTAGTAGAAGTAAACGGGCGGCGCTATTTTGTGCTTAAGACCTACGCTACAGGGACAGACACCATAGAGCTTACGCTTACAGATTTACGCCACAGAAACGAGGTGTAAGCATGGGAGAATTTAATACAGTCGGGCTGGAAGATATTATAGACGCTTTCAGCCGGAGAGAGGCGGCTACAGTTGAGGCAGTCCCCAAAATGCTTAAAGCTGGTGCTGATGTGCTGATAGAGGCACAGAGAGCAGAGGCACAGGCAATGGGACTGAATGAAACGGGCGGTTTTATCAATTCCATAAAAGCTACGGACGTAAAGGGCGACGATACGGAGAAATACGTAGAGATATACCCACAGGGACGGGCAAAACATGGAAACGACAGAAAAGGAGATAAAAGCAAGGTGCGCTATGCAACAATCGGCTTTGTGGCAGAGTACGGCACAAGCAGCCACGCTGCACGCCCTTATATGACAGTGGCAAACGAAAAGGCGCACGAAAAGGTAGTAGAGGCACAGCGCAGTATATGGGAGAGTGAAACAGGCGAATGAGTATACAGGAGATTTTAGAAAGCGCAGGGTTGCCAGCCCAGAGAGGCGTTTACACTGGACGGGATAAGCCAGACGCATATTATACGTTTCTGCGGCTGCTGGGTACGCCTGCGGTAAATGCAGACGACGAAGAGAAAGAGCGCAGGGAAATGTATAGAGTTACGCTTTTACATAAGGGCGATTTTGAGGCGCAGCTTGATAAGACAAAAGAGGTATTGAAAGCAGCAGGCGTTTATATCAACAGCATAGACGCAGAAAGCTACGAAACAGAAACGGGGTACTGGTTAGTGCCTATCACAGTCGAGATTTTGAAAGAGGAGTGATTAAACAATGACACTGGGACTGAAAGATTTATATTACGCCGTATGCACAGAGGCAGACGGAGCAGAGAGCTACGGGACACCTAAGAAAATGGCAGAGGCAATGAGCGCCGATTTATCCGTAAAGACAGCAGACGGCAGCTTGTATGCAGACGACACATTAAGCGAGAGCGTCACGGAGTTTGCAAGCGGAACGCTTAAGCTGGGAATTAAAGACCTTACGCCGGAAGTGCTGGCAGAGCTGCTGGGGCAGGCAGTAGATAAGAACAGCGTAGTATGGGCGGGAAAAGAGGACGAGCCGCCGTATGTTGCTGTAGGGTTCAGAGCTAAGAAAACGGGTGGTAAATACCGTTACGTATGGCTGCTTAAAGCAAAATTTAAAGTACCGTCTGAAAAGTACGAAACAAAGGGAGAGAGTATCAAGTTTAACACGCCGGACATTGAGGCATCTTTTACAACAAGAAAGAAAGATAACTTGTGGAAAGCAGACTTTGTGGGAACAGAGGAAAGCGCAGCGGCTAAAACGTGGTTTACAGCAGTGCCGGAAAAGGCAGCAGCAATGGAAAGTGTATAAAACAGGAAAGAGAGAGAGCGTAGCATGGGCTGCGCCTTAATTTTATATCATGGGAGCATTAAAGAGCGGGGCTTTTCCCGTAGAGCTGAACGGCAAAGAATATGGTTTACTTTTTTTCACTGAACGCATTAGACGAAGTACAGGAAAAGTTTGGGGGCTACGACAAATTAAGTGAGGTATTCAATAAAGATAACCCAAACCTTTTTAAAGATACAAAGTGGTTACTTACGCTGCTTATTAACGAGGCACTTTTAGCAGAGGACGAAAACGCCCAGCTGCTTGAAGAGAAGAGGGTAGGCAGACTGATACACGCAGGAAATTTGCAGGAAGTACAGAATGCTATTTTTAAATCGTTCTACAGAGGAACTGCGGGAGACAACAGCGACACAGAGAACGAAAACGACGGAGAAGAAACAACAGAAGAGGGAAACAGGGCAGCCGTGCAGGAAAATTAGATACTGCACGGCTTTTGTATATTGCAGTAGTGCTTTTGAGATACAGGGAACGTGAGGCATGGAGAAAAACACCATACCAGATAACGACACTGTTTAAATATCACAAGGAATATAACCCGCACATTTTCCGACAGGAACAGGCGGGAACACCAGCAGCTACAGAAAACATGGACGATATAGACATAGCGTTAGGGGCTTTAATTATGGCAGATAAGACGCAGAACGTCAAAACAAGGTTAAGTTTTGACGGAGAGGCAGAGTATAAAGCAGCCTGCAAGGAAATTAACAGCACCCTTAAAGTGCTTAATTCTGAAATGAAACTTGTAACGGCTGAATATAAGGACAATGCAAGCAGCGTAGATGCGCTGAAAGCAAAGCAGGCGGTACTACAGAAAACATACGACGAGCAGGCAAAAAGGTAAAAGAAACCGAGGCGGCTTTAGAAAAATGTCGCAAGGCAACAGGAGACAATAGCGAAGAAAGTAAAAAACTTGAAACCCAGTTAAATTACCAGAAAGCAGCGCTTGTAAAGACAGAGCAGGAATTAGGCAAAACGACTGACGAAATGGAAAAAAGCAGAAAAAAGCCGCTGACGAAATGGGAAAGGAAATAAAAGACAGCGGGGAACAGGCAGACGACGCAAAGGGAAAATTTTCTGGATTTACAAGCGTGCTAAGCGGAATGGGTACAGCGCTTAAAGCAACAGCAGCGGCGACGGCGGCAGCAGTTGCGGGAGCGGCAACAGCCATAGGAGCGCTTACCACAAAAGCGATAGAGGGATACGCAGCACAGGAACAGCTTGTAGGCGGTGTAGAAACTCTTTTCAAAACGTCGTCTGATACGGTTGTTGGTTATGCAAACGACGCATATAAAACAGCCGGAATGTCTGCAAATGAGTACATGGAAACAGTTACCAGCTTTTTCAGCGTCGCTGCTTGCCAGTATGAATAATGACACGGCAGCGGCAGCAGAAAAGGCAAACGTAGCAATTACGGATATGTCAGACAATGCAAATAAAATGGGTACTGATATATCGCTTATACAGAACGCCTATAACGGTTTTGCAAAGCAGAATTATACCATGCTGGATAACTTAAAACTGGGATATGGCGGTACAAAAGAGGAAATGCAGCGACTGCTTGATGATGCAAGCAAGCTATCCGGCATTAAGTATGATATTTCATCATATTCAGACGTTGTAGACGCTATTCACGTCGTACAGACGGAAATGGGCATAACAGGGACAACGGCAAAAGAGGCAAGTACAACAATAGAGGGTTCGGTTAGTTCTATGAGTTCAGCGTGGGACAACTGGGTAGCTGGAATGGCAGACAGCGAGGCGAATTTCTCACAGCTTACAAGCAATCTGGTAGACAGTATTGTAACAGTGGTAGGGAATATAGCACCGAGGGTAATAGAAACAGTGCCGAGGCTGGTAAGCGGACTGGGAGAAATCGTAGAGCAGCTTGCAACGTATATACCACAGGTTATACAGGAGTTATTACCGCCTTTAATGAGCGGCGTACAGGACTTGCTTAATACGCTGGTTGGAATGCTGCCGGAAATGATAAGCATAATCGGGCAGATTATACCGACAATCATAGATACGCTGCTTACTATATTACCGCAGCTTTTAGAGGCAGGCGTACAGATTATTACGGAATTGGCGCAAGGTATCGCACAAGCGTTACCTACATTGCTGCCAACAATCGTAACGGTGGTTACGAACATTGTAACCATGCTGATAGAAAATATACCGTTGCTGATTACAGCAGCATTACAGCTGCTTACGGGGCTGGCACAGGGGCTGGTAGCAGCGCTGCCCGTACTGATTGAGGCACTGCCGAAAATCATAACGGCTATCATAAATGCACTGGTTGAGGGCATACCGCCTATTATCGAAAGTGCGGGCGATATTATAGTTGCATTGATTGACGGCATCATAGATGCAATACCGCTTTTAATCGCAGCCATACCGCAGATTATAGCAGCCATTGTAACAGGACTGATTACGGGGCTGCCTAAGATTTTGACGGCGGCAGGCAAGCTGGTAACGACAATCGTAAATAAAATAAAAGAGCTACCTACTCTGATACCGCAGGCAATCGCTGTGGGCGTTGAGAAAATAGCAGAGTGGGGCGCAAATATGCAGGAAAAAGGCGGCACAGTTATAACAAATTTTGTAACGAAAGTTATAGATATTGTTAAGGAGCTGCCGCAGAAAATCTGGAACAGTATAGTAAGCGCAGTAACCAGAGTGGCTACGTGGGGCGCAAATATGCAGACCAAAGCCAAAGAAGTAATGAACACAATGCTTACGAACATTGTAACGATTGTGAAAGAAACGCCTGCTAAAATCTGGAACAGTATAGTAAGCGCAGTAACCAGAGTGGCTACGTGGGGTAACAATATGCTTACGAAAGCCAAAGAGGTAATGAACGCCATGGTAACAAGCGTTATTACGATTGTTAAGGAACTGCCACAGAAAATCTGGAACAGTATAGTAAGCGCAGTAACCAGAGTGGCTACGTGGGGTAACAATATGCTTACGAAAGCCAAAGAGGTAATGAACGCCATGGTAACAGGCGTTATTACGATTGTTAAGGAACTGCCGCAGAAAATCTGGAACAGCATAGTAGGGGCAGTTACCAGAGTGGCTACGTGGGGCAACAATATGCTTACGAAAGCCAAAGAGGTAATGAATGCCATGGTAACGGGCATTGTTACGATTGTTAAGGAAATACCGCAAAAGATTTATAACAGCATTTCTGGTGCAATTACCAAAGTGGCTACATGGGGTACAGAAGTAAAGAACAAAGCCGTAGAGGGCATGAAAAATGTAATTACTGGAATAACAGACGTATTTAAGAATATTGGCAGTACGTTTGCTGGGTTCGGTAAAAACATGGTAGAGGGCATCTGGAACGGCATAAGCGGCGCTACGAGGTGGATAAAAGACAAAATAAGCGGCTGGGTAGGCAATGTTACCGACTTCCTTAAGGATTTATTTGGAATTGCCAGCCCGTCTAAGCTGATGCGTGACGAAATCGGCGTATATCTGGCGCAGGGTATCGGCGTTGGCTTTTCTAATGAAATCGGCGGCGTTAAGAAAATGATTGAGGACAGCGTACCGCAGGAGTTTGACGTAGACGCAAAGGTAAATGTAGGCAATGAATTTAAGTATGATAACGACGACCAAAAGCCAAAGTCGAGAGGCGGCGGCAGTGCAGCAGGCGGCGTAGTTGTCAATCAGTATATTTATGCGAATACCACGGACTATGCAAAACAGCAGAAAGAGGCAGCCCGACAGTTCAGAATGATAGCAAGGACGGTGTAACACATGGAAAATGAAAAACTGACTTACATAAATTCAAGGGGCGAGCGGTTAGAGCTGGGAGTAGACAGCGTATACCATTGCAATATAAGTAAAGACGTAGAGGGCATTTCCGGCGTTACGAGCGTCATTTACAGCACAAACAGTATGGGACAGCACGGCGACACCTACGTAGGGCAGCGTATCGAGGCGAGGGACATAGACGTAGTGGGACATATCAACACACGGGACAAGGCGCAGGCATTGGAACTGCGCCGCCGTATGCTTAAGATATTTAACCCAGAGCTTAGCGCTACGCTGGTGTATGAGTACGGCGGCTTTAAGCGTGTGATTGATTGCAGGGCGTATGGAGAGCCTAAGATACTAAAGAAAGAGGTACTTTATGAGTTTGATTTACAAATAGAGTGCCTTAACCCGTTCTGGCGGGAAGAGGAAGAAACAAAAGAGGATATAGCAAGCTGGGTGGCTGCGTGGCATTTCCCTTGCGTTATCGAAAAGGACAGCACAAAGAGCATGATATACGGATACCGAGCGGAAAGCGTAATAGTGGACTGCTACAACGAGGGCGACGTATCAACAGGAATGAGGATAAGGTTTACAGCACTGGGGACAGTTTCAAACCCGATACTGCTTAATGTGGATACCGAGGAATTTATACAGATTAACGCCACTATGAAAACGGGCGACGTGATAGAGATTAACACGAAGTACGGCAGCAAGGGCGCTAAGCTGATAAGGGACGGCGTAGAAACCGACTATTTCCGCTACATTGATGTAGACAGTACATTTATGCAGCTTGCCATAGGCGACAATATGTTTAGGTATGATGCAGCCAGCGGCGTAAATTCTCTGGAAGTATCCATATTCTACAGCAAGGAATTTTTAGGAGTGTGACGGTATGGAGCTTAGAGTATTCGACAAGACAGTACAGCCGCTGGGAGCTATAGACGAGCTGGCAAGCCTGCTATGGCATACAAAGTATTTTGACGTAGGAACTTTTAGCCTGCTTGCGCCGATTACGGACAATAACAGCCGTTTGCTGGTAGAGGGTAACTTAATAACCAAGCACGACGGAAAAAAGAAGTAAAGACCGCCGACGGCGGCGTATGGCGCAGGGCAGCGCAGATAACCTACGTACACATTACCAAAGACGAGAACGGCTTAGAGCAGTTAGAGGCACAAGGCTATATGCTTAGCTGGTGGCTTAATAAGCGCTGCATTTATCCGCAGATTGTGGCGACGGGTACAAACCAGTATCTTATAAATCTTATGGTAAAGAACAACTGCGGCAGCGCAGCAGGAACAAAGCGGCGTTTTCCATTGCTTACATTTCTGGCGCAGGAAACCATAGACGGCGTGGCGGTTGAATATGCAAACGAGGTATACGCACAACTGGGGCAGGAAGTAAAGGCAAGGGCGCAGGCTGGAAAGCTGGGCTATGACATTCTGCTTAACGAAAGAGAGAGACTGTTTGGCTTTTATCTGTATAAGGGCAATGACCTTACAGCCACAAATACCGAGGGTAACACACCCTGCATATTTTCAAGAGATTTTGATAATGTCAACGAGCAGGAATATACAGCCAGTATAGAGAACTGCGGCAACTTTATTTATGTGCAGGGAGCAGCTGACGACGACGGCAGCCAGCCAGTAACCACAGTGGACGGCGAGGGCGCAACGGGGCTGGATTTAGTAGAGGTATTCTGCGACGCTACGGACATTGCCAGAAAGTACCAGCAGGGGGAAACAGAGGTAACAATACCGCTGAATACCTATATTGCAATGCTGAAAACGAGAGGCGGCGCAGAGTTGGAAAACTACGGCAAGAACATAAATTTTGTAAGTACCATAAATACAAATTCAAACTTAAAATTTAAGGCTGATTTTGATTTAGGCGACCGTATTACTTGCAAAGAAACTAAGTGGGGCATACAGATAGATGCACGCATTACAGAAGTAACAGAAACATACCAGAAAGGCGAGGAAACCATAGAGGCGACTTTTGGCGACAGCCTGCCGACGCTGGTAGACCAGATTAGGAAAGTGAGGTAGCAGAAATGGCAAACAGCTTACCGTTTAATGCCGTGGCAGTAGACGGAGAGTACGACAGGGTATATAAAGCCGAGGATTGGGCGTGGTACTTTGCTACTTTCATTGCAAACGGCATTTTTCCAAAGCCGAGCGACGGGCTACAGGTAGTAGCTTACAGCGGCATGGAAATAAGAGTAAATGCAGGCTATGCCTTTATAAACGGCTACGCCTTTAGAAATCCTGCAACGCTTAGCGTAACACTGGATACGGCAGAGGGAGCGCTTAACAGGGTGGACAGGGTAGTAGTTCGCTGGGATTTGCCGCAAAGAGATATGTATATTGCGGTGCTGAAAGGCACACCGTCTGCAAAGCCGACAGCAACGGCAGTAACACGCACTACGGAAATATGGGAGCTTGCGCTTGCAGATATTTACGTAGGCAAGGGCGTAACAAGGATACAGACGCAGAACATCACAGACCAGCGGTTTAATAGCGCAGTCTGCGGCATTGTAACAGGAACGGTGGAAGAGATAGACGCAAGCGTGCTTACAAAGCAGTTTACGGACTTTTTAACACCTACAGCGCAGCCGTGCTGGACGAGTTCAGCGCATATAAGCAGAGTATGGAAAAGTACCTACAGAGATTGCGGGCGTATATGACAGCTACGTAAGCAAGACAGAGGGTTTATTTGCGCAGTATGAAAGCCAGTTTAACGAAAGATACAGCAGTTTTGAAAGTACGCTTGACAACTGGGATAAGGAACTTTTAAGCGCCTATACAGACTTTATGGCAAAAATTAAGCTATTCCAGTCGGACGCTGAAAACGAATTTAACACATGGTTTGAGAGTATCAAGGACAAACTGGGCGAGGACATAGCAGGCAGCCTGCAACTGCAAATTGAAGAGCTGGCAGCAGCCATGCAGGAAATGAAAAAGCAGGCAGAGGCGGGCACGAAAGAAACCAAAGAGGCAATAGCAGCGCTGGACGAGCGACTTAAGAGAGTAGAAAGCGGCTGGGGCATTGACTATAAGCATGATGCTGTACTGGGATTGTGTTATATGGGTGCGGCATACATGAGCCAGCATTACGAAAGAACAGTAGAAACGGCAGTGTTAGGGGCTACCTACGTGGGTAATTCCTATCTTGCAAATACATTTTAGAAAGGTGGCAGACCATGAAAGGATTTCCTAAAGTATTAAAGACAAAAGAGGACTATTACAACTGCCTTGCTATGGTAGCAAGCGGAGAACTGGCGGCAGCGGATTTGCTGGCAAAAATCGAGAGCGCAGAGAACCAGCGTTATATTGAGTGCGGCGTAGCAGCTGTAGAGGAAGAGAAAAAAAGGCGGTTACGGTATATTACTGCGACGAGGCAGCGGTAGGTATGAAATTTGTAGCGGGCGGCGTATCCGGCACAGTGCAGGGAGTAACACATATCCAGACCGACGAGGCAGCGGCAGCAGGAGAGGCAGGAAACGACAGAACAGCCCTTACACTTTCCAAAGCGGTAAAAGCGGGCTGCAAGGTAATTGCGCTGGAACGCACAGACACCGTGGCAGGAATGACAACAGACGACATTGCAGCACTGAAAGGAATATTAAAGCAGTATGAGTAGATTATTAGTGGACGACGTTACAAAGACCGACGCAAGGGCGCTTTTGAACGTAAATAAAATGGCTACAATCAGCGATATTGTAGCACCGAGCAATGAGTACATTTACGCCAGCGGAGCAAATGAGCTGACCGTAGTAGAGGGTTGCGTAATTGCCGTGGGCGGCGCTGGAATTTTCAAGACAGCAAACACCATTCTTACGGCTGCTAATCTGGACGCAGGCAGCGCTTTTGCGGTAGGTAAAGACTATTACGTATATATCTGCGACAGCAGAATTGACAGCGCAGACGAGAAATACGTAATTTCCCTTAACTCTACATACCCGACGGGCTGGAACGCTACAAACAGCCGTAAAATCGGCGGCTTTCATTATGGACGCTGCCGCAAGGTGGACAGCAATTTACAGCCGCTTAATGGCAGCAGTGTTATTTTTGGCACTGGCTGGGAAAGTGCAGTAAGCAACGGCATTGTACCACGTTCTGTATGGACACTGGGACACCGCCCGAAATGCAGCCCAGAGGGTATGGTATATTTAGGCGGCGGCACATGGGTAGATATTTACCTTAATTCTGACGACGGAGCAAAGGGCTTGAAATCAGAGTACGGCTGCGCACCTATGACGGGTACAGAAAGCATGAACTGGTACAACTTTGTAGAACGTCTGGCAAAGAGCGGTAAACGCCTGCCGAACTATGCGGAATTTTGCGCTTATGCTTTTGGCAGCCCTGCCGGACTGGATAACGCAAATACAAATGCATGGAGCGCCGCCAGCAACACAGGTAGGGGCGTAACAGGCAGTGTGGTAAATGCCGTTTCTTCCGTGGGCGTTGTAGATGCCGTGGGGCGTGTCTGGGAGTGGCTGGACGAGCTTATTACAAGAGCGGAACACGCCACAAATGCAGACTACCACGCAAGCGTAGCGTGGGGCTGGGACAAGAAAAGCCCATTGAACACAGGCGAGAAGTCTTACGACGTTGGTAACATTTACCAGTATTACGCATATTCTCTGGCGGCGCTGCGGGCGGGCGGCTACTGGTACGATGGGGCGTCTTGCGGCGCTCGTGCCGTGTTTTGCAACGATTGCCCGTGGAGTGTCTATGCGAGCGATGGCGCTCGTGGGGCGTGTGACTCTCTGTAGACGGCGGGCGAAAGCCCAGCCGGATAAACGGGGGTAAGGCATGGACATACAGACAAAAACAGATATTATACACCAGAAAATATACGATTTTCTGCTATATATTTACCCTCTGCTTACGAAGTACCCAAAGTATGAGAAATTCAGTTTACAGACGGCGACAAGAAACGCAATTCTTGAAATGCTGCAAGAGGTTATAAAGTGGGATAAGACGGCAACGAAAAGCCACTTATACACGGTAGATACGGCATTGCAGGAAAGTAAAGAATTGCTGCGGCTGGCGCATGACTTGAAGTATAGCGCTATGAACGCACGGCACTACGGCGAGAGCTGCCGCAAGCTGAAAGAAATAGGCGTTATGCTGGGCGAACTGATAGAAGAGGTAAAGACCAGAAAATAGCAGGATATGGGGCAGCTGCTTACTTACAGCCTCTGGCGGCGCTGATAGCGGGCGGCAACTGGAACAATGGGGCGAATTGCGGCGCTCGTGCCGTGAATTGCAACAATTACCCGTGGAATGTCAATACGAACATTGGCGCTCGTGGGGCGTGTGACTTAGTGAGAACATTACAGGCACAGAGTTCTACGGAATACTGGCAAGGACTTAGAAAGGGATAAGACCGAGTGTTTAATATCCTATAGTCAGAGTGGCTGTCCCGCCGTGAGGCAAAGAGAAAAAATACGGCTGCTGGTTAGTAGCTACGGCGAAAGGCAGGAGCTTAATACTTGAAGAGAGTAGGATACATTACCGATAAGGATGGGCGGCGCATTACGCTTTTAGAGGCTATGGGCGACTATGGAAACGTACAGAAAGCCTATAACAAAGCCAGAAAGTGTAAACGCCACAGAAAAACGTACTGATTTTTACGAAAGACAAAGAGGAAAACTTAGACAAGGTGCGGGAAGATATTATAAACCTTGCCTATGAGCCAAGCAAATACCATTACTTTAAGGTGTACGAACCGAAAGAGCGGCAGATAATGGCGCTGCCGTTCTATGACAGGGTGGTACAGCACGCCATAAACAACGTGTTAGAGCCTATATTTGATAAGCGGTTTATATCGCAGTCTTACGCCTGCCGGAAAGGTAAAGGTATGCACGCTGCGTCTGATACGCTAAAAGAGTGGCTGTATGAGTGGAACAAATACCACCCAGACCAGCCGCTTTATGCTATCAAGGCAGATATACACCACTATTTTCAAAGCATAGACCATGCGGTATTAAAAACTGAAATACGTAAGGTTATAAAAGACGCTGGGGTACTGGCATTGCTGGACAGGATAATAGACCACAACGGCAATATGCCGGACGGCGTAGGGATACCAGTAGGAAACCTTACCAGTCAGTTATTTGCAAATATCTATCTGGACGCATTAGACCAGTTTATTAAGCATGAGCTGGGCGTAGAGGCGTACATACGCTATATGGACGACTTTGTAATATTAAGCCCAGACAAGGAACAGCTGCGCAACTGGCTTGCACGGATAGAGCAATTCTTACGGGAAGAGCTTAAGTTAGAGTTTAACCCGAAAACTACCATACTGGCAGCAAAGAACGGTATAGACTTTGTAGGCTACAAACACAGGGCAACGCACAGGAAAGTGCGAAAGGACAGCATAAAGCGCATAAAGCGTACTATCAAGAAGTGCGAGAGCGGGAAAATCACAAAAAGAGCAGTTACAAAAGAGCATACAGAGCTGGACGGGACACGCAGGACACGCCGACAGCTACAACCTACGAAAGAAAATAGAAACGCTGGCAGAGGCAGCCATAGAAAAGGCTGCTTAAGCGGCAGAATGCAGGAGCGAGTACATGAGTAGCAATTTACTAAGGGTAGTACAAGAACAACAGGAAACCATAGAAAAGAAAGCAGGCTTATTGCTGATTTAATAGCCACTCTGGAAAGCTGGGAGCAGACAGCGGGCTACGACGGCGAAGAGCTGAAAGAGCGGGCAAAAGATTTGCAATTAAGAGAAAGGCAGGATTTATGAACATGACTATTACAGAATTTATTGAGGCGGCGGCACATAACAAAATTATCCAGCTGGTAGTATTGGCGATTGTGTGCGACACGGTTTTTGGCGTGCTGCGTGCAATCAAAGAGAAGAAATTTAACAGCTGCGCAGGCATTGACGGGGCTATCAGAAAAGTAGGTATGCTTATTTCTCTGGTATTCATGCTGGCAATCGACGTACTGATTAAGATTAACTTAATCGGATTTATACCGGAGCAGGCACGTACATATTTAGGGCTTGATACCGTGGGCGTGGCTGAATTTTTCGCATTGCTTTACATTGCCTATGAGGTAGTGAGTATTTTTAAGAATATGGCATTATGCGGGCTGCCCGTAAAAAAGGTATGGGAAAAGGTGCGGGAGTTTCTGGCGAAGTATACGGACGAACTGCCGGACACAGACGAACTGGACGGGGACAGAACCACAGGCAACGTAGAGGAACACAGGACACAGGAAAGATAAGAATAATAAGGACATAGCAGCAAAGAGCGCTTGCGGGACACCGCAGGCGCTTATTTTGTATGCGGAAAGGCAGGAAATATGAACATTAACAGAAAGATAAGTAAGTACAATTTCAATAAGGGCAGCGTTTCCAGAATTAAGTATATTGTTATCCATTATGTAGGCGCACTGGGCGGCGCAGAGGACAACTGCCGATATTATGGCGGCGGCAATAGAAATGCGTCGGCACATTACTTTGTAGGATTTAACGGCGAGGTATGGCAGTGCGTAGAGGACGCTAATATAGCGTGGCATTGCGGAGCGTCGAGCTATAAGCACGCAGAGTGCCGAAACGCTAATAGTATCGGTATTGAAATGTGCGTAAGGAAGAAAAACACAAAGAGCATGGGCGCAACAGATAAAGACTGGTATTTTGAGGACGCAACAGTAGAGGCAGCGGCAGAGCTTACCCGTTACCTTATGAATAAATACGGCGTGCCTGCATCTCATGTAATCAGACATTACGACGTAACGGGCAAGATTTGCCCTAACCCGTATGTATATAACACCAGCGCCCACACATGGGACGAGTTTAAGCGTAAAATCAGCGGACAGGCAGAAACACCGCAGGGCGGCAATGAAAAAACAATCTGGAATTTTCTTACAGGAAAGGGCTTAAATGCTTATGCTGTGGCTGGTATTATGGGTAATCTGTATGCTGAAAGCGGGCTTATGCCGAACAACTTACAGAACACCTATAACAATAAGCTGGGTAAGACGGACACAGAATATACAGCAGCGGTGGATAATGGCAGCTATGGCAATTTTGTAAAGGACAGTGCAGGCTATGGGCTGGCGCAGTGGACGTATTGGAGCAGAAAACAGGCGCTGCTTAATCATGCAAAACAGGCGGGCGTATCCATTGCAGACCTTATATGCAGCTGGGCTTTTTATGGGAAGAATTGCAGGGATACACAGCAGTAATGGACACACTGAAAAAGGCGGGCAGCGTGCGTGCTGCATCTGATGCCGTTCTTACTGGATATGAAAAGCCAGCAGACCAGAGCGAAACAGTAAAGAAAAAAAGCGTGCAGAGTACGGCGAGGGATACTATAAAAAGTATGCAGCAGGAAACGGTACAAAGTATTACAGAGTGCGCAAGAGCTGGACGGACGCAGCAAGCCAGCTGGGGGCGTTTACGTCGCTGGAAAATGCAAAGAGCGCTTGCAAGGCGGGCTATACTGTATATGATGATAACGGCAAGGCGGTATATACCGCAGCAGGGCAGCAGGCAAGCGCAGGCGTTCCGTTTAGCGTACAGGTAGATATTTTAGACCTTAATATCAGAACAGGAGCAGGCACGAACTATGCAAAGACGGGAGAAACCACAGGAAAGGGAGTATTTACCATTGTGGAAGTGAAAGCCGGACAGGGTGCAAGCGTTGGCTGGGGACGCTTGAAGAGTGGCGCAGGCTGGATTAGCTTAGATTATGCCACAAGATTAGCTTAAGTTTTCGAGGGTGGGCGGTTCGCTGTCTGCCCTCTATTTTTTTGCAATTTTATAGGCTTTTCTGCATAAAAGCGTTGACAGTATACCAAAGTTGGTATATAATAAAATCATGGAAAGGAGATAAGAACAAATAAGAGGCAAAGCCACTGGAAAGGAGAAACGGCACAATGGGTAAGAAAAAGAAACAAAAGAAAAAAGCCTATCGAATGGCGAGACCTGACAATCAACGCATTGATAGACTTAATCATAGGCATAATACTTATCATAATCGGTAAGTACATAGGTTAGGGCGAAAGCCCTAACCGACAGGCGGGCGATAAGCCCGCCGCCTATAAAAAATATAACACAAACCCACAGCCGAGTAAAGAGTATGCTTTTGAAATTAGGAGTATTTTTAGTAGTAGTAGGACTGGTAAAGCTGCTTATTGCTTTCGTTTTGAGAGCAAAGGAAAAGAGAGGTAAGGCATGAACTTAGGCGAGAACATAAGGAAAGCACGAAAAGCGGCGGGCGTTTCACAGTCAGAACTTGCGGAACGCCTGCAAGTCCACCAGAAAGATATAAGCAGGTGGGAGAATGGGGCGCACGCACCGACAATAGAAATGTTTGCGAAAATATGCAGAGAGCTTAACGCCTCTGCTGATGAAATTTTAGAATTGAAGTAGATACGAAAGCGAGGGCTTACTATGACAAAGAAAAAGGTAATTTTAGTGGCAGCGGCTGCATTATTTGCAGTAAGCGGTTTAACGGCGCTGCCATCTGGAAATATAACAGGTGGGGCGGGCTGCATTGTGGTTGCGGCAGTATGCGCCTATTTTGGACTGAAAAAGAAAAACGCAGGAAAAGAGAACGGAAACAGAACGCCAGCGCCTGCCGCTGCATCTGGTGCAAGAGTTTTAGATACAATCAGAACGAAAGTAGTAGGCGTGACGTTCAATAATGAGGACGGAGAAAACAGGCAGGATATTTTAAGCAGAATGTCCGGCAGTGAAGATATTACAGTAGAAAAGTATACATACAACGGAGAGCCTGCCGCATACGTAAAGTGGGGCGATAAGGTAATAGGCAATCTATCGGCAGAGCTGGCGGGGGGACTTAGCGAGAAAGTACCCGAAAGCCCGCTACACCGCAGAAATACTGGAAATTTCTGGGGGGTACAGACGTTCGGGTGCAATATAGAGCTTGACGTAATCGAGGACGCAACGCCCAGCGTAAGCCAGCATACGGGAGAAACTACAGTATATGTAGACCGTAGCAACAAAAATACCATAGTAAGCCTAACTGTTCGGGAATGAAAAACCCAAAGAGCATACCGCTAAGCCAAGCAAAGAAGAAATACACCGCTTGTAAAAAGTGTTGTAAATAGGTAAAGGCATAAGCCGCAGACTTGTAAAAGAGTTTGCGGCTTTTCGTCGTATATGGGGGAAAGAACAGGAACGAAAGAGAGGTAGCAGAAATGGCGAATAAGAAAGGCAGCCGACAGCTGACATGGACAGACCGTATAAGTATTGAGGCGTTGAAAAAAGCAGGGCATAGCGTGATAGAGATAGCAGAACAGCTGGGAGTACACCGCAGCACTATTTACAATGAGCTTAAGCGAGGGGAATATATGCACAGAAATAGCGACTATACAGAAACATTAAGTTATAGCCCAAACAAGGCACAAATGAAAGCAGAGGAAAACTTAAAGGCAAGGGGGACACAGCTTAAAATAGGCAACGATATTGCATACGCAAATTATATAGAGGATAAAATAGTAAATGAAGATTACAGCCCAGCTGCGGTACTGGGAGAATTGAAAGCACAGGGGAAAGAGGGGAACTTTTCCGTAACAGTATGTGTAACAACATTATACAGTTACATTGACAAGGGTATTTTCCTTAAGCTGTCTAATAAGAATTTGCCAGTAAAGAAGAATAAGAAGAGAAATTATAAGAAAGTACAGAGGCAGCAGAAAAGGGCGGCAGCAGGAGAGAGCATAGACAAACGCCCGAAAGAGATAGATACACGGGAAGAGTTCGGCAACTGGGAAATGGACAGTGTTTTAGGCAAGCGGGGAAAGTCAAAAAATACGCTGCTGGTGCTGACAGAGCGGAAAACCAGAAACGAGATTATATTTAAGCTGCCAGACCATACAGACGAGGCAGTAGTAGCGGCGCTGGATAGATTAGAAAGAAAATGGGGCGCTGATATGTTTAAGCGGGTATTTAAGACAATCACAGTAGACAACGGCAGCGAGTTTGCAGACGCAGAGGGCTTGCAGCGTTCTATTATCAATGAGGAGAAAAGCGGACAAAGGTATATTACTGCCATCCTTATAGTAGCTGGGAACGTGGCACAAATGAGGTAACAAATAAGATGATACGCCGGAAGATACCGAAAGGCACAAATTTTGACGACAGGACAGAGGAAGAGGTAGAGAGCATAGAGAACTGGATAAACGGATACCCACGCAAAATACATGGCTACCATTCAGCGGGGAATTATTCAAGGAAGAGGTAAAGCAGCTTGCATAACAACGGATACAGGGAGCGTGAGAGGCTGGCAGCAGTGGCAGCCTTACTACTGCGCTGCCTAAAAGTGAAAATATACAATAAAACGGGCTGCGTATTGTGCAAAATGGCAAAACGATAAAAACATGAAAAAATGTCGAATTTAATGTTGACATTTTTATAGTTTTTAAGAGAACCAGATTGACCTACGAAAGAAACAATATTTTTTGCTATGATAAAGAGATTGGCAAAGAAGTATAAGCCGGATTATGAGGGAAAGGTGTATCTGGAAACAGTCAGATGCTTTTTACCATATCTGAAGAAGAACTGGAAAAGTGCCGATACAATTATAAAGGCAAGGATACTTATGCTTTTGTGATGTCTGACAGATATATCATGGCTTTATATACATACTGCCTGTCTGCAAGAAAGGCGTTGCATTGGAAGATATAGAACCGGAGGGACTTTCGGAAGCGGAGCTTTCTATGGTAAAATTAGAGAGTGTCAGGGAGGTATTGTTCCAGGCATTGTTACTTGATGATGTGAAATTTGAAGATGGGAAGATGTATGCGGAGTTATGTAGTATATTAATAATTGAGTAAAGCCGATAATTAAAATCTGAAAGAAGAGAGGAGAAATGAAATGGAAGTAGTAACAGAGATTCTTGAGTCTAATCTAGTTTCGGCGATTATTGCACTAATAGGTGTAATTATTTCGCTAAAATGGTCAACTGGTGAAACTACAAAAAAGAATGGAACAGGCATTAAAAGTATATGAAAGTGAACTTAATAGAAAGGTATATGTTTCTTCCAAAAGGGTAGATATGGAATTCGAAGTATTTCAGAGTCTTAGTAAAAATTGTGGAGAAATATTACAGCTAATGCAAAGGTTGTATCCAGATAAATTAAGTACTTTTCAAATAAATTATGCAGAAAAACCAGATTTAAATGAGTTAGCATTAAAAATACGAGATTTAGAAATTGGAATAAATAATAGTAGAGCGTTTATTTCGAGCGAAATAATCTCTTTGTATAGTGAATTATTAAAGAATGCAGAAACTTTTTTTGTAGATGCTGATAAACATAATTTGTGTTGGGATGATAGTAAAGAAGATCATATTAAGAAGACTGAGTTAAGAGATGTAGCATATCAATCAAGAAAAAGCTTTGAACAAAATTGGATTAATGTAAGTGAACAAGTAAAAAATATTTACGTGGAGCAGAATAAGTTTTTAAAACCAAACTTAGGGTGGCAATATAAATTCACATACATTAATGATTTTGTTGATTATATTGTGAATATGTAATGTTATGCTCAAGGGATGGTGATAAAATATATATGTAAAAATATTTATTACTTGATAGTATGCAAAAAAGAAAGAGAGTGAAGTTTGATTGTATAAAGCATATGATAAAGCTGCAATTCAGTCAGTCATTGATGAATATAGACTATCGGATATTCAGTCAGAGTCAGAAGTTCGTTCAAAATTTATTGTTCGGTTATCAGAAGTATTAGGATATTCTTCTCAATTTAGGGAGAAGAATTTCCAGTATATGGATATGGTGGAAGAGAACCGCTTAGAGCAAAAGATGTGGATTTCATTTTTTTTTAATGATAAATCGTTTGGCAGTTACAGAGAGAATACCCAGAAGAATAAGGCATGGGTTAGAGAACATAGCCTTTTGGTTATTGAGGCTAAGAAACCGGGTGAGATGCCAGAAGATTTGGGACAAGCTCAGTTCTATACAATGTGGACAAAGGCAGTAGCATACATTGAAACTGATGGAGAAGATTTTAAAGGATATTTTGTTAATCCTATATCTTCTGATTTAGAGGTAATAACTGCAAAAGTTGATGAATTGCCCAATAAACCTGAAATATGGAACTTTTCTTATGAGAATGTTCTTTCCTTAAAACAAAAGGGCTGTAGTATCAAAAGTTTAGATTCAAGGATTATTGTTATGGAGGATAATGCTTGTCAGGTTATTACAGAAGATTCTGAACTTGATATTCCTGAAGAAACACTTTCATATATTAGAAATTGTATGGGAAAAAATGCCGAAGCGTTAACTAATGTCCAGATGGTAAGTCGTTTCTTGAATACAACAGATTCATTGCTTCAAAATGATATGCGTTATGATATACCGCCTTATATGATTGATATTCCTCGACATATCTATAAAGCAAAACTATATGTTGATAATATGATATTTCCTTTAACTATTGGTGAAGTTACAGAGTTTTATTGCAATGATATGACGCGATACTTGTTTGAAAATGAATATATTATTGCTGATGCAATATATAGAAGTAATGAATTGTGTGATTTTGAAATAGGCTATCATATTTTGGACAAACGAGTATCGGAGAGATTAGATCATTTTGAATTAGTTAGAAAATGTCTTGATGCAGATATTGTTAGGGTTGCAGTTGAGAATGAGTCTGGATTACAAATGATTTTTTCAACCGGACATCCAAGAAAGATGTGGAAGAGTAAACAACATGTTAAAACAATGTTTGAATTTTGGTTGTCTGGAATGAAAAAGCTAAAGGCTATTGAGGAATATTATGAAATAGAATTTGAATTGCAGATTGTGTCTGAGCCGGACGAATTAGATGCGTTATACGAAGCCATTGATTTCGTGTACGATGGAATGATGCTTCGAGAAAATTGCGAAATAACATTACCAGGTAATTTATTTGAAGAAGATTTTGAAATTGAAGAGCCAGTGTTATTTGAAGAGAATAAGATTATACCTCTTAAAGATAGAGTTATACAAGGTGTTGTGTTCCGACCGTATCGAAGTGCATGGTTGCCAGGCAAGGTAAAATTCGCAGGAAAAAGTGAGAATGATATTGTTCGAATTCCGGGATGCTGTGAATATAGGATAGTTGAAGGATAGGTTTTATGATAATTTTTCGATTGACGAATTGCGTAAGGGCAGTTATAGACCGTAAAGGTTTGTAGCTGCCCTTTTTGCGTTTGCAGAACTTTTGGACATAATGTCCAGAAGTGGAAAGGAGAACTTATGAAATATTTATTACACAGGCTGTATGTTCCACCATAGCGGAATTACAGCTACAAAAAATCAAGGAGGAAAACCATGCAGGAGGAAGTTACACAGAAAACGATTACCCTTGTTTTCAAGTCCTCAAGGCTGACTGCCGATGTACTGAAAAAAGCCATGAAGATGTATCTGGAGCGCCGAAAAGCCGGACAACAGGCAACACATGGAAAAATGTCAGTGAAAAAAGCTGGTCGGTCAAGGTATGGGAGCTTCGAGTATTGAGGTTACGGATAACAACATCAAGTCCTTTGAAAGAGTGGCAAGGAAATACAATGTTGACTTTGCTGTGAAAAGGATAAGACGGTGGAACCACCGAAGTATATGGTATTTTTCAAGGGCAAGGATGCCGATGTGATCACACAGGCATTTAAGGAATTTGTGAAAGTTAATGAGAAGAAGCGTGGCAGAGTATCCGTAAGGGAGAAGCTGGCAGAGTTCAGGGAGCTGCTTGGCAAGGATAAGAACCGGGAAAGAGCAAGGGAACACCAAAAAGACAGGGGGCAGACGTTATGAGTAAGATTATAGACGGTATTGCCAAAGATTTAAAAGCGGTTCCGGAAACGCTGAAGGCTAAGACCGCAGGCGTGGATAAAAAGAAGCTCATTCTTATGAATCTTCCGTATATTCTTGCAGGATATTTTTGTGACAAAATAGCGTGGCTGTGGCGTGTATCGCCGGGGAGTAATGCTTCCGATAAAATGATGGCAGCCATGAATGGGCTGAATGATCTATTTGCCAATCCATTGCCGAGCTTTTTCCAGAAAGATTTGCTGATCGGTATTGTGGGAGGCGTTGCGCTCCGTCTTGTGGTGTATTTCAAAGCCAGGAATGCCAAGAAATTCCGGCAGGGTGTGGAATACGGTTCTGCACGGTGGGGGAATGCCAAAGATATAGAGCCTTATGTCGATCCGATCTTTGAGAACAATGTGCTGCTTACAGAAACGGAACGGCTGATGATGTCCGGCAGACCGAAAGAGCCGAAGTATGCGAGGAACAAAAATATACTTGTAATCGGTGGTTCCGGCTCCGGCAAGACAAGATTTTTTGTAAAGCCGAACCTCATGCAGATGCACTGTTCTTACGTTGTGACTGATCCCAAGGGGACGGTGCTTGTGGAGTGTGGAAAGATGCTCCTAAAAAACGGGTACAAAGTAAAAGTGCTGAATACCATTAACTTTGCAAAATCCATGCATTATAATCCTTTCGCTTATATCCGGAGCGAAAAAGATATTTTGAAACTTGTAAACACGATTATAGTCAATACCAAAGGAGAGGGACAGCAAGCCACAGAGGACTTTTGGGTGAAAGCCGAAAAGCTTTACTACACAGCCCTTATCGGATATATCTGGTATGAGTGTGTGGAGGAAGAACAGAATTTTACCACCCTGCTTGACATGATCAATGCCAGTGAAGCAAGGGAGGACGATGAGGAGTTTAAGAATCCTGTCGATTTGATGTTCGATGAGCTTGAGGAGAGAGAACCAGACCATTTCGCAGTAAAGCAGTATAAAAAAGTACAAGCTGGCTGCGGGTGTAGTAAGTTTGAAGAGACTTCTTAATCAATCAATTTTAAAGAGTTGGAGCTCCAAAATGATTAAAAAGTCTCTTGAGGCTTATTTTTTTTTTTTTAAAGAACAAAATTGTATTTTGTAAAAAACAATTTTAAAACATGTCCGTATTTTGTTTCGTCAGTACAGAGATTGTGTAAGGAACTTTAAAAAGGTGACACGAAATCAAAAAATGTAGTAAGGGGGCTGTAAAAGACCTCTGAGCATTTCGTTTAGTGTAAAGAACTTTTTTACTTCTTACACGAACTTTGAAAACGAAACAGCCTGCCCATAGTGATACAGAACTGAATAGGCATTCAGCGTGTCTTTTCTGGTTAATACGTCCCGGAAACATCAGCACCCGGTACAGGAACGGATATGGGATGAGAACAGGAATTTAATAAACAAAGGAAGGAGGACATCTGACTATGACAGAGAAACAAGGATTCATGACAGCGTTGTATGAGCGTCTTAGTCGTGATGATGAATTAAACGGAGAGTCCAACAGTATTTCCAATCAGAAGAAGCTCTTGGAGCAGTATGCGAAAGAACATGGCTTTACAAATCTTGTTCATTTTACTGATGATGGTATCTCCGGTACAAGATTTGATCGTCCAGGCTTTCTTGCCATGATGAAAGAAGTTGAGTCAGGGAAAGTCGGAACGATCCTGATTAAAGATATGAGCCGAATGGGAAGAGATTATCTGAAAGTCGGACAATATATGGAGTTGCTGCGACAGAAAAATGTCCGCCTGATTGCAGTGAATGAGAATGTAGATAGTTTTCGGGAGGATGATGATTTCACTCCATTCCGAAATATCATGAATGAATGGTATGCAAGGGATACCAGTAAAAAGATAAAATCCACTTTCAAGGCGAAAGGGAAATCCGGCAAGCATGTGGCAAGTACAACACCGTATGGGTATCTGAAAGACAAGGATGATCCGAATGTATGGATCGTTGATGAAGAAGCAGCTGTAGTTGTACGGAGAATCTTTCACATGACAATGGATGGATACGGACCATATCAGATTGCCAGGGCACTGAAAGAGGATAAGGTTGAGATACCAGCGGTTCATATGGCAAAGAAAGATGCCGGATTATGGAAAGGCAGAGTAGAAGAAATCAAAGATCCTTATGGCTGGGGCTCTTCTACTGTTGCAGGTATTCTGAAGAAAAGAGAGTATCTTGGTCATACAGTGAACTTCAAGACCAGAAAACATTTCAAGGATAAGAAAAGCCATTATGTATCTGAGGATAACTGGACGGTGTTTGAGAACACGCAGGAAGCAATCATAGATCAGGAAACTTTTGACAATGTGCAGAGAATCCGAAGCAATGTGAGAAGGTACCCAGATGGATGGGGAGAAGCCCACCCACTGACAGGTCTGATGTATTGTGCAGACTGTGGTTCCAAAATGTATGTTCATCGGGTAAATAATGGCAAGCGAGTTCCACAATATACCTGTTCTGCATATTCTAAAGTTCCGGTTGGAACACTCTGCCAGACACAGCACAGAATTAATGCCGATGTGATTATGGAGCTGATTAAGGAACTTTTAAAGGCTGTTGCGGAGTATTCACAGTTGAATCGTGAAGAATTTTTGGAGACAGTAAAAAAGCACAGACTTCACAGCAGTCCAGTGAGATCATAAGATTGAAAAGCAGATTAGCAGAAGCAAAAAAGCGTGTGCAGGAACTGGAAAAACTGATCTGCAGAATCTATGAGGACAATATTTTTGGCAAGCTGCCAGATGAACGTTATGCGATTCTTGACGGACAATATTCTAAAGAACAGAAAGATTTGTCGGCAGAAATTGCAGATATGGAAGCTGAATTATCAGGTTATGAAGAAGGTCGCAGATCAGCGGAGAAGTTTATTGCTCTGGTTGATAAATACCAAAACTTTGATGAATTGACCACTTACATGCTGAACGAATTTGTTGAAAAGATTGTGGTTCATGAGCGTGACCGAAAAGGAAGCATTGAGACAACTCAGGAAGTGGAAATCTATTTTAATTTCATTGGAAAATATTTACCGCCACATTTCGGTGAGGTGGAAATGACGTCAGAGGAAATTGAAGAAATGAAGAAGCGGGAAGCCAGAAAAGACAGGCTTCATCAGAATTACCTGAAAAGAAAAGCAAGTGGCAAGCAGCAAGAATACTATGAACGGACAAAAGCAAAAAAGAAAGCTGAAATGGATGCAAAAAAAGAGGAAATCCGTCAGGAAGATATTGCAAAGGGTGTGTTCGTTCCGGTATCACTGCTTCCACCTGCAGAACCGAAGAAAGGAGTTGCATCAGCATGAGCGAATTAGAAAGAATCATTCACGATGACAGCAACGGTCTGGATTATATCCTTGTCGGGGAAATCTATCTGCCACTGATCGCTGTGTCGGAAGAAAAGCGTGATATTGGCTTTTATGGAAGCCTTCACAGAAACTATCTGAAGGACTACAAAAGTGGCTTATATTCCTATCTGACATTGACCGGAAAGCTTTGGACTTACCTTGCAGACTTAAATGAGCAGTGCGTAGAATACAGAGATTTTCTCATGAATCAGATCATGGAACAGGAAGGTATTACAGAGGAATTGAAAAGCAGAGATCAAATGGAATGGGTTCGCCGGGCAAACAATGTGAGAAGCCGGGTAGATGAAATCATTTTAAATGAATTGGTGTATGTGTAGGAGGGGCTTATGAGATACCGGATTGAATATGCAGACGGAAGATGCTGTAACTTTGTAAACAGCAGAAAAGATTTGTTGGATTGGCTGAAAGCACTGAAAGATGAAAAAAGTGTACAAAAACGGTGTTACAGATTCTGTGATAGACAGCTATCGCAGTTATCTGAAACAGTGAAAGGAATGGGACTCTCAAATACACAGGAAGCATTTGAAAATGTGAATGAGTAAAGGAAAGGGCATTAACCGTAAAAAGTTAGTGCCCTTTGTTTTACCCATTTTTATATTTTCACAAAATCCGATGCAGAGGATTTTTGAAAAACAGGCAGAATGGAAAACCTGCTGAAGGGACAGCGGCAGGAGTTTCGTTTTGTCTGCTGGGGAGTACAGAGGGCTGGAAGTCCTTTGTGCCTGGAATGCAAAGAGAGGCAGCATCTTGCTGGGGTTAAGGGGCGAAGCCCTTAGCAGGTTAAGGGCGGCAGCCATTGCCCAGTGATATGGCGTTTCGCCATATGGTACTGGGTACTGTCTGTAACGGCGACAGAGCCTTTAAGCAGCTTCGCTGCAATCCCTTCGGGGAAACAACTTGAAAGAAGGAGAGATGTGAATTGAAAGGCACAAGGCATAATGGCAGATCTGGGAAAGATGGAGTTTACAATCCGCTTCACAATGACCGGAGATTCGACCCGGAACACAGTGAGCATATTGACAATGAACGTGTCCGTCAGAATATTTACTGGGACTGCTATCAGGGATATACCACAATGGCAGATCGGGAAAAGAGAATAATTTTTCTTTTAACCAGATTGAGCTGGCATACTATGTGGAGCATTACAGCGATTATGTGATTAACCAGAATAAACGTCATGAGAAAGCAAGACACCCCGACAGATGTAAAGGGGTAGAAGATGTTCTGGAAAATCAAAAAAACCTGTCCGGAAGAAAGTATCTATCAGCTTGGAACAATAGATAAACATGCTTCTGTGGAAACCCTGATTTTAGTATTTGACGAGTTCAAGAAAGAGTTCGATAAGCGGTTTGGCTCTAACGTGCATATTATTGACTGGTCACTGCATATGGACGAAGCGACTCCGCATATTCATGAGCGTCATGTATTTGAGGCTACGAACGGATATGGAGAGATTGAACCGAAACAGGAAGCGGCATGGAAGAACTTGGCTTTGAACTTCCAGATCCGGAAAAGAAGAGATCAAAGACAAATAATCGCAAGGTTGTTTTTGATTCTGCCTGCCGGACAATGTTCCTTGATATCTGTAAACGTCACGGACTGGAACTTGATGAAGAACCGTCGTATGGTGGAAGAAAGTATCTGGAGAAACAAGATTATATCCGTATGAAGCAGAAAGAAGAGATTGCGAATCAGCAGGAAATGCTCAATCAGCAGAGGGATAAGGTCAATGCGAATCATCTGGAACTTGCAAGGCAGTCAAGGTATGTGCGTGCAAATGAAGAGGTTATCCAGTCACAGAAAGAAAAAATAGAACAGCAGGATACAGAATTTAAAGCAAATTTCAATTCCGACCGGATTCTAAGTCAGGGTGAGCTAATTGAAGAAGAGAGAGAGGAACTGCAACAGCTTACTGTCCGTATTGAAGATGTGGAAAACTTGCTTGATGAAGTATCCAGTGAAGCTTATGACAAGGCTGTGGAGAAAGTAGCAGAAGAAGCAATGCGGGCTACCAGAAAAGATGACATTCGTCTTGCGGAAGATTCTAAGAGATGGATTCAGGATCCGAAACACAAGGCATCAAAAAAAAAAAGGAATATGCGATAAACAGGCTGGACGGTCTGATTAAAAAAATCGAAATGCGATGGAAAGAGCTGTCATGTGGGGTTGTCCGTAAACAGTTAAAACAGCCAGAGAAGAAAAAAGCCGTTGTTGAAGAAATCAAAAAAGAAGTGAAGCCGTCTATCAGAGAAAGACTTGCACAGAATGTAGCAAAGATTCAAAGAGAAGAGGCAGAGAGAAAACAACTGAATAAAGGAAAATCGTGTTCTAGTGATCTGGAACTATAAGGGCATTTTGTTGATTCCGTAAGGACAGGACAAAGTGCTTTTTTGTTTTTTAGAGTGAAAACTGCTTCCCGGATTTGGAAAGCAGATTTAAGAAAGCGAGGAAATGAATTGGGATTATTTGATGAAGTAAAACAGAACGTGACTGTCCGGCAGGCTGCGGAGAGGTATGGATTGAAGCCCAACAGGAGCGGACTGATCCGTTGTATTTTCCATAATGACAAATCACCCAGCATGAAAGTTGACCGGAGATATTACTGCTTCGGGTGTGGCTGTACGGGAGATGCGATTGATTTTACGGCACAACTGTTTGGCATTGGACTGAAAGATGCTGCTATGAAGCTGGCAGATGATTTTAGGATTCTTTATTCCGGCAAGGACAGGGAATCACTGCAGAACAGGAGAAGTGTTTCAGCAAAAAAGCCAGAGCCGACACCAGAAGAACTTTGGCAGAAAAAACATCTGAGATGCCTGAGAGCATATCTGAATTACCGTAGCCTGCTTCTGGAATGGAAAGAGCAGTATGCACCAAAAACATGGACAGAAGAATGGAATGAAAAGTTTATGATTTCTCTCAGTGAACTTGACGGTTGTTGAGTATTATCTGGATATTTTGCTCTTCGGGGATAGGGCAGATAAGGAAGTCCTTGTCAAAGAAAAATGGAAGGAGATGGAGAAGATTGAGCAATGCGAAAGAGAAGATAAAGGAGATCGCCACAAAAGAACAGAAAGATGCCATGAAAGAAATGTTCCGGATGGTAGATAAAAGCAAAGTCGATGAAGTGAAACAGATGCTGGAATATACACAGAAGGGAACTGCGAAAGCAACGGTAGGAAATTATATGGTCGTGCTGAGAAATGATCCGCTTGTGCGTGAGAGTATGAAGTACAATAAGCTGACAGGCAGGATTGATATTGTGAAAAAACTCTGGTGGAATGAGGAAGTCTGCAAGCTGGATGATGATGGCAGGACTTATTTCTATTATTTCTTTGAATGGTATTACAAGCTCACAAGTGAAAAATGTATGGATAAGGCACTCCGTATAGAAGCCAACAGCCGGGCATACCACCCAATCTGTGAGTATCTGGAACAACTGGAGTGGGACGGACAGGAGCGAATCCGTTATGTCCTGCAACGGTACATGGGAGCTGATGCTTCGGATTTTGTCTATGAGGTTGTGAAACATTTCCTGATGGAAGCGTTGAGCAGAATCTACCGTCCGGGTTGTAAGGCAGATGAAATGCTCTGTTTGGTAGGTCAGCAGGGAGCCGGGAAATCCACATTTTTCCGTTTTCTTGCATTGAACGATGACTGGTTTTCTGATGATCTGAAGCAGTTGAATGACAGTAAGATATACGAGCATCTCCGGGGACACTGGATTATGGAAATGTCAGAGATGATTGCAGCAATCAGCGCGAAAAGCAATGAAGAGATCAAGTCATTCCTGACCAGGCAGAAAGACACTTACCGGAATCCCTATGATAAATATGAGGAAGATCGGAAGCGTCAGTGTATCTTTGCCGGGTCAACGAACACAAGGCAGTTTATTCCCTTTGACCGTACCGGGGCAAGACGGTTCCTGCCGATTGCTATAGACAGCAGCAAGGCAGAGAAGCATATCCTTGATGATGAAAAAGAAGCCAGAGCCTATTTTGACCAGCTGTGGGCAGAAGTAATGGAAATCTACTGGTCAACGGAGAATAAGAGCAGCCTGTTGAAGTTCTCAAAGGAAATGGAGCAGGAGATCAGTGAATACCGAAAACAGTTCACACAGGAAGATACGATGGCAGGAATGATACAGGCTGGCTGGACGCTTATAAAGGTAGTCATGTATGTTCCGTCCAGATCTGGAAAGAAGCCTTTGACCATTTTGACCGGGAGCCGAAAAAATTCGAGACAAATGAGATCTGTTCCATTATGGATACACAGATCACTGGCTGGAAGAGAGCCGGAGTCCACAGATTTTCAAAGGAAGGATATGGCAGACAGAGAAGCTGGGTCAGGGAAGGAACAGAAGAAGGGGTGGCAACGAACCGGACAAAGACGGATTTACGAAGCTGACGAAGGCAGAACAGTTGGAGCTGCCATTTGATCTGCCCGACAGAGAGAAAGGCTGATTTTGATGCCGAAAGGCTACTGATTACTTCCGGAAATTTACTGCTTGTTGACATTTTTGTTGACACCAAAATCCTTTGTATTTACCGGTGTTTCAGCTTTTTTAACAGGTGTCAACGAGAACATTCAAAAAACTTTTCAATAGTATTTTGGAAAACAGAAAATAACTACCCGAAAAAAGTTTCAAACCCTATGTTGACACTTGCGTTGTCAGCGTACAGATAAACTCCCGGCAGGGACAGAAGCAATCCTCTCTCTGTCGGGCACAGGAAAGAAAGGAAATAGATGATTATGGAAAAAATGATGAATACAAAAACAGAAGGAAACACATTTACAAAGAAAATCGGGCAGACAGTATATGTTGTCCGCTATCATTTCAATGAAGATGCAAAGGAAACCATGCAAGAGAAGATTAACCGGATGCTGGTTACAGAAGCAAGCCGAAAGGCAATGCAATAGATGGGACAATTGAATTGACAATTTTGGAATTGAGATATGTTTGAGGTGGAAATATGGCATCAAGCAAGGAATACTTGAAAGATTAGTAATTTCAGCAAGTTTTACTGCAGATAAAATTCTCCTGTGCTATAATAGTCTAAAATATTGATTGACTATGAGGAAATACAGATGGAGCAAATACTAATCCTAGAGGACGATATAGCCTTAAATCAGGGCTTGTGCAAGGCATTAAAGACAGAGAACAGAAAGATAGTCTCCTGTGAGACTATAAAAGCTGCAAGAGACCAGCTCCTGTGCGACTGTCCGTCTCTCATATTACTTGACATAAATCTGCCGGATGGAAGCGGGCTTGATTTTTTACAGGAACTAAAGAGAAACTATCCAACTATACCGGTTATTCTCCTGACCGCAAACGATACCGACATGGATATAGTAAAGGGGCTGGAGCTTGGCGCAGATGACTACATCACAAAGCCTTTTTCACTGTCAGTATTAAGGGCAAGGGTAAATACCCAGCTTAGAAAGGCGGAAAGCTTACAGGCACATACCTCTGCCAGTGTATATAAGAAGGGCTGCTATGAATTTGATTTTGAGAGAATGATATTTTTAGTAGATGGACAGGAAATCGAGTTTAGTAAGACCGAGCAGCGTCTTTTAAGGCTTCTGGTTCAAAATGAGGGCATAAACCTCCGCAGAGATTTTCTTCTGGACAGAGTCTGGAATGACAGCGCGGAATTTGTGGATGCCAATGCCCTCTCTGTGTCTGTCAAGAGGCTCAGGGACAAGCTTGGCACACCGGACAGCATTAAAACAGTATATGGAATAGGATATAGATTTGAATGAATAACTATAATACAGCCATCTGTATCGTGGGCATATGCCTTGTAATTACAGCACTTGTAATTTTCATCAACCATCTGCGCACGAAGAAAACCATTGATACAATAGAAAATATGTTAAATGAGGCAGCCAAAGGGAATTTTTCTGAAAAAAAGCTTTGACGAGACACGCTTGTCCTCGCTTGAGACCAGGTTCGCCCATTATCTGAGTGCTTCTGTGGTCTCTGCCAGAAATGTGGAGCTGGAAAAGGACAAGATTAAGTCGTTAATTGCGGATATTTCCCACCAGACCAAGACTCCCATAGCCAATCTGCTCTTATACAGCGAGCTATTGCTTGAGGATGATACTGACAATTTATCAGTCCAGATGCGTGAAAATATTGTCCAGCTTCATGCCCAGTCGGAAAAATTGCAGTTTTTAATCGCCTCTCTGGTGAAGCTGTCAAGGCTTGAAAACGGCATATTGCAGCTCTCCCCACAGGAAGAAGCTCTTAAGTCCATGCTGACACTGGCTGTAAAAGAGACAGAGTTCAAAGCCAGGGCTAAAGGGCTTGAGCTTATACTTCATGATACTGATGAAAAAGCTTATTTTGACAGCAAGTGGACTTTGGAAGCCATCTGCAATATCCTCGATAATGCTTTAAAATACACAAACGAGGGCACTATAAGCCTATCTGTTACTGCATATGAAATGTTTGTAAGAATTGATATAAAAGACAGCGGAATCGGCATAAAAGAGGAGGAGCTTCCTAAGATCTTTTCAAGATTTTACCGCTCAGAAGATACCAAAAATATGGAAGGTGTGGGCATGACTGTATTTAAGCCGGCAGATTCTAAGTGAAGAGGGCGGCTACATAAAGGTGTCCTCCGTATATGGACAGGGCAGTACTTTTTCTGTGTTTCTGCCAAAATCGGCTTAAATCTTTCAAAACTGTAATAATTTAATTAGTTCCGGAAAGAATCTGGAAAGAATATTGTGTAATAATCTGTATGTAGCGAAAAATGCTGCATACAGTTTTTTTAGTTTACGCGGGCAACGAGTCAAATCCGCGAAGCGTATTTTATCTCGTTTTTAAGGAGGATATATGGACATTTTACAAGCATGTGATTTGAAGAAAACCTATGGAACAGGTGAGGCCTGTGTACATGCCTTAGATGGCGTGAGTCTCAATGTAGAAAAAGGAGAGTTTGTGGCTATTGTGGGCACAAGCGGCAGTGGCAAATCCACCCTCTTACATATGCTGGGTGGTCTGGACAGACCAAGCTCCGGCAAAGTATTCGTGGATGGCAAAGATATCTTTTCCCTGAAGGATGAGGAACTTACCATTTTCAGACGAAGAAAAATCGGCTTTGTATTTCAGGCATATAATCTGGTGCCTGTACTAAATGTATACGAAAACATCGTGCTTCCAATCGAACTGGATGGCGGTAAAGTCGATAAGGAATTTGTAAAAAAATAACAGAGACACTGGGGCTCGACCAGAGACTTGACGCTCTTCCAAATCAGCTCTCAGGAGGACAACAGCAGAGAGTTGCCATAGCCAGAGCATTGGCGGCAGAGCCTGCCATAATTCTTGCGGATGAACCCACCGGAAACTTAGACGGACGTACAAGTCAGGACGTATTGGGTCTTCTGAAGGTGACAAGCCAGAAGTTCTCGCAGACGATTGTGATGATTACCCACAACGAGGAAATCGCCCAGCTTGCGGATCGCATAATAAGAATTGAGGATGGACATATTCAGGAGAGAGCAGTATGAGAGTAAAGAACAGAAAATGTATCCGCAGACTTAGCTTCAAGTCTCTGTGGGCATCCAGAAAAAGAAATATTATTGCAATTTGTGCTATAGCACTCACAACTTTGATGTTTACATCATTATTTACCATTATGCTGTCTGTAAACTCAAGCTATGAGACCTACAATTTCAGACAGGCAGGTGGCTATAGCGATGGAAACTTTAAGGATTTATCAAGAGAACAGGCTGATAAAATAGCCGCCCACAAGGGAATCAAGGCATCTGGTGAGCGTATCGTGTGCGGCTTCAGCTCCTCTGACGTATTCGGTAAGGTAGCGGCGGAAGTAAGCTACATGGATAAAAACTGTACCAAGTGGAGCTATGCCACCCCAACCACGGGAAAGGAGCCTCAAAAGAAAATGAAATAGCCATGGACACTACAGCCTTAAGATTCCTTGGCGTAGAACCGAAGCTGGGAACAAATGTGACGATTACTTATCAGGCTGGTAATGGAACAGACACCGGGATACCACAGACCGACAGCTTTATCCTCGTCGGCTATTGGGAGTATGACGATTTGATGCCTGTTCACTATATCAACGTATCAAAAGCCTATGTAGATAAAATCAACGAAAAGTGTATAGCCGCTGGTGATGAAGCTCTTGACATAGACTTAAATGTCATGCTTCCTTCCAAGCTTAATATCAGGGAGCAGATGGAAAAAATAGATACAGACTTAGGCTATGACTGGAATACAAGAGACCAGGAGAACAGCGCCAGAATCGGTGTGAACTGGGGACTTACTGCCTCATCTGTAAGCTCTGACATAGATTTCTCACTGGTAGCTGCAATCCTTGCTTTTTTCCTGCTTATTATATTTACAGGCTATCTGATTATATACAATATATTCCAGATTTCAGTGACTGGGGACATCAGGTTTTATGGCTTGCTAAAGACAATCGGTACCACCCCAAGACAATTAAGGCACATAATCACACAGGAAGCTCTGTTTTTGTGTATTATCGGTATTCCTGTAGGATTGCTTCTGGGCTATGGCATTGGTGCGGTTTTAACTCCTATTGCATTAGAAACCACAAGTATTATAGGCACAAAGGCTGCTATCAGCAGCTCGCCGATTATTTTTATCGGTTCTGCTGTATTTGCCATTATCACTGTCTTTTGTCCTGCAGGAAGCCCGGCAAAATGGCTGCAAAGGTATCGCCTGTTGAGGCAGCAAAATATATAGAAGGTATGACCGGCAAAAGAAAAAGCGCCACAGCCGTGGGGCTAAGGTATATCAGATGGCTTTTGCCAATCTTGGCAGAAATAAGAAGAAAACTATCCTGGTTGTAGTCTCGCTGACACTTTCCGTAACTCTTTTAAATGTGCTTTTTTCACTTGTCAACGGCTTTGACATGGATAAATATGTGGACAGGTCAACCTGTGCAGACTTTATCGTGAGCAGTACAGATTATTTCCGCTATAATACGGCAGATGAATATATAGGAGCAGATACCATTGATGAGATAAAGGAAAACACAGATGAGACTGTCTCTGGAAGCGGCTATGACCTGGCAGACATATCCCCTATGATGTGGATGGAGACAGACCAGTATAGTAAACTGGCAGAAAACTATCTAAGCGGTAAAGAGCTGCAGGAGGAAATCTCCCACTACGAGCAGAAAGGTGACAGCATACTTGTCGACGTCAGTATAGAGGGCTTTGACGATGGACTTTTTGATAAGCTTACTGTAGTAAAAGGCTCCCTGGAGCCACTATCTGACCCGGATAGCCACGCAATCGCTGTAGCTGTATCCACAGACGATTACGGCAATATAGTAAATTTGAACAACTACCCTGAGCTGGGAGACACTTATACCGTAAACTACCAGATTGGATATGACATAGACAGCCGAACCGGCGAGCGGGCAGACCAACAGACCACGCCTGAGGAGTATTTGGAATACCATGAGGAAGAGGCAAAGGAGGTGGAGTACAGTGTATGTGCTCTTGTGACGGTTCCTGATTCCATCAGCTTCCGTTATGCAAGTCTGGGTTATAGTATGGTTTTGCCGGTAGAGAAGCTTAAGGAGGACAGCGGTACAGATGTCATTCCAAAATTTTATATGTTTGACACACCGGATTCTCAGGCAGAAGCAAGTGCTGAGCAGTATCTGCAAAAGCTCACAGCAGGAGATACATCTACTCTCATGTATGAGAGCAAGGCATCTATCAGACGTGAATTTACCCGGTTTAAAAATATGTTTTTAATCTGTGGTGGTGCCCTCTGTGCTATCATCGGACTTGTGGGCATACTTAATTTTTTAATGCAATTATGACAGGAATTTTGTCCAGAAAAAGAGAATTTGCCGTATTACAGTCTGTGGGCATGACCAAGAGACAGCTAAAGCTCATGCTTATTTATGAGGGCTTATTTTATGCGGTGGGCTCCATCATAGCATCCCTCATACTTTCAGTGGTGCTCAGCCCTATGCTTGGCAATATGATGAGTGCTATGTTCTGGTTTGTAACATATCATTTTACCATTATGCCTGTAATCCTGATTATACCAGTATTTCTTTACCATTGAATTTTTTTTTTAAGATATGGTATACTCGGTTTAATCAGTTGAACGAAAGCGAGGATATTAAAATGGATATATTAGAGACCATGAAAGCGCGACACAGCGTAAGACAGTATAAAAATCAGGCGATCGAACCATCGAAAAGAGAAGAAATCAGCTCCTTGATAATGATGTCAATGCGGAGAGTAGATTATCCATTCAGACTTTTTCGACGAACCGAAATGTTTTGATTCATTTATGGCTCATTACGGAAAATTTGAAAATGTAAAGAATTATATCGCGATTGTCGGAAATAAGAATGATCAGGAAAAGGCGGGATATTATGGTGAGAAGATTGTGCTGAAATGTCCGGAACTTGGTCTTAATACCTGCTGGGTGGCAATGACGTATGGCAAATCAAAAGCAGAAATAAAAAGAGGACAGAAACTGCTGATCATTATTTCGCTGGGATATGGAAAAAACACAGGGAGTTCCACATAAAAGCAAAAGTATAGCGGAACTTGGAAAGGCAGACTAGGGTATAGAATGGTTTGACAGAGGTATGGAAGCAGTAAGTCTTGCACCTACTGCTGTAAATCAGCAGAAGTTTCTGTTTGAACTGAAAAATGGGAAGGGGGCGTATAAACTCACTGTTTGCTTCAAGTATGACCTCTATTTCAAAGTCATTTACAGAAATTTTTAGAAAATATGAAAGTAGAGCATATGGGGTAATAAACTATATGCTCTATTTTTTTGCCCATTTTTAAAAAAAAAGTGATTAAAAAACTATTGACATTTTGTTACTGGCAAGACAGCTAAAAGTATCTTGATTAGCTGTGGTGCGAGGTTAGCACCATTTGATATTAAGGAGCTGCGTGACCTGACTTCTTATGATGAACTGGAGCTTGATACGTTGGGAGAGAAAAAGACAGCTTTGTTTGTCATTATCTCCGATACAGACGATACATTCAATTTCATTGTGTCAATCATGTACACACAGCTCTTTAACCTGCTCTGTGACAGGGCAGATGATGTGTATAACGGAAGGCTCCCGGTTCATGTGCGCTCCTTATTAGATGAGTTTGCGAACATCGGGCAGATTCCACAGTTTGAGAAGCTGATTGCTACCATCCGTAGCCGGGAAATATCAGCTTCTATTATTTTGCAGTCAAAGTCCCAGCTCAAGGCGATTTATAAGGACAACGCTGACACGATTGAAGGCAACTGTGATACCACACTATTCCTCGGTGGGAAGGAAAAGACTACGCTCAAAGAACTGGCAGAAGTTCTGGGGAAGGAAACGATTGACCTTTACAATACCTCGGATACGAGAGGTACGAGCCAGTCCTACGGTCTGAATTACCAAAAGACCGGAAAAGATATGCCATACTTGTTCGTGAAGAGTTCAGTTGCCTTGAATTTATCATGAACAGGGACACGATCAACTGGATTCTGAAAAAAACTGAATACAGGAGGTCGAACATGGAGCATTTACCAAAGAAAATCCATCAAAACGGCATCAGCTACACGCTGGTGGGAGACTACTACATCCCCGATCTGGAGCTACCGGAGGAAAGCCGCCCCATTGGACGGTGGGGCCGGATGCACAAGGCGTTTCTACAAGAACACCGTCCCGGCCAGTATAATGCCCTGCTTCTGTCGGGAAAGCTCTGGACGTATCTTGCTGACCTGAACGAACAGGCCGCTGACCGGCTGGCGTGTATCGTCTCGCAGATGCAGGAGGCGGAGGCCGTCACCGAGGAACTGAAAGCCCGTGACCAGCTTGCGTGGGTCGGGGGCATGAACAGCATCCGCAGCCGGGCAGAGGAAATCATCCTGTCTGAGATGATTTTTGTCTGAGGGAGGTGGGTGCATGATACTGGAAGAAATGTTTAACGGCAGATTTTATCCCTGTGAAACGGTAGTCGCTGATTCACCGAGGTTCAAGCAGGCAGTCAAGGCCAGTGCCGCCCTGATGGACACCTTATCGGAGCATCTGAGCAAAGAGGACTATACACTGGTTGAAGAACTGCGGGAGCAGGTGGCAATCGCTCAATGTGAGGAAAACGAAAGCCACTTCAAATACGGCTTTTCGGCGGGGCTGCTTGTCCAGCAGGAAGCCCATGCGCAGGTGTCGCAGAAAGACAAAGAATAGCATCTTCAATAATGGCTGTTCCCAAACTGGGAACAACCACCACAACAGAATACTGCTTCATAAAAGCCATTTGCCAATCAACCGGCGGATGGCTTTTTTGCCGCTCAATTTTACTTCCGCTTACGTCTGGCCTTGCGGTTGGGCGGGATGGGGCTGGCCTTTCCTCTCATATTGTTGGGGCTTTTGAGCTGCTTGGACAGGCTCAGTATCCGCAGGAACGCCGAGAAGTCCTCCGAGGAAATCTTCTCAAAGGGTATCTGCAACTTATCGCAGAACTCGTGGATCAGCATTTCTGTATCGCTGCCCTGTCCTATGGCCTGTTCAAATTTTTCCTTTACATCATCCAGCGCGGGCTGCGGGTCGGCGGTAGTCTTGTCCTTGCGGTGTGCTTCCCGGATGTCCCGGACGATGCTGTCCAGATCATCGTGCATGACATGGCTGTAAAAATCGCTTTCCTGCACCTGCCCCAGTTCCAGCGTCCGCATATAGAGGTCATCTTCTCCGGGAGCATATTTGCTCATGACGGTCTGCCGGGTGGCCTCCAACACCAGATTCATCTGCTCCACCCGCATATTGGCAATCTGGTCGATGCAGATTTCCATATCCACCATCAGCCGCCGGAAGTTTGGGTGGGTAGCCAGTTCGCAGAGAAGCCGGTTGTTGATTTTGCCGCTGCTCAAAAGTTCCACCATATCATCACTCAGATGCAGAGATTGAAGTTCTGTGTTTGGGTGATTTTTATTTTCCGTCAGCCCCATCAGATAGTCGGTGGACACACCGTAAAAGTCCGCCAGCGTTGCAATCGCAAACGGGCTGATGTCCTTGTAGTCATCGGTTTCGTATTTTCCCAGCGCAGATTTAGACAGGCCGGTCTGCTCCGCCAGTTGTTCCAGCGTCAGGTGCTTGTCCACCACCCGCAGGTCTTTGAGCCGCTCCGGGATTGTCAGCTTTGCGTACATCCAAAGCCCCCCTCTCGTCATTGATTTTTCAGTGATTACACCCATTATAGCACGATTCCATAAGCGTGGAAATATGCGGATTTCGAGCGTTTTTCCGACGTTTTGGATATACGGGAAAGGGCCTCTTTTTTCGGTAAACTGGTTCTTGCAGACAGGCACAGAACCTTGAAAATCGAATGACCGGCTGCAAGGGGTATGGCCTCCGGGGAAGTGACGCCAGGACAGAAATCGAGCACACCAAAGAGGCCGATACGCCGGGAGAAATTCCGGGCAGGAGCGGCTTGCAGGCAGACCGGCGGACAGGAAACAAGTTTATCATGCGGGGCGTATGGCTCCGCAGCAAAGAAATGGAGGAAATCATTATGACACTGAGTATGAAAGAAAAGAAGATTCTCTACGCTTACGGCTGTCCCAGCCACCACAATACGGTGACACGGCTGAAATGGCTGACGGCCCTGACGGTTGACCCGGAGGCCAAACGCCGGATGCTGGGGCTGGCCCGGAAGGTGGAGACGGAGGTGGACGAAAGCTGGTACGAGGATTTTTATCACCATCTGCGGATGGAGATGGACGAGTACCGCCGTCTCAAGCGCAGCCTGCGTGTGCTGAAATCTTACACTGATTATGAGGAGGATCTGTATGAAGAAGCTGTCTAAGTATGAGAAAGAAACTATCATCAACTGGAACGAGGCGGAGAACCTTGCCAGCATCTACACCTTCAACGCCAGCTTGAAGCGCAGGCTGGCTGATTTCAGCCGGAAGTACCCGCTGCTGTGCCGGTTGGAGCGCAGCACGCCGGAGGGCAGCGTGACCTATGTGCTGGACAAGTCCCGGCTGTCGATCCGGCTGGTGCCGCCGTACAGCGAGGAACGGAAAGCCGCCGCAAGGGAGTACGCAAAGGAGCATGGCTTTCAGGTGGTGGTAGCGGGAGAAAAAATCGCTTAAAATCGGGGTAATTACGGGCAAAACGCCGGGTCTGCACCCGATGTTTTGACTGGCAATCCCCGCAGGCGTATTCCGTATCCACTCCCCGCCTATGGGCGCAAATGTGTGGATACGGAGCCGGTGAAACTGGCAAACGCCGCTCCTGCGGTGGAAGCCAGCTTCGCCGGTGCGGGAGTACAGAGGGCGGCCAGCCCTTTGTGCCGGGGTGCAGGGGCGGCAGCGCACTGCTGGGGTCAAGGGGCAACGCCCATTGGCAGGTTAAGGGCGGCAGCCATTATCGGGTCAAGGACGAAGTGCCTTGGCAGGTTGAGGGCAGCCGCCCCATCGGGTCAAGGGTGAAACGCCTTGCCCAGGGAGAGTTGATGCCTGCGTCAACTCGTATTGGGTATTACCTGACGCAAAATTCGCAGGATTTGCGGCTTCGCTGCCCCTTCCCCGGCCCCAGAACATCTTCGCAGGAAGGAGGAAATCTTTTTGAAACTGACACGACACAATGGACGCTCCGGCAAGCATGGCACCTATAATCCCCGCCACAATGACCGCCGGTTCGATGTGGAGAACAGCGAACACATTGACGCAGAACGGGCAAGGCAGAATGTCTACTGGGACTGTTACCGGGGCTTTACCACCCATGAGTTCCGGGAGAACCCGGAGCAGCCGGATTTCAGCTTTGAGGAAATCGAGCGGATGTATTACTACGAGCATTACAGCGGCCATGTGGAGGCCCAGAACGCCCGGAATGAGAAAACCCGCCACATCGAGCGCAACCGCACTGTGGAGGACTTGCTGAAAAACAACAAGACCTGCCCGGAGGAAAGTATCTACCAGATCGGCACGATGGGAGAATCCGTCTCGCCGGATACGCTCTTTTCCATCGTCAATGAGTTTTATCAGGAATTTGAGCGCCGCTTCGGTTCCCATATCCACATCTTAGACTGGGCGCTCCATCTGGACGAGGGGACGCCCCACATCCATGAGCGGCACGTCTTTGACTGTGAGAACCGCTACGGGGAGCTGTGCCCCCAACAGGAAAAGGCGCTGGAAGAACTTGGCGTCCCTCTCCCCAACCCGGAGAAGCCCAAAGGCCGGAACAACAACCGCAAGCAGACCTTTGATGCGGTCTGCCGGACGATTCTGTTTGACATCGCCAGACGGCATGGGCTGCATCTGGATCAGGAGCCGTCCTACGGCGGGCGGGACTATCTGGAAAAACAGGATTATATCCTGATGAAGCAGAAGGAGCAGCTTGCGGCGCAGGAGCAGAAGCTGGAAGAACTGACGCTCAAAATCGAGGACGTGGAGACACTGTTGGATGATGTTTCCGATGCGGCCTATGACAAGGCGGTGGAGGTCGTGACCGATACCGTCCGGCAGGAGACGCACAAGGAAGATATTCGTCTGGTGGAAGAATCGAAAAAATGGGTGCTTTCGCCGGAGCGCAAGGCTCCAAAGAAGGAGCGTGAGTACGCCGCTGCCCGTCTGGATGGGGTCATTAACAAGATTAAAAATGTCATGCAGACTGCTCTGGCAAAAATCCAGCGGACGCTGATGCAGCCGGAGGTCAAGCAGGCCGGGAAGGAGCAGGTCAAGAAGAAAGTCAAAGAATCCATTATGGATATGCTGGCAAAGGCAAAGAATCGACGCAGACCGGGATAACCGGGAGCGTTGGGAACGGGAGGGGCGGATCGCCCCCACAAAGAAACAGGATATGGAGTTGTAAGGCATCTGATTTCCTGCGGAAACCGGGTGCCTTTTTCTCTGTCTGGAGGTGAGAAAATCGAATGTATTTGAAGCGGTGAAGCAGGCTGTCCCCACAAGGCAGGCTGCGGAATCTTACGGAGTACGGGTTGGCAGGAACGGGATGGCCTGCTGTCCCTTCCATGATGATAAACATCCCAGCATGAAGGTTGACCGCCGGTTCCACTGTTTCGGCTGTCAGGCGGACGGGGATGTGATTGATTTTGCCTCCCGTCTGTTCGGACTGAACAAAAAAGAGGCGGCCTTGAAACTGGCGGAGGATTTCTCGGTCAGCTATGACGCCAAAGGCCATGACCCGCCCCGTAGGAGGCCGGTCAGAAGGAAAATCAGCGAGGAACTGCGCTGCCGGCAGGCAGAGCAGAAATGTTTCCGGGTACTGTGCGATTATCTGCATCTGCTGGAACGCTGGGAGAAAGAATACGCCCCGTATACGCCGGAGGAAACATGGAACCCGCTGTTTGTGGAGGCACTGCAAAAGAAACCATACACCGAGTATCTGCTGGATATTCTTTTGTCCGGCAGTATGGAGGAACGTGCTTCCGTAGTCGCTGAGTATGGAAAAGAGGTGAGGAAGATTGAGCAGCAAATATCAGAGTTTACCGCCAGCCACCCGGCAGGCCGCTATGAGCGCAGCCGAAGCCTTAGCGCCGGAGCAGAGCGTTGACGAGGTTCGGGAAAGCCTGTCCGTCACGGAGAAAGGCCAGCCCGCCAACACCATCGGCAACTGCCGGACGGTGTTCTGCCATGACCCGCTGCTGCGGGACGCGATACGGCTGAACCTCCTGACTGACCGGGTGGACATCGTGCGGGATTTGGGCTGGCGCAGGAACACCAGCGCCCTGACAGATACGGATGTGAAGTATCTGCTTCTCTATTTTGAGCAGAACTACGGCCTGACCAGCGAGAAGAAAATGACGGCGGCGCTTTCCATCGTGGCGAATGAGAACTGCTACCATCCCATACAGGACGTGCTGAACGGCCTTGTATGGGACGGGACGCCCCGCATCCGCTCCTGTCTCCATCACTTCTTAGGTGCGGAGGTCAGCGACTATGTGGAGGAAATGTTAAAACACTTTCTGCTGGGCGCTATCCGGCGGGTGTTTTTCCCCGGCTCCAAATACGAGGAAATGCTCTGTCTGGTGGGCGGCCAGGGGGCTGGTAAGTCCAGCTTCTTCCGCCTGCTGGCGATCCGGGACGAGTGGTTCAGTGACGATCTGAAAAAGCTGGATGATGACAGGGTGTATTTGAAGCTGCAAGGCCACTGGATCATCGAGATGTCGGAAATGCTGGCCACCAGCAGCGCCAAAAGCATAGAGGAAATCCGCTCGTTTATCAGCCGCCAGAAGGAAACCTACCGCACACCCTATGAGGCCCAGCCCAAAGACCGGCTGCGGCAGTGCGTGTTCGGCGGTTCTTCCAACACGCTGGACTTCCTGCCCCTTGACCGGGCCGGGAACCGGCGCTTCCTTCCCATCATGATTTACCCGGAGAAAGCGGAGGTTCACATTTTGGAGGACGAGGACGCTTCCAGAGCCTACCTGTTGCAGGTCTGGGCGGAGGCCATGACGGTTTACCGAAGCGGGAAGTATTCCATGAAGTTCAGCAAGTCCATCCAGCGGCAGCTTGTGGAGGTGCAGAAGATTTCATGCCGGAGGACACGGAGGCCGGTCAAATACAGGGCTTTCTGGAACATTATACCGGCAGCATGGTCTGTTCCAAACAGCTTTTTAAGGAGGCATTGGGCCACACCTATGACGAGCCGAAGCGGTGGCAGCTTCACAATATCAACGAAATCATGAATACGGTGGTGACGGGCTGGAAGCCGTTCTCCAATCCGAGAATGTTCGCCGGATACGGCAGGCAGAAGGGCTGGGAACGGGATGTTTCCGGCAACGAACTGCCCGGCAACGAAGATGAATTTGTGGAACTATCCGAGGAAGAATGCCGCCAGTTGGAACTTCCGAAGGAGTGGATCGCCTGAAAATGGCGGTCCGTTGCCGGGATGGTTGCCGCTTGGTTGCCGGGTTCGTTGCCGGGGATTTCCCTGTCTGGATACGGGAAAAGCCAGTAAATAAGGGATATTTTAATCATTATCTTTATCTTCGGCAACGAAAGCAACGAGATTTTTCAAGAAAATTCACAAAGTAAGATTTACAGGCCGGACGGTAGTTTACAGGTTTTTAGAGGTTCGTTGCCGGACTTCGTTGCCGGTGCTGCCGTCCGGCCTGTCTCTCTATGGAGGTAGCCTATGGAAAAAAGCAAAAATCAGAAGAATAAAGTCCGTTTTGTGGTGGTGCGGGAGTTCTCCGGGGAGAAGTCCATGCGGGAAGCCTTTGAGCAGCTCATTGAGCGCCAGACCTGCGAACACTTCGAGGAATGGCGGCATCAGCGGGAAATGGCAGAAAAAGCTGCGTAAAAACGGTTGATTCAGGAACAGGGACATGGTACTATAATGGTATCGTGTCCCTGTTCATAGAAGGAGAACGCTATGAGCAGGAAAAAACAAGTCTATGAGAAAATCACCGCTCTCTACTGCCGCATCTCTCTGGATGACGGCGGCGACAATGAGAGTATGAGCATCAGCAACCAGAAACTCATGCTCCGGGACTTCGCAGAAAAGCATGGGATGTTCCAGTATGAGTATTATGTGGATGACGGCTACACGGGCCGCAACTTCAATCGTCCCTCGTTCCAGCGCATGATCGCTGACATTGAGGCGGGAAAAGTCGGCTGCGTGGTCACGAAAGACCTATCCAGGCTTGGCAGGAATTATATCGAAGCCGGCAGCTATATCGAAATCTTTTTCCCCAAACACAATGTACGCTATATCGCCATCACGGACGGCGTGGACAGCCTGACCCGTCAGGAGATGGATATTACGCCCTTTAAGAATATCCTGAACGACATGTACAGCCGGGATATTTCCAAAAAGGTGCTGGCGGGACGTATGACCCGTTCCCGGCAGGGAAAGTTTTGCGGCGGGCAGCCGCCGCTTGGCCTGATGCGTGACCCGGAGGACAAAGGGCATCTTATCCTTGACCCGGAGACAGCGCCGGTTATCCGAAACATCTATGATATGGCACTGGACGGCTGGGGCTGTATGCGGATCGCAAAGCAGCTCATGGATGATAAAATCCCCATTACCAGAGTAAAAAGCAATACAGAATGTGATGTGAACTACTATTCATGGGGGAGCGCAAGGATCAGCCATATCCTGAGAAATCCATTCTATAAGGGCGCACATCTTGTCTGCCGGACACATCAGAAAGGCATCCGCTCCAACACTTATGACATTATCCCCCGTGAGGATTGGGAGGTCATCGAGGGCTGCCACGAAGCGATTGTGACGCCGGAGGAATGGGAACAGGTGCAGGAAATCATTGACCGCAGGCCCACCATTATGAAAGGCAACGCCTGCCCCTTCTATAACCTGTTCCACGGGCTTGTCTACTGCGCCACCTGTGGGAAGTCCATGCAGGTGCGGTATGAAAAGGTCGGCAGAACCGGGAAGAACCGCTTCACCGGCGAAATGCGGGAGCCGATTGACAGGGCATACTATATCTGCCAGACTTACAACCGGCTGGGCAAGAACGCCTGTACCAGCCACAAGATTGAGGCAAGGGATTTGTACAATCTGGTGCTGAAGGATATACAGGAACTGGCGGCGCAGGCCATGAAGGACGCCGATGCGTTCTACCAGCGGCTCAGCAGCCGGATGGAGCGCCGGTATCTGGTGGACGCTTCCCAGACAGAGAAGGAACGGAAACGGCTGGAAGCCCGGAATCAGGAAATTGACGGGATGTTTTTAAGCCTGTACACGGATAAAGCCAAAGGCATCCTCACCGAGCAGCGGTTTATGAAGCTGACGGCGGCGCTGGAACAGGAGCAGGAAGCCAACCAGAAGCGCCTGCACGATCTGGCGGTGATGCAGAGCCGGGCGGACGCACAGGAAAGCGAAGTCCGAACCTTTATCAAGGAAATCCGGCGCTATGCCGCCATTGAGGAACTGGACGAGTCCGTACTGAACCGGCTTATCAGCAAAATCCTGATCGGCGAGGTCAAGAAGGTGGACGGCCAGAAGGTGCAGGAAGTCAGGATCGTGTATAACTTTGTCGGGGAAATCCCGGAGATTGCAGCGTAAATAGTTTGCCCCATCTCTCAACCATTGAGGGATGGGGCTTTTCTCATTCAGTATTCAATCACCAGTGTTTCCTCCCGTCCATCCGGGAACGTGTAAACAAACTTTGCTGCTGTATCTTTGCAAGCCCAAAAGAACAGATCGTTGCACTCCATGTCCAGCTCCACATTACCCTGGAAAGTGTCGGTCAATTGTATGGTCTGAAAACAAGGAAATCGCTCCGTATTGGTGCGGGAAAGCTGTTGCCGTAAAATCTCATACATCCCTTTCTTTGTAACAGGATTTTCTAAAATGTAGCGATAGCGGAACCGTTCATTGCTAAAGCGGTTGCTATTGATTACCCGAAGCAGATAGTCGGTAAACTTTGGTGGCATGATGCTCTCAATACTTACCACAACTTTTCGCTCCGGGCTGTTATGGATTTGAGTAATCAG
>VOFH01001630.1_pt1 | contig 65402 bp, 109 predicted proteins | sample 5384091 | NCBI WGS metagenome assembly VOFH01 (sample SAMN12384727, study PRJNA508395) | human gut metagenome | isolation source: healthy gut G | host: Homo sapiens | reverse complement strand
CGACATTACAGGTATCGAAATTGCAGAAAAACACCAAGCGGTACTATCCGCTGGGAGATTCTGCTGCACAATTTGTTGGGAAGCGTCAACGATGATAACGAAGGCAGAAGCGGCATTGAGCAGGAATACAATGAGTATCTCAGCGGCGTGGCCGGCAGATGGATCAAGAACACCGACGTCAACGGAAATACTCTGGCCTATGGCGAAGAGCAGTATTATCAGGCGGAAAGACGGCCTCAATGTAGTACTGACGTTAGACGAAGTGCTGCAGCATTATGCAGAAAAGGCATTGGCAAACGGTATGAAGGAAACCAAGGCCAATAAGATCATGTGTCTGGTAATGGACCCGAAGACGGGAGACATTCTGGCCATGGCCACCAACCCGGCTTTAACCCCAATGATGCTACAGAACCGCAGGATAAAAACAGAGCAGGCAGCTTTTGAAAAGATGTCCTCTAAGGAACAGTCAGAAGCGCTGAGCGCTATGTGGAGAAATCCCATTATCAGTGATACATATGAACCAGGTTCCACCTTCAAGCTGGTGACTACCTCCTCTGCATTAGAAGAGGGCGTAACGACCTTGAACACCAAGTATTTTTGTAATGTGGGTTACACCGTTCCGGGAACTGGCGTTACCCTCCACTGCTGGAACACCAGGGGCCACGGCTCAGAGAATCTGATTCAGGCAGTGGGAAATTCCTGCAACCCGGTACAGATTCAGCTGGCGCTGAAAATGGGAAAAGACAGATATTACGATTACCTGGAGATGTTCGGAATCACCCAGAAGACCAATGTAGATCTTCCGGCAGAAAGTTCAGCGCAGATACAGAATAAGGATGCAATCGGAAAAGTAGAACTGGCAACCATGGCCTATGGCCAAGGTATCGCGGTGACGCCGATTCAGCTGGTAACGGCGGTCTGCGCCATCGGAAACGACGGCGTACTGATGCAGCCTAGAATGGTGAAGGAACTGACCGACTCAGACGGCAACGTGGTTAAGAATTTTGATACCAAAGAAGTCAGAAAGGTCATCTCTTCCAAGACTGCCAGCGAGATGAGAAAATCATGGAATACGTCGTATCAGAAGGCGGCGGCGGAAATGCCAAGATTGCAGGCTTCCGCATCGGCGGAAAGACCGGTACGGCAGATAAAGTAGTAGACGGAAAATATGGCAGTGACACCTATTCTTCTTTATCGGCATGGCGCCGATGGAGGATCCGCAGATGGTGGTCCTGGTTGTCGTTGACAGTCCTACTGGCGTACAGTTCGGTAGTGCTACGGCAGCGCCTATCGCAAAAGAGTTCTTGGAGAACGCTTTGCCATATCTCAACGTAACGCCAAAGTATACGGAAGAAGAAGCAAAAAGAAATCAAATCTGAATATGCATACGTGCCAAATGTCACGGGTAAAGGTCTCAGCGACGCCATCGGCATTCTGGGAAGCTACGGACTTGAATATGAAGTAGCGCCAAAGACCAAGAGCAAAAAGACTTTACAGTTGTGGACCAGTACCCGAAAAAGGGCAAGAAGATAAAGAAAGGCGGAAAGGTGTACTTATACAGAGAATAGACTGGAATATAGAATCGAGAGGATTAAACTGAAACTTTATGAATTATTAAATGATTTCGATTACCAATGCCTGCAGGGAGATGAAGACCTGAAGGTAAACAAGATAATTTTAGATTCCGAGAAAGCATGTGAGGCTTCCGTGTTCGTCTGTATCAAAGGCACATTGACAGACGGACACCTCTACGCCGGCAGAGCTGCAGAGCGCGGAGCGGCAGCGGTCGTGCAGCGAAGAAATTGACGTTCCTGCACAGGTCACAGTGATCAAAGTGGAAGACACAAAAAGCCCTGGCTCTGATGGCCGCATCCTTATATGGCTGGCCGGCAGAAGAGATGAAAATCATCGGCGTCACAGGGACAAAAGGGAAGACGACGACCACCTATATGATCAAAGGGATGCTGGAAGAAGCGGGCATCAAAACTGGATTGATCGGAACAATTCACATAGATACGGGTGCAAGAATCATTGAGAGTAAACATACAACGCCGGAATCCTTAGAAATACAAGGGTATCTGCGGGAGATGAAAGATGCCGGCTGTCAAGCGGCTGTCATTGAAGTTTCTTCACAGGCATTGATGCTGCACCGAGTAGAAGCCATTGACTTTGACTTAGGTGTCTTTACAAATTTGGAAGAAGATCACATTGGACCCAAGGAGCATAAAAACTTTGCTGAATACGCTTACTGGAAATCCACGCTCTTCAAAAATGTAAAATTGGCATCATAAATCGCGATGATCCATGTAAGGATTTAGTCTTAAAAGGACATACTTGTGATATCGAAACCTATGGATTTGAAGATGGCAGCGATCTGCGCGGAGGTAATTTTTTCCATGTTAGGCTTCCAGGCAAATTAGGTGTGGAATTCAGAGTGAAAGGAAGCTATAATATAGATTTAGTTGCTTGTATTCCTGGAAAATTTACCTGTTATAACGCCATGGCAGCCATAGCAGTCTGCAAACATTTTGCCGTAAGCGAAGAAACCATTAAGAGAGCGCTGAAAAAAATCAGCGTTCCAGGCAGACAGGAAATGTTTTCGGCAGGAAACGACAAAGTGATTATGGTAGACTATGCACATAATGGTACGGCATTGCGGTGCCTGCTGACTGCTCTGCGAGACTATCGGCCGAAGAAACCACTTTGCGTATTCGGCTGCGGAGGAGAACGGGACCCGCAAAGGCGATTGAAGATGGGCGAGGCTGCGGCTAAATTGGCTGATTTTTCTATTATCACCAGCGATAACCCGAGAATGAACCGCCGATGTCCATCATCGGCGATATCGTAAGAGATAGAAAAAAGACGAGGGTTCCTATATGGTGATTCCCGACAGAAGAGAGGCCATTACATACGCGGTTTCCCATTGTATGCAGGGGGAAATCGTAATCATAGCTGGAAAAGGCCATGAAACTTATCAAATCGTTGGAGATGAAATATTACATTTCGATGACAGAGAGAAGTCCTCGCATCGATAGAAAAGGTGAAGAATGAACGAGATTACCATAGCAGAAATTAAAGAAGCGACTTGTGGAACGCTGATGGCCGGGTGAAGAGCACCTGGTCGGCAGCGTCTGTACTGATTCGAGAAAAGCAAAGGAGGGCGATCTTTTCGTCCCTATCATCGGTGAAGTACACGACGCGCACAAATTTATCCCACAGGTAATAGAAAAAGGGTGCAGGGCGCTGCTGATATCAGAAAAGTCGGCGGCAGCAGCACTGGGAGATTGTGATGTCATTTTTGGTGGACGATACCACCAAAGCCCTCCAGGCATTAGCGGGTTACTATCTTGAAAAATTAAAGTTGAAGAAAATCGCGGTGACTGGCAGCGTAGGCAAGACCAGTACCCGCGATATGGTATATTATATCCTCAGTGAGAAGTACAAGACGGGAAAAAACAGAAGGGAATTTCAACAATGATATTGGCGTTCCCCTGACGATTTTCAGCTTCGACGACTCCATGGAGGCTGCTGTTCTCGAGGTCGGCATGGATCACGCAGGAGAAATTCACAGACTGGTTGATATAATCAGGCCAGATATTGGCATAATAACAAATGTAGGCATTTCACATATAGAGAATCTTGGCAGCAGAGAGGGCATCTTACAGGCAAAATTAGAAATCGCAGATTATTTTGACGCTGGCAATACGCTGGTCATCAATCAGTCTAACGATATGCTGGCATCTGCCGTACTGCCGGATACTTATGACGTGGTGCGGGTCGGTCTTGCAGAGACAGATGCATTCTATGTCCACGATATCGAAGATTATGGCGAAGCGGGCATCAGCTACTGTCTGACTGCTTGTGGAAAGGATTACCAAATTAAACTGGGCATACCGGGCGCCCACAATGCGGTCAACGCAAGTCTGGCTTTGGCTGCGGCCAAGAGAGTGGGCATGACCATAGAAGAGGGAATTACAGGACTTTCCAAAATGCAGTTGACGGATAACAGGCTTACGATTAGAGAAACCCGCGGCATCAAAATTATCGACGATACTTATAATGCGGCGCCGGATTCTATGAAGTCGGCCATTAACACCTTGGTGAATACCAGGGGAGATAGAAAAAAATCGCAATTTTAGGCGGTATGAACGAACTTGGACCGGATTCCCTTCTCTATCACAGAGAGGTGGGCAGATACGCTGGAGAAAAAAGGTTGACTTATTGATTACAGTTGGGGAAAAAGCGAGAGACATTGCAATAGGCGGCATAGAAACATTAGGGGAAGACAAAGTCAAGCACTTTGACACGAAGGAACAGTTGTATGAACAGATGGACGAAATGTTTAAGGCAGGAGATATCATCATCGTAAAAGCCTCCAGAAGTATGGAAATGGAACAAGTCGTAGAAAAAAGTATAATGAAGAAATAGGAGTAGGAGTTATGCAGATTTTTCAACTAATTATTGTATTACTTATGGGGCTGGCGGCATCGGCGCTTTGACATCCTTAGAGATTCCCATTCTGAAACACAAGCAGTTTCAGCAATTCATCAGGGAAGAAGGTCCGAAATCCCATCTATCAAAAGAAGGGACGCCGACCATGGGCGGAATTGCCATTTGTGCTGCACTACTTTTGGTGACCATCGCGGGGGGAAATTTTACTGCGGACTCTGTGGTCATGCTCGTCGTTACATTTCTGTTTGCATTGATTGGATTTTTTTCGACGATTATATCAAAGTTGCCAAGAAACACAACTTGGGACTGACGGCTTGGCAGAAACTGGTTTTGCAGATTCTATTTGCCGTAGGGCTTGCCGTCTATATGGCTAAATTCTCCGGCTATGGCACGGACGTGTGGATTCCCTTTATCAACAGGTATATCGACTTTGGCTGGCTGTATATTCCTTTTGTCGCTTTTGTGGTTGTTTCTATGGCTAACGCCGTCAATTTGACCGATGGGCTGGACGGTTTATCCTCCGGCGTCACTGCTCTGGTGGCATTTTTCTTCGCTATCGTTGGTATGCAGTTCGGACACGGCGCTGCCACAATCTTCTGCTGCGCACTAGCAGGTGCATGCTTAGGATTTTAATCTTCAACAGATTTCCGGCAAAGCTGTTTATGGGAGACACCGGTTCTATGGTCTAGGCGGAGCGCTGGCAGCGGCTGCCATCATGATGAAAGCGGAACTGCTGCTGCCCATCGCGGGGCTGATCTACGTTTTGAAGCGTTGTTGTGGTCATTCAGGTACTGTACTTCAAAGCTACTGGCGGCAAACGTTTCTTCCGTATGGCGCCGCTGCACCATCATTTTGAGGTTGGCGGCATGAAAGAGAAGAACGTCGTCGTCATGTTTTGGTCCATCGCCCTCATCTGTTGTGTCCTAGCATATGTCGTTATGTCGATTTAACATTAAAATAGAAATATAGGGTGAGATATGAAAGCAAATATAAATAACATGAAAGATAAAAAGTCCTGATCGTCGGCATGGGTAAGTCGGGTATTGCTGCTGCACAGGCTATGATCAGACTGGAAGCGGAAGTATTTATACAGGATTCTAAGAAAGAAGACACGATTGATGCACAGTTGATTTCTTTCCTCAGGGGAGAGGAGTGACCTGTTACTTCAATCAGATTCCACCGGATATGGCAGCCTTTGATCTGCTCATCGTCAGCCCGGGTGTGAGCCCGGAATTACCTTTCATTACGGAAGCGAAAGAGAAGGGCGCAGAGATTATCGGAGAGCTGGAGATTGCCTATCGGATCGGCAGCGGAAATTACATTGCCATCACGGGTACTAACGGGAAAACTACGACTACCACCTTGGTGGGTGAGATATTTAAAATGCCAGAAGGAAGACTTATGTAGTTGGAAACATCGGCGTGGCAGTCATATCCGCATCGATTGATGCTGGAGAAGACGATTGGCTGGTGACAGAGACCAGCAGTTTCCAGTTGGAGACCACGAAGTATTTTTAAACCGGTGGTATCGGCCATTCTCAATCTGACGCCGGACCATCTCAACCGGCACCATACTATGAAGGCTTACGGTGACGCTAAGGCTAAGGTCTTCGCCAACCAAAGCGCTGACGGTTATCTGGTTATCAACTATGACGATAAGGGCTGCTACAAACTGGCGGCGGGCTGTAAAGCCAAGGTCGTGCCTTTCAGCAGAAAGAGTCAGCTTGACTTTGGCGCTTTTCTCAAAGACGATCGCATCGTCATCAAAGGGGAAACAGGAGAAGTGGCGGATATCTGCGGCAAAGAGGATCTGAAAATCATCGGCGCCCATAATCTGGAAAATGTTTTGGCGGCTGCAGCCATCGCCTATTTTGCCGCCGGTATCGACGCAGAGACAATCGGCAGAACCATTGCCGGTTTTGGCGGCGTGGAACATAGAATCGAATTTGCTGGCGAAATAGAAGGCGTAAGATATTATAATGACTCAAAGGGGACCAATATCGACGCAGCTGTGACGGCGCTGAAGGCAATAGAACAGAATATTATTCTCATTGCTGGCGGAGATGCCAAAGGGCAGGATTTCGACGAGTTTGTAGAACATTTCAGGGAAGCGTAAAGAAGATGATTCTTCTTGGCAGAGATGCTCATCTCATTCAAGAAGCGGCGGACAGAAAGGATTTAAGGATTATGTCTTCTGCAAGGATATGGATGATTGTGTGCGCAAGGCATATGAGCTGGCTGAACCGGGGGGACAACGTACTGCTTTCTCCTGCTTGTGCCAGCTGGGATATGTACGATAATTTTGAACAAAGGGAGAACACTTTAAAAAATTGTGTTAGCAGGTTAGAGGAATAATGAATTTGAAACTAAAAAAAGGCAGACAAAACTTAAGAGCGAGCGACTTTGTCATCGTATTGCTGGTAACTATGCTTGTCATATTTGGTGTAGTTATGGTATTTAGTGCCAGCTACTACTATTCTATTAACAGTACGGGATCGCCCTACGGGTATCTAAAAAACAGGGACTATTTGCGATTGCAGGATTTGTGCTGATGGCGGTCTGTACCCAGCTGGATTATCATCTGTACAGGCGATGGTCGATCATCATCCTCATCATCAGCTTTCTGCTTTTGGGGCTGCTGCTTTTCCCGGGGCTGCCTTTTGTAGAGACCATCAACAATGCCACTAGGTGGATCTTAATTGGGCCGATCACCATCATGCCAGGAGAAATTGCCAAGATTGCGGTAATCATTTTTTACGGCGGCCTTTTTTAGCTAGTGAACCCTAAGCTGATACTTTCCTTCACAAAGGGAATACTGCCACTTCTGCTGCTCATGGGTGTCTTCGGCGGCTTGATTATCAAACAGCCAAATCTGTCCACAGCGATTACTGTCTGCGGCATTATCGCCGGCATTATGTTCTTCGGGTCTGCAGTGGAAATATGTTGTCGGCGCAGCCATTTTCGGCAGTGCAGGGGTCGGCGGACTGGTTCTCGTCGGCGATAAAATCGGTGCAGCTCGCTGGAAGGAAAGAATTACCAGCTTTATGGATCCTTTTGCAGATCCGCTGGGCGACGGTTTCCAGGGTAGTGCAGTCTCTGCTTGCTCTGGGAACAGGCGGACTCTTCGGCCTGGGTCTCGGAAAGAGTATCCAGAAGAATCTTTATCTGCCGGAGCCGCAGAACGATTTTATTCTGGCAATCATCGGTGAAGAGTTGGGTCTGGTCGGAATCCTGGTATTGTTTGTTGTATACGCGGTGCTGATCTGGAGATGTTTCCACATCTGCTTAAATGCGCCGGATCGGTTCGGCATGCTGCTCTCGGAGGCATCACAATTATGATCGGATTGCAGCTTTTGATCAATGTAGCCGTTGTTACTTCTTCCATGCCGGCAACTGGAATTACCTTGCCATTTGTCAGCTACGGCGGAAACGCCTTGTGGCTCTTCATGGGATCGGCGGGAATCATGCTGAATATATCGAGACAAAGTATTACGGCGCAGACACAATAGAGATTAGGGCTAGCCGCTTGCAATCGCTTGCGGACTGGCCGTCATGCCACGGAGCATAGCTCCTGCACTTTTGACCGGGGATCTACCAGCGATTTCGCTTCGCTAAATCGGGTTAGGTCTCCCAAAGCATAAGGAGTTCCCAGCAATTTACTGGGAGACCTAACCACATTTGCATAGCAAATGTATGGTAGGTCCCCTGTCAGGATTGCAGTACTTTAGCACGTGGCAATCTACGGCACGTAAATTGGGGCAACACCATTAGGAGGAAATTTATGAGAGTGATTGTAACAGGCGGAGGCTCTGGCGGTCATATTTATCCGGCCATTGCCATCGCTGATAAAATAAAAGAGAAAGAGCCGCAATCGGAAATTTTGTATATCGGCAATGATATCGGTCTGGAAAAGACAATCGTACCGCAGACAGGATACCCTATGAAGCTGGTGTCGGCGAAATGGCTGGACCGCAGGAATATCTTCAAGATCTTCGATACTGGGTTTACCACCATGAAAGGCGTCTGGCAGGCTCTGCGGATTATGAAGAAATTCAAACCTGACGTGGTCATTGGAACAGGCGGTTTCGTGTGCGTTCCAGTCATGTTCGCAGGCCACAGATACGGCGCCAGGTGTTATCTGCATGAGCAGAACGCTTTTTCCCGGCGTTGCAAACAAATCGCTGGAGAAATTTGCGACCAAAGGTATTCCTGGGTTTTCCTGAGGCCAGTCAATATTTCAGAGAACCGCAGAAACACGTCAATGTGGGCAATCCGGTCAGAAAGCGATTCTACGATGTGGAGACCTCTGAAGCGCGGGCGAACCTCAATATAGATAAAGATGATTTTGTAGTCTTTTCTTTCGGCGGCAGCCAGGGGCGGAAATGATCAACAATGTGGCCTTCGACCTGATGGATGCCATCAACGGACATAAAGGGGTTACTTTTATCTTTGGCACTGGCAGCCAGTATTACGAGACCATATTGGACAAGGCAAAACAGCGAAATATCCAAATTCAGCCCAACATCAGGATAAAATCGTACATAAACGATATGCAGAATTACCTGGGCGCTGCAGACCTGATTATCAGCCGAGCGGGGGCGCTGTCCGTAGCAGAGACGACGGTCTGCGGAAAAGCGGCTATCTTGATTCCATCACCAAATGTAACTGGCAACCACCAATATTTTAATGCAAAATCAGTAGCTGATAAAGGCGGTGCAATCCTCATAGAAGAAAAGAATCTGACCTCTGAGATGCTGATAGAGGAGGTTATGAGATTAAAAAACAACACGGACGTTCTGAGAAAGATGTGCAGAGCTAGCCGTGAAAGCGCGCCGATAGATGCTACAGAACTGATATATTCGGAGATAAAAAAAGGATGAGTGAATACACAGACGACATAGAATTTAAGGAAATAGAGCGACAGAAAAAAATCAGGAAGAAGAAAAACTATCTGGTAAGAATCCTGGTCGTTTTTGTCTTCCTGGCTGCTGTAACCCTTTTCTTGTCATCTAGTTTTTCGACATTCAGAACATAGAGGTAGAGGGTAACAAGTATTACACAGATGGTGAAGTGATCAACCTGGCAGATGCCACCTTAGGCGTCAACTTGTTCTGGGGAGCAGGTGATTCGCAAATCAAAGCGAATTTGGGTAGAACCCATACTTCTCTGACGTCAAAGTGAAACGAAAACTGCCGTCGACACTGATTATCGAGCTGAAGGAACGTGCACAAATTGCAGCTATCGTATATGGGGACAAGTATGTTGTGATTGACAAGGAGGGCACCGTACTTCGCAAAAAGCGAAGTCGACCCAAAGGTGACCTTGCTTACGGGCCTTACGATCAGTAAACTCAATGTGGGGAAACAGTTGGGGCGGAAGAGACGTCTACGCTGGAGACCACTTTGAAGATGCTGTCGTCTATGAAAGAAGGGGATATATATTTTAAAAAAATCGACGTATCCAGAGTTGTGATTAAAGCCTACATCTACGATACTTTAATCGTCAAAGGTACGCCAAAGCAGATGATGAAAGCCATTGACAGCGGCAAACTGCAGATTGTTGTCAATGATTTATTTAAGAAGGATATCACTAGAGGAACGATAAACCTCGGAGATCATAAGTATTTGTCGTTTTCACCAGGAATTTGATTAAAAAATGATGCAAAGGGATAATTTTTGTGATAGAATAGATTATATTATGGGATGCAAGGAGGCTATTTATAATGCTGCAATTTGAGACAGGCCAAGATAACTCAGCAGTCATCAAAGTCATCGGCGTTGAGGCGGCGGCTGTAACGCAGTCAACAGAATGATGGAGGCTGATTTAAAGGAGTGCAGTTTATCGCGGTCAACACGGATAAACAAGCTCTGAATAGATGTAAAGCAGAGACGAAAGTCCAGATTGGTGAGAAACTGACGAGAGGACTTGGCGCAGGCGGCAATCCAGAAGTTGGACAAAGATCCGCAGAAGAAACTCTTGAGGAAATAACAGATTTATTAGAAGGATCAGATATGGTCTTTATTACCGCAGGTATGGGAGGCGGTACAGGCACAGGTGCTGCGCCGATCATCGCGAAGGCTTCCAAAGATCTTGGAATCCTTACGGTAGGTGTAGTGACCAAGCCGTTTTCGTTTGAGGGCAAGAAGAGAAAAGATCAGGCGGAGCTTGGTCTCAGCTTTTAAAAAAAATATGTAGATTCACTGGTAGTAGTACCAAACGACAAATTACTGCAGAATTGTGAAAAGAATACATCTATGTTGGATGCCTTTACCATGGCTGACGATGTACTGCGGCAGGGTGTCCAGGGTATTTCTGATTTGATTTCCGATTTTGCATTGATCAACGTGGACTTCGCCGATGTCAAGTCAGTCATGACAGACCGAGGCATCGCACATATGGGTACAGGCCATGGAAGTGGAGAGAACAGAGCGAAAGATGCAGTCAAATCTGCCATCGAAAGTCCTCTTCTCGAGACGACCATCGGAGGTGCGAAGGCAATTCTGCTTTACGTATCCGGCGGCTATGACCTGGGTATGTTAGAAGTGAACGAAATTGCAAGTTTGGTTGAAGAACAGGCGGATAGAGAAGCCATCCTGATTTTCGGTGCGGCTGTCAGCGAAAATATGAATGATGAAGTAGCAATAACCGTAATAGCAACAGGCTTTGAAGCAGGTTTAACACCTGAGAACAGTTATGGCAATTTCGACAAGAAATCCCAAGAGGTTGTGACAGAAGAGGGATTAAGAGGCAGAAGTGTAACTCTTGGAGAAATCTTTGACGAAACCAAGGACGAAAAGGATTCGGATTCCAGGTTTGGTATCCCTTCATTTTTGAATAACAAATAAAGTTTAGCTTAGTTGAAAAGCCGGTAGAATTGCTGACCGGCTTTTTCGTGATTTCAGCGCTGTGCGCTGTAATCACGAAAAGAGAGGTGTGCAGAGGGGAGTATCCCCTCGCCGCCCTCAGGAGGGTGCTCAGCCTGCGTAGCAGGCGCCGAAGAGAACCTAGGGTTCCCTAGCGGCCTTGCGAAGCAAGAGTTTTCGTGGTTTCAGCAGTGCGCAGACATACGAAAAAGAGATGTGCGAGAGAGAATCCCCTTCCTTTGCAATTCTTACGCATCGGGCAGATTATCATATTTAAGTATCAATAAATGTAAAGTATTGAAGTCATCGATGTGCCGACAGGAGAATATTTTATTCTGGCGGAAAGAAATGCCGTTTGGACGAAAAAGAACTGCTATTTTATACTTGAATGCGGCATTAGGGCTGAATTTAGTTGAGATTATCTGCTGTTACATTACAATATAAAGATTTGGAAGTTTTTATGATAAAAGAAATCAACTCAAAGGACAACCGAATATTGAAAGAATGCCAAAGGCTCACTCAGAAGAAGTATAGAGACAAAGAAAGCCGCTACTTGATCGAAGGACATAATCTAATCGAGGAGGCCATAAATGATAGGGTCCCAATCGACTATTTGATTTTCGATGAGGAAAAGGCTTTAAATACTAATTTTGATGGCGACAGCTATATCGTGAAGCACAGTCTCTTTGAACGCATTGCGCAGACAGAGACCAGCCAGGGTGTGATAGCCGTAGTCCGAAAAAGGGAATATGGATTTGAAGAACTGACTGCAAGATGTCAGGGGGCAGCAACATCGTTGTCCTGGACAGACTGCAAGACCCGGGCAACATCGGCACCATCATCAGGACGGCTGAGGGTGCAGGATATGCAGCTGTTTTCGCTCTCAAAGGCACCGCGGACATTTTTTTTCACCGAAGACCATCCGGGCAGCGGCCGGATCAGTCTTTAGGATCCCTATTATTCATGTCGAGGATAATAGGGAATTAAAAAGCGCTTGCGGGCGACCTACATAAAAAGCTGGTCGTTACAAGCCTTGAAGCCGACAACAATTATTTTGACGCAGACCTCTGCAAAGATATCGCTTTAGTCATCGGCAACGAGGGCAACGGTGTATCAGAGGAATTATTAGAAATGGCAGACGTCAAAATCAGGATTCCCATGGCGGGCCGCCTGGAATCCCTCAACGCTTCCGTAGCTGCAGGCATTTTGATGTATGAGGCGCAGAGGTGCAAAAAAGAAGATCAATAAACAACATTTAAGTGAGGTTACAATAAAATGCAAGAGAAATTAAGCAAGATGCTGGAAGAAGCCAGAGAACAGTTAAACAAAGCGGCTTCACTAGCTGACACAGAAGAAATCAGAGTCAAAGTCCTCGGTAAGAAAGGACAGCTGACAGAAATCCTTCGTTCCATGGGAAAACTGCCGCCAGAAGAGAAAAGGCGCTGGGAATGGCAGCAAACAAAGTAAAGGCTGAGTTTGAACAGCTGCTCACCGAAAAGGCTGCTGAGGTGAAAATCAAGGCGAAGGAAGCGAAATTCAAGGCAGAAAAAATCGACGTGACAGAGCCGGGCAAAGAAATTACCTACGGCGTAAAGCACCCGATAACGCAGATTATCGATGAGGTTGTGGAGATTTTAAGTCCATGGGTTATGCAGTTTATGAAGGACCAGATGTGGACACGGTCTACAACACTTTTGACGCATTGAACTCTCCGGAGAATCACCCAGCCAGGGATATGACAGATACCTTTTACATCAACGAGGACATGGTACTGAGACCGCATACTTCTTCTGGAGAAATCAGAGCAGAGCTGGAACTGCCGCTGCCATATAAGGTGTTGATTCCGGGCAGATGCTACAGAGTCGATACGCCCGATGCGACTCATTCTCCGACTTTCCACCAGATTGAGATGATGGTCATCGGTGAAGACATCACCATGGGAGACCTGAAGGGTTCCTTGGATCACATGGCGAAGAGACATTTCGGACCGGAAACCAGAACCAAGTTCCGTCCGAGTCACTTCCCGTTCACTCAACCGAGTGCCGAAATGGACGTTTCCTGCTGCTTCAAATGCGGCGGCAAGGGCTGCCCGGTCTGCAAGGGAAGCGGCTGGATTGAAATCCTCGGCTGCGGCATGACTCATCCTCACGTACATCAGGTGGGCAATATCGATACAGAAAAATATACTGGTTTTGCAGTAGGTATGGGCGTAGAGCGAATCGCCATGCTGAAGTACGGCATCGACGATATTCGTTTTCTCTATGAAAACGATATGAGATTCATCGAACAGTTCAAATAATTAGCAGAGTCGTACGAAGAACTCCTTCCAACCAAACATGGCTTAGGCATCGTTTGCATGGGGAGTGAAGCGTAAGGTCTGCCAGCCAAAACAAGTTTTGGGGCAGAACCATAAAAGTAAGCGAGGTTAAAAATACAATGTTAGTATCATTACAATGGTTAAAAGATTATACAAATGTAAACGTGCCTATTGACGAATTCTGTGATCGCATGATCATGAGCGGATCCGATATGGAGACCTGCGAAGAATTGGGATGCGGCATCAGCGGCGTCGTAGTAGGCAGAATTGACAAAATAGAACAGCACCCTGATGCGAACAAACTGGTAGTATGCCAGGTCAACGTAGGCGAAGAAGAACCGCTGCAGATCGTTACAGGGGCAACGAATATTTACGAAGGCGGTTATGTACCTGTAGCAAAGGATAACAGCCATATTCCAGGGCCACTTCACGGTCAGCCGAAAGTGGAAGGCGGCGTGACGATTACCAAAGGCGAACTTCGCGGCGTAGTTTCTAACGGCATGCTCTGCGGGCCGCAGGAACTGGGGTATGACGACAAGATCGCGCCGTACATTTCTAAAGACGGAATCTGGATGCTGCCAGGCAACTGGGATGAATATTTAGGCAAAGATTTTGCCAAGGCACTGGAGCTTTCCGACTATGTGATAGACTTCTGCATTACGCCCAACCGTTCTGACTGCCTGTGCATGATCGGTATGGCAAAAGAGAGCCGCCGCAGTATTTGAAGAAAAAGATGACCTACCCTGATACAGAATGCGAGAAGACTGACGAAAACGCATCAGATTATATCAGTGTAGAAGTTAAAGATAACAACTGCAAACGTTACACTGCCAGAATCATCAAAGACGTAAAAATTGAGCAGTCTCCTTGGTGGCTGCAGAAACGCCTGATGGCAGCCGGCATGAGACCGATTAACAATATGGTAGATATTACTAACTTCGTCATGATGGAATACGGTCAGCCGCTCCATGCTTTCGACATCAGAAGCATTGCGGGCAGTCACATCGTCGTGGATATGGCGAAAGACGGAGATAAATTCGTAACTTTGGATGGCCAGGAAAGAGATGTCTATGCAGACACACTGATGATCAACGACGCCGAAAAACCAATCGGTATCGCCGGCATCATGGGTGGTCTGGATTCCGAAATCGTCGACGATACCAACACCGTCGTCGTGGAATCCGCTTGCTTTGATAAGACCTGTGTTCACCGTTCCATCAAAAAATTGGGACTGAAGACCGAGGCGGCCGCCAGATATGAAAGAGGCTTGGATCCGAACCTGTGTGAAGCCGCTGCAGACAGAGTCTGCAAACTGGTAGAGATGCTGGGCTGCGGTAAAGTCCTCAATGGCAGCGTGGACGTCTATCACAACCCGGAAACAGCACCTGTTATCAAATGCAGAGTCAGCAGAGTCAATAAAATTCTGGGCACTGACATTCCAAGAGAAGAGATGGGAAACTACCTGGAAAGACTGGATATGAAGGTCGAAGGTGAAGGTGATACCATGTTGGTAACGCCGCCTACAGTCCGTCAGGATATGAAAAAGAAGAAGTTGACTGTGTGGAGGAAGTGGCTAGACTGTATGGCTATGATAATCTGCCGATGACCCTGCCTAGCGCAGACACGGTGGGAACCGTCAGCAAGAGCTGGGAACTGCGGGATATGACCAGAAACCTGCTCTGCGGCATGGGCGCAAGCGAAATTCAGACCTACTCCTTCTCAAACAACAAGATTTTAGACGGAATCGGTATTGAAGAAGATTCTTGGGAGAGAAACTTCGTCGATATCATCAATCCGATGGGAGAAGAGACTTCTGCAATGAGAACGATTCTGACCCCGGGTATGTTGGAAGTTCTGGGCAGAAACTGTGCGAGAAATCAGGAGCGTGTAAGAGCATACGAAATCGGACTGACCTACATGAAAATCTGGTGGACGCACAGGCGCTGCCAGTAGAATCCTATAACTTGACCATGGGTATCTATGGCAAGGATGAGGACTTCTTCACACTGAAAGGCATGGTTGTAACGCTTCTGGAAAGACTGGGCATCGAAGATCTGAATTTGCAGCAGAGTCAGATTACAAGGTATATCATCCTGGCAGATGTGCAAGAATCCTTACAAGAGACAAAAACGGTGCAACCGTTGAACTGGGTATCATGGGTGAGGTACACCCTGACGTAGCAGAGAATTATGGAATTGGAACGCGTTGTTATATTTGCGAGCTGTTTTCGACCTGATTGTCGAGCTTTCGGACAAAGAAATTCAGTATCATCAGCCGCCGAAATACCCTTCTACATCGCGAGATGTTGCAATGATTGTAGAAGAGGATCTGCAGGTGGCAGACATGGAAAAGGCCATTAGAGAGGCAGGTACTGAAATTCTGAGAGAAGTCAAATTGTTCGACGTCTATAGAGGCGAACAGGTTGAAGCCGGCAAGAAGAGTGTGGCTTTCAGTCTGACTTACAGACACGATGACAAGACTTTGACAGACGAAGAAGTAGATCAAATTCACGGCAAAGTGATTGAACTGCTGAAAGAAAAGTTCAAGGCTGTAATTCGTGACAACTAATTGTAAAATGTCAGTAGGAGAGAAATAGTATGGAGAGCAAAGTAACTGTAAAGATTTTGGACAGGAGTACACCATTGCTGGTGATAAAGCAGCAGAAGAGATTGAAAAATAGCAGAATATGTCGACAATAAGATGCGTCTGATCAGCAGAGTTGCTGGAGATTCCGGTCAGGGCAGTATCGCAATACTGTCTGCCATCAATGTTGCAGAGGAATACTTTGACGCTCTGAGCCAGATCGAACAGCTGAAAATCTCGAAAACGCAGCTTGAAACGACTCCAAGTACTACTTGAAGATGTGGGAAGATGCAAGCAGAACTCCATGCAGTACAAAGAAAGCATGTCCGAAATTAAAACGCAGAAAAAAGAAAATGATGAGATTCAAAAGAACTGCAGGCCAAGTGCAGCGAATATGAAAATTCCTTTTTCGATCTACAGATGGAAAATATCCAGTTGAAAAGCGAGTTAGAAAAACTGAAAACAATGGATAGAGGAAATCATCATGAATAAAAAGCACTAGATGTGTTAGAGTATAAAAAATTATTGAGCTTCTGAAAGAGGGAGGCAGGTTCGGAAATGTCACGTAAGATTATTTCCGAACTGATGCCTTATACCGACGTGCATGTAATTTCAGAAGAACTAAGGTCAACCACGGAAGCGGTTGACCTTATTGTGCCTCAAGGGGCCTCTGCCTACGGGCGGTATCTATGATATCGGTCAGAGCCTTGATTAGCAAGGAAAGGCGGCACATTGTCCATGAAGCATGCTGCAGGTTCATTACAATTTGCGCATCTGCGAGCGGATCGTCAGCTTTATGAAAGCGACCTTCCGCCGCTGCCCCTGATCAATTCCATGACAGAATTGATCGTGACCATGCCCCGTCTGGCGGAGAATATCGACAGATGTATTCTCCAGAGGATGAGATGAGCGACAATGCCTCATCAGAACTGCGAAGTATCAGACGCAGCATCGGCAGACAGAACGAGGCTATCAAAAACAAATTGAATCACATCCTGAATTCATCTGATAATCGGACTTATCTGCAAGATTCCATCGTGACTATGCGGGACGGCAGATATGTCATACCTGTCAAGCAGGAGCATCGGGCCAGGTTTCCGGGCATCGTCCACGACCAGTCCAAAGGCCGGGGCGACCCTCTTTGTGGAACCCCAGGTCATCGTAAACTTGAACAACGAACTGAGAGAACTGGAGATGGCCGAAGAAGCGGAAATCGCGCGGATTCTGGCAGAGCTTTCTGCCGGCGTGGCGGAGCATTTCCACGACATCAAGAACAACCAGGAGATTCTCATTCAGCTGGATTTTATCATGGCGAAAGGTAAATTTTCCTGCCGTATGAAAGCAGAAGAACCCCATATCAATGAAGACGGCTATCTCCTCATCAGAGAGGGCGGCACCCTGATCGACGAAAAGAAAGTGGTGCCCATCAACGTCTCCATCGGCAAGATTACCGAACCCTTGTAGTCACTGGACCTAACACGGGCGGTAAGACGGTAACCCTCAAGACCATCGGGCTTCTGGCCCTCATGGCGCAGGCGGCCTGCACATTCCGGCATCCAGCCAGACGCCAGATCCCATCTTTGATGATGTCTTTGCTGACATCGAGACGAGCAGAGTATCGAGCAGAGCCTGTCCACCTTCCTCTCACATGAAGAACATCGTCAGAATCGCAGAGGAAGCTGATGCCGATTCACTGGTACTCCTTGACGAGCTGGGGGGCGGGCACGGATCCGACGGAGGGCGCGGCTCTCGCCATCGCCATATTGGAGAACCTCTACAAGAGAGCGCCATGACGGCGGCAACCACCCACTACAACGAAATAAAAAAATACGCCTTGTCCACAGATGGCGTGGAGAACGCCTCTATGGAGTTCAATGTGGAAACCCTGAGTCCTACTTATCGACTTTCTATCGGTATTCAGGCAAATCCAACGCTTTTGAAATCTCCAAGAAGCTGGGACTGTCAGAGACTTTGATCGACAGGGCAGGGACAGCTCATCGAGCGGGGCGATATCGAGTTTGAGGACGTGATCAGCGCCATCGAAGCCGACAAAGAAAAAGGCGGAGGAAGAGCGGGATAGAGGCGATCATGATTAACCTTGCCATGAAGAAAAAGCAGGAAGAGATCGAGAACAGATGGCGGATCTTGCAAAGAAAAAGAAAAGATGATTGCCGATGCCAGAGAAGAGGCGCGGGAGATCCTCAGAGACGCCAGAGAGACGGCCAGTGAAGTACAGAAAGAACTGAAGGAGCTATCAAAGCTGGAAAGCATGGGAGAGCGGAACAAACGCTTTGACAAGAACAGGCGGAGGCTGAAGGAGACAGAAGGAAAATACGCCGAAAGACTGATCAGACAGGTCAACAACAATCCGGTGCAGGCATCGGAGATCAAGGTGGGCGATCGAGTCAAGGTTTTTGTCTCTGGATCAGAACGGAGGATTCTTTCCCTGCCCGACGACAAACAAGGGGAACCTTTTTGGTCAAGGTGGGCATCATGAAGGGCCAACCTGAGCCTGGACGATCTGATGCTGATCAACGACGGCACTGGCAAGAAGAAGTCTTCGAAATCATCAAAAATACGGCCAGCTTTATAAAGTAAAGGCGCAAAACGTTTCTATTTCCATCAACGTACAGGGTGAGAGCCTGGATGATGCGGTGATGGATGTCGATAAATATCTGGACGACGCTTACGTAGCGGGACTCAAAGGAGGTCACGGTCATACACGGACGGGGAGAAGGCATCCTCAAGTCTGGTATCAGAGACATGTGCAAGAGACATAAGCACGTTGCATCATTTAGAAAAGGCAATTATAATGAAGGCGGTGACGGCGTCACCATCGTGAAAATGAAAACGGAGTAATCATATGTATTTGATCAGCGGATGCCTTTTGGGGCACAACTGCAAGTATAACGGAGGCAATAATTATAACGAAGAAGTCTGTGACTTTTATGAGAATCACTCCTGCGTTTCTGTCTGCCCGGAAGGAAGCAGCGGACTGCCCACACCCAGACCGCCAGCCGAGTATGTGGGGATGCGGATTCTGGACAGGAAGGCACGGACGTGACCAGAAGCCTTCGAGCGAGGGCAGCCCTTTCTTTAGAGCGGGCTTTTGATGAGGCCCGGCGGCGCGGCGAAACAATCGAAGGCGCTGTGCTCAAAGCCAACAGCCCCTCCTGCGGCAGCGGCAAGATCTACGACGGAACTTTTTCCGGCAGACTGGTCCAGGGAGACGGCTGTTTTGCGGCAAAAGCTCAAAGAGCGGGGAATCAAAGTAATTTCAGAGAAGGAGATAAACAATGGTAAATTTTAAGATGAAATCGCAAAGTTGATTGCGGAGAAGGTAGAAGGCCTCGAGCTTTCGGAGATTCAGGACATGATTGAAGTGCCGCAGGATACAAAGATGGGAGACTATGCGTTCCCATGCTTCAAGCTGGCCAGGTGCTGCGCAAGGCGCCGCCTCATCGCCAAGGGCATCGCAGAGGGCATCGCGGACGCGCCTTTGTTCGAAAAGGTGGAGCAGGTTAACGCTTATGTGAACATGTTCATTTCCAAGGAGGAGTTCGTCAAGATACCCTGGAAGAGGTTCTGGCAAAGGTGATGATTTTGGCAGGACAGATATCGGCGCAGGCAAGAAGGTCATCGTCGAGTATTCTTCTCCGAACATCGCAAAACCGTTCCACATCGGCCACATCAGAAGCACGGTCATCGGAAACTCCATCTACAAAATTTATGACGCGCTTGGGTACGATGTGGTCAGAATCAACCATCTAGGTGATTACGGCACCCAGTTCGGCAAGATGATCTGCGCCTACAGACATTGGGGCAACAAGGAAGACGTCATTAAGGAACCGATCAAAACCCTGCTCAGCTATTACACCAAGTTCCACGTGGAAGTAGAGACCCATCCGGAGCTGGATGATGAGGCCAGAGAAATCTTCACCAAGTTAGAGCACGGTGAAAAAGAAGAAGTGGAACTCTGGCAGTGGTTCAGAGATGAGTCTCTGAAGGAATTTACCAGAGTATATGACATGCTGGGCATCTCCTTTTGACTCCCTATGCCGGTGAAAGCTTTTACTCCGACAAGATGCCTAGATTCGTGCAGGAACTTGCGGATAAGGGGCTGCTGGAAGAATCCCAGGGCGCGCAGATTGTCGACCTGGAGCCTTATGGCCTGGGTGCTGCGCTAGTAACAAATCTGACGGCTCCACCCTCTATATCACAAGGGGATATCGCGGCAGCCGTATATAGAAAAAAGAAACCTATGATTTCTATAAGAACATCTACGTAGTCGCTTCTCAGCAGAATCTCCACTTCCAGCAGTGGATTCAGATTGTAGAACTGCTGGGCTACGAATGGGCGAGAGACTGTGTCCACATTCCATTCGGTCTGGTCAGCCTGGAGGACGGCACCATGTCCACCAGAGAAGGCAGAGTGGTCTTCCTGGAGGACGTTCTCCAACAAAAGCAGTAGATAAGACGAAGGAAATCATTAAAGAGAAGAACGCAGACGCATCAGAAGCGGATGTTGATGAGATCGCCAAAGCAGTGGGTATCGGTGCGGTCATTTTCCAGGAATTATCCAACAACAGAATCAAAGACTACACATTCAAGTGGGATAAAGTGCTCAACTTTGACGGAGAGAGAGGCCCTTATGTGCAGTATACCCATGCGAGATGCGCATCCGTACTGCGCAAGGCGGGAGAGGCCATCGTGAAGAAGGCAGCCGCCCTTGAGGGGCGTGGACTTTCAATATCTCTGCAGTGAGAGCGCCTATGAGCTGGCAAAGCTGTTATACAAATTCCCTGCCGTCATCGTGGACGCAGGCGAAAAATATGAACCATCTATCGTAACCAGACATATTGTAGATATGGCACAGGGGCTTCAACCGTTTCTATCACGATGAGCACATCCTGACTGATAACGAAGAAGAGCAGGTTGCAAAGGTTGCCCTGGTCATCGCAGCAAAGACGCCATCAAAAACGGACTGGCACTGCTGGGCATGAAAGCGCCAGAAAGAATGTAGCAGGGGGAGATTTCCGCTCACTTTACCCTGCGAAAAACAGGTACCCTCAAAATGCGTTTTTCGCTTTCTCATGGCTTCGCCGGAACTCGCCTGACGGCTCAGACAACCGGCTCAGCCAGAGAAACCCTGGAAAACGCATTTCGCGGGTGCATCTGTTTTCTGCAGAAATCGTTCGCAGAAATCCCCTGCCCTGCGCTGCGGGAAAAGGTGCCGGGTTTGCCCCTCCGGGTTGCTTGGGTTTACCCTCGGGCGGCCTCATTTGCTCCTTCGGGCGGCAGTGTTACGCAAATTCCCCCGGAAGGCTGAAAACGTTACGCAGAAAGGCAGAATATCTGCTGATCTGCGTAACGTTTGCGATAGCTAATGGCTCGCGCCTGCCCTCATCTGCTAGGGGAGGGGGTATGTCTTACGATAAAAGTTGTGCTTTTGAAGGATTTAGTGTAGTTTGACATAATTGATCGGACAGTAAGGCTTGGTTTTAAGAGATTTCGAGGCAGTTTGGCTGGATAATATGTAATATTATGGAAGATAGTTGCTTTTGAGACAGATTTCAGGCAGAAATGAGCGGACAAATTGAAGAAAAATAACCGTTGCTGCCATTTTTGAGGCCCAATCGGCGCTGCTCGGGTGGCTCTGTTATGTCAAATCACCAAAAAGTGCCAAAAGCATAAAACTATCGTATAGGGATTCCAAGTCAAAGTTTATATGTAAAATATGACCGCTTAAGAATGAAGCGAGAAAAAAGTTAACTTAAAAATCTCCTTTCAACTGGAGAATATCCTTTCATTCTTGAGCGGCTTTGTCAGAAATAGCTATGATTTCCAAAATTCGGAAGCGCAGGTTTCGATGAACCGGGAGACGGATTTTGAGGAATCATCTATTTTTGACGGTTAGTGAAAGAATGAAAGGATATTCTGATTATGAGATATGAAGGTGATATTTACAGACCTCCCAGTGAGGCTTACAGCCTGTTAATTCAGGTGACCATTGGCTGCTCTCACAACAAATGCACTTTTTTGCAGTATGTTCAAGGACAAAAAGTTCAGAGTGAGGGAAGTGAGCGAGGTTCTGGAGGACCTGGAAACAGCGAGGAAGACCTATCGCAGGGTGGAGAAGATCTTCTTATGCGACGGTGACGCCCTCTGTCTTGCTAATCACAAGCTGATGGTGATATTAGAGAAAATCAGGGAACTGTTTCCGGAGTGCAAACGAGTCGGTATTTATGGATCGGCAAAGATGTTCTGCGCAAGAGTCCAGCGGAACTTGCGGAACTTCGCAGCGCCGGCATCGGCATGATTTATCTGGGTGCAGAATCGGGCAGCCAGAAGGTGCTGGATGCGATCTGCAAGGGTGTCACCCGCGAGCAGATGATTGAAGCGGTGCACAAGATCGAAAATTCTGGCATCAAAGCGTCGGTTACCTTTATCTCCGGTCTTGCAGGCAAGGCAGGATGGGAAGAACACGCCATCGAAACGGGAAAGATGATCAGCGAGATGAACGCTTCTTATGTGGGACTGCTGACTTTGATGCTGGATCCACGCGCGCCGATTACAAAACAGATTGACAGCGGCGAATTGACGCTGCTATCTGGTGAAGAAGTGGTTGCAGAGACCTATCTCATGCTAAAACATGCAGAGCCGACAAAGACTTGCGTGTTCAGAAGCAATCACGCCTCAAACTATGTTTCTCTGCGCGGCAATCTGCCCTCTGACAAAGAGAGGATGATGCAAAAGCTGCAGCGCGCCATGGAAGATCGCGGCTTATTAAAGGACGAAAGATTCAGGATGTTATAATTATGAGGATTTTACTGACCACCTTAAATTCTAAATATGTGCACTCAATTTGGCGCTGAAATATCTCTACAGCGTGGCGGAAGGTTCGGATCTGGACATAGAACTCTTTGAGTTCACCATCAATAACGATAGGGACTACATCTATACAGAAATCGTCAGGGGCGGTTACGACTATGTCTGCTTCTCCTGTTATATCTGGAACATCGGGAAGATCAAAGACCTGGCATCGGATATTAAGAAAGCCTGTCCGGAAGTAAAAGATTTTGCTGGGCGGACCAGAAGTCAGCCATGAAACAGTACTTTTCATGGAAGAGAATAGCTGGGACTATATCATTCGTGGAGAAGGGGAGTACCCCTTCTTCCAATTTTGTAAAGAGCTGGTTTTGGATGAGAACGACTTTTCCAAGGTCAGCAGTTTGACCTATCGGGAAAATGGACAGATTCTGGAGACAGAAGACGGACCGCTGCTGGATATGGACACGATTCCCTTTCCTTATGAAAGTCTTCCTATGGAACCGGACAAGGTCGTCTATTACGAGTCGTCGAGAGGGTGCCCTTATCATTGCAGCTACTGCTTGTCATCGCTTGAAAAAACATCAGGCCCCTATCGGTGGAACGAACGAGACGGGATTTAGGATATTTTTTATATAAGAAAGTGAAGCAGGTTAAATTTATCGACAGAACGTTTAATTATGATAAAGACAGAGCCTATGAACTCTGGCGTTATCTGATTGAGAACGATAACGGCGTGACAAACTTTCACTTTGAAATCTGCGGAGAGCTTTTAGACGACCGGCACTTTGATCTGTTATCAACGGCTCGGAATGGGCTGTTTCAGTTTGAAATCGGTATCCAGAGCGCCAATCCCGACGCCTTGATGGCTGTGGACAGAAAAGAAAGTGTCTTTCCAATATTACATAATGTAGAAAAACTGCTGATTCTGGGCAATATCCATATCCACGTGGATTTAATTGCGGGCCTTCCCCATGAAGATTACAAATCTTTTGCCCGGTCCTTCAACAAAGTCTATGAGCTGGGGGCGGATAACCTGCAGCTGGGCTTTCTGAAGCTCCCTGAAGGGCACTAAGATTCGCCGTCAGGCATCTGAATTCGGATATGTTTTTCGTGAAAAAGCGCCTTATGAAGTGATTTCTAACCAAGATCTTTCGGCGGCAGAACTGGTCAAGCTGAAAATGATAGAGACGGTACTTGATCTCTACGCCAATAAAGGCGGATTTGAGATGACTTTGGAGTATATATTAAAATCTTCAGGAGGAAATCCATTTCGTTTTTATGAGCAGCTGGCAGATTTTTTCTTCTCTAAAGGCTATCAGCACAGGTCTCATAAAAGAGGATCTTTACAGGATCTTGTTGAAATTCGCTGAGAGCAAAGGCTTAGGCGAAGGGGCGGAAGTCTTTCTGACGGAAGATCTTTCGCGGACGATGAACTTTGATGCAGTGAAAAAATTCCATAAAAAAAGGATGGGAGATATGATGGAAAACAAAGAAATACAGGATAGAATTGGTGAGTATCTGATACCCCACGTGGAAGAGTTCGTCTTCGATGAATTATCGGACAGTTATCTTGAAAAAGCTGGGATTGCGGACGTTCTTACCGGGGTGCCGGTTCCAATTAGAACGACTTCGATGGCCAACCTTTCCACTCTGGTCATTGCGCAGAACATGGCCTTTATCATCGGCTGTGACGTGAATTTTAAATACAGAGATAACTACATTGCCTATATCATCAGGACTTTTACCAAAGAGTTTGCAAAGCCTTTGATCAACGAGGGCGTGGAGGCGGCAGCCAAAAATGATTTTGATTACGCCTGCATCTGCTTTCGCGGGGCGCTTTTGATCGATCCCGATTCGGCAGACGCCCTCTATTGCTACGGCAGAGCCTGCAAAGACTCTTACGAGGTCGGCGAAGGAGAGGAATATGTGGGACGCTACAAAGCGGAATCACTGGAGGCCTTTGAAAAACTGACCATCAAAAATCCTGACTTTGACATGGGTTATTATTTCCTGGGATATGGGTATCTGAACCTGGGTCTTTACGTCAAAGCGAAGCTGACCTGGGAAACTTTTATGAAGCTTTCGGATCACAAGGAGCAGAAGGAAGAAGTGCAAGGGTGGTTGGACAAGCTGGCGGAACCAGTCAAAATAGAAGGGGTATAATCACGTTCTCAGCGGACGCTACGAAGACGGATTAAATATTTTGCAGGGTTATGAAAATGATGAGAGATTCAATACCTGGTGGCCTTTATGGTATTATTTAGGAGCTGCATATAAAGCGCTGGAAGACCCTGCGGAGGCAGAACGTTGTTTTAAGCAGGTTCTGAAGCTATCGCCCAGCAATGTGGAGGCGATGGAAGAACTTTTTGGCTATTTATGAGACACAGGGTGATCAAGAAAAGGTAGAAAAATTCTCGCGGAAAATAGAAATCGTCAAGTACAATGCGGAAATGGATAAAGCTGAAAGGATGAACGGCTTGTCGTAAAGTTTGAATTGGAATTTCTATTGGCTTGATTTTCCTGGCACTGCGGTATTTTCAACAGCAGATTTCTGTGAAAGTGCCATAAATCCGGCAAAAAAGGGAAAATTAGGCGAATTTTGATGGGAAAGTTGATGCAGAAGTGGCAAAAGTGTCTGAAAAGATGAAAGTTGCTCCTTCAATGGAAGAATATTCATGGGAAAATATGGACGTAAACCCTTTAGCACCTTGATATGGAGAAAAAACATCATAAATTTGCTATTTGCCCTGCGATGATACTGCAGTATCTGGTCAGATCTGCCTAAATTTGCAAAAAATTGATTGATTCTGGCACTTTACTGCTGACTGCAATGAGATTGAGCGGGAATCCTCGAAGTGTCTGCTAAAAAATACATTTATTACCTATTGACATTCACTATGTAGTATTATATAATTATTCATGCCGTCAGAAATGGCGGCATGAGTGTTCCGAGGTAGCTCAATGGTGGAGCAACCGGCTGTTAACCGGTAGGCTGTGGGTTCGAGCCCCACCCTCGGAGCCAATTTTTTCTAATGTTGGTGCGCCGGAATGGCGGAATTGGCAGACGCACAGGACTTAAAATCCTGCGATCCTTACCGATCGTACCGGTTCGACCCCGGTTTCCGGCACCATCATAATTTCATACGATATCGCGGGGTAGAGCAGTGGTAGCTCGTCGGGCTCATAACCCGGAGGTCGCAGGTTCAAGTCCTGTCCCCGCAACCAAACGCAAGAAGAAGCCGTTCGTCAGAACGGCTTTTTCGTGCGTTGGATTTGTGAGATGAGGACTTGAACCGATAGGCGTGGCCGTGAAGCGAAGCAGTCCGATGGACTGGTGAGCAGGCCACGGTGCCAGCCGACCGAAAGGGGAGGAGCAGCGCGGCGACTTCGAAGAAATCGTGCAAGTTCGAAAGTACGCAGACCTTTGTGTTTTACGAAGAAAAAAAGCTTGGACTTGAACCAAGGAAAAATGCAGAGTCCCCTATGGAGCCGAGGCCGAATATTACATCATCAATTACCCCTTTCAAGTAATGATTGATAGCAGAACAATTTACTTGTCTGCAGCATAAGATGACTTGGGACCACATTTATCTAATTATTTTGTAGGTCCATCATTCCACATCAAATCCATGGAAAGGGAAAGTGTTAACATGATTATTTACAATGCTAATAACGATTGCGATGGTTCCATCAATCGCAGTTGTAAGTTTTGCGGCGGTCGTGGCTGCAGTGCCTGCTGCCAAGGCCCTACTGGGCCGACTGGTGACACAAGTTCCGCCTGCTGTGATTGTAAGGAGCAGCTGAGAAATATAATCCAACAAATCATCACACTATATAAAGATTATGATATATTGGTCACTTTGAGTAGTGGCGATGCGGTTGTTGGCCGTCCTGCCTCTTTGATAATGGGACCAAACGGGCGTGCCGGAGTATTTGAAGTGACAAATTCTCAAAATTTGTCCCAATATTTGTCCATCTGCAGTATCGACTCGATTTTGATTAACAATGCGACGTATAATGATGCAATTGTTTATTTGCAGGAGCCGGTTCCTGCTCTGACAGACTGTTGCACTGATTGCGAAGCAACCATTCGATCTCTTTTGCCTGTCGGAAGACCTAATGTTAGTATCATCACAAACACGCAAACTCCATCAATGGGAACGGTTATAAGAAATGAATACGGTATGATCGTACTTGCTAATGAAGCTGAAAACAATATCACCTTTATATCCTCGTGCAGTATAGATTTATTTTACACCTAGAGCCTGGGGTGAGCGGCCCCTTATGTCAGTCCACCCAATCTGTCGAAAAAATGCTTCTATGGCTGTGCAGTTCTATCTAAAGGCGTAGGAGCGAATCCTTTCATTGTCAGACTAAAAATTTATCTGACAACCTGAATTTGCTATTTAACGAATCTAAACAGAAAAAAGTGGTTAATCTCTTCCATTATGAAGAAATTAACCACTTTATTTACGCGCTTGTAATTATTTGAAAGCTAAAGCATTGAACTGATCGACGATTTCTTTGTCTGGTTCACCTTCTCCAGTGTAAACCATAATCATGCCGTCGTTATGGGCGGCCGCTTTTACCACGGTGATTCCCAAATCATATCCGTCGCCAGTGACATCTTTATATGCATCGGAGTTTTGATCTTCGTACAAATAGAGCTCAATACCACCATCAAATGCGGCCCCATCTGCAGCGCCGATCATATCAAAAGCTTTTTCTTCTTTGTTGGTGAGTTCCAGTTCTGCGGCTACGGCGTCAATCGTTTTATCGATTTTTGGAACGTCTGCTTTATCCGAGTCTCCGCCTCCACAGGCAGCGAGTCCAATACATAACAATATTGACAGGACTAAAACCAGTACTTTTCTTTTTTCATAATACTCCCTCCTCGTTTTACATTATACCATGACGAATCCACTGAAAATAGAATCGGACGTCATGATTCAATGAACGTTTCCTTGCAGCAACGCTGTAAGATCGTTGCGTTCATTATACCATGACGAATCCACTGAAAATAGAATCGGATGTCATGATTCAATGAACACTTCCTTGCAGCAACGCTGTAAGATTGTTGCGTTCATTATACCATGACGAATCCACTGAAAATAGAATCGGACGTCATGATTCAATGAACGTTTCCTTGCAGCAACGCTGTAAGATTGTTGCGTTCATTATACCACAAGATGAATTTAAAATCGAGAGTACGCAGGCCATTTTTCATACCATAACGCTATCTTTGCAGTTCTCCACAATAGTGTGTGAAGATTATGTAAAATTCACAGGGAACCCCTTGTTAATTTAACGGCTATCAATTATAATAATCCAAAATATCTCATAAGTGAACGAGGAGGAATATAGGATTATGGACAACGCCGCCGACGACGCTGCCCGAAGTACATACTTTCGAAAAACGGATAGATTTCATATTACGCACGTTTTGCGGTTTTTTGCGCCCAAGACGTGCTTTTTTCTGTGGAAAAAGGCCATAGGGCCAGGGGCAGACCATGGATTGGTAAAGGGCTTTTTCAATTCTTAAAGGGGCTGCCTCCTGGGCGGCTGATTGCCTTAGGTTTTGCCGCGGTAATCCTGTTGGGCACCTTCTTGCTCCTTTTTGCCGGTATCCATAAAATCAGACATGGAGGTCGGCTTCGTAGACGCACTGTTTACCTCTACCAGCGCAGTCTGTGTAACTGGTCTCATTGCCATTGATACAGCCGACCATTTTACCGCTTTTGGTCAGATTGTCGTGGCGCTGTTGATTCAGATTGGCGGATTAGGCGTTACTTCTGTAGGCGTCGGTTTCATACTGGCGGCAGGAAAGCGCGTAAGCATAAAGGGACGGCTGATTGTAAAAAAGAAGCACTCAACATCGACAGTTCTAAGGGGATTATTCGGCTGGTCAAAGTGGTCCTGCTCACGACCTTGTGTTTTGAACTGGCAGGCGCGATGCTGAGCTTTATCGTTTTCGTGCAGGATTTTCCGCCGTTAAAGGCCTTGGCAATCAGCATATTTCATTCCATTGCCGCGTTCAACAACTCCGGCTTTGACATCTTGGGCGGCATGCAGAATCTGATACCATATCAATCCAACGTATTACTGAATCTGACCACCTGTGGTCTCATCCTCTTTGGCGGACTAGGGTTCCTGGTCATCCTTGACATTATAAAAAAACAGGTCTTTTCGGAAGCTGTGCCTCCACTCGAAGGTCGTCATTACGACCAGCGCAGCCTTGCTGTTAATCGGTACGATACTCCTGAAAGTCACGGAAGACATCACCTGGCTGGGCGCTTTTCACAGCGTGTCAGCTAGAACTGCAGGATTTTCTACATATACGATAGGGGAATTTTCTAACGGCGGACTTTTTACATTAATTCTCTTGATGTTTATAGGCGCTTCACCAGGGTCGACAGGAGGAGGCATTAAGACCAGCACTTTTTTGTCCTGCTGCAGTCCGTGAAGAGCCTGGTGACAAAAAAACTCATTTCTGTGCATTCAGGCGCAGTATTTCACAGACAGGGATTTCAAAAGCCTATATCATTACTTTTCTATCCCTGCTTGTGGTGTGCTGCGGAACTTTTCTGCTTTTGCATACTGGAGCCGGAGTTTTCATTCATTCAGCTGTTATTTGAGGTGACATCGGCCTTTGGCACGGTGGGCCTGTCCACAGGAATCACGCCGGATCTAGGAGCAGTCAGCAAAATTGCGATGGTGTTAATCATGTTTATCGGCCGGCTGGGGGCGTTTACGCTGGCTTCTATGTGGGTGATCCGGCCGGAACCCACAGTTCGTTATACAGAAGAATCAATTACGATAGGTTAAAGGAGAAATGAGAATGAAAAGTATAGAATCTTTTTGGTGTCATCGGCTTAGGCCGTTTCGGTACTGCCTTGGCACAGAGCCTGGCAAAAGCAGGGAAGGAAGTCATCGTAGTGGACTGCAACGAGGATAAGGTTCGGGAGATGCGCCAGTTTACAGAACATGCTTTTGTGGCCGACCATCTCAATAAGGAGACGCTGGAAGAAATCGGCATGCAAAACTGCGATACCGTCGTCGTATGTATCGGTGAAAAAATCGACACCAGCATCCTCACCACGCTTCACGTCGTCAGCCTGGGAGTGCCTCATGTAATAGCAAAGGCGATCAGCAGTGATCAGGGAACCGTACTTGAGAAAAATTGGTGCAGATGTGGTTTACCCAGAGCGAGATATGGCACTGCGTCTTGGGAAGAGATTGTTATCGCAAAACTTTCTGGACTCCATCTCCCCTGAATAACGAAGTGGAAATTAAACAGATACCTTTGCCGGCATCTGCAGCAGGGAGCAGTGTGGAGGAAATGAACCTGAGACAGCGCTATGGTCTGAACATCATCGCCATAAAGCGGGAAGATGCCACTGATATCGCTGTATCGCCGCAACATCGCTTCAACGTAGGTGATATTATCGTGGTAATTGGAAAAACTGAACGTATATGGGAATTTGAACGTAATTTGGAATGAAGGTATGAGGAAAACACATATAAATGTAAAAAGAGAGGGGAATTGGAATGAGAAATCATGTTGTGTTGACGGTGGCCAAGGGTTTGATTGTAGGAGGAACGATGCTGGTACCGGGCGTCAGCGGCGGTACTATGGCCATGATTCTCGGTATCTATGACAGGCTGGTAACATCGGTCAGTTCATTTATGAAACACAAGCGGCAAAGCCTTTTCTTTCTGGCCTTGTTTTCCGCAGGCGGCCTCGCGGGCATGCTGCTCTTTGCAAACCCACTGCTGGCATTGATAGAGGCGTATCCCATGCCTACACTGTACTTTTCCTTGGCGCTGTAGCCGGAGGGATTCCGGTTATCTTGAAACAGGCACGGATCGAGCGATTTTCCTGGAAGGTGCCGCTTTACACGATCCTGGGGCTGCTGGCAATTCTGCTCTTTACAAAACTGCCTATGGGGACTTTTTCAAGCTGAGGCGGATCGTGGCTTCGTGCAGATCCTGTTCTTGGCAGCAGTCGGTTTCATTGCAGCAGTGGGGCTGGTACTGCCTGGAATCAGCGTCTCTTACCTGCTTCTGCTCATGGGCCAGTACGATGTTACGATGAAAGCAATCAGTGACTTTGACCTGCCTATTCTGATGCCCTTGGCCGTTGGACTGCTCATAGGCATCGTTCTCACTACAAAAGCCCTTAGAACGGGCGATGAAACGTTATCCTCAGACCACCTATCTGATAATCTTTGGATTTGTAGCAGGTTCTATCGTGAAGTATTTCCGGGGTTCCGGCAGGGTCGACGCTGCTTCTGTGCCTGGGACTGCTGGCGGCAGGATTTTGCCTGATCCGTCTGTTGTCGCGGCAGGAGATGAAGGCATGAAAGGAGACCAAATGAACTTTGTGATTCGCATTGCAACGGAAAAAGATATTGATGAATTGAGGTGCTTTACGATGCCTTAAACGATCATTTGGCTGCCGGGGTCAATTATCCAGGATGGCTCAAGGGGATTTACCCGGTTCGTGAAACTGCTGCCCAGGGCATAGCGGAAGGCTGTCTCTACGTGGCAGAATGTGACCATCGCACGATCGGTTCGATTATTTTGCGGCGCGGCATGGAACCGATCTATCAAAAAAGCCCGCTGGCAGCTGCAGCTCGAGGGGGAAGCGGTGCTGGTGGTGTACACCTTTGTCGTACATCCAGATTGGCTGTCAAAGGGAATCGGCCAGGAGCTGCTGGACTTTGCTGTAGAATATGGCTTGCAGACGGAAACAAAGGCGCTTCGCCTGGATGTATACGAGCATAATTTACCTGCCATACATCTCTATAAAAAACGGATTCAAATATATTGAATCCGTCGATTTGGGTTTGCGCGAATATGGTTTAGACTCCTTTCATCTTTACGAAAAGCTGATCTAAAATTTCTATTTATGAGGTTTTCCACCCAGCGCCTCGAACAGCTGCTCATAATAGGCGCGGAAAATACTGCCCCCGGCGCCACAAGAAGGTGATGTTGTGGGAGATGGAGAAATGGGCAAGAGGTATGGTCTTGAGCGTACCTTGCTTCAGCTCTTCCTGTACGGCAAATCCATAGAGGAAGGTGATACCGGCGCCTTGCTTGACCAACTCCTTGATAGCGGTTACGTTATTCATCTCTGTCACATGAGCGAAGTCCGCTACCACCAGATTGTGCCTCTTCAAGTAACTCTCCAAAATGTTGCGAGTTCCGGAACCCGCCTGCGGACAATCAGCCTTTCATCTAAAAGATCCTCAACCGTATTGACCTTGCCTTTAAAAAGGGTAATCTGACTTAGAGACTGCCACGAAGGATTCTACGGAATAGATGAGAAAATCGTACTGATCTTTTCGAAGGAACCTTCCACCAGGGCACAGTCAATCTTTCCTTGATCCAGTTCATCGAGCAAGATTTTTGTATTGTCCATGGTGATATGTACGTCTGCTTCTGGATTGCGGGACAGAAAACCTGCTAAAAGCCTGGGGCAGCAGATAGGCGCCCACTGTCTTTGTCGCCCCAGGGCTAGGAGCTTGCCTCTCTTGGTGGTGTCCAACAGTTTTCTCTCAGATAGATTTCATCATGCTTCAGGGGTTGTTGCTGCGTCTCGCAGCAGTTGTCCGGCCTCGGTCAAAACAGGACGCTTACCTTGAAATTGGAACAGTTTGACCCCGAAATGCTCTTCTAGGTAATGAATGTGCTGTGTGACGGCCGGCTGGGTAATGCTCAGGGCCTCGGCTTTGGTATAATTCATATACTGGCAGACCGCCAGGAACGTGTCGATTCTAAAATCTATCATAATCTGTCACCTCTTTATAAATCTCCAGTTTTTTCTATCATAACACAGATCAATCGACGAATAAATAAGCAAATTTTATTATAGCATAATATATTATCATTTCCTTTTATCATTCTTTTCTGCTATAGTAAATATACATAGAAGGTAAAAAGAGAAGGAGGAGAATGGTCATGGGATACCGTATAAGCTTTGATCAGGCGGACCAGATTTTTTTTTGAAAAACTGGGCGAAGCCTACGAGATTTGGGCGCCGAAGCGTTTTGCTGGAAAAGGCAGATATTCACAGACGGATTTGATCCGTTACGACAAAGTCTGTAAGATGGGGAAATCGAATACAAAGAAAATCCGATTTACCTGCCAAGGAGGTATTAAGCCCCATCACACAGTCATTGTTTTATTTCACAGAGGATGAATTTATCGAGAGTAAGGCAGGACGCAAAAATTGCTGGTTTTCATGCGCCCCTGCGACATCCACGCACACTGCACCATCAGGAAAAGATTTACCTGGAAAACGGCGGTTTTGCCGATCTATACTATCAGCGCATGAAGGATAGAGTCAAAATCGTCATGATGGAATGCGTCAGCGGCTGGGACACCTGCTTCTGCGTCAGCATGGGAACCAATCAGGCAGAAGACTACAGCGCGGCAATTCGCTTCGAAGAAAATGACGTGTTGATGGACGTGACCGACGAAGATCTGGCTCCTTATTTCGACGGCAGCAAAGAAACAGAATTTAAACCGGAATACATAAAAAGAAAACCAGATGACAGTGAAAATTCCAGATATTCCTGACAAGGAAGTCCTGACAAAGCTGAAGGAACATCCGATGTGGAAAGAATTCGACAAACGCTGTGTTTCCTGCGGTGCCTGTACCGTAGCCTGCAGCACCTGTACCTGCTTTACGACTACGGATATTTTGTACAACGAAAACGCCAACGTCGGCGAACGGAAACGGACGACGGCATCCTGCCAGGTAGCTGGATTTGCGGACATGGCAGGCGGCATGGGATTCAGAAATACGGCTGGTGAGCGGATGCGCTACAAAGTCCTCCATAAATTCCATGATTACAAGGAACGTTTCGGAGATTACCACATGTGTGTCGGCTGCGGACGCTGCATCGACCGCTGTCAGAATTTATCTCCATTGCGGCGACGGTGAACAAGATGTCAAAGGCCATCGACGAAATCAAAGGAGGGCAAAGAGATGAATAACATTGTAAAACCGATTCCGTGCGAGATTCTGTCAGTCAACCGGGAGAGTCTGCACGAATATACCTATAGAGTGAAAACCGATATCAAACCGGAACACGGGCAGTTCTTACAGCTGTCCATTCCGAAGATTGGAGAAGCCCCTATTTCCGTCAGCTCCTTTGGAGACGGCTGGCTGGAATTCACCATTCGTTCGGTAGGCAAAGTGACCGATGAGATTTTTTAGAAAAGAAGCGGGAGACACGCTGTTTCTGCGGGGCGCTTACGGCAAAGGCTGGCCGACAGATCAGTTTAAAGGTAAAAACGTGGTGGTCATCACCGGAGGCACGGGATTAGCACCGGTGAAGAGCATGCTGAATATGTTCTGTGATCAGCCGGATTTCGTCAAAAGCGTGACGTTGATCAGCGGATTTAAGAATGAAGAGGGCATCATCTTTAAAAATGATCTGGACCGCTGGGCAAAGCACTTTAACACCATTTATACCTTGGATAAGGATCAGAAGAGGGTTGGCGCGTAGGATTTGTTTCTGAGTTTATTTCAGAAATTCCTTTTGACCAGTTCGGAGAGGATTACGAAGTGGTCATCGTGGGACCGCCGCCGATGATGAAATTCACAGGTCTGGCAGTTGTCAAAACAGTTGCGGCAGAAGAGAAAATCTGGATGTCCTTTGAGCGGAAAATGTCCAATGCAGTAGGCAAGTGCGGACACTGCCGTATTGACGAGACTTACGTATGTCTGGATGGCCCTGTGTTCAATTACACCAAGGCAAAATATCTGGTAGATTAAAGAGGAGGCAGTGGTAATGAATCATGATATTGATATAAAAAAAGTACGGATCAACTGCTTTAGGCAGTCAAGGTGCCAGGAGAATTTATGCTGATGCTGCGTGTGCCGGGTGCTTTGATTCAGGCAAAACATCTGAGTATGGTACAGGAAATCTGTGAGCGCTGGGGCAATGGGACTTTTTCACATGGGCACCAGACAGAACATGGATATACCGGGCATCAAATATGAATACATCGATGAAGTCAACAAGTTCATCAAAAATTATATAGAAAAGTAGACGTGGAGATGTGCGGCGTGGATATGGAAGTGGGCGATTACGGCTATCCTACCATCGGCGCCCGTAACATCATGAGGCTGTATCGGAAACGCGCACTGCATCAAGGGCAATGCGAACACCTATGAGTTAGCGAGAAAAAATCGAGAAGCTGGTATTTCCATCTCACTACCACATCAAGGTGGCGGTGGCCGGATGTCCCAACGACTGCGTAAAGCCAACTTCAATGACTTTGGCGTCATCGGCATCCACAAGCAGGAATATGACATCGATCGCTGCATCGGCTGCGGTTCCTGTGTGGACGCCTGTAAACATCACGCAACGGGTGTTCTGTCACTGAACGCCAACGGCAAAATAGATAAAGACACCTGCTGCTGTGTTGGCTGCGGCGAATGCTCGTTAATCTGCCCGACGGGGGCATGGAGCAGAGGCACCAAGCAGCTGTACCGTGTGACTTTGGGCGGCCGTACCGGAAAGCAGAACCCAAGGGCGGGCAAACTTTTCATGAACTGGGTGACGGAGGACGTGATCCTTGGGGTATTCTCCAACTGGCAGAAGTTCTCCGCTTGGGTTATGGATTACAAGCCCGAATACCTGCACGGCGGCCATCTGATCGACAGAGCCGGTTACAAAGTGTTCATGAAACATATTCTGGAGGGCGTTGAGCTCAATCCAGAAGCCAAAGTGGCTGACGATATCTACTGGGCAGAGAACGAGCAGAGGGGCAATATGCACGTCATGCCGATCTCAGAGCACAAACCTTGCGGCCCGCAAGAATAAATTTACGTTGTTCCTTTCTATATAAACCTTAAATTAAAGCAGGACCCGCTACGGACTTGGAAAAGTCTGCAGCGGGTTTTGCTATTTTGGTGTTTGATGTAATCTTTTCAGAGCATTGCCGTTATATATGTGAAGCATGTTTTAAAAAAAAAGAAAAGGAGGCATAATGTGAAAGACTGTGCAATCATTCTGTTTTGGCGACAATAAGATTAGCGATACAGCGTAGCTGCTGCACAAATAGATTTTTCTGTTGGTGCAGCAGTTTTTTTGTGCGCAGATGATGCACAAGACAATCATGATTATTTTTGCATCAAAAAAAGGGAGAAAAAAGGGAAAAACCCCCATTTGTGCAATCTGAATACCCTGGAAACAGGCAATTTGCCGCTGCTTCTCGAAAACAGGATAATGGCACAATATTTGCAATATTGCATAAATAGAACGAGAACAATTTATGCAGAAAGGAATAGGCTTAAAATGAAAGATTTTTATTTCAGGATGCTAACCAGAGTCCGTTACGGCGTAGGTATCAGCAGCAAGATTGCAGACTTCGCCAAGGAGATGGGCGGCAGTAAGATTTTTGTAATCGCAGATAAGATTTTGCTGGAGACAGACACCTTGCAAGGCGTCTTTGAGAGTTTTGAGAAAGCAGGGATGGAATATGAGCTGTTTACCGACATCGTGCCTGAACCTCCGGTCAAAGTGGTTGACGAAGTTTCTAGCGTGATGCGCCGGGTTGGCTGCAATCTTTGTGTCGCAATCGGCGGCGGCAGCACCATCGATACGGCCAAGGCTGTGTGCATGCTGCAGACCCACGAGGGTTCTGTCAAAGATTACCTTTTCGGCGGCACAAAGACCGTCACGAAACCCTGCGTCCCGTTGATCTGCATTCCGACGACGGCAGGGACTGGCGCCGAGGTGACGGCAGCCTCTGTCATCGATGATACGGAGAATCAGGTAAAATTGTCGGTGACTCATGAAAACCTGATCCCGGATCTGGCGCTTCTGGATCCCAGCCTGCAGACGTCGCTGCCAACATTTGTAACAGCGGCGACCGGTATGGACGCACTGACCCATGCCATCGAATCCTATACCACCCTCAATGCCAATCCGGTGGGAGATGCTTATGCGCTGCAGGCTATGAGGCTGAGTGGCGAAAATTTGCGGACTGCGGTATCGGATGGCAGCAATATAGAGGCTAGGGGAAATATGACTGTTGCCAGCTTCCTGGCAGGAGCTTCCCTGCTCAACTGCGGCGTCAGCGTCGTCCACGGCATTGCCCAGTCCATCGGCGGTATCGCCCATGTTCCACACGGACTTGCCAACGCTTTGATTCTGCCATATGCCATGGAAATCAATTATGTGGGAATCTGGAGAAATTCAAGAACATCGCAGCCTGCCTGGGAGAAAAGGCAGAGGGTCTTTCTCTGCGGGATGCCGCAAGGAAAGCGGTCGAAGCGATCATCAACTTGGAAAACGATATCGGCATTCCAAGAAAGCTTTCCGAAGTCGGTGTAACGAGAGAGATGTTCTCGCAGATTATCAAAGATACGATGAAGTACCGTCTGCTGGCCATCAACCCGGTCAAAATTACCAGAAAGCATGTGGAAGACATTCTGGAAGCAGCCTACTAGAAAGGAGAGAGATCAATGCTCACATTATTTAAACCGTATGGAGATATTCTTGCAGAACAAAGAAGATACGGGCACATCGTAAAATGTGGTAGGAGTCAATGAACCAGAAGGCCCGGCTCGTGTAGCGGAAATTCGTAAAAAATGAAAAACTGTGATATTCTGCAGGCGGATGTAGATATTGCTGTAAATAAAGAACTTATTGAAGGTGCGGACAACCTTCGTGCAATCGTCTGCACTTCTATCGGAACCGATTATGTCGACATACCAGAGATGACAAAGGCTGGAATCCCAGTTGCAAATAATCCGGACTTCTGTATCGAAGCGGTGGCTGAGTTTGCAATGAGCCTGATGTTCTCTATCGTCCGGCGTGTTCCAAAGGCGGTGAACGGTGTAGCAGACAATAACTGGCTCATACGGTACCAATCTGGCGGAATAGAGTTAAAAGGAAAGACCCTGGGTCTGGTTGGGTTTGGCCGTATTGGCAGAGAAGTCGCGCGAATGGCATCGGGGATCGGAATGAAGGTGATCGCTTTTGATCAGTACATCAACACTGACCTTGCAAAGTCCATGGGTGTTACATCAGTGGAGATAGAAGAACTTTATGCACAGGCCGATGTGATTAGTATCCATTGCCCACTGACAGAGAAACAAAGGGCATGATTGACAAGACTGCATTGGAAAGGATGAAGAATGGCGCATATCTCATCAATGTATCCAGGGGCGGCATTATCGTAGAAGAAGATATTATGGCATTCATAAAGAACAGGAAGTTAGCAGGAGTTGCTCTGGATGTATTGGGGACAGAACCGCCGGCAAAATCCCACCCATTAATTGGACTAGCAGATCAAAATGTCATCATCACGCCTCACATGGCTTGGAATACCCATGAAGCTGATGAAAAAGCGTTTCTGCATACGTTGGAGCAGATCAAGGCTATTTCTGAAGGGAGGGTGCCGCCATCTGTTGTGAACCGGGAGGCTTTGTCGAATCCGAGGTTAGAAGGATGGTTTCAGAATGGCGAAGCCTGATTGTTTTGCTCCGTTTTTTATAACATCGGGGATATCGTCCAAAGGACGTATTTCCGATGTTTCAAAGAACGTAATACCTTGCAAAGAGTCGCCCCTTGCGGGCGACATATGGAAATAGGAATCTTTGATTCCGTTATTTCCACGTTTTTATTAACATATTTCTAAAATGATTAAGAAAAGGAAAGAGGCCAGAGTATGAAAAGGTGGAAAAGACAAGTATTCGTAATCGTCATGATTTTATCGCTCATGACAACCATGGCTGCCTGCGGGAACAAGGATGCCGGAGGAGAAAGCAAAGGAGGCGAAAAACCATTGTATACGGTCAGGGAGGCGCATGGAACAGACTGATGCCATATGACCTCATCGGCATGTTCAGTATCATGCCTAATGAAAAGATTTTTGACAGGCTGTGCGGATTTGATAATGAAAACATCATCTATTACAGAGCCGCAGAATCTATTGACCTTTCAAAGGATCAGACTGTTTTTACCGTTCATCTGAGAAAGGATTCCAAATGGCATGATGGAGAACCCGTTACGGCACATGACTGGGAATGGACCTTCAAGACGATGGCAAAACCTGAGTTTGAAGGTTACGGCAGCCGTGGATTCCTCACACAGTTTGCAGGAACTGACGGAAGCGGAACTGGAGATATTCAGATCAAAGCAATTGACGACTATACACTGGAAATGCACTTGAAGAATCCGACGACACCAGAAGCATTTTTCGGTTCGTACTCCTATTATTATTATGTATTACCGAAACATTTATTGGAGGATATTCCTGTAGACGAACTCGGAACCTGTGATTTCTGGGACAACCCGATCGGATCAGGACCTTGTAAATTCGTCAGTGAGAAACCGGGATATGAGGTAGTTCTTGAAGCTTACGACGATTACTATTTAGGACGTCCACAGTTTGACAAATTAATCTATCGTGTTATGTCAGAGGAAACCTTATCTTCCGGACTCTTAGCAGGTGAATTTGATGTAGGCTGGAATACGGTCACTGCAGAGGAGGCATTGGAATCTCTCGATGGCAAAAATGGACTGCATGCAGATTTGGTCGACAACAAGATCAACATCCAGATGGTTTTAAACAATGAAAAATTCGGACCGGAAGTGCGTCACGCATTTGAACTTGCCATTGACAAGCAATTAATCGTTGATTCTGTATTAAAAGGATATGGGGAGCCAGTGTGCAGTGCGTTGATGCCAAGCAGCCCTTACTATAACAAGGACCTCAAGGTTGAATACAATCCGGATAAGGCAAAGAAGATGCTGAAGGAAGCCAACTTTGATTTCAGTCAGACGATTTCTCTGGGAGCTTCCAACTCTGACCGTGAAAAAGATGGCTGTCATTATCCAAGACTGCCTCAAGAAGATTGGCGTGAATGTAGAAATTGAGACGGGCGATGCGACCACTTTGATGTCAGGTGCGAGAGATGGTTCTATCGATATGTGTCTGTTACAGTCAACGACTGGAGCTTCGCCAACCTATCTCATGATGGACTACGTAACAGACGGCGTTACTTATTGCCGCGTTCAGGATCCGAAGTATTACGATCTGCACGTTGCCGTTAATCAGTGCGTAGACAAAGATGATCGTATTAAAAAGGCTTGGGAGATGCAGAAAGTCCTCTATGAGGAGAGTCCGAACATCAACCTGGTCGATCAGGACATTTATATGGTATGCTCTTCGAAACTCAGCAATATCACAGTTCCAAACAACGATAAGTGTTGGGAATGGGTTGTCAAAAATAGTTTAGAAACAGTATTGAAGTTGACGGATATATGGCGAGGGGGATTATCCCCCTCGTGTGTATAGACTTGTCAAAGGAGGTGAGCCTTTGCCGCGCCATATTATTAAACGGATATTATCGATGATTCCGGTGTTTTTATCCTGACATTTGCAGTATTTATTCTTTCTGATTACGCTCCAGGCAACGCAGTAGATCTGATTGCATCAGAGAACAAGATGACAGAAGAAGCGTATCAGTCTTTGATTCATGCATATGGACTGGATCAGCCCTTGCTTGTCAGATATGCAAATTGGCTGCTAGATCTTTTCCAGGGTGATATGGGAGTATCTGTCCGCGCAAAGATGCCAGTCATGCAGATGATTGGAAACAGAATCGGCCCTTCGCTCTTTTTTAATGGTAACCGGATTGGTACTTTCGGTTCTGATTGCAATACCACTCGGTGTGGCTGCAGCATTCAAGCCGTACTCCTTTTGGGACAATTGCTCTTCCACATTGGCATTCATAGGAAAGGCAATGCCGAGCTTTTTCCTTGGTTTGTGTGTCTTATATATTTTCTCGGCCAAACTTGGAATCTTCCCTGGGTATGGTATGTATACCGCAGGTACTGAAGGATCACTTGGAGATCTGCTTTACCACTTGGTGATGCCGGCCTTTGTCGTAGCGTTCACACTTCTCGGGGATTTGGTGAAACAAACCAGGGGCGGCCTGCTGGAAGTGCTCAATGAGGACTATGTCAAGACAGCCAGAGCAAAAGGATTAAGTGAAAAGGTCGTGATTATCAAGCATGCCCTCAGAAATTCCTTAATTCCGATTGTGACGGTAATCAGTTTGAACATACCGTATATTGTCGGAGGCGCAGTCGTTATTGAACAGATCTTTGGATGGCCGGGAATCGGTACACTCATGGTACAGTCCATTAATGCGAGAGATTTCAGCGTAGTAATGGGGATTACCACGATGATTTGTGTGGTCGTTATGTGCTGTAATATCATATTGGATATTTTCTATGGAGTGCTGGATCCTCGTATCAGCCGCAGCAAATAATGCAGGAAGTGGTGAGAACAATTAAGGATACTAAATTATTGATTCAGAAAGAAAACTTTTTTTCAGAAGTTTGTAAAACACAAAATGGCAACGGTAGCCTTTATGATCATTGCAATAGAAGTGATTATCGTATTTCTAGGCCCAGTATTATTTGATATAGACCCGTATTTTATGGATTCTTCTTCTTTGGCAAAGCCGCCATCATCTGTCCATCTGCTGGGGACGGATGATATCGGCAGAGATATTTTTTTGCTCGTATGCTTTATGGCGGACGCATCTCCCTTGCAGTCGGCGTGTGTTCCACGCTGATCAGCTTTATCATTGGAATTCCATTGGGGCTGTGCGCAGGATATTTTAAAGGCAAGGTTGAATTTCTCGTCATGCGGTGCGTCGATATCTTTCAGTCGTTTCCGGGATTGATTATGATTCTGGTGTTGGTTGCCATATTCGGTTCTTCTGTATTTTCTATGATTATCATGATTGGAGTGATGGGATGGATACAGCCCGCGAAGATTGTTTATGGTGCGACCCTTTCCGTCTGCGAGAAGGACTTTGTCGAATCTGCCAGGTCGATGGGGGCCAGCCATGCTACCATATTGATCAGGCACATATTGCCCAATGTGCTGTCTCCTGTATGGATTTTGATTGCATTCAGAGTTTCCGGTGCAATTATCATGGAATCATCGTTAAGCTTTTTAGGTGCAGGCATCAGGCCGCCACAGGCGTCTTGGGGCAATATCATCAATGCTGCGCAGAATGCGACGGTGTTGGCAACACAGCCTTGGATCTGGCTCCCGGCGGGAATTGTGCTGTTTGTCACTATTATCTGCATCAATTTGATCGGAGAAGGCGTGCGCGACGCATTGGATCCGAAAATGAAGAGATAGGGGGAAGCACGAATGAGAGCAGCAAATCCAATACTACAGGTGAAAAATCTGCAAGTTGATTTTTAGTCAAAAACATACGATTACCGCAGTAAAAGACGTCAGTTTCAGCGTGGATAAGGGGACAACCTTAGGCATCGTGGGCGAAAGCGGATGCGGAAAAAGTGTTACGGCAACATCCATCATGAGGCTTCTCCCCAGACAATACAGCAAGATCAGCCAGGGACAGATCTGCCTCGATGGAGAGGACTTACTGGCAAAATCAGAAGAGGAAATGTACAAGATCAGGGGTACAAAGGTGTCTATGATCTTTCAGGATCCATTGACTTCTTTAAATCCCGTTTATACCATCGGTACACAGCTTTGTGAGGTTCTCCTGACACATAAGATTGCAGATAAAAAAGCAGGCCTTTGAGATGAGTGTTGAAATGCTGCGTAAAGTCGGAATTGGCGATGCACGTAATAAGATGAAGACTTATCCCCATCAGATCAGCGGCGGTATGAGACAGCGCGTCATGATTGCCATGGCAATGCTGACCAATCCGCAAGTTTTAATTGCGGATGAACCGACGACTGCGCTGGATGTAACCATTCAGGCACAGATTCTGGAACTGATGGCAAAACTGAAGGAAGACTTTGATACCTCGATTCTGATGATAACCCACGATATGGGTGTCATCGCAGATGTAACCGATTATGTCTGTGTCATGTATGCAGGAGAAATCGTCGAGTACGGCACATGCGAAGAAATCTTCGACCATCCGCAGCATCCGTATACGAAGGGGCTTTTAAAATCCATTCCTAGATTGGATGAAGACACGAAAATCTTATACACCATTAAAGGTATGGTACCGAGTATGCAGGATATGCCAAGGGGATGCCGGTTTTCAAACAGATGCCCACATTGTACGATGCGATGCAACGAACAACATCCTGATTTAAAAGGATTTTGACAGACATCAGGTCAGATGCTGGCTGATGGATGGGAATTGTTAGGAGAGGTGAGATATGGATAAACCCTTATTAGAAATCAGAGATGTAAAAAGTATTTCTACAGCGACGGCATAAAGGTCGGTAAGAAGCAGTGTGTCAAAGCGGTTGATGGATTCTCTCTTGATATTTTAAAGGGAGAGAATGTTGGGCTGGTTGGCGAAAGTGGATGCGGAAAGTCCACCTTGGGCCGCACCATTCTGAATCTGTACCCGGCGACCTCCGGCACCATTCGGTATCAGGGACAGAATATTGAAAAATTGTCTTTTAAAAGATGCGGCCTTATCGCAGAGAGTTACAGATGATCTTTCAGGATCCTTATGCATCACTGAACCCGCGCCGTACGATTTTCCAATCTATGGAGGAGCCCCTGGAACTATTTAAGCTGGGGGACAAAGGGAGAGAAAAGAAAAAGTGATAGAGATGTTAAACGAGGTGGGCATTGGCAGAGAGCATTTGGACAAGTTCCCCATGAAATGTCAGGCGGACAGAGACAGAGAGTTGCTATCGCAAGATCCTTTATATTAGATCCGAAGTTTATCGTTGCAGATGAACCAGTATCTGCTCTCGATGTTTCCGTCAGATCACAGGTTTTGAATATCATGAGGAGATTACAGGAAACCCATAGCTTTTCTTACATGTTTATCTCCCATGATCTGAGCGTGGTGCGCTACCTGTGCGATAAGGTAGTCGTCATGTATCTGGGGAAAATGGTGGAATGTGCGGATAAGAAAGAGTTATTTGAACATCCGACACATCCTTATACCAGGGCATTGCTTTCTGCCATACCGATTCCAGATGTGCATCGCAGAAGTGAACGTATCATTTTGGAAGGTGATCTGCCGAGTCCTGCAAATCCGCCGACGGGATGCGTGTTTCACACGCGGTGTAAATATGTAACGGAAGAATGTAAAACTGTCTGCCCAGAACTGAAAACGCTCCATGGCAGCCATCAGGTGGCGTGCCACTATGCGGAAAAATTCTATGAATAGTTAAGAAAGAGCGGATGCTCTCTTAAATAATCAAAATGAAATAACAAGGAGGAGAAAAAATGGTTCCAGTAAATTATGCAGGTTTACAGTTAAGAAATCCTGTCATCGTGGCGTCGGCAACACCGTCCATCAATGTTGAGGCAATCAAGCGTGCCGCAGATGCGGGTGCAGGTGCAGTTGTAACGAAGTCGATGATTTTCCCAGATCCAGAGACAGGAAGGCCGGCAGGAAACTGCCTTCGCCCTCGTTTTATGGTTTATAATACCCCACATGGTTTTGACCCGGCTGTGTTTAAAAGGGATGGGCAGTTTTCATTTTTAGAAATGCTGAGGTATATCCTACCCCAGATGAGATGGGACGTATGCTGGAAGAGTTGAAAGGACCTCATGGCGTCGATATTCCGATCATCGTGAGCATCTGCGGAAAACCCAATGACTATGAAGAATGGCGTAAATTGGCACGCATGGCAGAAGATATGGGCGCAGATGCCATCGAACTGAATATGCATGCTGTTCCTAAAGTAACTACCTTAGACCCGTTGTTCATTTCCGTACCAAAGTCAGAGGTGAAAATTCCTGTAATCTGTAAGATGATGGCTCTCAACGATGATCCGACCATTGCGGCAAAAAAGCGGAAGCGGCTGGTGCTGACGCAATTGCAGCCCTGGGAACCTTCCCGATTGATGGATTGGAAATTGATACAGAAAATGAGCGCCCATGGTTAGGATATCACGGCATGGGAGGATCGTGGCTCCGTCCGGTGGGTCTGCGCTATCTTTCTCAGGTTGCACAGGGAACAAAACTGCCATTGTCAGGCGTTACAGGAATTCAGACAGGGGAAGATGCCATCAAGTATATGTTATGCGGTGCAACTACAGTTCAGATCTGTGGCGCTATTTATGCGAAGGGCTATAAGGTGCTTACAGAAGTTTCTGACGGCATCGATAAGTGGATGGCGGATCACGGATATAAGACCATTGAGGAATTTAGAGGAAAGGCGCTGCAACATCTCAATGATTCTGCTTGGACTGAATATGATCCTCCAGTCCGTGCAGTCGTCAATGAAGAAAAGTGTATCGGCTGTGGTGTTTGCAAGGATTCGTGCATGTACAGCGCGCTGAGCATGGAAGGCAAGAAGGCGCATATCTCTGAAAAATGCGATGGCTGTGGCGTCTGCTGGTCCATGTGTCCGAGCAAAGCAATCACGATGGAACGTTTCGAACGCTAAGAGAAGAAAAGTGAGGAATAACGATGGCGAAGTATTTTATGGAATTTGAAAAGGGCGGCAGATTTGAAATAGAACTTGATTACGACGCTCCAATGACAGCCGCCGCTTTTAAGGCATTCATGGAAGAGAACAATGGATATCAGGCCCTTTGTTTACAGGGAGATTTTCTGGGGAAGAAATGTATTTCCCGGCAAAACTGGGAGCAAAAGAAAGAGAAAACAAAAATACCAAACCTTGCAGAGGCTGTCTATATTTCAATCCGGATCCTGAGTGGTCTGCAGTTTGTATTTACTGGGAGATGAAACCCCGATAAGAGAACGCTATCACAACTTGTTTGCCCATTTGAAAGGAGACATGGAGGAACTGACAGAAGTTGGAACCCGAATCTGGCAAAAAGGCGGAGAAACTGTTGTTCTGAAGAGAGAGGATGAATAAAAGGAGGAGGATCTCTATGAAGAAGTTAAAATTTACATTCCATGGAAAAGATTTTTTATGCCAATATGCTGACGGATCAGGCTCCCGTGACTTGTGAAGCAGTAGAAAAAGCTTGTCCATTTACGACCCGCTGGGTGCATGCAAAGATTGTAGCAAATGAAATTTTCTGTCCGACAAAGATTGAAGGCCCTGTTCTCAGAGAAAACCCGATTCCAAATTTACCAGGAGATATTGGTTTATTTGACACGCCGCAGACCATTTGCTGCTGGCACGGAGATATGAAACCCCTGGGTTCCGGTAACGTATTTGCAAGATTTACCCGAGCAGATGGAAGTATTCCATGCAGAAGCTACAGGGCCTTTGGAAAGAACCAGGCAGTCTCGTAACTGTTGATGTAGTAGAGGAGGAATAGTCATGAGTGAATTTACGAAAGAATTGGAACGTCGTATCGATGCCGGCTGGTTAACAGAACCTCAGGACGTGCGCAGAATGCTGAAGCACTCTGCGGCGGAAGGCCGTAATATGGCGCAGCATATTTATGCTTATATGGATTTGTGGTTGTTACAGGAGTCACTTTATCCGATATACAGGGTCACTATGGGAGGAAATGCTGATTTGGATACTTTGAAAGCTGCTGCAAATGGCATCATTGGCCCTGCTGCAAATAATTTCCGTGCGACAAAGATGGAGGATACCACCAGCGTGCTGTATCGTTCGATAACGGCAATCAGTGGATGCGACAGTCTGGAATCTCTGGCTGCAACCATCCGTGTCGTTCAGCGGTTCATCAATATGATGTTCTACGCTGTCGACCTGGCATTCCCTTGGGATGCCATGTGTCAAGAATACAGCAGAGTGATGAAGGACTTTGTCCCGCCTCATAGAGCAGGCGCTGTCGATGTATCTGACCAGTAGTGCGAGTTTAAATTGTTGAAGAAAAAGGAGATTTATTTTGAAAAAGCTAAAGTTCACATTCCATGGCAAGGATTTATATGCCGATATGCTGACGGAGGAAGCTCCGCTCACCTGCGAAGCTGTCGAAAAAAGCTTGTCCATTTACGACACGCTGGGTGCATGCAAAAATCGTCTATAACGAGGTATTCTGTCCAACGACGATTGAAGGACCGAAGTTCAGAAAACCCGATTCCGAACGTGCCAGGAGATATCGGGTTCTATGATCTGCCGCAGTGCATCTGCTGCTGGCATGGAGACATGAAACCCCTTGGAGCAGGCAATGTTTTCGCAAGATTCACACCGGAGCAGATGGCGGCTTTCCATGAGGAAACCGTAGGGATGTGGGAAGAAACTGGTTGTCCCGTAACCGTCGATGTAGTAGAGGAGGTGTAATCATGAGTGAAATAACAAAGAATTGGAGAGACGAATTGAAGCCGGCTGGATGGTTGAACCTCAGGATGTTCGCAGAATGCTGAAACACAATGATGACATGGGACGCAGCTTTTTCGCAGTGGCTATATGCCTACATGGATATGTCACAGCTTCAGGAAATTCTCTATCAGCACTATCAGCTCTGCCTGGGCGGTAAGGTTGACTTAGAAACCATGAAAGCAGTTGCAGGTTCTGCGATGAACACCGTTGCGTCCAGCGCCCGCAGCAACAAGATGGAAGATGTGATGTCTGTCCTATATCGTTCAGCGTCAGCTTTGAATGGATGTAAAGATTTAGAGGAGCTTGCTGATCTGATTCGCAAAAGTACAGCGTTTTATCAACATGATGTTCTACGCTATCGATCTGGCATTTCCGTGGAGTGAGGTAAGTAAGGCTTACAATGAGATTCGAAAGGACTTTGTACCGCCGCACAGAGCAGGTGCTGTGGATGTCTGCGATCTGTAGTGAAACAGCAGAACTTGAGACCCTTTAGAAGTCTTCCTTAAATTTATATAACCTTCACGTTTGCATTCGTGCAAACGTGAAGGTTGGTATGACATTCTGCCCAGCGAGATGCGAATCGAGCTGCATGGCAGGTTTATGCTGGCGTTCCAGACCAACCTCTGGCTGGTCTGGAACGCGTCGTATATTTTATGAGCGTATCATCATATACAGAAGAGGAGAAAGAAAATGAGCAGAGTAGTAGACCGGTTTTTTAAATATGTTTCCTATGACACGCAATCAGATCCAAACAGCAAAACAGTCCCTACCGCAATGAAGGAGAAAAAAATTCTCGGTGCGGAGCTGGCAAAAGAACTGGCTGAAATCGGCCTTGAGAGTGCAAAGATGGATGAGTTCGGTTATGTCTATGGCTGGCTGCCCGCCTCTACCAGGTGTGAGGACCTGGAACCAATTGGTTTGATTGCCCATATGGATACTGCGCCGAGTACCACTGGCGCCAATGTCAAGCCTCGTATCGTACATTACGAAGGCGGGGATATCGAACTGGGAAACGGCGTTGTCACTGGTGCAGATTACTTTGACTATCTGCCTAAATATATCGGTCAGGATCTGATTGTGACCGATGGAACCACACTGTTAGGCGCCGATGATAAGGCTGGTGTCGCTGAGATCTTTACGGCGATGGAGTATCTCATTGAACATCCTGAGATCAAGCATGGAAAAATCTGTGTCTGCATTACCCCAGATGAAGAGGTTGGGCTGGGTGCAGAATACTTTAATATCAAAGAATTCGGCGCAGCATATGCCTATACCATTGATGCCGGCCCTCTTGGCGAGCTGGAATATGAGAACTTCAATGCTGTAAAGGTCGACATCGTCGTAACAGGCGTCTTTGTACACCCAGGAATGGCAAAGAACAAACTGAAAAATGCAATTCTGATTGCCAATGAACTGATTTCTATGCTTCCGGCTGCAGAGGCACCGGCGTATACAGAGGATTACGAAGGATATTATCATGTATCCAACATCAGTGGAAATGAGTCTTCTGTCAAAATTACCATGAATATCAGGGAGTTCTCCGCAGAAAAATTCAAACAGATGAAACAATTCATGCTGAATCTTGCAGCGTATCTGAATGGTGTGTATGGAGAAGGGACTGTTTCCATTGAAATGGAAGATCAGTTCTATAATATGAAAGAGAAAATCCTTCCTGTCATGCACATTGTCGAAAGAGCAGAACAAGCTTTCCACGCATGTGATGTGGAACCAAACATCATACCCGCGCGGGGCGGCACAGATGGAGCGCGTCTTTCCTATGAGGGCTGCCGTGTCCAAATCTGTCTGCTGGAGAAAAATATGCACATGGCGTACATGAGTTCATCTCTATTCAGTCAATGGAAAAATGGTGGAAGTGCTCATCGCATTGTCTGAGAAACAATCGTCCATGTAGAATATACAGGAATCCGCTGCGATGAGGAATGCCTCCATTTATCATCTTCGACATATAGGAAAATAATGGAAATATTTGAAAAGGTGATGAGGTATTGTGATTTTAACAATCCTAGAGTAAAAATAATGGGATTAATTTTGCCAAGAGTTGAATATGGAAGAAAGTAGGGGTTAGAAAAATGGTGCAGTCTGGAAAAAGTGTTTTTTGAAGAAAAAACGAAATCTGCCCCTGTCATCACGCTTGATCACGAGATAAAAATTATTAGAATGAATCAAGCCGCAGCGGACCTTTTTTCACAGATATATCCGGATAAAACAGAAGTGGACTTTCACGGTACTAAACTGTGCAAATTGACTGGAAAGCTACATCGTATAGAGACAGAAAACGACCTTATCTATACATTTTCTGTGCGAGACAGAGCTTTCTATGCCATCCCGTTTCATTCGATTTCCGACACGGGGAAAGCATTCTGGGCGATTCTGCTAATAAACAAGGAGAACGAGAAAATTAACAAGAGAACGGCGTATCATGCTGACCTCTCAAAGCATTTTGAAGAGATACTGGAGGGTTCCTTTGACGGAATTCTTGTAACGGATAAGGAGGGGAAGGTTCTCTTTGTCAACAGCTCGTACGAGCGTGTGGCGGAGATTAAGAAATCAGAAATAGAAGGCCGGTATATGAGGGATTTGATTAACCCGGTCTGGATGCCGGAATCTGTAGCGCACATCGTCGCAAAAGAACAGACCGTGGTATCGAAAAGACAAGTTGTCAAATCCGGCCGGCATATCATGGTCACTGGCCGCCCGATCTTCAATCAAAATGGTGAGATCAAGATGATTGTCATTAATGCAAGGGACATCACCGAAATCTATAATTTGACGGAAGAGCTGCAGCGTGTAAGGAAAAAAATGAAAGAGAATACATGTCCCGTTTTTTTCTTCACCGCCGGCAACTGGAGACAGTGAAGATACTTTACTTGCAATCAGCGAAGGGATGAAGCAGGTTCTTTCATTGGCCGGAAAAGTAGCTAATTTCAATACGACGATTTTGATTCTGGGAGAATCTGGCGTAGGTAAAGAAGAGGTCGCAAAATATATCCACCAGCACAGCATGCGGAAAGAAAAGCCTTTCATAACGGTGAACTGCGGCGCCATTCCAGGCAACTTGCTGGAATCTGAATTATTTGATATGAAAGAGGCGCTTTTACTGGCGCCATGCAGAATGGTAAAGTCGGATTAATAGAAGCGCCGACGGCGGTACCGTCTTTCTCGATGAAGTTGGAGAGATGCCCCTTGATTTCCAGGTGAAGCTGCTTCGTTTTATACAAAGCAAGGAAATTCGGCGTGTAGGCGCAATTGATTCTAAAATCATAGATGTCAGAGTCCTGGCAGCAACCAATCGTTCACTGGCAGACATGGTAGAAGAAGGAGCTTTCGAGAAGATTTATATTATCGCCTGAATGTGGTACAGATTGAGATTCCGCCTCTTCGAAACGGACCGATGCCATTCTTCCCTTTTAGTAGCGATGTTCCTGAAGCGATACAATAAGAAGTACGGGCAGGAAAAAGTTCTGACCTATGATATCGTAAAGGAAATGGAACGGTTTTCATGGCCGGGTAATGTCCGCCAGCTGAAAAATATCGTGGAGAACATGGTCATTGTCAGCAATAATGAGTATTTGGAGCCAGAAGATTTACCGTGGAATGCACAGTATAAATCCGATCCCATAAGAAAAGTAATCCACTGCCTTGCGGATAATGAAGATCTGGGATTGAATGAAGCCATAGAAGAATTAGAGCGACTGGTTCTGGAGAAGGCGAAGCTGACCTGCGGTACCACGCGAAAAATAGCCGAGAAATTAAAAGTCAATCAGTCCACGATCGTAAGAAAAATGCAGAAGTATCATATTGAATAAACAGCTGTGATTTTCGCCTGTGAAAGAAAAACGGATGCGAAAATGGGGTTTAGGATGTATAATAGGACTAGATTTTAATAATAGTGCCTGCTAGGGGCTGGCCGGAGGTGAAACATGGAAATAAAGAATGCGGATAAGGAATATCTCCTGGGAACGCTGATCGATATCGAAATTGATAATTTGATGGACTGTAAAACGCAATCGACCTGGAGATGGTGCAGCAGCTGATCGAAGATATGCAAGCGGCGCCGGAAGTGGTGGTCATCGGTTCCAGGGCTTCTACGGTATTGGTCTCTTATACGACATATATTTTCAACAAGATCGGCATCAGGACATCGGGTTTTGATGCGGCCGACACGAAAACGCTGGACAACATCATCAACATCGACCGTTCAGCTTTGGTTATCGCTTTCGGGTTTCCCAGATATCCTAAGCCCACAATCGTAGCGACTCGTTTTCTTAAAAACCGAGGATATAAGATCGTCTCGATTACTGACAAGAAAAAATCTCCTTTGGCAGAGCTGTCTGAGTACGCCTTTAGGCTGCAGGCGAACTCCTATGGTTATACGGATACCTATACGTCGGGTATTCTTCTGATTAATCTGATTACGGCCCTGATCGGCAAAATTCAGGGAACCGATATCAACCGTCATCTGCGGGAATTTAACGAGACCGCGCAGCAGCTGGACTTCTATTTTTAAAGGATGAAAGAGATGCTGATTGAAAAATACTGCGATACCAGAGGTAATGAGCTGCGCTTGAACTTCTCACTGAAGGCCTATACGTTTCACAAGATATTGACATGCAATCCCATAATGATGAGCCAGATTGAAACGATTCATAAGATTTCCAACTCGTCGGCTCCGGTCGTCCTCTTTGGCGAGACGGGAACAGGTAAGGAGCTGTATGCGGAATACATTCATCACGTAAGCAGCAGGCAGAAGGAAAACTACGCCAAAGTCAACTGCGCGACAATTCCGGAAACTCTCTTTGAATCTGAAATGTTCGGCTATATGCCGGGCGCTTTCACCGGAGCGTTAAAGACAGGGAAAAAGGAATCTTTGAAATTGCGAACCAGGGGACGCTGTTTCTCGATGAGATATCAGAATTATCCCAGACCCTGCAGTCAAAACTGCTTAGAGTGATTCAGGAAAACCGCTTCGTAAAAGTGGGTGGTAACGTGGAAATTACCAGTGACGTGCGTCTAATCGTAGCGTCTAATAAAGACTTAAGGACAATGGTTCAGCAAAATACTTTCAGACGGGATTTATTCTATCGCCTGAACGTGGTGCCGATTTCGCTGCTGCCGCTGCGGGAAAGGCGAGAAGATATCATTCTGCTGTCTTTCTATTTTCTCAATCTGTTTAATCAGACCTATGGTGCAGACAAGAAGATGGGGTCAATCTGATGAGAGCCTTTCTCGACTATGATTGGCCGGGCAACGTGCGAGAACTTCGCAACGCCATCGAGCGGCTGATTTTGTTAAGTGACAGTGAAGTTCTAAATGATGAAAGCATCCTGCAAGCGACTTTAGAAACGGAAGAGCTGTTCTTGCTGAACGATGCCAATGTAGACGAAATAGCACCTGCGCGGGCGCGGGCCGTGAACCTCACTGGTGATTCTAAATCTCTGAAAGAAATTGTCTCCGAGTATGAAATCTTCATTATTGAAGAATACATCAAAAAAAGGAAGCATGCGAAAGGCTGCCGCCGCACTAAAGACAAGCCCCTCTGTTCTCTCGAAAATTAAACAATCGAAAAGGTTAGGGCTGCGGCAAGGCTGCCGCAATTGTTCTACAAATGTGCATATGTTGTAAAATCAGAACAGTCAGTTGTTCTGATTTTGCAACACTTTTGTTTTTGGGAGGAAAATAGTTGAAATTTGCGCCCCTCACAAGTGCTTTTCTTTGGCATGCTTCTTGCTAAATATATCAGTAAAGATGATTTACAGGAGGTAAAGTTAAATGAAAACAAAGACTGTTGGGTTTCCCATGATCCGCAATTTTGCAGGAGATAGAAGGACTTTATACCAGATCTGTTTCAGTTTATGGATCGCTACGATGGAGTAGAGTTTTTTTCTTGAGAAAGGCTATGGCGAGCGACTGGGATACAGGGAGGAAGACTATCTGAATGCTTCTGAAAAAGTACACTTTGTCCCTTTTGAGGGAGGCTTATGGACAGGATATCACTATGATTCTAAAAAATCCCGAATTAGAGAATCTTGAACTGCTGAAGGACGGCTCTACCCTTTTCACCATGCTTCACTACTCTACACGGCCTGCCGTTGTGGAACTGATTAAAAGAAAGAAGCTAAAGACGTTCTCGATGGATTCCATTGTCGACGATCAAGGACTGCGTATGTTTGTGGACTATTTCGGCACAGCCTACTGCGGCTGCAAAGCAGGTATCGACGTGCTGAAAAAACGTATGGGAAGTTTTATTCTCATGAACGGGGACCAATCAAGGCGATTGTCATGGGGGCCGGCGGCGTAGGACAAGGCGTTGTCAAATCTCTTGAGGTTATCAGTGACGATGAGTTTCTAGGCAGAGAAGGGGTAGCAGGCATCCTTCCCTTTGTCGCTACGAGAACGATCACGTCTGATAAGCAGGTGATGAGAGCTGCTGATGCAGGCCGATTTGCTCATCGACGCAACTCAGAGAAAAAATCAGTCCATCCAGATCATCGCGAATGAAGAAATGTCAGCGCTTCCTGAACACGCGGTCATCGTGGATCTTTGTGCGGACCGGTATGATTTTTTCCTTAGTACCGCCTCTGCGCAGGGTGGTTGAAGGCACAGTCAATGGAAATCCTGCCCACTATATTATTTACCCGGACGATCCCTGTACGATCAGCTGCCTGACGAAGTCGACAGCACCCATCGCAGAATCGTGGTCAGCTGCGACGCATGGCCGGGCATGGATTTTCGCAGGTCGGTACAGTACTACTACGGACTGATGAAAAACTATGTCGGTATGATATTGAGCAAGGAACCGGAGCAGATCAAAGGAAGACAGTGACAATCTCTTTGAAAGGGGTTTATACAGATCTACGTTAGTCTATTTTGAGAGTATGAAAAAGTAATGGAGGAGACGATATGGATCACTATGGAATACTATCGATTGTACCGCCAATCTTGGCTATTGTTCTTGCATTAAAGACGAAAAAATATTATCGTATCGTTATTCTTCGGCTTATATTTTGGCGCCATCGTGTTAGCTGGCTGGAATCCTGTTGCGGCTTTCGCCAATTTGATTCCTGATTTTATCTATGCGCAGGTGGCAACTGATTCCAATATGCAGTCAATCACCAACGTGCCATTATCGGCGGCTTTGTCGCTCTGATCAGTGCATCGGGCGGTGCGGCAGCCTTTGCCAAGACGGCGGAAAAATGGGTCAAAAAAGAGAAACTGCTGAAACTGCTATGTGGCTGGGCGGGCTCTTCGTCTGGTTCACTGATTCGGGCAATTCTTTGCTGGTGGGACCGATCTTCCAGCCTATCGCTGAGAGATTCAGGGTATCCAGGGAAAAAGTTCGCCTACATCTTAGATGCGACCTCCTCTCCTATCTGCGCCCTCGTGCCGGTCATCAGCTGGGGCGTCTATATCATGGGGCTGATTGACGCAGAACTGGAGAAGATACCGAACCTTGCTGACTCCAGCTGGAATCTGTTTTTTAGAAGCGATTCCCTACCAGTTTTATAATATATTAACATTGGTTATGGTAGGGTATATCTGCTTGACACAGTTTGATTTTGGTCCGATGTTAAAAGCGCAGAAACGGGCTGAGCAGACGGGAAAGACCATCAGAGACGGCGGAGTGCCAATGAGGAGCACCGTAGAGGTTAAGCTGCCGGAAGGCGTTGAGCCAAAAGCCATTTCTGTAGTTGTTCCACTTGCAATCATGCTGATTACCATGTTCACTATCTTTTTTTCTCAACGGTTTTCCGCAGAAAAGCATCGATGGTATCGTCATCAGACAGGGCATCGCATTGGGCTTTATACTAGGCGGTATCGCAGCCGGCTTTATCAACTGCAAGTTGAGGATTTTTTACGCCAAAGCAGGTTGAAAATAAGGTCTTCGATGGAATGAAGGATATGATGTTCCTAATCGTCATGATGATTCTCTCCTGGTCTTTGGGCAGTGTTTGTTCTGAATGGGCACTGCATATTATATCTTGGAAGTGACGCAGGACTTCTTAAATCCGGCTGTGCTGCCAGCAATTCTATTTTTGATCGGCTGCTGCATGTCATTGGCGACTGGCTCTTCCTGGGGAACTTTTGCCATATTGATTCCAATTGGTTTCCCGATTGCAGCAATCATGGGCACTCCTCTAGCAGTTACTGTGGCCGCTGTCATCAGCGGGGGCGTGTTTGGCGATCAGTGTTCACCGATTTCGGATACAACCATGTTGGCATCTATGGGCTCTGCCTGCGATCACATCGACCATTTCAGGACCCAGTTCCCATATGCTTGTACGGTGGCGGCCGTTTCTGTAGTTCTTTATCTGATTGCAGGCTATACAGAGCATGCGTGGATTGTCATCGCCGGTGCGGCAATATTATTTGCAGTCGTGGCAGTATTGCACAAAATTTCGGTAAGATTGCTAAAAAACACAAAATCAGAATATCCGTTATCATAGTATAAATAAGATTAAAGCGCTTATCTTCAATAATGTGGATGAGCGCTTCTGCTTTGATATGCTGAAAACCAGAAGCCATTTCTAAATTAGTTGACAAAATTCGTTAATTTATGTATAATATACATCGTTGCTGTTGATAATATTGATTGTTGTACGATTAGGCATTCCGAGGTAGCTCAATGGTGGAGCAACCGGCTGTTAACCGGTAGGCTGTGGGTTCGAGCCCCACCCTCGGAGCCAATTTTACTAGCAAGAAGAAAACTGGTATACAGCAGCAATGTGCATAATCTTACATATGAGATTCTTTGATAACGCGGGGTAGAGCAGCTGGTAGCTCGTCGGGCTCATAACCCGGAGGTCGCAGGTTCAAGTCCTGTCCCCGCAACCAAACGCACGAAAGAAGCCGTTCGTCAGAACGGTTTTTTCGTGCGTTTGATTTGTGAGATGAGGACTTGCACCGAGGAAGGGTGCAGGGGAAACTGGGTTCCCCTGCATAGAGAAGCAGGCAGGTTAATCATTGCTTCGGAGAACCGATACGGGGGTGACAGCGAGTGAGCGGCTGGAGTGGTAGCGGAAGGCGCAGAAGGAGCGCCAAGAGGGCAGAGCCCCTATGGAGCAGGGAGGCCGCAAGAGTTAAAGTATATGCGTTGCGGCTGAAGGCTGGTTCCTGTCCTGTCCCGCAACCAAACGCAAGAAGAAGCCGTTCGTCAGAACGGTTTTTTCGTGCGTTTGATTTGTGAGATGAGGACTTGCACCGATAGGCGTGGCCGTGAAGCGAAGCAGTCCGGCGGACTGGTGAGTAGGCCACGGTGCGCCGGTGACTGAAAAAGGGAACCAAGCACGGCGATTTCGAAAGAAATCGTGCAAGTCCGAAAGTGTGCAGATCGTTGTGTTTTGGCGAAACGTACCTTTGAATTTTCAGGCTCCCCTTTACCAGCACGTGTGCAGTATAAGAGAAGATTCTATTTTTCTAAAAATACTCTTTGATCGGTTTTCCAGGCCGAAGAGGTCGGATTTTGCCTACTGCCGCTAGTAGCAGGAACCAGGTTTACATAAGGAGTCTTTTATCCAGCCTTCATTTCACGACTTGTCGCGGTCTATCATAGCCCCTATATTACAATCAAATAAAATCCCCTTTGTCTGTTAGAAATTCCTATTGCTGCAAAGGATGGATGTCAGTTCTTCCGGTGATATATTTGCTCCATTTTCGGCCCACGTCAGCATGACATTCCAAAAGCCGCCGATTCGGAAGGCTAAAAGGTACTGCCTGCTTACATTTTCCGCTGGACCGTCAATTAAAAGCTCTCTTTTAGATTTTGTAAATCGTTCAAACTGGTCAAAGACGTAAGACTCTAATCCGCAGCGCTGCAAATTCCTGATAAACTGCAGATGTTCTTTCCAAAATTGAAAGAACAGCAACGTAGCAGATTCCTTATCTGGCTTGTCTAGTTTACAAAACGCCGCCATATATTCCCTGCAAAGTTGTTCTATATATTGTTCAAGGACTTCCTGCTTTGAATTGAAATTTCGATAAAAGGTTCTTCGATCTAATTCTGCCGTTCGGCAGATTTCAGAGACGGTAATTTTATCATAATTTTCTCTTCCATTGTGTCCAGCAGCGCTTGTAATATCCAGCGCTGAGATTGTAATGCCGTGGGATTTTTTTTTGTTCATGTCAGTGCTCCTTGTTATAAAACTGCCACAAGGGACTTTTCTTTGTGGCGTTTGCGCGCAAGTGGTTGTAACTTCTTTCTATTCATATTATACTATGTTAATCATTCTGCCACAAGTGTGGCACTTCTAAAAAAAAAACATAAGGAGATGAGAAGAAATGTGGCTGTGTATTCAAACAATTGGAATAGTTGGTTTTTGATATGTCTGGCTTTGATGTATTTGACGGACTTGGGAGTACGAGGGATACGAAGGTATGACTCGTCCTTTCATTCGCCGGATATGAAATTTCATTATAGTGTTAAACAGGTCATGGAAACTTTCGAGCGAATAGGCGAAACAGGCAGATTAATCTATCAAAAAAATACTTGATTTTAGATTGCCTCTTTACTTTATTTTTTCTAATCGTCATGCTGGCAATTACAAATAAATTGATTACAAACTTATCTGTCGGCAATATTCTCTTTGTTGTATGCGTGCTGAGAGCCATATTTGATCTGTTAGAGAATGGTTTTTTGATAAAAGTGTTAAAGAAATACCCGGAGATCAATAAATCCATCCTTAAGTGGTGTTCTTATTTCACCACGACTAAATTTTTATGTCTCTATCTTTGGATAGCTGTACTAATTATTAACGATCTGTTTGGCTTTTTCTAAAATCGACAAAATTCTGTTTTTTGTGTGGCCGTACAACTATTTTGCGAAAAATGTATTATAAGAAAATCAATTATAATTTTAATTAATGTAAATTCGCAATATTGCAACTTTAGCACTTTGATTTTCGATATACTATGGTACAATATAAGTGTATGGTGATGTGAAGGGAGAATATTTATGGAGAATAAGAAAAGTGGACTAATGGCCAAATTTCTAGTCCCATCAGTAATCGGTATCATTTTATTTATGATTCCAGTAAAGTATAATGGCGATTGGACAGTGTGTGTCAAGATTTTAGCTGATATTATCGGCGGCGCACTGGGAGGTTTCCTTCCAATTCTATGCGTTGCCATTATCACTGTTTCCGCAATTATGTCTGTTATTTCTTTGGCTAAGCCAAAATTTATCACAGAACACCCGATCCTCAACGATACTTTTTCAACTTCCATCATTTGGGTTGTTGTGAGAGTGATTGGCGCGGCACTCGTATGGCTTACCTATCTGGGTTTGGACGCAGAGGATGGCAAAACAGGATTTTTGCATATGCTTACCGAAGGCGGAGCCGGCGGATTCGTATTAGGGGATCTGCTGACTGTACTGGTAATCATCTTTGCGATCGCAGCACTGCTTTTTGCCGCTGCTGCTGGACTTTGGTCTATTGGAGTTTGTCGGCGCACTGCTGACGAAGGTCATGAGGCCTCTGTTCAAAATTCCTGGACGTGCGGCAGTCGACTGCTTCACTTCTTGGATTGGCGACGGTACGCTGGGTGTCATGCTGACCTGCAATCAATACGAAGGCGGTTATTATTCTGCAAGAGAAGCCTCCCGTCATTGCGACGACTTTCTCAGCAGTATCGATTACCTTCAGTATTGTCGTTCTGTCACAGGTGGATCTCATGCAGTACTTTGGCGTTTACTACCTGCTCATCTGCTTGATTGGTGTGGTTTGCGCAATTATCGTACCAAGAATCCCTCCTCTTTCTTTTTGAAGAAGGATACATATCTGGTTGAAGGCAAGGCAATGCCGGAGAGCATTCCGAGCCAGTACAAATCATCCATTCAGTATGGTACTGATCTGGCTCTGAAGAGAGTGCAGGAGCACAAGGGTATCGGTCAGTTTATTGAAAATGGTATGAAGAACGCTGTGGGAATGTGGTTTGGCGTATTGCCTTCCGTTATGGCTATTGGAACAATCGCTTTGGCGCTTGCTAATAACACGCCGATTTTCGAGATCTTAGGAAAGCCGTTTTTACCACTGCTAAACCTGCTGCAGGTTCCAGAGGCATTGGACGCTTCAAAGACCATGATCGTAGGCTTTACGGATATGCTGACACCGTCCATCATTGCTTCTGCTGATATCACCAGCGTCATGACAAAATTCATCGTCGCTGTCGTATCTGTAACACAGCTTCTCTATTTATCAGAAGTTGGCGGTTTGATTCTGGGATCAAAGCTTCCAGTGAAGCTTTGGGAGTTATTCGTAATCTTCCTAGAAAGAACGATCATCAGCTTGATTATCGTTTGCCCGCTTGCTCATCTGATTTTTAAATAAGAACTAGAATATTTTATTTTATCAATTTATTATTTTAGCATCGCTATACAGTTGGGCAGTTCGTTAAGGACTGCCCTTTTTGATTTCGTGACGATTAGGAATACAGTAGAGGAAAATTATTGAAAAAATATTGACAACTTTATATATTCAATGTATAATTAATAACGTTGCGGTTGATAATATTGATTGTTATGCAACAGGTATTCCGAGGTAGCTCAATGGTGGAGCAACCGGCTGTTAACCGGTAGGCTGTGGGTTCGAGCCCCACCCTCGGAGCCAATTTTATGCCGGAGTGGCGGAATTGGCAGACGCACAGGACTTAAAATCCTGCGATCCTTACCGATCGTACCGGTTCGACCCCGGTCTCCGGCACCAATTTACTGGTGGGAAGAAATCCTGTAATAAAGAACTGAATATATGATATCGCGGGGTAGAGCAGTTGGTAGCTCGTCGGGCTCATAACCCGGAGGTCGCAGGTTCAAGTCCTGTCCCCGCAACCATGAATTGAGAGCCGTCCATTTGGGCGGCTTTTTTCAATTCAATGAATGATAAGACAGGACTTGAACCAAGGAAGGGTGCAGGGGAAACTGGGTTCCCCTGTAAAGAGAAGCAAACAGGTTAATCAAAGCTTCGGAAAACGGCTTCGGGGTGACAGCGAGTAGAGCGGCTGGAGCCTCAGCGAAAGACGTGGAGGGAGCGCCAAGAGGGGCAGAGCCCCTATGGAGCCGAGGGCGCAAGGGATAAAGTATATGTGTTGCGTCAGAAGGCTGGTTCCTGTCCTGTCCCCGCAACCAAACGCAAGAAGAAGCCGTTCGTCAGAACGGCTTTTTCGTGCGTTGGATTTGTGAGATGAGGACTTGAACCGATAGGCGTGGCCGTGAAGCGAAGCAGTCCGGTGGGCTGGTGAGTAGGCCACGACCCAAGCCGACCGAAAGGGGAGGTGCAGGGTGGCGATTTCGAAGAAATCGTGCAAGTCCGAAAGTTTGCAGATCTTTGTGTTTGACGAAGAAACGCTTGGACTTGAACCGATAGGCGTGGCCGTGAAGCGAAGCAGTCCGGTGGACTGGTGAGTAGGCCACGACCCAAGCCGACCGAAAGGGGAGGTGCAGGGTGGCGATTTCGGAGAAATCGTGCAAGTCCGAAAGTGCGCAGATCTTTGTGTTTGACGAAGAAACGCTTGGACTTGAACTGAGGAAGGGTGCAGGGGAAACTGGGTTCCCCTGTATAGAGGAGGCACCCCTTGAAGCCGAGGACGCAAGGGCTAAAGTCTATATGTGTTGCGGCTGAAGGCTGGTTACTGTTCAGTCCCCGCGATAAAAGATAATGCCTATATTTTACATTAATTTACTGTTAAATATTGACATTAAATTGTTGCTGTGCTATGATGAAATTAATTACAAATTATAATATTTATTACAATTAATACTCTATCCTAGTTCACAGAAAGGAATCCTCCATGCATATGCAAGACAACACCACTACCATTCAATATCCCCTGAATAACGATATCATGTTCGCCCTGGTCATGAACGACGCAGAACTCTGCAGAGGCCTGCTGGAGCGGATTTTCCCCGGCAGAAAGATCCGCATGCTGAAGGTCTGTGACGGCTCTGATGTGGAAGTGCAGAACACCATCATCACAGGCATGATCTCCAAAAGCGTCCGCCTGGACGTCCTCTTCGAAGATGAAGATTCCCTATACAGTATTGAAATGCAGCGCTTCGACGATTCTGCCCTGCCTAAACGCGGCCGCTATTACGCCTCAGCCATGGACATCGACCAGCTGCGGAAAGGCGATGAATATAAGGAACTGAAAAAGAACTACGTCATCTTCATCTGCACCTTCGACCACTATGGGCTGGAGCAGGCCGTCTATAACTTTCAGAATTATGATGTGAAAAACAGCTTGCCATACGGTGACGAATCCTATAAACTAATAATAAATACAACGGCTCCTGCAGAGAATACGCCGCAGGAACTGATGCCGTTTTTCGATTACGTAAACCGTATGGAGGTGCCTGCAGATGATGCCTTCATCCAGGCGCTCCACAGACAGGTACAGAAGTATAACACTTCGGAATGGAGGCGAAAGCTGATGACATTGGAAGAGAAGATAAAGCTGGAAGTAGAGATGGCAAGGAAGAAGCCTTTAAAGATGGAGAACTGAAAGGTAAAACTGAGGCAAAAAAGATGGCCGCCAGCAAAATGAAAGAAAAAGGCTTCGATATAAAAGAAATCGCAGATATCACCGGACTCACCGTAGAGGAAACCAAAAATCTATAGACCACATGACAAAAGACCGCACAGCAAGCGGTCTTTTCCATTAGGCTTTATATTGAAAGAACTTGTCTAAAACAACGGGGACAGCGATGCAGCTACAGTATACATGATGACAGGGAAGATAATGATTTCCAGAACCTTTACGATTAGGCCGCCCATTATCAGCAACTTCCTCTCCTGCTTCCCTATCACCAGCGGGCAAAAAGGTTGTCAATTTATCATATCTTTACATTAATCACAAATTAATATTCCCATTTGGAATACTAAAATTCTTTTTAAGTCCAACTGCACCCGCCAATTGCGGGCAAAATCAACAAAATCATGGGTCAGTCCGTTGAACTTTGCGGAATTCTGGATCACTAAAGCGATGATGCTTTTCACTGGATGGGTAAGATGAACAGCCCTCAGGGATTGCCGCTTGTAAGTGAATAAGAGTCTTGCGGTCAGCAGGCTGACGCATTCTCCGTCTTCGACCAAGTCTAAAATTGTTTCAATGTTGCGATAGGTTTTCACTTTTTTCAGCTTGGCGCCAGAGGCTTGACAAGCGCTCAGGCAGAGGTCGTACATGCCGGTTTCATTGTCGGGTATCGCAAAGACTTCCGCTGACATCTCATTGAGGTCTACTGAGCTGCGATGGGCAAAACGATGTTTTTCATTTACGATCAGACAGAGTTCGTTTTCCATCAGGTGGTAGCTGGTCAGAGAAGTCTTCAACGCCTGGTTTGGAGAGATTGCCAGCAGAGCGAGGTCAATTTCATTTTTTCCAAAAGCTTCAGGAGCTCTTTGCTGGGACGGTCGATGATTTCCACAGAGTCGACGGGGAAAGGGTCTCTTTAAAAGATTTGATCAGAGGAATAAACCCGAAGCGGCCAATGACTGGGATAATGCCAATTCTGAGGGTGCTGTTGTCAGGCACGTTATATTTTTCCATCGAAAGCAAAAGTGTTTCGTATTCTTCTGTAATGCGGCGTGCATATTGAACAAATTCTTCTCCTGCGTTGGTCAGCAAAACAGGTCGTTTAGAACGATCAAAAAGGCTGATGTTTCCAATTTCTTCTTCTATCTTCAGAAGATGTTTCGAGAGAGAGGATTGAGACAGGCTGCAGGCTTCTGCAGCCACGGTAAAATTCTGATACTCTGCCAGTGCTAAAACATATTTTAATTCCTGAATATCCATAAGCCTCCTCCATCGTACTATTCCATTTTGTCATAATTGTATCACAATTCTGAATCAAACACAAGATTGATGACAGCTATAATAAGACCACAAAGAAAAACAAGGAGGATATGATTATGAAAGGTAAAATCGCATTAGAGGAACATTTCGCTACAGAGGAATATCTGGGTGATGTGAAGAGATTCTTTATTCGTGAAGGAGAGGACGTGTGGCAGAGAGCGAAGGGCATCATGTGTGATATTTCCGGCAGAAGGCTTGAATTGATGGACGAAGCTGGAATTGAAAAGACGATTCTTTCTCTTTCTTCTCCGACAATTCAGGCGATCCTGGATACGAAAGAAGTAGTGGATTCCGCTAAAAAGTCAACGACTACATCGCGGAGCAGATTGTGAATCACAGAGATCGTTTTGATTCTTTTGCCGCCTTACCGACGCAGGATCCGGAAGCAGCAGCGAGAGAGCTGGAACGCTGTGTAAAAAGAGTATGACTTTAAGGGAGCATTGATCAACGGCTTCTGCAATATCGGCGATCCTGACGTGCCAGTTTATCTGGACGATCCGCGCAACATTCCATTCTGGGAGGCTGTCGAAAGCTTAGACGTACCGATTTATATCCATCCGCGTCCAGTAACAGAGACGGTGCGCAGAGAAGTATTCGGCGATAATCATTTCTGGATGGAGACGGCGGCGTGGGGCTGGCATGCGAATCTTGGAACGCAAATTCTCCGATTGATTTCCAGCGGAATCTTTGATCGCTGCCCGAAACTGCAGATTGTAATCGGCCATATGGGAGAACTTCTGCCGATGTTCCTGTGGAGAATCACCAATCGCTGTAACAGCCACAAGAGAGACTGTCAGGCAGACCTTCCGATCAATCAATATTTTCAGCGCAACATCAGCATTACCACATCGGGGAATTGCAGCACACCGGCACTGATGTGCGCCATGATGGAAAATGAGCACGGAGCGCATCATGTTTTCTACGGATTATCCGTACGAGTCCATGAAGCAGGCAGCAGACTGGTTTGACAACATCCCGTTCTCCGACCTGGACAAAGAAAAGATGGGGCGTACCAATGCAGCCAAGCTGTTTAAGCTGGATCTGTAGAAGGAGACAGGCTATGAGAGATTATGAACCTGAGAAGATGAAAAAATCACCTTTACCGGCATACGCCGGGTCATGGCAAGAGCCAATCAACTGGAAGCAGAAGGAGAATCAATCATCCATTTCGAAGTCGGACAGCCGGATTTTGTAACGCCAAAGTATATCAGAGACGCAGCTTGTGTCTCCCTTGCAGGCGGGTAACACGCGTTACACCTCAAATTATGGTAATCTGGCGCTGCGCAAGGCGATTTCCGCCAAGCTGGAGAAGGAAAATCATATTTTGCAGATCCAGAAAGCGAAATCATGGTTACAGTGGGCGGAGAAAGAGGCCATGGCCGCCGCTGTCTTAGCTCTTGTAGACGCAGGAGACGAAGTGCTTCTCACTGACCCGGGTATTCCCCTTACGACAGCATGGTCAAAATCGCCAATGGGATTCCAGTCTATGTATCTCTGGACGAGAGCCGCAATTTCAATTTTGATCTGCAAGAACTGGAAAGCAAGATAACGACGAAAACAAAGCTGCTGGTGTTATGTAATCCATCCAATCCCACTGGAACGATGATAGATCGTGACAATCTCGCCGCGCTCAGTGAAGTCTGCATCCGCCATGATTTGCTTGTGATTGCTGACGAGGCCTATGAGCGAGTAATCTACGACGGAACGAACACGTTTCTCCTCGCAAGCCTTCCGGTATGTTCGAGAGAACCATCACCATTCATTCCTTTTCTAAGAGTTATTCTATGTGTGGTTTCCGCATTGGCTATCTGGCGGCCAGCAAATCTTTGATGCAGATATTGATTCGCTGTCATCAGAAAATGGTCCTCTGCGCAACCAGTTTTGCACAGGATACAGCCCTGGCTGCTCTGGGAAAAATCGGATGAGATGAACCGCATGCTGGATGCCTTTGACCAGCGGAGAAAAGTGATTTATGATACTCTTACAGAATTAAAGATCCCTTGCAACAGACCGCAGGCGGCGTTTTATGTATTTCCCAACGTCAGCTGCCTGGGTATGGACGGCGACCAATTCGCGCTGCGGTTTTTAGAAGAAAACGGCGTCGCCTGTGTGCCGGGGGAGAGACTTTGGGGAAAATGCTAAAAATAATGTGAGGATTTCCTACGCTGCCTCTTTGGAAGACTGTCTGGAGGGTATGGCGCGGCTGAAGCAGTTTGTAGAGAGGTGAGAGCTGAAAGAAGGAGAAAAATCATGAACAGTGATGCAGCAAAGAAAGA
>VOFH01001705.1_pt1 | contig 65414 bp, 63 predicted proteins | sample 5384091 | NCBI WGS metagenome assembly VOFH01 (sample SAMN12384727, study PRJNA508395) | human gut metagenome | isolation source: healthy gut G | host: Homo sapiens | reverse complement strand
CGATTTCCCTTTGTTCTCGAATTCGAACTCGTGCGACACCGCTCCGTCCGCCTCCCGGATCGTTCCGAAATTCCACACCTGCTGCGAAATTCCAATACGGAATTTTGGGCGGAAGCATTCCCGTCCACAAACAACCCAGCAATATCAACCCTATTTCCCCAAGCTTTTCATCGGTTCGACGATCGGTGCGCAAAATTAACATTTCCCGCGAAATTTGCAATTCAGGCGCATAACGGACGTTACACTCGAATCCGCACCGGATAAACATCCGTTTATCGGTTTCGATATCCGATCCGGTCGTAGTCAGCATATCTCCGACGATCAGCGCGCTCACGCCGCACTGCAACAACCGCTCTTCGAGATGCTTGATCCGCGTACGGCCTCCGGCCAGCCGGATAGCCGCTTCGGGATTGAGGATCCGCATGACGGCCACCGCCCGAACGATTTCCGAATCGGTCAGCGGCGGCGCCCCGGCAAGCCGCGTTCCGGGAATCGGATTCAACACGTTGACGGGAATCGAAACCGCCCCGGTCTGCCGCAGCGCGATGGCAAACTCGACGCGTTGCTCCTCGCTCTCGCCCATGCCGATGATCCCGCCGCTGCATATCTCCAGGCCGGCTTCCCGCGCCCACCCGATCGTCCGCAGCTTCTCGGCCACCGTATGCGTCGAGCAAAGTTTCGGAAAATAGGACGGGGCCGTTTCGAGGTTGCAGTGGTAACGCCGCACGCCGCTCTCTTTGAGCCGGCGCATTTGTTCCAGGTTCAGCAACCCGAGCGACGCGCAAAGCGAAACGGACACCTCGGAGCCGATCCGGCGATAGATCGCGCAGATCCGGTCGGTATCGGCATCGGAAAGCGTCCGACCGCTGGTTACCAGCGAAAAGCGCTTCACGCCCTTGCGTGCATTGCCGGCCGCCTCTTCGACCGCTTCCCTGGCTCCTACCAGCGGATAGACCTCGACTTCCGTTTTATGAAATTTCGACTGAGCGCACCACTTGCAGTCCTCGCTGCAACGGCCGCTGCGGGCGTTCATTATCGAACACATGTCGATCGTTTTCCCCTGATAGCGCGTGCGCAACGCATGAGCCAACGCGCACAGTTCCGTTTCCGGAGTCGTTCTCAGCAATTCCAGCGCTTCGTCGTATCCCAGACGATACCCCTGTTCGATTCTCTCTTTCAGACGACCGATCATTTCCATCCCATTTTATTTGCTTGTTATCTGCAAAGGTACTACATTTGATCTGAATTTTACGTTTCCCCTTTTATGAAAAAAGTATATTTCGTCACCGGCATCGACACCGATGCCGGCAAAAGCATCGTTACCGGAGTTCTCGCGCGCGATTGGGCCGGACGGGGCCGGCGCGTCGTCACCCAAAAAATTCATCCAGACCGGCTGCCCCGGACTGTCGGAAGACATCGAAACCCACCGCCGGATCATGGGAACCGGGCTGTTGCCGGAAGACCTCGACGGCACGACCTGTCCGATCGTCTTCACCTACCCGGCCTCGCCGCACCTGGCGGCTGCGATCGATTCCCGCAGGATCGATCTGTCGCTGATCGGGAAATGCACCGAAAAACTGCTTGAAAAATACGACGTCGTCCTGCTCGAAGGAGCCGGCGGGCTATTCGTTCCGTTGGAAGGGCTGTACAATACGATCGATTACGTCGCCGAGCGTCGGCTGCCGGTCATACTGGTCACCTCGCCGCGACTCGGCAGCATCAACCATACGCTGCTGAGTCTCGAAGCGTGCCGCAACCGGAATATCGAAGTCGCCAAAGTGGTCTACAACCTCTATCCACCGACCGACGCGCCGATCACGGACGGCACGCGGGATTACCTGAAAACGTACCTGCGGGAGTTTTCATCCTCAGGCCCGGTGGCTGGAGGTAAACGACCGGTACGAAGTATCGGAAGGAAGCCTTTGAACTGCGGTTCGTCCCGCGCACGAACAATACGAAAGGCTCCGGTTGCTGACCGGAGCCTTTTATTTACTGTCACAAACGGAAACCGCCTAAAGCAAATGCATCGAAACGGTCAAGCCGGCCACCACGATCGAAACCATACTCATCAGTTTGATCAGGATGTTCAGCGACGGGCCGGACGTATCCTTGAACGGATCGCCCACCGTATCGCCCACGACCGTAGCTTTATGGTTGTCGGAACCCTTGCCGCCGAAATTACCTTCCTCGATAAATTTCTTGGCATTGTCCCAAGCCCCGCCCGAATTGGCCATGAACACGGCCAGCACGAATCCGGCGCTCAGGCTGCCGATCAGCAGCCCCATCACCCCGGCCACGCCGAAAATGAAGCCGACCAGAATCGGAACGACGATCGCTATAATCGACGGGAACAGCATTTCGCGCTGGGCCCCTTTGGTCGAAATAGCGACGCAACGCGCATAATCCGGAGTCGCCTTGCCTTCGAGAATACCTTTGATTTCCCGGAACTGGCGGCGCACCTCCTCGACCATACTCTGCGCGGCGCGGCCGACGGCGTTCATCGTAAGTCCGCAAAACAGGAACGCCATCATCGCGCCGATAAAGGCGCCGACCAGCACGTTCGGATTCATCAGAGTCACCTGAAAATAGTCCATCATATCCAGGATATTGGCGTCGGCAATGGCTTTGGTCGTACCGTCGGCCAGTTGCAGGGTCGTCTCCCCGATGTGCTGCATCCCGATCTTGACCTCTTCGATATAGGAAGCCAGCAGCGCCAACGCCGTCAGCGCGGCCGAACCGATCGCGAACCCTTTACCGGTGGCGGCCGTCGTATTACCGAGCGCATCCAGCGCATCGGTGCGTTTGCGCACATCCGGATCGAGTCCGCTCATTTCGGCGTTACCGCCCGCATTGTCGGCGATCGGGCCGTAAGCGTCGGTCGCCAGCGTAATCCCGAGCGTAGAGAGCATCCCCACCGCCGCGATACCGATCCCGTAAAGCCCTTTGCTGATGTTCTCGGCCGAAATCATGTGCTGCACGTCGAAATTGATCGCGCACAGGAAGGCGAGGATGATCGCTACCGCAATCGTGATTACCGGGATCGCCGTCGAGATCATACCCATTCCGATTCCGGAAATGATTACCGTCGCTGGTCCCGTTTCAGAGCTTTTGGCTATCTTCTGAGTCGGTTTATAAGAGTGGGAAGTATAATATTCGGTAGACTGCCCGATGATGATACCGGCCAGCAGGCCGACGATCACCGAAAACGAAATCCCGAGCCAGTTGTCGATCTGTAACACGTACAGTATCCCGAACGTACAGATAGCGATCAGCACCGAGTGACGTTGACGCCGATGCCCAGCGCGCCGAGCAACTGTTTCATCGTAGCCCCCTCTTTCGTCCGCACGAGGAAAATACCGATCACCGACAACAGGATGCCCACCGCCGCGATCAACATCGGAGCCAGCACGGCCTGCATCTGCATACCGCTGCTCGCGAAAGCGGCTGCGCCCAGTGCGGCCGTCGCGAGAATCGAGCCGCAGTAACTTTCGTACAGGTCGGCGCCCATACCGGCCACGTCGCCCACGTTATCGCCTACGTTGTCGGCGATCGTAGCGGGGTTGCGCGGATCGTCTTCCGGAATCCCGGCTTCCACCTTACCGACCAGGTCGGCGCCCACGTCGGCCGCTTTGGTATAAATACCTCCTCCCACGCGGGCGAACAGCGCTTGCGTCGAAGCCCCCATCCCGAACGTCAGCATGGTCGTCGTGATGATCATCAGCTTTTGCGTCCCGGTGGCGTCGATGAAATGATTCAGGATCAGGTACCACACCGAAATATCCAACAGACCGAGTCCTACGACGACCAGTCCCATCACGGCTCCGCTGCGGAAAGCGACTTTCAGCCCCCTTATTCAGCGATTGGCTGGCGGCATGGGCCGTACGCGCCGAAGCGAACGTCGCCGTGCGCATCCCGATAAAACCCGCCAGCCCGGAAAACAAGCCGCCGGTCAGGAACGCGAACGGCACCCACGGATTCTGCACACCGAGACCATAGGCAAGAAAACGCAAAAAGAACAACACGAGGATCAGAAATACGATCGCAACCACCCGGTACTGCTGCCGGAGGTAGGCCATCGCCCCTTTACGGACGTGCGCGGCGATCTCTTTCATACGGGGAGTGCCTTCGCTCTCTTTCATCATCGAGCGGAAAAAGTGCCATGCGAAGCCCAACGCTATCAGCGAGGCGACCGGCACGAGCCAGAAAATAAGTGGTGTGTTACTCATAACGGTTAATAGTATTAGATTATCTGAATTTTTATGAAAATTTCCGATACTCTTCAGTCCGCCGTTTTCAGACCCGTTACGCACCAAACCGTTTCGTCGAACGAACAAAATTGCTCAAAGTTAATAAATTATTTTAAGATAAACTATCTTTGCAGCGGATATTCAATCGAAAATATGCGTAAAATTTCAAATCAGGAATTGGGGCGTCCTTCGGCCGAAGCGTTCGCTGCGATGGAAAAATGTCCCGTCACGGTCGTGCTGGACGACGTGCGTAGCGGCAATAACACAGGCTCTTTTTTCCGCACCGGCGACGCTTTCGCCATCGAACGGCTCTGCCTGTGCGGGATCACCGGCACCCCGCCCGACCGGGAGATCCACAAGACCGCGCTGGGAGCCGAAACGACCGTAGAGTGGACGTATTTCCGGGATGCCGCGGATGCGGTGAACGAACTGAAAGCGCAGGGGTATACGATCCTGGCCGTCGAACAGGTCGAAGGCGCCGTCATGTTGGACGACTGGCGTTACAAGCCCGAAAAGCGCTATGCGTTGGTTTTCGGCAACGAGGTGAACGGGGTACGGCAACAGGTAGTCGACTTGTGCGACGGAGCCATCGAGATCCCGCAGCGGGGAACCAAACATTCGCTGAACGTCTCGGTATCGGGCGGCGTGGTGCTGTGGGAAGTTTTCCGGCAATGGAGGGCATCGAAAGCGGCACAGTAACCGGCGGCGACACGGAAACGAAGTCCGTTCGAAAAAACGAAAAATCGTTGCCCGTTGCAAATTATAATTTTACATTTGCCCTGTCTAAACTGTGAAAATTATGTCGACAGATAATAAAACGCGGGTCGTGACCACCTACCGCCTGCAGGAGATGAAAAGCCGCGGGGAAAAAATAGCCATGTTGACCGCCTACGATTATTCGATGGCGCGGATCGTGGACAGCGCCGGCGTGGACGTGGTGCTGGTCGGCGATTCGGCCGCCAACGTAATGGCCGGTTACGAAACCACCGTGCCGATGTCGCTCGAACACATGATCTATCACGCCCGTAGCGTAACCCGGGCCGTCAAACGAGCGCTGGTCGTGGTGGACATGCCGTTCGGAACCTATCAGGGCAATTCGAAGGAAGCCCTCGCCTCGGCCGTTCGGATCATGAAGGAGTCCGAAGCCGACGCCATCAAACTGGAAGGGGCGAAGAGATCCTTGAGTCGGTACAGCGCATCCTTTGCGCCGGAATTCCGGTCATGGGACACCTGGGACTTACCCCGCAGTCGATCCATAAATACGGCACCTACAGCGTCCGGGCCAAAGAGGAAGCCGAAGCCCGAAAGCTGATCCGCGACGCGCACCTGCTCGAAGAGGTCGGCTGCTTCGGAATCGTCCTCGAAAAATCCCTGCGACGCTCGGCGCGCAGGTCGCCTCGGAACTGAAAAAATCCCGCTGATCGGCATCGGGGCCGGCGGCGCGTGCGACGGGCAGGTGCTGGTGATTCACGACATGCTGGGAATCAACAACGAATTTTCGCCGCGTTTCCTCCGCCGTTACGCCGACCTGTATTCGGTTATGACGGACGGGGTGAGCCGTTACGTGTCGGACGTCAAAAGCGGCGATTTCCCGAACGAGAAGGAGCAGTACTGATCGTTCCATCCATTCCCGCCGCATAGATCAAACGGCGCGTTTTTATGCAAAGCCACGATCGAAACGATCGTGGCTTTATCGTTGCGTCCCCCTCACAAGACATCAAGACATTTTCTATCATTTTTGTAACTTTTACGAGCGTACTCCGTTATAATAAATAAATTTGACAGTGTAACTTACACATTCATACAGACAAAAGCCCGAAGTCCGTATCGACAAAACCTCGGAAAGACAGCGAATGCCGGATTCGCTTTCCGACGTGAAACCAGATGATGAAAAAAACTGCCAGACAAAAAACGCTGCCGTTTATTATTTTGCCGCTCGTAGCACTCCTTGCCACGAGGTGCGCCAAAGACGACTGTCCGTCCGACAAAAAACCGGGCAAAACCGAAATCTTCATTCGCGCCGCTCAGGAAACGGCCTCTTTCGCACCCCCGGAACAGGAAAGTCATTCGAAAACGATCATCGGCGGCGACAATCTCGATAAAGTATACTGGTCGGAACTGGATGCGATCCAGGTCTACTGGCGGCCGGCGGGAAGCGACGAAGCGCTGAACGGACAGACGTTCGAATGTTTCCGTCCCTACCCGTGGGGAGCGTTGTTTTCCACGCAGATGTCCGACCTCGAAGCCGGCGACTATACCTATTACGCCGCCTATCCCGCGCCGGAGTCCGTGGACGGCACCCGGGCGACCTATACGCTGCCCGCCGTGCAGGACGGAACCTACGACATGCGCGATTACGACATCAAAGATCAAACCTCGCACGGCGCTTATAAAGGAAACTGCGATTTCATGCTGGCCCGTCCGGTAACCGCAGCGGCGCTGACGGCCGGGAGCGAAACCCTGGCGATGCACTTCATTCACCAGTGCCACGTCATGCGAGTACAGGTTCCGGTCGGCCGCAACCAATGGGGCGAACGGGTGAGCCGGCTGAGAGTCGAATTTCCCGCAGCCGTAGTGGGAAGAATGACGATGGATCTGGCCGACCCGACCGCTGCGCCGCAGCTGACCGAAGGCGGCAACACGGTCATCGCCGAACTGAAAAATCCGCTGACCGAATCGACCGAGGATAATCCGGACGGAAATTACGTATGGCTATTCCTGTGTCCGGGCAACATCAGCGGCGACGTCCGTTTCACGGCTTACGACGAGAACGGTTACCAGTCGGGAAGCCTCAGCGTGCCGATCGACAGAACGCTGGAAGCCGGACGGATCACGCCGGTCACGCTGACGGTTCCGGACGAACTGCCGGTCACGTGGCTCGACTTCTCGATCACGGGCAACAATCTCGGCGAAGAACCGAATTCTTTCACCGTAACGGCCCCGGACGGGGCGACGTTCCGCAACGGAACGAACAAACAGTCGTTCACGGTCAATGCGGAGAATAAATACATGCTCGGTTTCTACAACGAAGTGGACGGCCGGGCCAACGGCGACCTGATCAAAGCGAACGGACTGACTTTTACCTACGATACCGAAAACATCGTCGTATCGGACAAACAGCCGGTCGATTTCACTCCTCAGGCCCATACGGGCATCAACTTAACGGTACCGTACCTTTTTTACGAGGACTTCAGCCAGGTTTCGCTGAATACCGGCAGCGACAGCAACAACGACGGGTCTTCGATGGAGGAAGCCGGACTGCCGGGCTGGGACCGGTTCGCGCTGGACCACGCGGGAAAAAAACTGTCTCGAACTGAATACCTATATCGGAACAAGCACTTCCAACCTGAACAACCGTTTCGGACGAGCCGACACGCCTCCTTTGAACCAGATCAAAGGAGGTAAATCCGTCACGCTGTACGTAGAATATTACGTCAGCGCGTCGGACGGAGCCAGCAGCGCGGTTTCCCAGTGTTTATTCGGCACTTCCACGAAAGCCGGAATCGTCGGCGGCGGAACCGGCGGGGGAACGAAACCGGATACTGTAATCGAAACGTTCGACCCGGCCGAAGGCAGCAACACGAACATTTCCCAATGCAAAACGTACACGATCCAAAACTGCACGGGAGGCAACGCGCCTGTCCTGGTTCCTGACATACAGAAAAAACGGGATTGGTGGTAACGAGCAAATACTTTTACCTGTACCTCGACAACGTCAAAATCTACGTCGCAAAATAACAGACAACTATAAGAATATGAAAATGAACAGATTGTCAACCATCCTGATCGTCATGGCCGCATGGGCCTCCGGCTGTTCGAAAGACGTCGGGTCCGGTCCGCAGGCGACAGGAAACGGCTCGGTCGGTTTCTACTGCACGATTTCACCGGCGGTAGACATCGCGGAAACCAGCAAAGCAGATACCGGACGCTACCCGCCGAATATATCCCGGGTACGGAAAACTTGCGGCTGGAAATTTCGAGCGGCATCGGCACCGTCGCTTCGTACGACGTAATGTCCGACTACGACCAGCCGTTGCTACAGGCGGGCGACTATCAGGCCGATTTTTCTTACGGAAATCCGGATACCGAAGGAGAAAACGCCGGTTGCTTCAAGGGAACCAAACAATTTACCGTCGTGGCGCGCAAGACCACGACCGAGCAGGTTTCGCTGTCGCTGGTCAACTCGGTCTATTCGCTGAGCTGTTCCGAATGGTTCAGGCAATATTATACCGATTACGACCTGACCGTCCGCACCGAATCGGGCTTCCGGTCGGGCTTTTCCGGATCGACCGCAAAACCGCTTACCGGCACGCTCCCCGTTTTCGTGAAAGCGGCCACCAAACTCTTCCTGAGCGGTTCGGCGACGAAAACCAACGGCGTGAAAGTAGAATTCCCCGAAACGGAAATCGGCACGACCGCGGCCCGGACATGGCATACGATCCTGCTCGACGCAGGGGCGGTGGGACAGGCGAGCATCACCGTTTCGCTCGACGACTCCCCGATCGAAATCAAAGAGGTGGACGTGGAACTGAACCCCGACGCCTGACCGAAAACGAAACAATAAAAAACTGACACGATATGAAAACCTTTACCTTAGTAACGCTGACGGCAATGACGCTGATGCTGTCCGGCTGCAAGGACGAATCGGTCGATTTCGGCGGCAACGGCGACGGAGGCGACCCGCAGACGGAAACGGGCTATCTGGTCATGTCCGCGATGAGCGTTACGGTGGCGGACGATGCCGAAGTAATCCCCTACTCCAACGGCACGAAAGCGGCGATGACCCGTGCAGCGGGTTCCGTTTCGGAAGCCCCCGACAACTACAAGGTGAGCATCCGCAACGCCAAAACCGGCGAACAGACGAACCACGCCTATGCAGACCTCAAAAAAGCGGAAAACCAGCGTATGCCGCTGACACCGGGCTCCTACACAGTCTCCGCCGAATCGCCGGATTACGCCGACTACATGGCCGGCACGACCTATGCCGACTGGGAAAAACCGGTTTACGCCGGTTCGGTGACCAAAAGCGTGATCAAAAACAACGAAACGACGGTCGACGATCTGGTCTGCACGCTGGCGAACATCCGCACGACGGTAACTCTCACGCAGGATCTCCAGAAGTTGTTCATGTCCGACGCCGATGCAGAAGCCGCGGGTAAAGAGAAGCTGGCGGTCACGTTGTCGATCGGCGACAACGCGCTGGTTTTCGACCGCGAGGCGGCCAACGCCGGCAAAGCGGGCTATTTCAAGGCGGTCGAAACGGCGAATACGCTGAAAATCCTGTTATCCGGCCAATATAACAAAGCGCCCGGCGACGCGACGCCCGAATACGTGACGGTCAACTGGTCGAAAGAGATCACCAACTGCAAGGCCGGACAATGGCGCAAAATCACCATCAACGTACTGAACGCCAACGAAGGGAACGTGCAATTCCAGATCACCGTCGAAAACTGGGTGTACGACCAGAAGATCGACGTCGACGTGATGCGACTGTACGCCTTCGCCGAGGAGACGATCCCGGACGAAGATATCTCCGACGAAGGATCGCCGGTTGTGACGCTCGACGGCAAGGACATCGCGCAGGGGTACACCATTTCCGGGTCGATGTACGACGAGCTGCTCGGCAAATGGACGGAAAACCTGAAAGCCGTCGTTACGCCGGAAGACGGCGCGACCGTCAAATCGGTCAACCTCGTCTTCGAGTCGGACAACGCCGACTTCCTGGCCGCCGTCGATGCCGCAGGATACAAGAACCGCACCGTACCCCTGTGGCCCGAGAACGAAGCGAACGCGCCGTATGTCGTGATGAAAGAGGCCTCTACCTCCGTACTGACGGCCACCGTGAAAGACGCCGGCATGTCGGGCTTCTATCAATACGAAGGAACGCATACCGCAAAATTCGTGACCGTCGATTCGAAGGGCCGCACTTCCTACACGAAACTGAATATCCGCGTGACCGAAAGCGGTTCCACCGAATCGGGACCCGGGCATCGTATGGACAAACAAAAGCGGTTCGAAGACCTACGACTTCGACACCCGTTACAACCACATCGGCATGGAGATCCTGATCGGAGTGACCTCGCAAACCGGATTTACCGGATTCACGGTGGACATCATCAGCGAAAACGTACTTCCGGCCAGCGAACTGGAAAGCGTAGGCCTGGCTTCGCATCTCGACCTGATCAATCCGGGAGAATTCCAGTCCAAACTGGAAGGATTCGGATTCCCGACCGGAGCGGCCGTGTCCGGACAGAAAACGTTATCGTTCGACATCTCCGGATTTATGGATCTGCTGTCGCTGCTGAACAAGGAAGGCAACTGCGACTTCCGTCTGACGGTCACCGATGCGTCGGGCACCAATACGAAGACTATCCGACTGTATGTAACGAAAAATTAACCGGACAACGATACGAAGATGAAAAAAAACATATCAATCCCGTCATCGCGTTGATTTCCTGCCTGGCGCTGGCGCTGGCATCGTGCGGTAAAAGCGATGCCGACGGCAGCCTGCCGACAAACGGACAGGGAATGCTGCAACTGAGTTTCGATATTCCCGGATACGGGGGACAATCCAAAGCCGCCGAATACGACGCACTGGCCATCAGCACGCTGCGGCTGTACAAAGTCGAACCGGACGGCCAGGGTGGCGCGACCGAAAGTCTGATCCGCAAATACAAACCCGCCACCGACGTGCCCGCCAACCTTTACCTGGCCGCCGGGAAATACAAGGTAACCGTCGAAGCGGGCGACAACAGCGAAGCCTCCTTCACGCACAAGAGTTACGCCGGAGCGTCCGAGTTCGACCTGGCGGCGCACGAGACGAAGATCGTCCCGGTGGTATGCAAGGTGACGAACATCGTGGTACGTGCCGTATTCGATGCGACCATCACGCAGAAATTCGACAAAAGCCGCCGGCTTTACGTCTGCGCATCCGACGAATTTTCGCGGACGGACGCTGAAAACAACCTGGTTCCGACGCTGGAATATACGGAGGACACGGTAGGCTATTTCCTGTTGCCCGAAGGGACGCAGAACCTGAGCTGGGGATTTTTCGGCGAAAGTTCCGACCCGGAGATCGACAAGAACGGCACGAAAACCGGAAAAATCCAACTGCCGCAGCAAGGTATGCAGTACACGCTGACGCTCAAATATTCGAAAACCCCGGACGGTTACCTGACCGTGAACGTCAAAGTGCGGGAGTATGAGAGCGCGCACGACGACAGCTTCACGTTCAGCCCGCAACCGACGCTGACCGGGGACGGATTCCCGATCGGAAACGTTACGGGATACTATCTCGACCCGGTGAAGTTCAAAATCGCTTCGATCAACCCGCTCTCGTCGCTGAAAATGACGGCCGGGGGCAGCAGTACGACATCGTGGCCGAGGGCGCAGCAGTAGACGGAATCGCAGCGGAGGGAATCGCCTTCAAAAAATCGACGAATACAACAGTTCGCTGTCGCTCGACGGCACTTTCTTCGCGAAACTGACCAGCGGCGTCAATGAACTGAGTTTCCTGATGACCGATACGGACAACAGCGAAGGCAAAGCCACGGCGCGCGTCGCGGTAGCCGGTGCGACGGGAGGCTTCGTCGACCGACTTGTGGTTCGGCACGGCGAACCTGAACGCCATCGTCACCAACCCCTCGGGCACGGATATCAAGATACGTTACCGGATCGCCGGCACCGACGCCTGGACGGAACTGAACGCATCGAAAGGCGCGGACGGGTACACTTATACGGCCCAAGCGACCGATTTCAAAGCCGGCCGCACACGAATGCCAGTTGCTCGAAAACGGAGCCGAGAACGGAGCCGTGCGGAGCGTCAACACCGAAGCCGGCATCCAACTGCCGAACGCAGGATTCGAGGAGTGGCAGAAGTCCGGCAAGGCGTGGTATCCCTATGCCAGCGGCGGAACCGAATTCTGGGGTACGGGCAACCCGGGCGCCACTTCGCTCGGCGACAAATTCAATCTCACTACCGGCGAAGCCGACCCCCGACCGGGATCTTCCGGAACGACTTGCGCCAAACTGCAAACGCAATTCCAGAACATGGCGGGCATCGGTAAACTGGCCGCCGGGAATATTTTCGTCGGCTCTTTCGGCGCAGTGTCGGGCATGGGCGGAACGTCAACATGGGACGTCCTTTTACGTTCAACGCAAAGCCGACCGGACTCAGAGTATGGTACAAATGCAACGTCGGCAGCGGCGACAAGGGGCGGATCTTCGTCTGCCTGATCCGGATGACCAAAGCCGGAGCCACCTGCCACGTGGTGAACACGAACGATGCCGACGAAACGGCCTTCTCGCCCTCGGACGAATTCCTCTATACCAAAAGTCGAACGCTTCGACGCTGGAAGGACACATCCTCGGTTACGGCGATCTGATGATCGAATCGTCGGTAGCGCAGTGGACCGAAGTGACCATCCCGATCAACTACCGCGAACAGTACAATTCCGAAAAACCAAACGTCCTGATGGTAACGGCGTCGGCCAGTTACCGGGGCGACTATTTCGAGGGAAGCACCGACAGTAACCTGTTTCTGGACGATGTCGAATTTATCTATTAAATCATAGCATGAAAGGCGGAATTTTCACCCTGATCCTGCTATGTCTGTCCTGCCCGGGGCGGATGCTGGCGCAAGAGTCGCCGGCATCCGCTCCGGCGGCGTATGAGACCGCGGATAGGACTTCCGGGCAGCCGTTGAAAAAAGAACGCGGGCTCATCAGCCTATCCAACACGTTCGTTCCCAAAGGCCAGTGGGTCGCCGGAATGACCGCTTCCTTTTCGACGCACTCGAACAAAGACTACACGTTCGTCGTGATCGAAGGAATCAACTCGGAAGGGCATACCGTGAAGATCGCCCCGGTACTGGCCTACGCCGTAGCGAACAATATGGCCCTCGGCGCCCGGTTCACCTACTCGCGCACCTACTTGCGGATCGACAGCGGCAGCATCCAGCTCGGCGACGACGACACCGGCATCGACCTGAAAGCAGATTCGTACTACTCGCTGAAGCATGTCTACGAAGGGGCGCTGATTTGGCGGCAGTATATCCCGCTGGGCAACAACAAGCGTTTCGCACTGTTCAACGAGATGCAGTTCGCCATCGGCGGCTCGCAGGCCAAGTTCGCATCCGGTTCTCCGGTAAAGGGAACTTACGAAACGGGGTTGTTGCTGTCGCTGGGTATTTCGCCCGGGCTGGTCGCATTCGCCACCAACAACATGGCCTTCGAAGTCAACGTGGGCGTCATGGGGATCAGTTACAGCAGCATCAAGCAGGTGCACAACCAGGTAACCGTCGGTAAACGGTCGAGCAGCATGATGAATTTCAAGGTCAATATTTTCTCCATCGGCCTCGGGGTGGCGTTCTATCTTTAATTCGGCAGACACGATGAAAAAACGAATCTTTTTTCTCAGCATACTGGCCGGACTCGGCGCCGTTTGGTCGCCCGCGGCAGCGGCTTCCCCCAAAACGCCCGCAGCCGAAAACGATACGGTCGCCTTGTCCCCCGTCCCGCAAGCCGGGTTGCAGCCCGCAGAATCCGCAACGGCCCAAACCAAACCGTTTTTACCCACCCGTCGTCGCATCGACCGGGAGATCAACAAGATCAAGTTCGTCTACAAAGGCGAGATGGCGGCCGGTATCACCGTTTCGTACGGCACCCTGTCGAGCGACGATACCGACTACATGCTGATTCTCGACGGGATCAACCTCAGCGGCAGCATCTTTACGGTCAACCCGTCGTTCGGCTACTTCATCAAGGACAACCTGAGCGTCGGCGCCCGTTTCGGCTATACGCAGATGGAAGGCAATCTGGGAAGCGCCACGCTCGACCTGGGCGAAGTCAACGACGTGAACATGTCTTTCGCAAACGTCAGCCTCAAGAGCCACTCCGCTTCCTACGGGGCGTTCCTACGTTCGTACGCCGGGATCGATGCCAAAGGCCATTTCGGGTTCTTCGCCGAACTGGAGTTCGCGGTCAAGACCGGTTCGACGAGCCTGGCCTACGAATCCGACGGAAAGATGAAATACACCAACAGCGACAACCTGCAGTTCCGCTTTTCGTTCAATCCCGGCGTGGCCGTCTATATTTTTCCCAACGTGTGCGGCACGCTCTCGTTCGGACTCGGAGGAATCCAGTTCAACAAAGTGACGCAGAGAGACCCCGAAGGAAACGTCGTCGGAACCCGCCACGCCTCGAAAATGCTTTTCCGCCTGAACTTGGCCAACATCCGGATCGGGCTGAACATACACCTGTAAACGATACCATGATGAACATTCGACGCTACTGTATCCTGTTACTGACGCTGACGCTGGGGGCCTGTATCCACAACGACATCCCGTATCCGGTCGTATCCATCGACATCCTGTCGGTACAAGGCGAAGGTTTCACCTGCGAAAGTTCCGATATTGACACAAAAAACCGGATCGTCACCCTGCACCTGGACGAGACGACCGACATCAGCCGGGTTCCGATCAGCGAAATAACGATTACCGAGGGAGGACGTTCGTCGATTCCGCTGTCGGGCGAATTCGACCTGCGGGCCGACCTGTCCGTCGTTCTGTCGCTCTACCAGGACTACGACTGGACACTGCGGGCCGACCAACCGATCGAACGCTTTTTCACGGTCGAGTCGCAGATCGGCGCCGCCGAATTCGACCCCGACAAACGAATCGCCCGCGCGTACGTCCCTACCGGAACCGATATGCAGCACATCCGGATCACCCGACTCAAACTCGGCCCGAAAGACATCACGACCATGACCCCCGCGGCCGAAGAACTGACTTCGTTCGAAACGTTCCGGTCGGTAGAAATCAAATACCACGACTTCACCGAACAATGGATGTTGTACGTCGTTCCGACCGAAGTGACCGTGCAGTTCACGCAGACCGACGCCTGGTCGCGGATCATCTGGCTCTATGCCGAAGGACGCAGCGGCGCGGCGCTCGGATTCCGTTACCGCAAACAAGGCGACGCGCAGTGGATCGAAGTGCCCTCCGACAAGATCCATGTGTCGGGCGGGGCATTCCATACCCGCATCGCCGGGCTGGAACCCGAAACGGCCTACGAAGTGGTGGCCGTTTCGGACGACGACCTCTCGTCGGTAACGACGCTGACGACCGATCCCGAAGCCGTACTGACCGGCGGAGGGTTCGAAGAATGGTGCACGGAAAAAGACATCGTCTACCCGGGTCCGACCAGGGACGGGGCTTACTGGGGCACGGGCAATACGGGCGCCGCCATTGCCGGCACGACGCTGACCGACAAAGTCGCCGAAACGCGGCCGGGCAGCCCGGGGCAATACGCCGCCCGGCTCGAATCGAAACTCGTCGGCATCGCCGGAGTAGGCAAAAGCGGCCGCAGGTAACCTGTTCGTAGGCAAGTATATAGGTACCCGGGGCACGAACGGCATCGTCGGCTTCGGCCGCCCGTTCACGCTGCGGCCCACCGCACTGCACGGATGGGTAAAATATACCTGCGGAAACATTACCGACGTCGGCACGACCCAGCCCCCGGGAACGACCATCGCCAAAGGCGATCCCGACAACGGAATCATTTATTTCGCGCTGGGCACGTGGACTCCCCAGGAATACGGCGTCTGCGAGAAAGAGGACGGCGATCCGCTGGTCGGTACCGACGAGATACCGATCTGCATCGACACGCGGGACAAAAACACCTTCTTCAACCCGAACAGCCCGGCGGTAGTCGCTTACGGAGAACTGGTATTCTCGCAATCCACCGAAGGCTGGCAGGAGTTCACGATCAAACTGGAATACAACGCGACGAACATCGTTCCGACCCACCTCGTACTGGTATGCTCGGCCTCAAGATACGGGGACTACTTCACCGGTAGCCGCGACAGTAAAATGTGGGTCGACGATTTCGAACTGATTTACGACGAATAACGGACGGCGGGCAGTTGCGTCCGGCGAAAAATGCCGGGAAAATAAGGCTTACGGAATATCCCGTAAGCCTTATTTTATAATCCGTCCGCCATTATCGCAATTTCTGCATAAAACTATTTGGTAAAACCGAATTATATAAATAACTTTATAAAACGAAAGCATCATTAAAAAACCGCGCCGGCATGACAAAGCGACTTTTTTTTCAAAAGTATTTTATTGATCGCCATATCGTGGACGACGACGACGCTTTGCGCGAAAGGGGAAAAATCTTCGGCCGCGGACAGTCTGCCGTGCCTGACGGCACGGATCGACTCCTTCTTCGAAAGGCAGCGGTCGGCGCACATGGAAAAACTGTGGCTGCACCTCGACAAGCCCTATTATGCCGCAGGCGACGAAATGTGGTTCAAAGCGTACCTCGTCGACGCCGTGAACCACTGTAGCGACACCTTGTCGAACTTTATCTACGTCGACCTGATCGGCCGGAAAGGAGAAATCGTATTTTCAAAAAAAGTCAAACGCGACCGGTACGGATTTACCAATAATTTCATAATTCCGGCAACATTTCCGACAGGAGACTATACTCTTAGAGCATACACCGGATGGATGCTGAATTTCGATCCGGCATTTTTCTTTCAAAAAAACATCCCGATCGGAAACCCGATTGCAGACCAGATCGACGCGGAAATCAGCTATACCGATCTGAGCGCAGCAAAAAAACAGGCCGTCGTACGATTCCGTGACGAAAACGACAGGCCGTATTCCGACATAAACATCCAGTTCAAAATCTTCGATAGGAACGGGAAGCGTCTCTCTTCGGGACAGCAAAGAAGTTCCGCCACAGGCTCCATTTTCGCCGAACTGCCCGTAATCTCGGCCTGCGAGGGCGGCCGTATAGATCTGGAGATTGACAACGACCGGATGTATTACAAACGCACGTTTTTCTTTCCAGGCAGTTTTTCCCCTTTCGGCATACAGTTTTTTCCCGAAGGCGGGGATCTCATCGCAGGACAACCGCAACGGATTGCTTTTAAGGGAGAAAGTTCGGACAGCTCTCCGATATCGTTCAGCGGAACCGTATTCGGCAGCAACGGCGACACCGTTGCAAGAATCGTAAGCGAGCACGACGGAATGGGCGTATTCACGATGTCGCCCCAAAGCGGACAAGACTACCGGGCCGAAGTGACCGCTTCGGACGGAAGAAAATTGCGGACGCAATTACCCACCGTAAAAGAGGATGGATATGCCATCGTCGTCTCCCAGTCCCCTCGGGAAATACGATACAAGATCGCCGCCGCTCCCGGATCGACATGCGATTCGATGACTCTCGTGACTCACGTACGCGGAATCTGCACGGCAATCGTATCCGTCGATTCCGGGAATCTCATCGGAGGATGGCCGACCGATTCTCTTCCAGAAGGAATCCTGCACCTGATTCTGCTCGACGCCCGGGGAAAGCCCCGCAGCGAACGACTCGTTTTCGTCTCTCATCCCCACCAGAGGGAAGTATGGTCGATCGCTCCTGATAAACCGAAATACGGACGCAGGGAACAGGTTCACGTCCGGATCGCGCTTACCGATGCCAACGCGATTCCGCTCGAAGCAGACTGTTCCGTCAGCGTCACCGACAGCAATTCCGTAAAACCGGACTCCCTTTCCGACAACATCCGGTCGAACCTGCTACTGAGTTCCGACCTCAAAGGACACGTCGAGAACCCGGGATATTACTTCTTAAACGACGCTCCGGATACCCGACGCCGGCTGGATATGGTCATGATGACCAACGGATGGAGAAGATTCGACCTGAACAAAATCAACGACACCGCCCGGTTCCGGCCGACGCAACCCGTAGAGCGGGACTTGTTCATCAGCGGGCACGTCAAATGGATCGTAGGGATGAAAGCCAAAAACGCCCCGGTCATAGCCGTATCGTCGGGAAAAAACGGTATCATTTCACAATCCGTAAAAACGGACAAAAAGGCGATTTCCGTATCGGAGGGCTCGAATTCCACGACACGGCAAAATTTTTCGTCTATTCGCAAACGGCAAAAGGAAAACCCATGCAGGGAATAGAAATCGACAGCTACTATTCTCGGCCCGGATTCGAAAGGATGCATCCGTTTACGGAACGCACTTCCGAACAAAAAAAAGGAACAGGAAATCTACCTGGAAAATGCGAAAGAAAAATACTATATCGAAGGCGGCAAGAAAATCTATTACCTCAAAGGAGCCGTCGTGCGGGGAATCGACAAAAGACGCCCCAGAATATCGGTACAGGGTACCCTGTACGACTCTGCGAGATTATCCATGTTCAAACCCATCCCGTTGCCGCATTTCATGGCCAGAACCTTTCAGATGAATACGCGAACAGGGATGAGAAGCCCGACCTTTTATTCGCAATACAACGGATTTACGACCCGGATGCCTCTTATGTAAAAAATCGACCATAACGGGCAGGCTCTGGTCGTAGAGGCGGTACTCAAACCAGAAGCGGAATTACAGCGAAGGGCGCGGGCCGTCGGAGCGGAAATCTGTAAAATGGCCGGTTATGCCGAAAGCGTACAATTCTATTGCCCGATTTACAGCCTGCCTCAAATGCGGGAGAGCGAAAAACCGGACGTCCGGACAACCGTTTATTGGAATCCCACCCTGAAAATCGGCTCCGACGGCACGGGCGATATCTATTTTTTATACGGACGACAACGACTCGCCCCGGTACGACATCGCGATCGAAGGCGTCACCCGGGACGGAAAACCCTGTAAGTATTGGGGCCGCCTGCAATGACCTTACACCCGAAACGAAGCGGAAACCGAAAAAACGAATTCAGTTTCCGCTTCCTGATCCCGGATAGCGGCGGTGCCTCGAATACGGAACCGGATTTTTGTACCGCACCCGCGCAACGACCGTCAGCAACACAAAAACAACGACAACCGCCACCGTGACGGTCAGCGCAGAGCCGAAAGCGAATGCCCCCGCATAGCTGTGCATGCCACCGAGAAAATAATTCACCCCGAAGTAAGTCATCAGCACCGCCCCGAACGCCCACAGACAGTAAGCGTGAAAAAACAGCGGATCACGAAACCGGACAATGCTCCGTCCATGCAACGGCAAGGCATACAGCATCAGCGTAACGAGCGCCCACACCTCTTTCGGATCCCAACCCCAGTAACGGCCCCACGACGCATTCGCCCATACGGCTCCGATAAAAATACCGGCGACCAGCAGGAAAACGGCCGGATAAAGCAACAACCGTCCGGTCAGTTGCAACCTGCACAGCAGAACCGTTCGTTTCGCCGCAGCATCCAGAACGGACGACGGACGCAAAGATCAGCGCGGCCGTCCCGTTCAACATAATCAATCCGAACAGCGCATAGGACGCCATGATCAGCGACACGTGCAGGCTGAGCCAAGGCGAACGGAGCACCGGCACGAGCGGCGTGATCTGCGGGTTGGTCATCCCGAGCCATGCCACCAACAGCGCAAATCCCGACAACAACAACCCCGAAGCCGTCACGATCGGGAAACGCCGCCGGAGTCCGAGCGCAATCAGCAGTACGCACCAGGCGACGAACAGCATCGTCTCGTATCCGTTGCTCAGCGGCAGGTGTCCGGCCGTATAGCCCCGCAGCGCGAGCGTTGCGGTCAGCGCCACTGCCGACAGAATCAGCGGAACGAGAAATATCTTTTCGACCCATCGTCGCCGCCTTCCGGCAGCAAGGCTCCACACGAAACGAACGAACGCCAGCAGGCCGAAACAAAGGTTGATTCTGCAAAGCAGCGAAACCGGATCGAACCGGTTATACCACAACTCGGCGCGAAGCCGCGCGTCCGGCAGAAACCGTTCGCCGCCCCGTTCCCGCTGAAAAGCGTCCGTTTTGTCGATCAATTTCCGGATGTCGGCATCACGACCGCTTTGCACGGCCTCGTACAACAACGGGAAAATTCCTTTGATAAAAACCGAATCGCCCCGCGGCAAACCGCGGACGGAATCGGTCGGCGCGAACCAACGCACACCGTCTCCGACGACGACGGGGAACAACTTCAGCATCCGGCCGGACTGGAGCATCGCTATCAATTGCACCTTTTCGTCCGCTTCGACAAACGCTTTCAGCGCAGAATCGTTCCGATCGGCCGGAAGACGGAGCATTCCGGCCAGCCGGTAATCTCTTCCTGTGCCGAAAAAATCGACCAGAGCAGCCGTTTTTCCCGACCCGATCGACCTGCGCACAGTGTCTTGCCCGACCCGGATCATCCGCTCGAACTGCCACTGTTCCGGATAAAAAATCCAGCCGGCGAGCACCTGTTCGGCCGAGAATCCCCGATAAGACGGTTTTCCGTAGATTTTCAGCGTAAAATCGCGGGCGAACGTCTGTACCGGCGCGATCCGCCCGTCGTACAATATGCGCAGCCGTCCCAGCGCATCGGCAGTTTCACGGCTCAGTGTCGCCGGAGCGGCCGCCGCTCCGTATGCGCCGAATACAAAAAACAACAGGCAACCGGTCCGCCGAAGCAACGGATGACGGAGCAGCCGGCGGAACCCCGACCGTTTCGAGCACAACGTACCGATCATCGAAAACCCGAGCAGCAGATAACCGGCATAAGTAACCGGAATGCCGTACGGGTCCCGGTTGACCGACAGAATGCTCCCGCGCAGGTCTTCGTCGAAAGACGTTTGGTAAAAACGGTAACCCCGGTACGACAGCACGCGGTTCATCGACACGACGGCGGCGCGGGTATCCTGTCCGTCGACCACCGTCACCCGGCTGAGGTAGTCCGCCGGAGCCTGCGTTCCCGGATAGCACGCAATTTCGAACCGGTCGAGCCGGAGTCCGAACGGAAGCGACCGCGACTCGGCGGACGTTTCGCAGAAATAAGCGTTTACGGTTCTCCCCTCCCGCAGATGGACGTATCCTTTCCGCGCGGTCATAAAGGTCAGCAACGCCCCGAGTAAAATCAAACCGAATGAAAAGTGCAGCGCCGCGGCGGCCGGGCGGCCGGCAACTGCCCGGCCCGCGACGACCGTCAAGGCCGAAACGGCCAGTAAAGCACCACCTAGGACGAACCATCCGCTGTGATAGATCGTCCGGGCGGCGAATTCGGTTCCTTCCGCTTTTTCGACGAAAGTCGCGGCGGCCAGACAGAGCGTCATGCCGACGAAAAGCGCGAATGCGAACCGGGTAAGCGCTCTCATCGGCTAAAGCGGAGCGAACTGCGGATTGCACTCCTGCCGAACGGCAATGCATTCCGTTTCGATCAGCCATCCGGGGCGGCAGACCGGAGCATGCACGAACACCCTGGGAACCGGTCCCGAACCGGTCGTCGAATATCTTCCGCACCGCCGGATAGTCGGTCGCATCGCGCAGATAGACGATCATTTGAGCCAGGTCGTCCGCCGACGCCTCCCCCTCGGCGAGCAACGCTTCGACGTTTTCGAGCATCCGCACGGTCTGGCCCGCGATGTCTTCCGGAGCCACGATCTCTCCCCGGTTATCGATACTGGCCGTTCCGGACAGCAGGACATGGCTGCGGTCGCCGTACCGGACGCGCACCCCCCGCTCGAACGTCACGCCGTACTCGTAGGTCGGATTCAGGTAATCCCGGGCATGCAGGTAAGTCTGTTGTCCGGGTTGCAGCCCCTGCACGGCGTAAGCGTCGAACAGGACGGTGCATCGCGGGTCGCTGTGACGGCCTTCGATCCCGGTACTCGTAATGTAATGGGTCTGCGGCGTCAGTCCATGCCGTTCGAAAAGCCCGCGACGAGCCCGGACGACTCCCCCGTAATTGACGTCCACGTTCTGCACAAAAAACCAGGTGCGGACGCAATCGTTCTCCAACGCGCATCCGAGTCCGGCCAGCAAGTCCGCGTAACGCGCCAGCAATGTCTCGGTCTGATCGGCCGAAGCGCCGCACAGGGAGGTTCCCCCCGCTGTCCAAATATGCCGGTAACCGTTATGATCGGCCGTGACTCCGGACGGAATCGCAGCGACTTCGACATCCGACTGTAGGTAGACCCACAGCGCAATCTTACCGCCGTCGAGCGGAGGCTGCTGCACGACGGAAGTCGCACAGGGCGGATAGGGCTTTTCCCCGGCCCGCAACACGGCGATCTGATTGGCCGCATCGCTCAGAAAATAGCGTTTGAAAACGGGACGCAGCTCGCCGCCGTAACTCGACAGCAGGTAAAAATAAGCGGCGGAAATATCCCCGAACTGCTTGGCGAACGGGGCTTGCGTATCGGTCACGTGCAGCATCGCATGGCATTCGCCGATACCGCCGCTGCGTTCGAAATATCCGATCTCGATGCGCACATCGCTATAAAACAATACTTTGCTTGAAAAACACATAGGCATAGGGTTAATTCTGCGGGCATCCTTTTTCGATCCATACCCGCAATAGGTTGATGTCTTCGCTCCGCGTAACCAGGCCGGTATGCGGATAGGCGACCGCCCCTTCGGCAGTCAACACGTCCAACAGAAAGCTGCCGTCGGGATCGGACGGTTCGACGCGCGGCTTGTCCGAGTGCGTCGCGGGCACGCCGACCAGCGAGCGGTAGCTGTCTCCTTCGGTCAGCAGCAAGCCGCCTGCCCCGCTGGTTCCCTGATGGCACGAAATGCAGTTATATTGCTGAAAAACCATCCGCTGAATGCGGTCGTACTCCAGCAGGTCGATCTGAACGGCCGGCAGATCGACGTCCAACGTCCGGTCATCGTCGAGATCGTATTCGAAAAACGTATGAACGACCTGGCGGCCCGAATTGATCAGGCTGAACCGTACCGAACGAGCCTCGTCGGGCACGTTGTCGATTGACAACTGCACTTTTTCTCCGTCGGCCGGCTTCAACACGTTGACCGACGAAAGCGCCGACGTGCCGTCGGCGGCGAAAACTCCGAAAATCAGGTCGTACTGTTGCGGAAAAACTTCCGGATTGAGCAGTTCGAACGTTCCGCGTACGGCGACTCCCCCATCCGCCGTTTTGTCCTTCTCGAAAATATCCCCGCTGTCGCAAGAAACCGCAAACAGCGAACACAGGACGGCAGCCCAAACCGGGCGACGATATCGTTTATTCATTTCGGCGCATCGTTAGAATGAAAACTGCAGCATGACCATGGCCGTATGCTGGGCGAGTCCCAGATCGTCGAGCTCGCGCGCATCCTGCGTCGCATGCCCCCAACGACCGAGGAACTGGTACATCGCCTGCAGTTTCAGGTTATACCCCATGATATAATAGTTCAGTCCGACGGCCGGCATGTTCAGGAAACCGTCCGTTTCGGTCGAGTTGCGGTCCATGAAATCCCACCGCAGCGCAGGCTGCAACTTCCGGGTCACGAAATAACCGACCTGAGCGTATCCCCCGATGTAACGGTAAGTATGGTTCACCCGCTGCCGCTTGACCAGGTCGGAACTCAGGTAATAGGCTTCGGCCGACAGGTAAAGCCGATTTTTGAGGTAAGTGAATTCGAAGCCGAGCCGCAGGTCGTTGGTCGTCTGCCAGTTAGCCTCTACGTTATACGAAGCCGACAGCGCGAACATGATCTTATCGTTATGCAAGTCGTCGATACGGCCCTGATGCGACGGGATCGGGCCTTTGGGCATATAGGCCACCCGAGCGGCATACAGCAGCGACGGAATGCCCAGGTCGTCGCTGAGCGTTTTCTGGGCCAGGTTCACGTCGATGCCCGTGCCGTTGAACACGCCCAGGTTGTATTCCCATTTGCCGCCGAGCAGGCCGTGCATCATGACGCCCAGGTCGAAGCCGGTAGCGAAGGTCGGCGGGGGTCGAGTTCAGGCTGCGGTCCATATAGACCGACGAAGTGAGCGAAGTGGGCAGCATCGGGAACAGCGTTTCGCCCAGCGTCACCAGGTAAGCCTGGCTGAACGGCGTCTTGAACTTACCGACGCGGAACCGGATCTGGTCTTTGAGATTCACGTCGACCCACGCCTGCTGGAGCAGCGCCCCCGCCGGTTTTGGCCGCATTCAGCGTCAGATTGAAGGTCAGTTTATTGAAAGCCCGGCCCGAGAAACCCAAAATCGCATACGGGATCTCGAAACCGCTGTTCGCCACGTTGTCCTGGTCGTCCAGGCCGAGTTGTTCGTCGTCGTACCAGTTGAATTTTCCGGCGGTTTGCAGCAGCACGTAAGGCTTCAGCATGAAATCGCCCGCCTTGGTCTGAAAACTGAATCCTTTTTTGCCCCCCATCGGGATCACGGCGCTTTCGATGTATTTGTCCGCGTCGTCGTATTTGTCCGCAGCGACTTCGGCCTGCTTGATCTGGGCCGCCGCCTGAACGGCCGCTGCACACAGGGTCAGTAAAAATATAATTTTTATCTTCATGTCGATAGTGTTCGGTTGTCGTTTACAATGATTCGAGGAACTTGATCAGCGCGTCGCGGTCGTCCCGCGACATCCGGGCGAACAGTTCGCGCGACACGGCGCCTTCGCCCCGTGCCACATAATCGCCTCCTTCAGGTTGCGGGCACGGCCGTCGTGCAGAAAATAGGTATGCTGATTGACCCGTTGCTGCAGACCGATCCCCCACAGCGGCGTCGTGCGCCATTCGCAGCCCTGCGCCAATCCCGACGTATAATGGCTGTCCAGATCGGGCCCCATATCGTGCAGCAGGAAATCGCTGTACGGATGGATCGTCTGATTGGCCAGCCACGGCAGTCGGGTTCCGTTGATAAGCGCCGGAGCGTCCTGCCGCGTATGCAGCGTGGGAACGTGGCACAGGTCGCAGCGGGCCCGGTAAAACGCCTTCTCGCCCTGCTGCACGACCGGATCGTCAACATTGCGGCGCGCCGGAACACCCAGCGCATGCAGGTAGAAGTCGACGTGTTCCATATCCTGCGTCGAAATCTGTATCCCGTAATGACTGTATCCGAGCATCTGCGACTGCCCTTCGGCCACTTCCAGCGGATAACGGTCGTTCGTGACGCCCAGGTCGGACGAAAATCCCAGTTCGATCGTCAGGTCGGCATGCTGCGCCTTATTGCCCGACACGCCGATATACTGCCGGCCGCGCTCGGTAATGTAGTTCAGCCGGCCGGAAATCCCGTATTCGGGATAGTTGCTGCGTCGGGCGAGCTCTTCGAGCTCGATCGGGTCAAGCGCCATCATCTGCCCCATGCCGACATGGCGCAGCGGAATGCGGACGTCGACGATCAGATCCTGCGGAGCGATGCTGTCGGCATACCAGGCCGAAACGGAATAGGAAGGCGTAATCAGCGAATACTTCTCCCCGTCGGGAAAAGCGTAGGTCTCCTCGGTGTACGAAACGGAAAGTTTCCCCTCCGGTTCGACGCCGGTGATCGCCTGATCGTGCAGCACACGACCGTAATTGCGGAAAAAAGCCTCCGTTTTTCTTCGTAATGTAGATCAGGTGCGACGAGAAGCCCCCGCTGCCGGTGCCGCCTTCCGAATAGAGCGTCGGATAAGTTCGTCCGGCATTCGAATGGCAGCCTTTCCGCACGACGAACCGGCATAAAGCGGCCCTTTGCCGCCCTGCGTGGATCGTCGCCGCTGACGCGCGGATTGTCGTACAGCGCGTCACCCCGGTAGAAACGGGTATTCAGGTTACCCGTCACCCAACCGGCCGGCGTATCGTAGGCCGTTACGCCCGACTGATAAACGGTGGATATACCGGCCGATAACGTACGCGAATCGGCGACATTGCCGTATTCGTCGCGGATCTCGTAAAAATCGCCGTCTTTACATCCGGAAAATGTGACGACGCATAGCAGCGCCGTCACATAAACCGAATGCTTCTGTATAAAAGCGGACATAACCTTGCGTATGAAAAAGTTCTGTTCCCTTCCGGAATTACTCGGCGAGTACCTTCCTGTTTTGCCCGTCTTTGAACAGAAGCAGTTCGATCGTGTGGAATCCGCGAACCGACTCGCTGCCGATCGCCGCGATGTACTGTTCTACGGTAGACAGGTTCTTGTTGGTTATGATCGTAGCGATATCCTCCTGATCCAGCGGCCAACTGTCCATCGACGGGTCGAATCCGAGTCCCGTCTCTTCGCCGGCGGGACCGAACAGCACGGCTTCGCTCTGTTCCCAGGGCACGCGCATCGCACGCCAGGCGGCACAGGCGGCATCGACTTTGGCCTGACTCTTATTGTCGGCTTGCAGAGCTTTTGCATCGCCTTGTAAAGCATCCAGGCTTTCTCCTTCATACCCTTGTAGGTGGGAGTTACGACCTGGTCGGCATACTGGGTCAGTATCGATGTAAAATCGTAGTCGCCCGCATCGCGGAACGCGCCGAGCAGCTCGCCCTCGGTCAGTTCGGTCAGATCGGCGCAAGCCTCGATCGCGGCATCCACCTTCGTTCCGGTCAGATTATTACGGAAAGGCGACTGCATACTTTGATCGCATTGTAAGCTCCGTCGATCGCCGCGGTCATCCGTGCGTCCAAGTCGGCATTCCGGCTCTTGACATAGGCCGAAATGCTGTTCGCATGGGCTGCGTCCCCGATCGCGCCGATCCGGCCGGCGTATCCGTTTTTGATACTGATGATGTTGTCGAATAGTCGGTGATCGAGTTCCAGCTATACCACGATTCGACTTGCAACACGGCTTCCGTCGTTTTGCCGTCTTTGGCCAACGTGTTCGGATTGCCAATTTTCGAGGAGCCGACTTCGTTCGAAATGTTGGCGAAACCGTCGACGAGGATCGTCCGGATCGCATCGACGCCGCTGGTGAATTTAGCGTTGCCCGCATTGGCCGTTCTCATGTACTCGGCGTAACCGTTCGCGCCGACAATCGTATTTTTGTGAAAAAGTCGCGGCCGATCCGTTCCCAGTCTTCGTCCGGAATCCCCGTTGGACCGTTCCACGCAGCCCACAGGCCGATACAGTCGTCGAGCAGTTCCGACGACACGGCCGTCGCGTAGTTGATCCACTCGGGCGTCATCGCATAACTCTCCAGTTTGGAAGCGTTACTGCCTCCGCCGCCGTCGCCACCGTCGCCGCCGTCTTCATTTTTACTGCATCCCGTCGCTCCGATCAGTGCGGCCAGCAAAGCCGCACCCATCCATTTCGTTTTCATTCCGTACATGATTATTTAAAATTAAAAGTTTGATATTCATTTATTTGGAGCAAAACCACCCTGAATAAGCCACCGTCAGACCAAACGTATCTTCGCTGTTGTACCGGTCGCCGCCGATCCGGCGGTACGAGTAGTCGAATTTGATGACCAAGTCGCGGATCGGAAAATAGTTGAGCCCTACGGTAAACACATCGCGTTTGTAACGCGGCAACTCCTGCGCTCCCCGCTCGATCTTCTGACCGGTATTGTAGTATTCGTAACGCACGAAAGGAAACAGGCGGTTGTTCGTGCGGGCAAAAGAGAGCACGTCGTATCCGACCTCGGCGCCGTAAGCCATGGCAGCCTTACCGAACGGCGTGATCGGATAACCCGTGCTATTGAAATACTTGCGGTTGATATCGTAAATCGCCTTGGAATCCGAAACGGTTCCGTACAGGAAATTACCCGCGCGATCAGGTTGCGTCCCACGTACTGCGCATCGAACGAACCGATCGCCACCGTTCCTTTCACGCCGGTCATCGCATAAGGTTTCGACGAGTTTTTCGCCGTATTGCCGCAGTAACCCGACACGGCCAGCCGGAGGTTGCGCACGCCGGAATATTCGACCCGCGCCGCAACGGCCGGATTGGTCATTTTCGAAATCTCGAAAATCTTCTGCCGTCCGCTTCCGACCCAATTCTCCGACGAGAAACCGTTCGGGTCGAGTCCGCTGACGAGCATCACCTCGTAACGGAAGTCCCCAGATAACCGAGTACGGAAACGCCGGTCTCGTGCCAAGTCGATGGCAGCAACGAAGTTTCGCTCTCGGGCCGCACCGTCCCGAAAAAGAGAGTCGGCTCATGGTGCGAGTTCGTCAACCCCACCGGTACGATCATATGGCCGATCCGCAGGTTGAACGCATTCGAAAAATGTTTCGTGATATGAAGCTGTTCCAGAGCCACTTCACCGCCTTTTTCGATCTCGGTTTCGATCTCGCCGCCCTCTTTATTGTACTCGATTTCCTTGGTCGCACCGGTTCCGCCGTGCTCGAACTCAACCTCGGTACCCAGGTACCACCCTTTGCCGAAGTGATAATCGAATGCAAAGACGGCCCGGGGCAACGACACCTCGGCGCGGTTATCGCGCGTCGCCCCGACCGGATTCGTATACCGGTTCGTTCCGTAAGTCATGTATTGGAACAAGATTTCCCCGTATCCGCCGACACGATACTTTTTGAAGTTCCACTCGAACGGCGTTTTACGGGCTGCCGAATCGGCCGTAAGTTTTTGCGAGCATACCGGGCGCGCCCAAACGCTGCAACAAACAGATAAAATAAGAATGGGATAGATGTTTTTCATTTACAGAAACTTTTTAATCGCTGCAAAATTAGAGCGCCCGCAAAGAGACGACAATCCCAATATCCAGTAAAAAAACCGGACGGCATACCTGAATATCGGGACTCCGTATTGATTTCCAGCACTGCATCGCCCGGAGTGTGCCCCTCGGCGCAACCTTGCCGAACCGGACGTCCGGCCGGAATAAACCGTTTTTTGAAAAAAACGAAGAATCGGAAAATGGCGTGAAGATCGTAGGCGTATTCATAAAAACGGGGTGCAGTTGCACTGGAACCCGTGAATTAACTCGGTGATTCCGGCGCGGTTCGAACGCGCGACCCACAGCTTAGAAGGCTGTTGCTCTATCCAACTGAGCTACGGAACCGGATTTTCCGCCCCAAAAAGTAGAATTTTTTATTTAACTTCTCCAAAAACGAAATCCATAATTCCTTGCGCGACACGAACGTCCTTCCGGATTTTTCAATCCCCGCACAGAACGTTCCGGCAGATGCTTCACAACAATTTACCCGTCGACACGATTCGTTCTTCAGGGATTATCCCGTATATTTGCAGAATTCGGTTCTCAAACGACGATAAAATCCACTAAAAACAATAACCCGATGATCAAATCTACACTCAGATTACTGATGACGGCCCTGGCCGCCCTGTTGCTGACCGCACCCAAATCCATGGCCCAGGAAGTGGTATGGGGAGCGTCGTTCGACTTCTTTTTCGACAACCGCGAATACAAAAAGCGAAATCAACTGGCCGCAAACGCTATTCGGAGCCCGCATCGCACCCGAACTGGGTATCCGGTGGGCGGAACGTCATTCGCTGATGATGGGGATCGATCTGCTGGCGAACTTCGGAGCGAAACCGTTCCAGACCGATAACGAGATTTTCGGCTACTACCAATACAACGCCCCGAAATTCAAGGCGTTCGCCGGCGTGGTTCCGCGCCGTAAAGTAATCGGGGACTACCCCAGCGCCTTTTTCAGCGATTCGGTGAAATATTACGACCGAATCTGACCGGATTGCTGCTGCAATACGTCGGCGAAAAGGGTTACGTCGAATTCGGATGCGACTGGAACAGCATGATAACTAACGAAAACGCGAAAAATTCCTACTTTTCTCGGCAGGCCGTATCCGCCACGGGCTTTTCTATGCCGGTTACCACCTGTCGATGTACCACCATGCGGGCACCTACCTCGACGACGGCGTAGTGGACAACGTACTGCTGCATCCGCACGTAGGGGATCGACCTGAGCGGAAAAACGGGTATGCAGGAACTGTCGCTGCAAGCCGGGTGGCTCCAGGCGTTCCAGAACGACCGCAAATACGTCGGCGACTACGTCACGCCCGGCGGCGTACAGATCGAGCTTGAAAGTGCAGAAATGGAATTTCGGGATCTTCAACACGCTGTACGCCGGCAAGGATCTGATGCCCTACTACATGGCCGACCCGTCGCTCGATTACGGCCCGGGACTCTATTGGGGCGCGCCGTGGTACCGCACCCGGCATAACATCTACGACCGGCTGGAAATCTACTGGCAGCCGGTACATACCGAAATCATGAAATTGCGCGTGGCATCGGTGCACCATTACGACGGCAGGAAATGGGGTTGGCAGCAAAAGTGCTTTTCTCGGTAAACCTCGACAGCGCCGCCTTTTCAAACAAAAAACAGTAACCCGCACATGACTACCGACAGACCGAACAACCGCACCAACTACCACAGCCATTGCTCGTTCTGCGACGGAAAAGCCCGATGGAGGATTTCGTCGAGGAGGCCGTGCGGCAAGGATTTGCCGCTTACGGAATCTCGTCGCACGCACCGCCCTTTCCCGGCCCGCTGGACGCTGGAAGCGGAACGGATGGCGGCCTACCTTGCGGAAATCGACCGGCTGAAAGCCGCATACGCGGATCGGTTCGAACTGTACGCCGGACTCGAAATCGACTACCTGAACGAACAGAGCAACCCGGCTTCGGACTACTTTCAGAAACTGCCGCTGGACTACCGGATCGGATCGGTGCACCTGATCGAGTCCCGTGGGAAATATATCGATATAGACACCGACGCGGAGACGTTTGCAGAAAACCTGCGCCTTCATTTCGGCGACGACCTGCGCAAGGCCTGGTTACGGACTATTTCGACAAACTGATGCGGATGGTCTCGACCGGAGGATTCGACTTCGTGGGACATGCCGACAAGATCGTCTACAATGCCTCCCGATGCCAGCCCGACATTGCGGAACAGCCATGGTACCGGCAGAAAATCAGGGAATATTTCGAAACGATCGCGCGGCACGGCGCAATGGTGGAAATCAACACGAAAAATACCATGCCGGCGGCGTATTTTCCCGAACAGATCGCACTTCCGGCTGCTGCGGGAGTTGCGCATTCCCGTGCTCGTCAATTCGGACGCCCACCTGCCGCAGACGATCGACAGCGGCCGCCGGGAAGCGCCGCTGCACTGCAAGAAGCCGGCATCGATACGGTCATGCAACTGACGGGCGGACGCTGGCAGCCGACGAAGATCGATCTCGCCGCCTACTGATCCCCGGTCGGACCGGAAAAGGGCGTTTTTACGGCGATTCATAACGCTTCCGTTGTAATTCTTCGCAAGAATCTTTATGTTTGTGGCAGGGATTGCACTTTTTATATTCTAATAAATTCGATCAATGAAATCAAAAAAACGCAACTGGCTGAAACTTTTCGCTGCAAGGCGGCACGCTGCTGGCGATCGTGGCATTTATTCTCTATGGGATCTTTTTGAGAACAACGCGCCGATCCGGAAGCCTACTGCCCGTTCGGAGGCTTGCAGGCTATCGGCAGTTACCTGCATAACAATTCGCTGGCATGCAGCATGTCGATGGCGCAGATCATGATGGGAGTCGTACTGGCCGTGGGCGTCATCCTGTTCAGCAAAGCTGTTCTGCGGTTATCTGTGTCCGCTGGGGACAATCGGGGAATACCTCGGCAAAGGCGGCCGCAAGCTGAAAATGAACTTCGACCTGAAACCGGGCGGCATCGCCGATCGGGGATTGCGGATCGTCAAATACGGATTGCTGTTCGTGGTATTCTACATGTCGGTCTCTTCGAGCGAGTTGTTCTGCAAGAATTTCGACCCTTACTACGCAATGGCGCCCGGTTTCAAAGGGTGAAATCACGGCCTGATGACCAGCATCTCGATCGTGCTGCTGTTCCTCGGCAGTTTCTTCATCAAAATGTTCTGGTGCAAATACATCTGCCCGCTCGGAGCGCTGAGCAATATTTTCAAATTCACGATCACGTTCGTGGGGCTCCTCCTGCTGTTCTGGCTGCTCGGATGGGCCGGGCTTCCGTCGGCATGGGTATGGGCGCTGGGCGCAGCCTGCTTGATCGGCTACCTGTACGAAATGATCTACCTGCGTAGCAAAGTATTCCCGTTGCTGCGCATCGTCCGCGACGCGGAGAGCCTGCAACGGCTGCGGCTCCTGTACGAAAAAATGTCCCTATCACATCGATCTGAAGGAGCGTGAAAACCGTCCGGCACATCGACTGCACGCTGTGCGGCGATTGCGTATCGAGTTGTCCGAAAGGCTCCCTGCAGGTCGGCGGCAAAAAGTCGCTGCGCTGGTTGCCCGGCATACTGACGATCGTACTGTTCGTACTCGCGCTGATCCTGGGGAACCAGTGGGAATTGCCTACGATCGACGAACGGTGGGGCAATACCGAACAGGTCGGAGAGATGAAGACATTCGAAATGGAAGGGCTCACCTCGATCAAATGTTACGGCAGTTCGAAGGCCTTCTCCGCCAAAATGCAGAAAGTGCCCGGTGTGTACGGCGTCAAAACATTCGTCAAGCGCCATGCGGTAGTAATCTCGTACGACCCGGCCCAGACCAACGAAGACAAGATACGCGAGGTCATTTTCATCCCAACCATCATGAAATTCTCGAATCCCGAACCGCAGGTCGATTCGGTAGAGGTATTGACCCTCGGGGTCGACAAAGCTGTTCGACCGGATGGATATGGTCTATTTCGGGAATATCCTGAAACAGATCCCGGGGATTTACGGCTTCGACGCCGAATATTCGTGCCCGGTGACCGTAAAACTTTACGCCGACCCGTCGGCCGAACTTTCCGAAAAACTGTTGAAAGACTCGATCGAAGTCGAACAGACGCACATGCTTGCGGCGGGCGGCAAAGTGCGTTGGTTCCCGGTGGATTACAAACTCGTTTCGTACGAACGCAACGGAGACCGAATTTCGAGTCGTGAATTCGTCGAGCCTGATGTTCAAGCCTACGGCGGCGATGTCGGGCAAGTTCCTCGACAATATGAAAAAAACTCGACGGCCGGAATTACGAAACGGCGGTTTACGAAGTCGAATACCCGGCGATCGAAAAAACGCTGATTAAAAAGGGATTTCCTTATTTCAAGAGTTTCCTTTCGACGCAGGAAGGCATCCTGCGCATCGACGTGCAACTGAAAGACACCACCCCGTACTGCGAATCACTTACGTTACCGGGATGTGGGACGACGCCAAAATCTGGGACCGAACTTTTCAACGCTCCGAAATGGACGATCAAATACACGGACGGTTCGACAAAGGAGGAGGAACCCAAACTCAAGTTCAAAAACGAAGGGCGTACAGTTCCGGAATCTCCCGGAGCTCCGGCCGAGTAACCGATACGGACGGGAGAGTCTTCGCAGACTCTCCCGTTTAAAAATAGAGAAACCGATGAAAAAATATTGATTTACGCCCTGTTAGCGCTGCTGGCTCCGCGTCGGCCATGGCCGACGAAGGGATGTGGCTGGTGAACCTGTTCGAAAGTTCGATCTATCCCCAAATGAAAAAAAAGGGATTGAAGCTGAAACCGGGCGAGATCTACAACGAACGGGGTACCGCGCTCAGCGGCGCGATCGTAGCGGTGGACTACGGGATGGGAACTGGAAGCGTGATTTCCGACCGGGGCCTGGTCATCACGAACCACCACGTAGCCTACGGCGACATACACGACCTGAGCACCCCGGAAAACAACTACCTCGAAAACGGATTCTGGGCGGCGACCGAACAGGATGAACTCCCGGTCAAGGGTAAAACGGTGATGTTCCTGCGCCGGATCGCCGACGTTACCGACGAAGCGGTGGAAATGCGCGACAGCATGATCCGGGAAGGAAAATTCGGCGTATTCGGCACCCGGAAGATATACGGCGCAATCGAAAAGAAATACGGGAAGGACACTCCTTACGAAGTCTCCTGCGCTTCGATGTGGCGCGGGGAAAAATACCTGCTGTTCTATTACGAAGTCTATAAAGACGTCCGGCTCGTCGGGGCTCCGCCCGAAAAGATCGGAGCGTTCGGAGGCAACCAGGACAACTGGGGATGGCCGCAGCACAAAGGCGATTTCGCCCTATACCGCGTATACGGCGACAAAGACGGAAAGCCCGTCCCGTATTCGAAAGACAACGTTCCGATCAAACCGGCGAAAGTGCTCGACATATCGACGGGCGGCGTCCACGAAGGAGACTATACGATGGTGCTGGGCTTCCCGGGACGTACCAACCGGTACATGTCGTCGTTCGCCGTCGCCGAAAAACAGCAGGTCGTCAACCCGGTCGTGATCCGGGCGCGGCACGAGCGGATGGAGATCATCAAAAAGCACATGGAAGCCGATCCGAAAGTACGCCTGTTGTACAGCGACAAATATTTCAACCTCAGCAATTACGCCGATTACGCGACCTGGGAGAACATCTGCCTGCGTCGTTACGACGTCGCCGGCATCCGCGAAGCGGAAGAAACCGAACTGCAACGGTGGATCGCGGAAACGCCCGAACGGCAGACCGAATACGGCCGCGTTCTGGCCGACCTGAAAAAAAGGGTATGCGGCCCGTGCGGAGGCCGTCCGCCGGAAAAACTACTTCCAGGAGGCCTGGATCAGCCCGAGCGACGCGCTGATGACCGGTTTCCGAGTAGCGTCGATGGTCAACCGGATGCGGAAAAGAGAAGATCGACAGCGTGCGGGTCACAGACAAAGCGTTCGCCTACGCGCTGAACCTGACGAAAAAAATGTACGCGGCCTACGATCCGGCCACCGATCAGGAGATTTTCGCCGCCATGCTGAAACTATTCACGGACAACGTACCGCCGCAGATGTGGGGCGACTATCTGCAACAGGTTTATACCCGCTACGACGGCAATGCCGAAGCGATCGCCGACTACGCGTTCCGTAACAGCGCGTGCGCCACCCTCGAAAAACTCTGCGAATACTTCGAAACCCCGCGCACGGCCGACCAGATCATGCAAGATCCGCTGGTAGCTCTCGCCGCTTCGGTTTCGACGATGACGTTCAGCGACGGAGTCCGCAACGCCGAAGAAGAGGCGGAAACCGACGTCGACAAAACCGAATCCCTGTACGCCAAAGCGCTGTACCGGATGCGGGAATCGAAAGGGCTCCCGCAATACCCGGACGCCAACTCCACGATGCGGATCACGTTCGGCAACGTAGAGTCGATCAGCCCGTACGACGCGGTAAAATACGACTTCCGCACGACGGTAGACGGATACCTCGAAAAACGACCCGAAAGATTTCGAATTTCGGGTGGACGACAAGATGTTCTCGCTGATCCGGGCCAAAGACTGGGGCAGATGGGGCGAAAAGGGAGTCCTTTACACGGACTTCATCACCAATAACGACATCACCGGAGGGAACTCGGGCAGCCCGTTCTCAACGGCCGGGGCAACCTTTGTAGGGCTGGCTTTCGACGGCAACCGCGAATCGATGTCCGGCGACATCTATTTCCATCCCGAATATGCGAGGACCGTCTGCGTCGATATCCGCTTCGTTCTCTGGATCATCGACCGGTACGCCGGCGCCTCCGGCCTGATCGAAGAAATGCGCCTGGTGAAATAAATGACCGAGTACCTGAAAAGCGGGCGTGTCTGTCGACACGCCCGCTTTTTATTTTCAGTACCTTATGCCCGCGGCCTACTCTTCGGTCGTCTCCTCCTCACGGCCTTGCATGTCGATCTTGTAACTTTTCCCGCCGCGCACGACCAATGCCGTTCCATCCTTAAAAGTCATAAGGCATCGTCATAACGAAACGGGATAACGGCCGTCCCGTCCTGACGGATATAACCGTAATGTTTTTCGGAAAAAGACCAGAATCAAATCGTTCTCGGTGCCGCCCATCCAACGGTAAATAAACGGAACCAACTCTTTCCCGTCGCGGTCGCACAATCCGAAAAGCCCGTCGCAAGCGACTTTGGCGATTCCGCGCTCGCTGTTCCATTCGACCAATTCGTAAATCGCCGGCAGGATCTCCTTTCCGGTTTTGTCGATTAACCCGTAACAACCGTTGCGCATGACCTCGGCGCGCCCCTCCATGAAATCGCTCGCCCACTCGTAACGCAATGGAAGCGCTTCATTCCCGGAACAATCCACAAACCCCACAGATCGCCCTTGCGGACGCAGATCAACGATTCGCAAACCGGCCCGACCCAACAATAAAACGACTGAAGCCTGCGTACGGTTCAGCAGGTACTCCTCCCGCCGGGCATCGCTGTCGTCCGGCTCCGCAGCGGACGGTCTCCGTTCGTTCGCCAGTTTTACCGACAAATCGACACCCAGTTCCGTACGGTCGCCTGACAATTTCCGCAACGCTTCGCTCAACGCCAAACGACCGTGCAACGTATGATTGCTGCACGAAAGCATTTCGACGATCCGCAACACCGGTTCGCATCCCGCCTCCCTGGCGACATCGGCAAACATCGGAAGCAGGGGCGAACGCACCACGGGAAACCGGAATATCGCATTGCCCCTCAAATACCGGAAAGCGGCCGGATCGGATGCAACCGCTTTTATACCCAACGCCAGGTTGGCTACCATCACGTTGTCGGCGTCCCGAATCGATTCGTAATCCGGAGCGTCCGATCGCGGCATCTGCATGTACTCGTAATTGACCAGATGCACCGAACAATCCTTGTCGATCATCACGTTCGATGCGCGGATCGCCCGTGAACCAGGTTGTCGTTGATCAGCCACACGGCCATCTGGCAAAATTCCGTCAGTAATTTACGGATACGTTCCTTGTCGCCCTCCGTGCAGGCCTTTTTCGAGAAACTCATCCAACGGCTGCATATGATCGGGATATTCCATCAACACCACGTCGATGTAACCGGCAGGCTCCCCGGTCGTTGAAAACCAACATTTCTCCGCTCAGATAATAATAACCGACCAGAAACGAGGAACGTATCCTCTGGAGATAGGCGGCAATCCGCCGCCACGACAACGTATTCTCCTGCTCCTCGCGCAGCGAACATTTCAGCAGGTAGCTCCTGCCCTTCCACACGACCGAGAAACTGATCGTCGTTCCCGAATATGAAAAAACGGGATCGCCCTTTTCATCCGTCTTTACCCCCGATCTCCCGCAGCGTTTTGAAACGGCCCGCCGGATTGCAAACGGATTCAATCAAATTATATATCGATAAAGCCATAGGTTTTAGAATAAAGGTTCGCACTTACGGAGCCGATATTCATCATACTGACCAGATCGGTCATCGCCGCGTTGTAACTGATCCCCCTGAAACGCTCCCCGTCGCGTCCCCGCAGCTGGACGATGCTTTCGTTATAAATTGCCGGCATTTCACTGGACATATCGTACAGCAACCGGGCGTAACGCTGATCGGGAAGCTCTTTTTTCGATTCGGGAAACAACACGGGCGAACGCTCCGCATCGGAAGAGATGTGGATATTGATCAGCAGCGCAGCACCGTCCTCGGTAGAGAGTCCTTTGATACTGTCGGCGATCTCCTGCAACTTGAAATCGTCCCCGTCGGACGACTCCCCGTCGGTAATGTTGAAGATCGTCGGCGGATAACTCTTCCGGTGCGCCTTCGCGCCGCACCACGCTTTGCAAAGCCGGTAACACTCGGTCAGCGCATGATACATCGGCGTTTTGCCGCCCGCATAAGGCTCCACCCAGATCTTCTGGCAAACCGACGATACGACGGTACTGCCGTCGGGCAACCGGCGCTCCCGTTGAACGGGCACGCGAGACAGTTCGTTTCCTATCAAATCGTTGGGACGCATAAACATTCTATTCGGGTTCTTCCACAGGGAAGCAACCTCGTCTCCGTGATACCCCAGTACGGCGATATCGAAATAATCGCGGTACCCTTCTTCCCGCCTGCTGCGGTTGAGCAGCTCGGCGATCAGCATATTGACGATAAAAGCCACCGCTTTGGCTTTGACCACTTCTTTACGATCGATGACTACCGTTTCGGCCATCGACCCGGACTGATCGATCAGGATAATGAAAGCTGCCGGAGAGTTCCGGCTGATTCTGGCTGAATACATAGAATTTAATTTAGCTAAAGGCTCTAACAAAATTACAATTCCTGTCCGGATAAACAAACCGGATCAACCATTTCAGGCCCGAATCCGCCACTTTCGATCGAAACGCCCGATAAAAAACGATTCTCCGTTTTTTTCGACCCGCGCACGACCGTTCCGAAAACAACCGGCATAGTCGAAAACCGGCGGCCCCGCCAGCTCGCCCGACACGTCGATATATCCGAATTTATCCCCGATCCGCACGGCGGCCAGCCCTTCCCGGAAACTGGTTGCGAACACGTACCGCAGCGGGATCGCCCGTCTGCCCTCCCGGTCGATAAAACCGTACAGACTCCCGTCAGAAACCAGGGCTAGGCCTTCGCTCAACGGTTCCACGCTCCGGTAATCGCGGCAATCGATCCGACAATGTCCCCGAGGGTCGATCATCCAAAACCCCTCTTCGAGACGCACGACGGCCAATCCTTCACGGAACGGTTTCGCGTCGAGATAGATGTTCTGCAACAGGATGCGCCGATCCTGCAAATCGGCGTACCCGAACCGCCCGTCGCAGCGAAATACGGCGCAACGCGGGTCTTCGTCGTCGACTATCTCGATCCCGTCCGACAAACCGTCCGGCGCATTGCCCGATAAATCCCTCAACAACCCAGGCAATCCGTTCACTTCCGGCGTCGGATGCTGCATCCGGCCGCCCAGAACGACCAAAGCCGACGCGCCGCAGCGCGCCCACTCCCGCATCAGTCGGTCGAAAAGGGCCGACTTCCCCCGATTCACCTCGGCAGCGTCGAAAATAATATTCTCCCCGTCGTGATAACGCCCGAAAAGCGACGGATCGAGTGCCAGCGCATGTAGGCTCAGGCTGATCAGGGCGATCGGATAATCGTCGATCGCCTTCCCGAAAAAATCCGCATCGCGCGACGGATGCTGGTAAGCCGGCGAGCCGATGACTTCCGCCTTCCGTCCGGCCAGTTCTCCGATATAGGCTCCGTCGTAATCGATCAGCCGCAACCGCCCCTGCCGATCGACCATCAGATTGTCCTGTTTCAGATCGCCGTGCGCGAAATCCGATTCCAACAGCCACAGCGCCATCCGGTCGAACGCCCGGGCCAATTCCTTGAGCCCCGTACGGTCGCCGTTACGGCACAGCCGAGCCAACCGGCCGCCAAGCGACTCGCCTTCGACCCACTCCATCAAAGTTACCGGATAATAAGACCTCCTCCGCCCGAGTGCTCGAACAGATAAATCTCGTCCGGCAGGAAACGGGCCGGCACCAAATAAGGAACCGTTCCGCCGCCAAGCGACGCATAGACCGCAGCGGCATGACGCGGCAGGCGCGTATAACATTTCAGGGCGTAATATTTTCCGTCCGCGCAGCGGACTTTGAAAATCGCCGAATAATTCCCCGACCAGAACAACGGTTCTCCGTATGCATCCCGCTCGGGGACAACCTCCCCAGCGTCCTGAAAATACGAAACGGATCGGTCAACGCTTCTACATACTGGCCGATAATCGGATTTCTCAACATAATCGTTCAAATTCGGGATCTACGATAAAGTTTTTAAAGTTATGTAAAAATTGCGGCGAGGGAAAATAAAAACCGTGAAAATAACGAATATTTATACATGACGCGGAAGATCCCTCCTGTCTGACGCATCGCCGATCTCACAAGTCATTATCCTGAATACAAACACGATAACACAATATTATTTCCACCCAGAACGCGACGGGGCGTCCGACCGTATGCCGAACGCCCCGTCACGACCGGATTCCGGCAATTTACCGGTTCATCACCATATTCTGGCGGTTGATGCTTTCGAGGTGGATCGCTTCGAGCACCGTTTTCAGGAATTCGGTGCTGACGCCCAACTTCGGAGCCTGCGAAACCACGCGGTCTACGATGCTCTGCCATCGGCCGCCCTGCAGGATCGTCACGTTGTTGTCGCGTTTGACGAGTCCGATCTGCTCGGCCACCCGCATCCGCTTGCTGATCAATTCGAAAATTTCGGCGTCGATCTGGTCGATCTGGCTGCGCAGTTTCGCCAATGCCTGCTGGTAATCCAGGCTGTCGGTCGTCGAACGACGCCATACGATCTTACCCAGCAACTCCTTCAACCCGTCCGGGGTAACCTGCTGCGAAGCGTCGCTCCACGCCTTGTCCGGACAGATATGGCTTTCGATGATCAGCCCGTCGTAGTCGAGGTCGGCGCTCTTCTGCGCAACCTCCTGCAGATACGTCCGGCAACCGCAGATATGCGACGGATCGCAGATCATCGGCAGTTCCGGGAAACGGCTCCGCATTTCGATAGCCAGATGCCACATCGGATTGTTGCGGTACAGCGAGGCTCCGTAGGCCGAAAAACCCCGATGGATCAGGCCGAGCTTGGTGATTCCAGCATTCTGCATCCGGGCTATCGCCCCGCTCCACAGTTCGATGTCGGGGTTCATCGGGTTTTTGATCAGCACCGTCACGTCGGCCCCTTTCAGCGCATCGGCAATATCCTGCACGCTGAACGGATTGACCGTCGTACGGGCCCCCACCCAGATCACATCCACCCCGAATTCGAGGGCGGCCTCGACGTGTTTCGACGTGGCCACTTCGGTTCCGATCGGCAGGCCGGTCAGTTCGCGGGCCTTACTCATCCACGCCAGACCTTTGAGGCCCACTCCTTCGAACGAACCGGGCTTCGTCCGGGGTTTCCAGATGCCGGCGCGCAGTACGTCGACCAGGCCGGTCGCAGCGATTTGCCGACAAGTCTCGAGTGTCTGTTCCTCCGTCTCCGCGCTGCACGGGCCGGAGATAATCAAGGGACGTTTCGCTTTGATATCAAACGGTTTCATATCCTTATGTTTTTTTACGTTTCCTGTTTTCATTCCGGCGAACGGGCGCCGGACGCCCTATTTTATAATCCGGTTGATCCGGTTCGCGCGCTGCATCATCTGTTTCAGTCCTTCGGTGTCGTCCTTTTCGAGCAGGCGCCGGAAAATCTGCAACTGATGGATATGCTCGCGCAGCACGTCGAGCACATTATATTTATTTTGCATGAAAATCGGAGCCCAGGTTTCCGGCGAACTTTTCGCCAAACGCACCGTGCTCTCGAAACCGCCGCCCGCCAGGTCGAAGATGTGACGCTCCTCGCGCTCCTTTTCGAGCACCGTGAGCGCCAGCGCGAACGAGGTGACGTGCGAGATGTGGCTGACGTAAGCCGTATGCGTATCTTGCTCCTCGGAACTCATGTATTTAATCGGCATTCCGATTTTCCGGTAGATATCCTCGACCAGTTTCAATGCGTCCGATCGCTCTCCGCACCGTCGCAAAGCACCACCGTACGTCCTTCGAATCCATCGTGAACGGCCGCTTCCGGGCCGCTGTACTCGGTACCCCACATTGGGTGGGTCGCTACGAAGCGCCCGCGCCTGGGATGCTGGGCGATCACCTCGCAAAGCTCCTGTTTGGTCGATCCCCTGTCGATCACCACCTGCCGGTCGACCTTGTTCAGCACCTTCACGGCCAGCAGCGGAATCGAATCTACCGGCGTGGCCAGCACGATCAGATCGGCAGCCGGAATCGCTTCGTCCAGCGGAAGCGTGCGATCGACCAGTCCCAATTCGACCGCCTTGGCGCGGTTGCGCTCGGAATTATCCACTCCGATCACTTCCTCGCAAATGCCTTTATCTTTCAGGGTCAGTGCGAACGATCCCCCGATCAACCCGATACCTATTACCGCCGCCTTCATAGCAATGTCTTGATTTTATCGATCGAACGCTGCAACAACTCTTCCGTCGCGCAAAGGCTGATCCGGACGTACCGGTTCCCTTCCGAACCGAAAATACCGCCCGGAGTCAGGAAGACGCCGCAGCTGTTCAGTATTTTATCCGAAAACTCGTAACAGTCGCCCGCGCCCTCCGGCAGGCGTCCCCAGACGAACAGACCGGCCTGGCCCGCATCGTACGAACACCCGATCTGGTTCAGAATTTCATAGGCTTTCGCTTCGCGGCTGCCGTACAACTTGTTGATCGAACGGTACCAGTCGTCGCCGAGGCTCAACGCTTTGGCCGCAGCCGCCTGCATCGGGTAAAACATTCCGGAGTCCATATTGCTCTTGAATCGGATGATCTCGTCGATCCGCTGTTTCGCCGCTCCGATCATCCCGATACGCCAACCGGCCATGCTGTGGCTTTTGCTCAGCGAGTTCAGTTCAATGGCCACATCCATCGCCCCGTCGGCCGCAAGCAGGCTCGCCGGACGCGGGTTACGCAAGAAACTGTACGGGTTGTCATGCAGCAGCAGGATGTTATGCTTTTTCGCGAAATCCACCAGTTTCTGAAACAAACCCTCTTGGGGTATCGCCCCGGTCGGCATGTGCGGATAATTGACGATCATCATTTTGACGCCCTGTATCCCCTGCCGTTCGATCTCGTCGAAATCGGGCATCCAGCCAGTCGCCTCGCGCAATTTGTAATCGACGCAGACCCCGCCGGCAATCGTAGCCGCCGAGCGGTAAGTCGGATAACCGGGATTCGGCACCAGCACTTTATCGCCCTTGTCCAGGTAGGTCATGCAAACGTGCATGATCCCCTCTTTCGAGCCGATCAGCGGCAGGATCTCGCTCACAGGATCGAGCGTTACGCCGTAACGATCCCGATACCAAGCGGCGAATGCGTTGCGCAGCACGGCGGCGCCTTTATAGGGTTGATAACCGTGATTCCCAGGTTTGGCCGCTTCGGCGGCAAGCGTGGCCACCACCTCCGGATGGGGAGGCTGATCGGGACTTCCGATGCCGAGGTTGATTACCTCGCGTCCGGCGGCCCGCATCTCGTCGATCTCACGCAGCTTCTTCGAGAAGTAGTACTCCTCGACGCTGCCCAGCCGTTCGGCCAGTTCCACTTTGATCGGATTCATTTTTTGCTATTTTAAAATTTACGAATGTTCTCCTCTGCGGTAAACGCCGTATACGTGCAGCTCGCGGCTCGCGCGGCGCATACGTTCGATCACTTCGTTATAATCGTCCATCGACGCGAATTCCATGTCGATATGGAACATATAGTGCCACGGTTCGCTCGGGATCGGCGACGATTGCAGCTTGGTCATGTTGATCGACGAATCCTCCATCGCCCGCAGCACTTGCAGCAGCGATCCCTGCCGGTGGTCGGTCATCAGGCACAGCGACGCCTTATCGGCCTTTTCGTCGATCGGCTGGTGGTCGGGGCGCAGAATCATAAAGCGGGTGCAGTTGTTCTTGATCGTATGGATGTCGGGAGCCAAAATTTCGAGTCCGAACAGCCGGGCCGCCAGTTCGCCGGCGATTGCGGCGGCGTTGCGCGTGCCCCGTTCGGCGATCCGGCGGGCGCTGAGCGCGGTGTCTTCGGTTTCGACCAGCTTCCAGCCGTGCGGATCGAGGAAATCGACGCACTGCAACAACGCCATCGGATGCGAGTGCACCTCTTCGATATCTTCCAACCGCACGCCGGGCAGCGCCATCAGGTTCTGCCTGATATGCAGGTAATACTCGCCGACCGCCTGCAGGCGGCTGTTATGCAGGATGCCGAGATTCGGCAGGATGCTGCCGGCGATCGAGTTCTCAATCGCCATCACGCCGCAGTCCGAGTCGCCGCTTTCGACCTGGCGAGCCACTTCGCGGAATGTCGGGCACGGCACGATCTCGATCCCTTCGCCCCAATACCGTTCGGCGACAATGTGGTGGAAACTCCCCTCGTAACCCTGTATGGCCACTTTCATCTTTCCGTTCATCTTCCTGTCTCTTTTACATCTTCCGTATCGACAAAAAATCCCGGCTCCTTACGGACCGGGATTTTTATTATTTTTCGCACAAGCACTTATCTTCGCTATCGGCAACGCAACCCCAGTCCGCTTTTGGTAAAAAAGTAGAAGTAAAAATAATAACCCCAAAAAAGCGAAAGCTGATTCATCGTCCCTCTGAACTGATTAGCTTGTTATACTTTATTTTTTAACTGTGCAAATGTACGATAAAAACGGGAAAAAACAAGAAAAATTTAACCGATACCGTTATTTTTTTCAACCTGAAGCCCCGAGCGGCCGTCCTGTGCCCCCGGCAACGGGTCCCCATCGTCGTAATCGGACAGCTGCGCAGGCAGGTCTTTGGTGGCTTTCACCCCCAGCTCACGCAACCGCTCGGTACGCCGGATCAGGTTGCCGCTGCCGGTTTTCAATTGTTTGATCGCCCGTTCGTATTTCTCCCCGGCAGCCGAAACGCTGCGCCCCAGATCGGTCAGCGTCTCGGCGAAACCGACGAATTTGTCGTACAGATTCGCCCCTTCGGTGGCGATCGCGATCGCATTCTTGTTCTGCTTGTCCCGCTTCCACAGGTCGTCGACCAATTTCAGCAACGCGAACAGGTTCGTCGGACTGCTGACGATCACCTTTTTATTATAAGCGTCGCTCCACAGCGTCGGGTCGTACTGCATCGCCAGCAAGAACGCCGGCTCGTTCGGCACGAACATAATGACGAAATCCGGCGAGTCTACGAGCGCCTGGTAACGCTTGCTGCCCAGCTCGTCGATATGACTGCGCACCGACCGCAGGTGATTCTTCACCGCGCGCGACGCTTCGTCCGGATCGGCGCTTTCGGTATAGGCGACATAAGCCGTCAGCGACACTTTCGAGTCGACGACGATCTGCTTGCGGTCGGGCAGGTTCAGGATCACGTCCGGACGCAGGTTGTTGCCCGCAGCGTCTTTGAGGTTCTCCTGCGTAAAATAATGAATCCCCTTGACCAAGTGCGAACTATCGAGGATCGTTTCGAGAATCATTTCGCCCCAATCGCCCTGCACCTTCGAATTGCCCTTCAGCGCACGCGTCAGGTTGTTGGCCTCCTCGGACATCCGGCGGTTCATCTCGTTCAGGCTGCGAATCTCCTCTTTCAGCGAGAAACGCTGCTGCGCCTCTTTGTCGTACACTTCGTCGACCCGTTTGCGGAATCCTTCGATATTTTCCCGGAACGGCTTCAGCAACGACTCCAGCGATTCCCGGTTACTCTGCTTGAACTGCCGGCTCTTCTCCTCCAGAATGTCGTTAGCCAGATTTTTAAAAGCGAGACGCTGCTGCTCTTGCAGCGCGGCGATCTCTTCGGTGCGGCGGGCGCGCTCGCGCTCGGCTTCGGCCTGCTGATAGAGCAATTTCTCCTCGAGGGCCGCACACCGGGCCGCCCGTTCGGCGGCCTGGCGGTTCAGGTCGATCAACTGTGCGTTTTTGGCTTCGTTATCCGCTTTCAACGCCTCTTCCGTCCGCGCATACCGCCTGAACGCCGGCCGGAAAGCCAACGCCGCCGCAGCGATTCCCGCAACCAATCCGATGAACAACAAACCCGCTTCGATCATTCTCCTGTCCTTTAAATTTAGCCGGCAACGCCGGCCGCAGAACAAAAATAGCTATAAAATCATTACCTTTGTACAAATTTGACATTTACAAAACCAAAACTTCAGAAAACATGAAAAGAATCATATCCCCTTCGGTGCTCTCGGCGGACTTCGGACATTTGGCCGACGACATCGCGATGCTCGACCGCAGCGAAGCGGAATGGGTGCACATCGACGTGATGGACGGCGTATTTGTGCCGAACATTTCGTTCGGATTTCCGCTGATGCCGCCGATCCGCAAAGGAACGAAAAAGGTGCTCGACACGCACCTGATGATCGTCAATCCGGAAAAATACATCGAACGCTTCGCCAAGGCCGGCGCGGACATCGTCACGATCCACCTCGAAGCGACCGACGACCTGCACGGCGCGATCGCGACGATCAAAAAGGCGGGCGTCAAAGCCGGCGTTTCGATCAAGCCGAAAACGCCGGTGTCGGCAATCGTACCCTATCTCAATGAACTGGATCTGGTGCTGATCATGAGCGTCGAACCGGGCTTCGGCGGACAGTCGTTCATCGAGGGATCGACCGAGAAAGTGGCCGAACTGCGTCGGGAGATGGACCGCTGCGGGTCGCAGGCGATGATCGAGATCGACGGCGGAATCACGCTGGATAACGCCGCCGAGGTGTATGCCGCCGGATGCGAAGTACTGGTTGCCGGAAGCACGGTATTCGCCAGCCCGGATCCGGAAGAGACAATCCACAAACTGTTGAACGTATAGACAAACGATGATATCGGTAGACAATCTTACGGTCAGCTTCGGGGGTTGGGATCTGTTCAGGGAGGTATCGTTCCTGATCAATGCCAAAGACCGGATCGGTCTGGTGGGCAAGAACGGAGCGGGAAAATCGACGATGCTGAAAGTGCTGATCGGAGAACAGCCGCCCTCGTCGGGAACCGTTTCGCGCAACGGCGACTGCACGGTAGGCTACCTGCCGCAACAGATGAAGGTGGCCGACACGACCACGCTGTTCGCCGAAACCGAATCGGCCTTTTCGGAAGTGATCGGACTCGAACGCGAAATCGAGCAACTGAACCGGGAGATCGCCGAGCGGACGGACTACGAAAGCGAGGGGTACGAAAAGCTGCTGCACCGGTTGAACGATGCGACCGACCGCTTTCACATTCTCGGCGGGATGAACCGCGAGGAGGAGGTCGAAAAGACGCTGCTCGGACTGGGCTTCCAACGAAGCGACTTCGGACGGGCGACCAGCGAGTTCAGCGGCGGATGGCGGATGCGCATCGAACTGGCGAAGCTGCTGCTTCGCCGGCCGTCGGTATTCCTGCTCGACGAACCCACGAATCACCTCGACATCGAGAGCATCGGATGGCTCGAAAACTACCTGAAGGAGTACAACGGCGCGGTCGTGCTGATTTCGCACGACCGCGCATTCCTCGATAACGTCACCACGCGGACGATCGAAATATCGCTCGGCAAGGTGTACGACTACCGCGTGCCGTACAGCCGGTACGTCGAGCTGCGGCGCGAACGACGCGAGCAGCAGATGGCGGCCTACGTGAACCAGCAAAAGATGATCGAACAGACCGAAGACTTCATCGAACGCTTCCGTTACAAGCCGACCAAATCGAACCAGGTGCAGTCGCGCATCAAGCAACTCGAAAAGATCGAACGGATCGAAGTGGACGAGGAGGACCTCAGCCGGCTGAACATCAAGTTTCCGCCGGCCCCGCGTTCGGGACAGATCGTCGTGGAAGCGAAAGACGCCGGCAAAAGTTTCGGCGAAAAGCACGTCTTTTCGGGCGCGACGTTTACGATCGAACGCGGACAAAAAATCGCGCTGGTCGGCCGCAACGGCGAAGGGAAAACCACGTTCGCGCGGATGGCGATCGGGCAACTGGAGCCGACCGAAGGCAGCGTCCGCATCGGACACAACGTCCGCATCGGCTACTACGCACAAAATCAGGACGACCTGATGAACGGCGATTTCACGGTATTCGACACGCTCGACCGGGTGGCCGTCGGCGACATTCGGACGCGACTGCGCGATATCCTGGGGGCATTTCTGTTCCGCGGCGAGGACATCGACAAGAAGGTGCGCGTACTGTCCGGAGGAGAACGGGCGCGGTTGGCTATGGCCCGGCTGATGCTCGAACCGTACAACCTGCTGGTACTCGACGAGCCGACCAACCACATGGATATGCGTTCGAAGGACATCCTCAAAGACGCCGTCAGAAAATACGACGGCACGGTAATCGTCATTTCGCACGACCGCGAGTTCCTCGACGGGCTGGTCGAACGGGTATACGAATTCCGCGACGGACGGGTCAAGGAGCACCTGGGCGGCATTTACGATTTCCTACGCGACCGGCAAATCGAGTCGATGCGCGAAATCGAACAGAAAGCTCCCGTCGTTACAGCCGAACAAAAGCCCAAAGGGCCGTCCGGCAAGGCGCAGTACGAACAGAAACGGGAGGCCGAAAAACAGCTCCGCAAAGCGGAACGCGACGTCGAAAAGGCCGAACAGGAGATCATGGCGCTCGAAAAGGAGATCGCCGAAAAAGACCGGCAGTTGGCCGACCCCGCCGCACACGGCATCGACCTGGCGGACGGCAGCTTCTACGCGCATTACAACGAACTGAAAGACAAACTCAATAAACTGACGTACCGCTGGGAAGAACTCAGCATCACGCTGGAAAACCTGAAAGAAACGCTGGCCTCGTAGACCCGGCGGCAACGCCGGGGCGACCAAAGCCCGAAAAAAGAAAAACGATGGAAAAGAAAAACATGATATTCGGGCTACGCCCGATCATCGAGGCGATCGAGGCGGGCAAACAGCTCGAAAAAGTGTACCTGAAAAAGGGCGCCGACGGCGTGTTGCTGAACGAGTTGGCCGAACTGTGCCGCAGCAAGCGCATCCACGTGCAGTGGGTTCCGATCGAAAAACTGAATTACCTGACCCGCAACGGCAACCACCAGGGGGCCGTCGCGCTGACGGCGGCGATCGAATACGTCGACGTGTACGACATGCTGGCCGGGATTCCGGAGGACGAGACGCCGCTGGTGGTGGTCTTCGACGGCGTGACCGACGTGCGCAACTTCGGAGCCATCGCCCGTTCGGCCGAGTGCGCCGGGGCGCACGGGCTGATCATGCCGGTCAAGAACTCCGCGCCGGTCAACGCCGAGTCGATGAAAAGTTCGGCCGGAGCGCTGAGCGTCATTCCCGTCAGTCGGGTCGGCAGCGTCCGCAACACGCTGAAAATACTGCAAAGCGAAGGACTGCAGATCGTAGCGGCCACCGAAAAGAGCAACACGCTGCTGTTCGAGGCCGACCTGACCAAGCCGACCGCGCTGGTAATGGGCAGCGAGGACGTAGGCATTTCGAAAGAGGTGCTCAAGATGTGCGATCTCCAATTGGCGATCCCGATCGTCGGCAGCATCGAGTCGCTGAACGTTTCGGCCGCCGCCGCCGTCATGCTGTTCGAAACGGCGCGGCAGCGGATAAACAATCGATAACGCTATGGAAACGGAACAATTATACGAAAATGCGGTCGCTCTGTTGCGACAGATGATCCAAACTCCTTCGTTCAGCAAAGAAGAAGCCGGAACCGCCGGGCTGCTGGCCGAATTCCTGCAAGAACGCGGCGTGGAAGTGCACCGGAAAAAGAATAACGTCTGGGCGTTCAACCGCCACTACGACCCGGCCAAACCGACCATTCTGCTGAACTCGCACCACGACACCGTCAAACCGAACGGCGCCTACACGCGCGACCCGTTCGCAGCGACCGTCGAGGGCGACCGGCTGTACGGGCTCGGCAGCAACGACGCCGGGGCCAGCGGGGTATCGCTGTTGGCAGCCTTTTTGCATTTTTACGACCGGAAAGACCTGAAGTATAACTTATGCGTAGCGATCACGGCCGAGGAGGAGAACAGCGGGCACGACGGACTCGAATGCGTGATCCCGGAATTGGGGCCGCTGGAATTCGCGATCGTCGGCGAACCGACGCTGATGCAACTGGCCATCGCCGAACGCGGACTGATGGTCATCGACTGTACGGCGCACGGCAAAGCCGGACACGCGGCGCGCGAGGAGGGGGACAACGCGATCTACAAGGCGATGCGGGACATCGAGTGGTTCCGCACGTACCGTTTCCCGAAGGTGTCCGACCTGTTCGGTGCGGTCAAGATGAGCGTGACGATCATCTCGGCCGGAACGCAACACAACGTGGTTCCGGCCGAATGCCGCTTCACGGTGGATATCCGCGTCACCGACCGTTACACGAACGAGGAGGTTTTAGAGATTATTAAGGAGCATGTGAGCTGCGAAGTGAAAGCGCGTTCCACGCGCCTGCGACCGTCGAGCATCCGGCCGGATCATCCGATCGTACAAGCGGGCCTGGCGCTCGGACGCACGACTTACGGATCGCCGACGACGTCGGATCAGGCGCTGCTCGACATCCCGTCGCTGAAGCTCGGCGTCGGGGACAGCGCCCGGTCGCACAGCGCCGACGAATTCGTCCATTTGAGCGAAATCCGCAAAGGGATCGAACTGTATATAAAGATGTTATCCGCGATATTGTAACGAATCCGACCACGCCGACGAAACGGATCGGACAAACCTAAAATTCGGACGTATGAAAAAACTGATTCTGACTGCCGCCGTCGTGCTCGCCGCTGCGAGTATGTACGGCCACCGCGCACCGAAATACCAGCCCGTTCCGGTCGATACGGCGGTGCGCGTCGGAAAACTGCCGAACGGTCTGACCTATTACATCCGGCACAACGACCTGCCGAAAGAACGGGCCAACTTTTACATCGCCCAGCGGGTCGGATCGATTCTCGAAGAGGAGAATCAGCGCGGACTGGCGCACTTCCTCGAACACATGGCTTTCGCGGGAACCAAAAACTTCCCGGACGGGAAACTCACCGGTTACCTCGAACAGAACGGCATCAAGTTCGGCGCGAATCTGAACGCCTACACTTCGGTCGACGAAACGGTCTACAACATTACCGACGTGCCGACCGTAAAGCCGGGACTGGTGGACTCCTGCCTGCTGATCCTGCACGACTGGTCGGGATTCATCCTGCTCGAAGACGACGCGATCGACCGCGAGCGCAAAGTGATCCACGAAGAGTGGCGCACGCGCAGCAACGCGACGCTCCGGATGTACGACAGCCTGCTGCCGAAACTCTACCCGAACGGCAATCGTTATGCGAGCCGAATGCCGATCGGATTGATGGAAGTGGTCGACAATTTTCCGTACGAAGTGCTGAGAAATTATTACAGAAAATGGTACCGTCCGGATTTGCAGGCGATCGTCGTCGTGGGCGACATCGACGTGGACAGCGTCGAGGCGCGGATCAAAACAATGTGGCAGGATATCCCGCGCCACAAGCGCGCCGCCGAACGGAAATATTTCCCGGTAGAAGACAATGCGGAACCGATCGCAGCCATCGCCACCGATCCGGAAGCGACCTCTTCGTCGCTGGCCGTTTTCTACAAACACGACAAGCTTCGACGCCCGAACGAATGAAAACGACCGAAGCGCTCGACAACGATTATATTCAGTCTACGTTTTCGATCATGCTGAACGCGCGACTGGCCGAACTGACCCAACAGGCCGACCCTCCGTACCTGTATGCGGGATTCGGCGACGACGATTATTTCCTGGCCAAAACCAAGGGCGCTTATCAGCTTTACGTGGCCTTCCGGGACGACGCCTGGCAGCGGGCGCTCGACGCCGGGATCGGCGAACTGAAGCGGGCCCGCGAATACGGCTTCACCGCACCCGAATACCAGCGGGCGCAGGCGAAACTGGCCAGCTACTTCGAGAATAAATACAACGAACGGAACAAGGTCAAAAACGATACCTACGTGCAGGAGTGCCTCGATAATTTCCTCGAAAACGAACCGCTTGCGAGCGCCGAATACCTGTATCATTACTATCTGAAACGCGCTCCGGAGATCACTCTGGACAGCATCAACGATATCTTCAGGACGATGTTCCCGGATCACAACATCGCGCTGATGATGATGGCCCCGTCCAAAGACTCGCTGAACTTCCCGACCGAAAAAGAATTCGTCTCAGCCTACCGCAAAGCGTACGAAGCCCCGGTGACCCCGTACGAGGAGAAACTGGACGAAGGCGGATTTCTCGACCGCGAACCGCAGGCGGGAACCGTCGTTTCCGAGCAGACCGACCCGGTATTCGGCACGACAGTGTGGACGCTGAGCAACGGAGCGCGCGTCGTATTCAAGCCGACCGATTTCAAGAGCGACGAAATCCTATTCGAAGCGATCAGCCTCGGAGGAACTTCCGCCTACGGAGACGGCGATTCGTTGTACATGAATTTCCCGACCGGTACGGCGCTCGTCGGCGGATTGGGCAAATTCCGGCCGACCGACTTGCAAAAGAAACTCGCCGGCAAACGGATCTCCTACCAACCCTATATCGGCAGCACGTCGGAAGGCGTTTCGGGCAGTTGTTCGCCGAAAGATTTTTCGGAATTGATGCAACTCACCCACCTGCTGTTCACCGAACCGCGCGAAGACACCGTCCTGTTCTCGGCCTGGAAAAACCAGACGCGCACCGTCTTGGCCAACCAGGAAGCCAATCCTTCGATAACGATGCAGGATACGTTAAACCGGGCGATATACGGGAACAACCCGCGCTACCGCCGCTTGACGCCGCAGCGTCTCGACGGCTACTCGTACGACCGGATTCTGGAACTTTACAGACAGCGTTTCGCCAATGCGGCGGATTTCACGTTCATCTTCGTCGGTAACGTCGATCCGCAGAGCATACGTCCCGACATCGAACGGTATATCGCCTCGCTGCCGGGTTCAGCGCAGAAAGAAACGGCTCGGCACATCGAATTCATCGTGCCGGGAAACCGCGAATCCCGCTTCGACAAAGAAGTATCCACACCGAAAGCGACGGTCGTCGTCACGATCAGCGGCGACGAATGCTATTCGTTGAAAGACCAACTCGAAATGACCTTTCTCAAACAGATCATGGACATCGTCTATGTCGAAACGATCCGCGCCGAGGAGGGAGGTACCTATGGGGTCAGCACGCAGGCTTCGCTGCTACGCGAACCGTACAACCGGTATGCGTTCACGATCAGTTTCGATACGAGCAACGAGAAATCGGAAGCTTTGGCCGACCGGGCGCTGGCCGAACTGAAAAAAGTGGGCGACGAAGGCCCGACCGCAGCCGCTTTCGACAAAGTGAAAGAGTTCTTACAGAAAAGCTATGCGCAGTCGATCAAGGAAAACGGCTATTGGCTGGGGCAGCTCACTTCTTTCTACCGCTACGGAACCGACTCGCACACCGAATACCTGAAAACGCTGAACGCGATCACCCCGGAAGACATCGCCCGGCTCGCAAAGAAGATTTCCGATTCGCCGAACCGGGTGGAAGTAGTGATGAACGGAATCGCCAAACAAGAATAGAATTACGGGGCGTACCCGCAAATGCCCGTACGCTCCCTGTTTAAAACCCCAAAACGACAGACAGATGAAGTTGTGGCAAAAAACCAACGACGTGAATAAGGCGGTGGAACAGTTCACCGTCGGGCGCGACCGCGAGATGGACCTCTTTCTTGCCGAAGCCGATGTCCTGGGATCGCTGGCGCACACGCGCATGCTCGAATCCATCGGACTGCTCGGCAGCGAAGACCTCGCAAACGTGCAGCGCGAACTCAAAAACATTTACCGGGACATCACGGCCGGAAAATTTACGATCGAAGAGGGCGTCGAAGACGTGCACTCGCAGGTCGAATTCCTGCTGACGCAGCGCATCGGCGACGCCGGCAAAAAAAGATCCACAGCGGCCGTTCGCGCAATGACCAGGTGCTGGTCGACCTGCGGATCTTCCTGCGGCGGCAGATCCGGGAGATCGTAGCGGACGTGGAGCAGTTGTTCCACCGGCTGCAACAACTTTCGGAAAAGTATAAGGAGGTGCTGATGCCGGGTTACACCCACCTCCAGATCGCCATGCCCTCGTCGTTCGGGCTGTGGTTCGGGGCCTATGCGGAAAGCCTGGTGGACGATACCGAAATGCTGCACGCCGCCTACCGCATCTGCAACAAGAATCCGCTGGGATCGGCCGCCGGCTACGGCTCGTCGTTCCCGCTCGACCGCACGATGACCACGCAGTTGCTCGGTTTCGACACGCTGAGTTACAACGTCGTATATGCCCAGATGGGGCGCGGAAAGAGCGAACGGATCATGGCGCAGGCCATGTCGTCGGTCGCCGCTACGCTGGCGCGGCTGGCGATGGACAACACGCTGTTCCTGAACCAGAACTTCGGATTCATCTCCTATCCGGCCGAGTTGACCACCGGGTCGAGCATCATGCCCCACAAGAAAAATCCGGACGTATGGGAACTGATCCGGGGCAAATGCAACCTGATCCAAGGACTTCCGAACCAGATCGCAATGATGACGACCAACCTGCCGTGCGGATACAACCGCGACCTGCAGTTGCTCAAAGAAGTGCTTTTCCCGGCCATCGCCGAACTGCGGAGCTGCATTCATATGGCAGTTTACATGCTCGAAAACCTGCAGGTTAAAGAGCACATTCTGGACGATCCGAAATACGATTACCTGTTCAGTGTCGAAGTGGTCAACAACATGGTGCTCAACGGAGTTCCATTCCGGGAAGCCTACAAAAAAGTAGGGATCGACATCGAAAACGGGAATTTTAAAGCAGAAAAAAACCGTACACCACACCCACGAAGGGAGTATCGGCAACCTGTGTACCGACGAAATTTCGGCCCTGATGCAGCAAACGCTGATAAGTTCCATTTCGACCGGGTCGACCGGGCCGAAACGGAACTGGTTAAATAAGCAAAGTTCATGGCGGAATATCACCATCCGTCGCTCGGTGCGATCACGGTCGTCCGCTCGTCGCGGTTACGCAGGCTCGGCATCAGCATCCGGGCAACGGGTGAAATACGCCTGTCGATCCCTTCGGGGGTCAGCGACCGGCAGGCGATCCAATTTCTGAACGAAAAGGAACAATGGGCCGTCCGTACCCGGGAACGGCTCGCCAGGCGCTACCCGCACGAAACGATCGAACTGCCCTACGCTACGCGCAGTCACGTATTGCAGTTGAACCCCTGTCCCTGCTTGAGCCCTTCGGCTCGGATCGGAAACGGAATCATCCGGGTCAGTTATCCCGCCGCCCTGCGATACGACGCTCCGGAGGTTCAGCGGATCATCCAGCAGGGAATCGAGGAAGCATGGCGTATCGAAGCGAAAGCCTACCTGCCGCAACGGGTCGACGCACTTTGTAAAACATTCGGATTCCGTTGCGGAACCGTGACGATCCGCAACACCCGGTCGCGCTGGGGCAGTTGCTCGTCGGAAAACAACCTGTCGCTGAGCATCCATCTGATGAAATTGCCCGACCACCTGATCGACTACGTCATCGTTCACGAACTCTGCCACACGCTACATAAAAACCACGGGGCCGAATTTCACCAGCTTCTCAACCGGCTGACCGGCGGTAAACATCCGCAATTGAGACAGGAACTGAAAAATTATACGACCCGTTGGAGATAATCGTCCGGAACGATATCCGGCATGAAACGGGCGTTCCTCCTGTGGGAGGAACGCCCGTTGTTTTCGCTGCTTTTTACAGCGTTTTCAATCGGATGTCGTCGATTCCGTAATTCGTTCCGAGACAATCGAAACGAATCACCAGATTTTTGGTCTTCGGGATTCCTCCGTAACGGAGACCTGAGCCCATTTTTTATTCGCTGGACGAGCATCGGACGCGATCGGAAAGCTGCGTAAAATTAGCCCCCTTCATCCTGACTCACGCTGACCGTCAGGTTATTCACATCGTAAGCCTGCGAAAAACTACAGCATCCGAACGACAGCACCAGATCGTTCGCCGCCATCGACGTATTCAGGCCCGAAACCGTAAAATAGGCGCCGGACGTCTTGAACAACAGGTAATTTCCGCCGGAAGCGCCGTTGTAATCGGAAGGAGCGGCCGACGAAACGAAAGCGCCCGATCCCGCATACGAAGCTTTCAGGTACGACCATTTCGCATACCCGCTGACATTTTGCTCGACCGAAACGGGAACGCCGCCCATCGTCTCCGTATAATCGACCACGCCGGAAGGGAAAACGACCGCCACGTCCTGCTCGCTCACATCGGTCGAAACCGTAATATCGAGTTTCAGGTTTCCCGAAACCGACTGAGGCGCGTCGTCGACGCTCACGTTATAGACGGTTTGGGCATCCAGCGTCAGCTCCTGCTCGTATTCCACTCCGTCGGCCGTAACGACGATCGTCGCCCGGTCGGCCGGAAAATAGCCGATTCGCCCACCGGAAACGTCGTCGTCAGTAAATGTCAGAGCGCCCTGGATCTGCCGGATCGTCGTTGAACGCGTCGAATGGTTGGCGCGAAAAAGCTTTCCGAATAGCTGACCCGACGCCGGCATTGGTCTGCTTGCAGCCGATCGAAACCGGGGTTTCGTTGTCAACGGCGATCGACACCCCCGCCGATCCGCCGTAAACGGGCGTATCGAAAGCCGGCGCAGTAAAAGACTGCGAATAGGTCCGCACCGTATAAACTCCCGAAGGCAATTCGATAGGCCCCGGATCGACGCCGATGGGCGACAGCTTTTTAATCACCGTTTCGTTTTGCAGGATCTCGAGCGTGAAGGTGGCGGCATCCGCACTTTTGGTTGCCGACGCAGTTACGACTCTCACGGTCGGATCAACATCCAGGCGGACAACAAGCGATCCGTTTCCGACATTTCCGGGATCGTTTTTAGCGCACGATCCCCAGCCCATTGCCGTTATCAGCAATGGGAACAACAGGTTCCTTCTTTTCATAGTAGTTTGGTTATTCGGTCAGTTTCAATGGACTCCACCACGTATTCCATTGTCCCCACACAGCTTCCGGCGTACCGTACGCATAGGAGATATACTGCTGCACCCCTTTGCGCATGTGTCCCCGGCCGTCGCCGCTCCACCCGCAATTGTGCAGGTAAGGCTTCAAATTATCACGAATCTCTCCTTTCCGGGTAAAATGGATTCCGTCCTCCGATTCCCACAACACGATATAGCTGTCGGGGACCCATCCGCTGGGCGGCATGGATCGCCTGAAATTTCTTGAGATCGTCACGGTATTTCACATCGCAATGATCGGCCCCTTTGATGTCGCTCTTATTGATCACCGTCCCGTGGAAATTCAGATGGGCGGGCCAATTCGGATCGTTCGCATCGGCCGTAACCAACCGGGTCGTTATCGACTCGTCGCCCGTCGCATTCCAGGTATAGTAGCAATAGACGCTGTCGCCGAGCACCACGAACGACGGCTCCCCGGCTCCGAACTTCTTCGGATCGTCCGTGTACCGGATCATCGGCCGTACGTCCGTCCCGGTAGTCCAGCCCGAACCGTTCCACTTTTCCCACGGGCCTACCGGCGATTTCGAACGGGCGATATAAACATGGTTTTCGACCATCCCCTCGTTTTCAGTAGAAGTATAACCCGCATAGTAATAATCGCCCCACTGGGCTACGGCCGGGTCGCATACCGAAAAATGATCGGAAGCAAATTCGGTCGGAAGCAGCACCATCTGCTCCGGAGTCCACGTTTTGCCTCCGTCGGTCGAATGCTGATAGGAAGCCTGATCCCAGAATATGGTTCCGTCCGAAAAGTCCTGCGACACGCGTGCCCGGAAGCTACCGGCGACCTCTTCTCCGTTCAAATAGTTGGTCACCCCTTCCATATTCTTATCCGACTGCCAGACCATACACTGGTCGTTGTTGCCGTCGCTGAGCGTCCACAAGTATTCGCCGTACGGAAACTTATCCTTGTTGACCAGACTCCAGGCTCTGGTTGTCCTTATAATTTTCATAGCGCTGCGTGGCCACCGGACGGTGCCGCAGGGTCGTTTTATAGTCGGTATCCCACCGGTACAGGCTGAACGTAAGCGATGCGTTTTTCGCCTGTTGATTCGGGCAGATCACGCGTACCGAATAGAACGGTTTGGTTTCGGCGAACCGCTGGGCGGCCGTCATGCCTTTGCCCAGCACGACCGGCTTCATGACGGCATCGGCATCGAATTTCAGATTGCCGTCGTCGTGATAACCGCCCGGAGCGGCGAACCACGCATCGACCGAGCCGTCTTTGTTGACGATGATGGAAGGTCCGTAACGGTACTGTCCGCCGGTGTAAATATCCCACCCCGTCTCGACGACAGGAATTTCCAGAGCCGACTTGCAACCGCCCAAAGCCAGCGCCGGAATCATTGCCAAAACCAATTTCATTCTCTTTTTCATAGGTCAAAAATTTAAGGATGCGCAAATATCGTATTCAGACCCAAAAACCGTTCCAGACGGCCTTAATATCAAAATTAAATTATTTTTTCTGAAATAACAAATTCATCCGTAAAATTATTCCGAAAAGACACAAATAGTCGCGCTTTTCGCTAAACAGATATCCCGACTTCGGGTTTTGCCAACAGTCTATTCCAGCAACCGGACGATCCGTCCGCAGGCCTCCCCGTCCCCGTAGGGATTCACGGCCTCGCTCATTGCCCGGTAATAAACGGGGTCGGTCAACAAAGCGGAAACCTCGGAAACGATCCGGGCCTCGTCCGTACCGACCAACTTGACCGTACCGGCCTGCACGGCCTCCGGCCGTTCGGTGGTTTCGCGCATCACCAACACCGGTTTACCGAGCCCCGGAGCCTCTTCCTGAATGCCTCCGCTGTCGGTCAGCACGACCGCGCTTTTCTCCATCAGGTATACGAAAGGCAGGTATTCCTGCGGTTCGATCAAGAACAGGTTCTGCGGCGCGTCCGTCCCGAAAACCTCGCCGATCGGGCGCCGCACGTTCGGGTTCAAGTGCATCGGATAGACGAAATCGACCTCCGGGAACCTGCCGGTCAGCGTCCGGATCGCCGTACAAATACGCAAAAAGCCGTCCCCGAAATTTTCCCGCCGGTGTCCGGTAATCAGCACCAGCCGGCGATCGGACAATCGCCTCGCGGCATCGTATCCCGCCCGCCGCAGCTCCCCTGCCAGTCTCCCGGCCAGGGCCTCGTCCGACTTGATCCGTCCGACCACCGCATGGAGCGCATCGATCACCGTATTGCCGGTCACGAATATCCGGTCGTCCGGAACGCCCTCCCGCAACAGGTTTTCGCGGGCCAGCGAGGTCGGCGCGAAGTGAAACGACGCCAGCCGCCCGGTTAACTGACGGTTGATCTCCTCGGGCCATGGGTTGTACATATCGTGCGTACGCAGGCCCGCTTCGACATGCCCCACCGGAATCCGCGCGTAGAAAGCCGCCAGCGCGGCGGCCGCGGAAGTGGTCGTATCGCCGTGCACCAACACCACGTCCGGCTTCGCTTCGGCCAGCACGCCGCGCATCCCGGCCAGCACGGCCGTCGTAATATCGTAGAGATCCTGCCCCCGCTTCATGATATTCAGGTCGTAATCGGGAACGATCCCGAATAGACGCAACACCTGATCCAGCATCTCGCGGTGCTGTCCACTGACGCAGACGACCGTTTCGAACCGGTCGGGACGCTCCCGGAGCGCTCCGACCAGCGGGGCCATTTTGATCGCCTCCGGCCGGGTGCCGAAAACCAGCATGATTTTTTTCATTCCGTTACTGTTTTTTAAAAACACCGCAAAAATCGAGAATAACGGCGTTGTCCCGATATTCCAGAGTTTTAAATTCTTTGTGCGCCACCAAAAAAGCGATGATATCGGATTCGGCATAAGCCTTCCGGTAATCGGCGAGTTTGAATACCGGATGTTCCCGCACGTTCGGCTCGACGATCCGGTAATCGGCATCCTCCCCCTCCATCACTTTCGAAGCGATATACTTGGCAGGACTCTCGCGCAGGTCGTCGATATTCGGCTTGAAAGCCAGTCCCATCAGGGCTACCCGCGGGGGACGCCCCTGCGTCACTTTGAACCGCTGGATAGCGGCTTTGACCTGCCCGGCGCACCAGAAGGCCTTATAATTGTTGATCTCGCGCGATTTGGCGATCAACTGCGACTCGCTCGGAAAATCGGCCGTGATAAAATAAGGGTCGACCGCAATGCAGTGGCCCCCCACCCCGCTGCCGGGTTGCAGGATATGTACACGCGGATGTTTGTTCGCCAGTTCGATCAATTCCCAGACGTTGATCCCCGCTTTGGCGCAGATCAGCGAAAGTTCGTTGGCAAAGGCAATCTGAACGTCACGCGACGAATTTTCGGTCAGCTTACACATCTCGGCCGTCCGGGCATTGGTCGGATGCAACGCGCCCTCCACGAAACGGGCGTAAAAAGCTATCGCCCGCTGCGTCGAAGCCTCGTCGATCCCGCCGATCACCCGGTCGTTGTGCACCAACTCGTGCAACACGTTGCCCGGCAGCACCCGCTCCGGACAGTAGGCGACGTGCAGTTGCCCTTCGAGCTCGGGCCGCTCCGAAAAGATCAGCCTCGCCATCCGGTCGGTCGTTCCGACCGGCGAAGTGGATTCGATGATAAAAAGGTCGCCCGCTTTCAGCAACGGAACGACCGAACGCGTAGCGGCCTCCACGTACGAAACGTCCGGCTCGTGATTCCCTTTGAACGGAGTCGGCACGACGATCAGGTAAACGCCGCTCGCGACCGGCTTCGTAGCGGCCCGGAACCGTCCCGCCCGCACGACTTCGCGGACTACCTCCCGCAATCCCGGTTCGACAATGTGAATCTCGCCCCGGTTGACGGTATCCACGACCTGCGGATCGATATCGACTCCGATGACCTGCAATCCTTTGGATGCGGCCACGGCCGCCGTCGGCAGGCCGATATAGCCCAACCCGAGAAAAAGTATCTGTTCGGTACTCTCCATAACTGTTCTGATGCTTTTAGATACGACCGATCGTTGCGGCGCTTCCTGCGTCGCACAATCGGCGCGATAAAGTTACGGAAATTTACGAATTTCTACGCTATCGCCCCGTTTTAATCACATTTTCAGGCAGAAACAATATCGGTCCGGGTTAATGGCGAAATAATTCCACGCAGGAAGGGATCCGGTCGATCTCGTAATAAACCGCATGAATCCGTTCCGGATGAACGATCACAATCTGCAAACCGGGTTTCTCTTTTCCCGCCGGGTGGCCGGCTGAACCGGCTACCGAGAAATGCGTATCGTTAAAATCGATTCCATCCGGCGACACAGGTGTCCGGCCAGCACCAGATCGACGCGATAACGGGCGCAGAGATCGAGGTATCGCTGCCGTTCCTGCGACGGAATGTTTTCGTCGGCGTCGGGTTCGTCCGGCCGGTTTACAAAAAACGGATGATGTCCGATCAGTATCCGGCGCCGGTATTTCCCGGCGTGCCGGAGCTGCTTTTCGAGCCAATCGTATTGCTGCCGGCGCTGCCCGGAGTTTCCCGCTTTTACGACCGGCGTATTCAGGCCGATCACACAACACCCTTCCTTACGGAAAACGAAACGATCGCTGCCGTACCGGCCGATAAAATCCTGCACCGCTTCGGGCGAGGCTTCGTCCCCTACGTCGCAGGCGCCCGGCAACAGATAAATCGGGATTTTCGAATCGATCCGGCGGCACAACTCCCGGAACCCGGCCAGTTGGGCGGCGTTCCCGCGGTCGTTCACCAGGTTCCCGGAAATCACCACGAATGCGGGCTTCAACCGGTTGATCGCGTCGATAAACTGCTTGAACTGCTGTTTTTCCCGCTCGAAACCGCCGTCCTCACTACAAAGGCCCAACCGCGGATCGCTCAACTGAACGAAAAAGAACGACCGGTCCTTTCCCGGGGCGGAAAAGAAAAGGAAAACAGCATACAAAACAAAAGAATACGATACGTTTCATAATCCGAGGAGATTAAATGACGATATTCAGCGCATAAAAAAATGCTATGACCGGTCGTAAAGTTAAAAAAATTGCCATAATTCAAAAAATATTTGATTCCATGTGCTCTTTTTCGCCATCGTCCGCTTCAGGAACGAGTAAAATTCGGATCGTTCGGTATTTTTTATTCACGGATAAAACGGTATCTTTGAAAAGCACCGTTTTGAACATCGAATTACTATGAAAAGGATTGCCATTCTATCGTCCAGCGTGCGGACGGGACGCCTCAGTCACCGTGTCGCCCTCTATCTTCAACACTATCTGACGGCCAACGAACTGGCCGAAACCGAAATACTCGACCTGAAAGCGTACGATTTTCCGCTGTTCGAGGAACGTTTCGCCTTCCTGCCGAATCCGTCCGGGAAAGTGATCGATTTCACCGAACGATTCGTGGCGGCCGACGCGCTGATCATCGTCACTCCGGTCTACAACGCCTCCTTCCCGGCCGCGCTGAAAAACGTCATCGACCTGTACCTGCAGGAGTGGCGCCGCCAACCGGTGGCGGTCGTTTCGGTCACCTCGGGCAAAGTGCCGGAATCGCGACGGTACAGCAACTCCAGGCTTTGCTGCTGAAACTCGGGGCGTTGGTCGTACCGATGCTGTGCACGGTGATTTCGGCCGGGGAGACTTTCGACGAAAAAGGGACGGCCGCTTCTCCCGCAGCGACCGAGAAACTGCTGCGCCCGATGATCGACGAGCTACTCTGGCTGACCGGTAAAACCGGCGAATAAGATTCCGGGAAACCCGAAGACGGCATCTACCGTTCCGTCTCCGCCTGCCGGCTCACATAGCGGAGCAATCCGTCGCAGGCGTCTTCCAACAGATCGAGCACCCGCTCGAACCCTGCCGCCCCGCCGTAATAGGGATCCGGAACCTCCGTTTCGTCGAAACGGGTGCAGAAATCGGTCATTTTCCGGATCTCGGCCCGGCCATCCGCCGGAGCCTTGCGGCGCAGGGTCCCGGATGTTCCGATCGTCCATACCGACGATCAAATCGAAACGGTTGAAATCTTCCGCAATCACCGGACGGGATATCGAAGTCAGCCGATATCCCGTTGAGACGCATGCCGCTTCATTCGAGGATCGGCCCCTCCCCCGCATGGTAACCGATTATTCCGGCCGAATCCACCTCGACCTTTCCGCTCATTCCGGCTTTGTCAACGGCCTCGCGAAACGGCTTCGGCACTCGGAGAACGGCATATATTCCGAGACAGACAAAAGCACTTTATATTTTCCGTTCATAACAAATTATTTACATCCCGATCTTTTCGGTTTTATCCGCCGTTTTCCGAACACGCCGGAAACGGTTTATACCGACGCAAAAAATACAAAAGTCCCGGAAAACCGCACCCGGAAAACAGACCACAAAAAAACCTGTAAATAAACAATATACAGTAAAAACATCCGACAATAACTAAGAAATTAGTTAAAAAAACTTGCACAACTAAAATTTTAGTTATATGTTTGTTTTCAAATCAACCGGCACTACTGTCCAAAGAAATTACCCCATAGGTTCAGTTGATCTGAATCGGAATCATTCATCGGACGTTTTGGTTTAATAAACAGTTCGCCTAAAGGCTTCCCCTCAAAGAGTACTTTGCCGACTACGGACGATAAAATATAAAGTTCCTGATCAATATGAAACATCTTTTCTGGCAATGGCAAGCAGCAGGTAATCGCAGATGGCAATCCATATCTGCGAGTATACTGCATTCTGGCTGGTCCCCGTAGAACGCCTTGATGTTCAGATGTTGCTTGATCCATTTGAAGAAACATTCCACTTGCCAACGTTCCCTATAAAGTTCAGCAATGGTCAGGTAGGAATGTGTGAAGTCATTGGTCAGGAACCGATAGACATTTCCTGTGGCATAATCCTCATACACAACCATACGGAGTGTATCCGGATACCATCGGGAGGTTTTCAGTCCCGTCAGCCTGATAGTGGAATCGCTAACAACTCCTGTACTTTTATCAACCGGATGCTCTTCTACCACCTCATACTTCATGTTGTCCTTGGCCCTGGTGACAAAGAAAGCCCGCTGGCGATGAAAGTGGAGGAACAACTGCTTGAAATCCACATATCCCTTGTCCATGAGGTAGTAATTACCAGGCTCCACGGGTACGAGGCTCATTGCTTTGGAGTCATGGACCGCGGCTTCCGTCAGATAAATAAATGTGGGAATCGTTCCCCGCAAATCCAGCAGAGTATGCATCTTTACACCACCTTTATCATGATGAAGTCTTGCCCATGGACAGAGTTGCAGGCAAAGTTTCATCGTACTGCTGTCGAAGGCATAGACGATTCCGTCCACGTCGAGTCTGGAAGGCTCATGGCGGTACAGGTATCTCGCTTGTGCAATCAATATCTGACCGAAGTCGTGATAGATGCGCCAGTCCTTGGGTCCTGTTGATATGTGCCAAAGTCGAGCGTTGGATATATTTGATTCCGACGAGTACAACTTGAAGGACAGGGCAACCAGCGTTGCAATCAATGCTGCGCAGGCTATCCTGGCCGGTGAACTGGGCAAAAACTCATCACCATGAACTGGTCTCTGCATTTGAACTCGATGGCATGTCGGTTGCCATTGTATCTCTTTACGCATTTGTCAAACTCATATCTCGGTATGAGCGACATTATCTGAGCGAATACGGTCTTTCCTGATTCATGATTTCTATCTCTTGCAATACTATTTGCAAAAAGTATAAAATCAAATCCCGGAAAAATTTTATTCGCGTAATGCATTAATATAAACTAATTTAAATCATGTCTGAGAAAATTTCTTTTGGACAGTAGTGATCAACCGGTATATTATGAAAAAGAGACGGAGCGGGAAAACATGCGGGAACTGACCCGGGCGGAACTCGAAATAATGCAAATCCTGTGGGACGAAAAACGCTTTCGTAAACGATATCCTCGAACGGATGCCCGAACCGAAACCGGCCTATAATACGGTTTCGACGATCGTGCGCATCCTCGAAAAGAAAGGCGCCGTCGGGCACGAAGTCCTCGGAAAAAGCCACCGCTACTACCCGCTGTTCGGGCGCGAAGCCTACACGCAAAACCTGATGCAGGGAGTCGTCCGCAATTTCTTCGGCAACTCATTCGCCCGAATGGTCTCGTTTTTCTGCGAAAAGGAACACTTGCCGGTCGACGAGTCCGAAAAAATCCTGCAAATCGCGCAGGAAGCCATCACCCGAACAAAAAAACGAACCGAGTAACCCGGAACCGCACGGCGCACCCCGATCCGACGGTACCTCAACCGTAAAACTTATGGGAACTGAACTACCCTACCTCGTCAAAACACAGATTTGTCTCGCAGCGTTCTGGATCGTCTACCGGCTGTTGTTCGCATGCGACAAGGCATTCGCACGCAACCGGGCCTACCTGCTGCTGACAGTAGCGGCGGCTTTTTGTCATTCCGGCGCTTTCCGTTCCGGTATGGACGCCGGAGGCAACCGGAGGAGAACCGTACGGTTTCCGCATTCCGGCCGAGATCTTCACCGGAATACAACCCGAAACGCTCCCCGGCTCCCGACCGGGCGGTATTCCGCAGGGACTCCGACTGTTTTGCTACGCAGGCAATCTGATCATGCTGCTGGCGTTATCGGCAGGCGGATTCCGGCTGTGGAGAATCACCCGTCGCGCCACGCTGCTACAACCGGGCAAAATCCGTATTTACGGCCTCAACATGCAGGGTTCCGCCTTCACCTTCTTCAATCGCATCTATATCAACGAACTGGGAACGAAGCCGCAGGACATCGCGCAGATCGTCGCGCACGAGACGCACCATGCGAGGCTGCGCCACAGTTGGGACATTCTGCTGTCGTCCGTACTGCGGATTCTATTCTGGTGGAATCCGTTCGTGTGGCTGTGAGGAACGTTCGCTCAGAGAGGTGCACGAGTTCCAGGCCGACGATGCGGTACTGAACAACGGTTTCGATTCGAACAATACATCGCGCTGATCCTCGAAGGACTTACCGTCATTCGTCCGGAGTTTGTCAGCGGGTTCTGTTATTCACTCATCAAAAACGCCTTATCATGATCGCTCGAAACAAACAAAAACGCCGGTCGAAATTCAGAATTTTGCTGGCATTACCGCTAACCGCGCTCCTGACGGTTTGCTTTTCCTTTACCGAACGCCCGATACGGCAATCCGGACTTACGGAGACCGCCGACACCGAACAACCGTACTCTCCGAACAACGGGGAAAGCCCCCAGAGGTTTTCCGATTCAACAAACAGAGCCTCTTCCGATACTTCAATATTCGGGCAACCCCTGTCCCCTCATTCTCATCGACGGAAAGAAGTAGACAATATCAAGG